>Ga0224500_10002090_pt1 | contig 11042 bp, 9 predicted proteins | sample SF_Oct11_sed_USG_FD_168126 | JGI IMG/M metagenome (GOLD analysis project Ga0224500, IMG submission 168126) | Sediment microbial communities from San Francisco Bay, California, United States - SF_Oct11_sed_USGS_4_1 | ecosystem: Environmental > Aquatic > Marine > Sediment | place: USA: California... | reverse complement strand
GGGCGTGCAGTACGTCGGCCTGGTGTCACTGGCCCCTGTGGGTCCCGGCGAACCGCTGGCCGACGAGAGGCTGGCGGCGCAGGTGGCGCTGCAGGTGGATGTCGGCGCGAAATACGCCGGCTACATCGAGCGCCAGCATGAAGAGATCGAGCGGCAGCGGCGCAGCGAACAGACACGGCTGCCGGACGACCTCGACTACGCCCTGGTCGCCGGGCTGTCCAACGAGGCCCGCCAGCGGCTGGCGGAAGCGCGCCCGGGCACGCTGGGCCAGGCCTCCCGCCTGCCGGGCATTACGCCCGCCGCCGTGTCGATCCTGCTCATACACCTCAAGAAACGCGCACGCGCCGCCTGACGCGCCCAACAGAACGGAGCCTCCCGCCATGTACAAGCTTTACTATGCCCCGGGCGCCGCAAGTCTCGCGGTGCACTGGATGCTCATCGACCTCGGCGTTCCCTTCGAAGCCGTCCGGCTCGACCTGGGGGCGCGCCAGCACAAGGATCCGGAGTACCTGCGGCTCAATCCCAACGGCCTGGTGCCAACGCTGGTCGTCGACGGGACGCCGGTGTACGAATGCGCCGCCCTGCTGTTGCTGCTGGCCGAAAGGCACCCGCAGGCGGCGCTTGCGCCGGCGCCGGGCAGCCCCGAGAGGCTGGCATACCTGCAGTGGATGACCCACCTGACGAACACCGTGCAGGCTGGATTTCGCGGCTGGTTTCACCCGGAAGAAGTGGCGGGCGAGGATTTCGCCCCCCGCGTGCAGGACTTCTCCCGCGCCCAGGTCGAGAGCGCCTGGGACCGTGTCAATGCCCGCCTGGCAGGCAGCGGCGGGTTCATCGCCGGGGGTGTGCCGAGTGCGGCCGACTTCCTGGCAACGATGCTGATGCGCTGGTCGCGCAACATGCCCAGGCCCGCCACCGAGTGGCCTGCCATCCGCGGCTACGTGACCCGGATGAAGGCGCGGCCGTCCTTCGCCACGCTCTATGCGCGCGAGGGCCTGACTGAATGGGCCTGAGGTGAACGAGACGGTCCGGCCCGGGCCGACAGGCGCCTGCGCCTGCCGTGACTCGAAGAGTTTGCCTGGCGCGGCCATCGGCCGGCCGGTCACCGCTTCGCAAGCCAGACGCGCGGGTGAGGGAGGGCCAGCCTCCCTGGCGACGCGACTGGCCGAAGGCGGAGCGAGCCAGGGATGGTCTGGGCCGACAGGCGCCCGCGCTTGCCGTGGCTCGAAGAGTTTGCCTGGCGCGGCCATCGGCCAGCCGGTCACCACCGCGCTCGCTCGGCTCCGCTGCGCTCCGCAAGCCAAACTCGCTCGCTACTGGAACCGGCCTTGCCGTGGCCGCGCCACGTTCCCGGCCCGCGGTCTGGGCCAGCGGCGGGTGCTGCCGATCATCCTCGGCCTTCTCGTCCTGGCCGCCTGCGGCCGTGATCCCGTCCCGCCGCAGCCCGCGTCCGATGCCGGCCGCGCCGAGCTGGTTCGCGGCAATGGCTCAGAGCCCGATTCGCTGGATCCGCAGTTGGCCAGGATGGACTCGGCGCTCACGATCCTGCGGGACTGTTACGAGGGTCTCACCGCGATCGACGCCCAGGGCGGCGTGGCGCCCGGTGCGGCCGGTTCGTGGACGGTCAGCGACGATGGCACGGTCTACGAGTTTCACCTGCGGCCGCAGGCGCGCTGGTCCAACGGCGAGGCCGTGGTCGCCGCGGATTTCGTGGCCGCGTGGCGGCGACTCGTCGATCCCGCCACGGCTTCGCAATACGCGCAGATGCTCGAACCGGTCGGCAACGCCGCGGCGATCATCGCCGGTCGGCTGCCACCGCAAAGCCTGTCGGTCGAAGCCCCGGAGCCGACGTTGCTCAGGGTCCGGCTGGAGCGGCCGACCGCCTATTTCCCCGCGCTGCTGTCGCACCCGAGCGCTTTTCCCGTCCATCGGGCGACGCTCGCCGCGCGCGACACGGACTTTGCGCGTCCCGGCACGGCCGTCACCAACGGCGCATTCGTTCCCGTCGAATGGCAGGTAGGGGCCTTCGTGCTTGCCAGGCGAAATCCGGGATACTGGAATGACAAGGAAACGTCGATCGATTCGGTCCGTTACCTGCACATCGCCGATGCGACCATGGAGTTGACGCGATTTCGCGCCGGCGGGCTCGACGTAACCTACACGCTGCCTCCCGGGCAGCTGGCAAAGTGGTCCGGCTCGACCGCGCTGCACTCGGGGCCGCAGCTCGGCGTCTATTACTACGGCCTGGCTCTGGACCAACCGCCCTTTGCGAACGCGCCGGCGCTGCGGCGGGCGCTGACCATGGCCATCGATCGCGAGATCCTGGCGCGCAAGGTCCTTGGCGACGGCGAAATTCCGGCCTATGGCTGGGTGCCGCCGGGCGTCGCCGGCTACGAGCCGCAGCGCTACGAGTGGTCGGGCTGGCCGGCGGAGCAGCGCCTGGCCGAGGCGCGCCGCCTTTACGCGCAGGCTGGTTACTCGGCCGACCAGCCCTTGTCCTTCGAGCTCAGCTACAACAAGAGTCCCCTGCACGATCGCATCGCGATCGCAATCGCGGCCATGTGGAAGCAATGGCTCGGCGCGCAGGTCACGCTGCGGGCCGAGGAATTCCGCGTACTCAAGCAGACCATAGACACGCGCCAGGTCGAGGCCTTCCGCGGCAGCTGGATTGCCGACTACAACGATGCCTACTCGTTTCTGCAGGTGCTGCGCGGCGGATTCGGGATCAACCTGCCACGTTACGAGAGCGCCGAATACGACGACCTGCTCGACGCAGCGGGCCTCACGACAGACCCGGCCGGCCGGGCGGCGGCGCTGGCCGAGGCCGAGCGACGCATGCTGTCAGAGGCACCGCTGATACCGCTGTTTTTCTATATCTCCAAGCACCTGGTCGCCGGCCGCGTGCAGGGCTGGTACGACAACGTCATGAACGTGACCTACAGCAAGGACCTGTCGTTGGCCGATCGGCCCTAGCCCGCCAGCAGCACCGCCTCGGCATGCTCGAGCGCCTCGGGCGTTCCGTAGATGACGACGACGTCGCCCTGGTGAAGATGCATCTGCTCATCCGGGTCCCGGCCGACGATTCCTCCACGGCGCACGGCGGTGAAGGACACTTCCGCGCCGCGGGCGCGCACTTCGGCAATCGTCCTGTCGATGGACCAGGCGCCCGGCGGCAGCACCACCGTGTGCAGTTCCTCGCGCAGGTCGTGGCTCTCGTCGATCAACTCGGCGTCCTCACGCCGGAAAATGCTCCGCAGCATGCTGTAGCGATGCCGGCGGATCTCGCCCACGGTCTTGACGACCCGGGACAGCGGCACGTCCAGTACCAGCAGCGCGTGCGATACCAGCATCAGCGCGGCTTCCAGCGTCTCCGGCACGACTTCCGTGGCGCCGGCCTTATGCAGCTGCTCAAGCCTGGTGTCGTCGGCCATGCGCACCAGCAGCGGCACCTGGCTGTTGATGCGGCGGATCGCCTTGACGATCTCCAGCGCGCGGTCCGGATCGGAGAACGTGATCACCACCGCGCTGGCGTGCTCGAGCCCGACGGAGGCCAGGATCCGCTCGTCGGCCGCGTCGCCGTAGATCACCGGCTCGCCCGCCTCGCGGGCCGTACGCACGCGAAACGGGTCGAGATCCATCGCCAGGTATTCGAAGCCCTGCGACTCGAGAACGCGACCGACGTTCTGGCCGACGCGGCCGAAGCCGCAGAGGATGACGTGCTCGCGGTGCGCCAGCGCGTCGGTGGCGGCCTCGGTGCGCGACAGCGCCGTCTCGACCGGGCCCTTCTCGCGCAGCAGGTAGCGGGCCAGCCTCTTGTTGTGCCGGATCAGGAAGGGCGAGACGACCATGCTCAGGGTGATGGCCGCCAGCAGCAGCTGCGTGAGGTCCTGGCTGACCAGCTTGTTCTGCAGCAGCAGGGCGATCAGGGCGAAGCCGAACTCGCCGCCCTCGCTGAGCACGATCCCGGTCCGGAGCGCCTTGAACCAGTTGCCGGCGTATCGCTTGGCAACCAGCGTCACGACACCGGCCTTGAGGAGCAGCAACCCGATGAGCAGGCCGCTGACGACCAGGGTCTGCTGCGCCAGCAGCCTCGGGTCCAGCTGCATGCCTACGGTGACGAAGAACAGGCCGAGCAGGATGTCGCGGAACGGCCGGATGCCGGCGTCGACCTGGTAACGGTACTCGGTCTCGGCAAGCATCATCCCGGCCAGGAACCCCCCCAGGGCCAGCGACAGGCCGACGGCATGCGTCGCCCAGGCGGCTGCCATCGCCACGAACAGAACGGCCAGCGTGAACAACTCCGGCGTCCGGCTGCCGGCGATCTCGTGGAACAGCGGCCGCAGCAGCCACCGTCCCGCCGCCAGCACGATGGCGAGCGCCGCCGCGCCCTTGGCTACGGCGCCAAGGACGTCCGCCAGCACATATTCCGACCCGGCCGCGCCGATGACGCCGGCGAGCGCGAGGAATGGCACGAAGGCCAGGTCCTGGAACAGCAGGATGCCGAAGGAAAGGCGTCCGTGGGTCCTGTTCAGCTCACCCTGCTCGGTGAGCTGCTGGATGACGATGGCGGTGGAGGACATGGCCACCGCGCCACCCAGGACGATCGCCACTTCGGGCGGCGAGCCCAGCCACCAGGCGACGCCGCCGAAGGCCGCTGCCGTCAACGCGACCTGCGCACTGCCCAGCGCGAAGACCTCGTTGCGCATGGCGATCATGCGCGGCAACGAAAACTCCAGGCCCAGCGTGAACAACAGGAACACTACGCCGAACTCAGCAAGGGTGCTGGTCGTCGCGTTGTCCTCGACCCAGCCGAGGGCGTGCGGGCCGAGAGCCGCGCCGACCACGAGGAAGCCCAGGACGGGCGGCAGGCGCAGGCGACGCAACGACGCCACCACCAGCAGCGTGGCCGCCAGCAGCACGAGGACGTCGACCAGAACGCTGTCAGCCATTCATCCGTCCATTCGGGGAAATCCTCCCCCATGTTGGCGGTGTGCGAGCCGACAGGCAACAGCATTGCTACCTGCCGCCGCCGGCCGCCTGCTAGCATCGAGGTGGCGGAAACAGACAGCCATGCACCTGGACACTCACGACACACCGGAAGGCAGGGTCCTCGCCCTTGGCGGCCGATGGACCGTGGACAACGTCTCGATACTGGAAGCAACCGTGGCGCAGGCAGCCGAGCCCGGGTTGGCCGGGGCGACGATCGATGTCGGGCGGCTCGAGGCGATGGACCTGACCGGGGCCTGGTTGCTGCGCTCCCTGGAAGGCCGGCTTGCCGGATCGGGCACCAGCGTGACCTGGGTGCCGGCGCGGCCGGAGCAGCTCGCGTTCATTGATGAGGCGGTCAAGCGCGCCCCGACGCCGTACGAGGAGCACGAATTCCGCCGCAACCTGATGGTGGTGCCGCTGCAGACGGTCGGCCGGCTGACGATCGAGGCGCGCGACGACATCTTCAATCACCTGGCCATGTTCGGCGCGGTGGTCACGGTCATCCTGCGGGCGCTGTTCAGTCCGAAACGGCTGCGGCTGCCTTCGGTCGTCCGGCACGTCTTCGAGACAGGGGTCTCCGCGGTGCCGATCGTGGCGCTGATCGCGTTCCTGATCGCGGTCATCGTCGCCTACATCGGCGCACAGCAGCTGACCAAGTTCGGCGGCGAGATATTCGTCGTGGACCTGGTGACGATCTCCGTTCTCCGCGAGCTCGGCGTCCTGCTGACCGCCATTATCGTTGCCGGCCGGTCCGGCAGCGCTTTTGCCGCCGAGATCGGCGTGATGAAGCTCAACGACGAGGTGGATGCCCTGCGCGCGATCGGCATGGACCCCGTCGAAGTGTTGGTCGTGCCGCGCGTTCTCGGGCTGGTCATCGCCCTGCCGTTGCTGACCATCGTCGCCGACGGGATGGGGCTGGCCGGCGGCGCGCTGTTGTCCTGGTCGCTGGTCGACATGACTTTCACCCAGTACCTGGAGCGCGTGAACGAGTCGATCTCCCCGACCACCTTCTGGGTCGGGATCGTCAAGGCGCCGGTTTTTGCCTTCGTCATCGCGCTGGTGGGCACCATGAGGGGCATGCAGGTGCGCGGTTCCTCCCGCGAGCTGGGGCGGCTCACCACCGTTGCGGTGGTGCAGTCCATATTCATGGTCATCCTGTTCGACGCGATCTTCGCGGTGATCTTCATGGAGCTCGACGTCTGATGACAGCGGTCATTTCCGTACGTGGCGTGGTCAATCGCTTCGGCCACCAACTGGTGCACGACGGGATCGATCTCGACGTCATGCCGGGCGAGATCTTCGGCATCGTCGGCGGCTCCGGATCGGGCAAGTCAGTGCTGTTGCGCACCATGCTGGGCCTGCAGGTGCCGGAGTCCGGGACGGTGGAGATCGATGGGCAGCGGGTCACGACGGCCGCGGGCAGTGAACGGCAGGACGTGAAGCGTCGCTATGGCGTCACGTTCCAGCAGGGAGCGCTGTTTACCTCACTGACGGTGGCGCAGAACGTGGAACTGCCGATTGCCGAATACCACGACCTCAGCGAGGCGACGCTGCGCGAGCTGGCGGAACTCAGGATCCGCATGGTGGGCCTGCCAGCCGATGCAGGGGACAAGTATCCGGCGCAGCTCTCCGGCGGAATGATCAAGCGCGCCGCGCTGGCGCGGGCCTTGGCGCTGGATCCCGCGCTGCTGTTCCTCGACGAGCCGACCTCCGGACTGGATCCGATTTCAGCGGCGGCCTTCGACCATCTCGTGCTCTACCTGCAGACCAGCCTGAAGCTGACCGTGGTCATGATCACCCACGACCTGGACACCATCTTCCGCACCTGCAACCGCGTGGGAGTCATCGTCGACCGCAAGATGATCAGCGGCACACTCGACGAAATCGTCCGGCACGAGCATCCTTGGATCCGGGAGTACTTTCACGGCGAGCGCAGCCGCGCCGTGCAGGAAAGGCGATGATCGATGGATAGGGACGCAAACTACGTGGCGGTTGGCGCATTCGTGCTGCTGTTGCTGGCAATGGCGGTCAGCTTCGTTCTCTGGTATTCGGAGACGGGCGACCGCAGGAGCTACCAGCGCTACGAGATCTACTTCGACGGCAGCGTCTTTGGGCTGTCGCAGGGCGGTTCGGTGCGCTATCTCGGCGTCTCGATAGGGCGGGTCACCCGCATCGAGCTGGATCCACGGGATTCGAGCCGGGTACGCGTCATCGCCGACATCTCGGAGGACACCCCGATCGAAGCCGACACGGTGGCGCGCCTGGCGATGCAGGGCGTCACCGGGCTGCTGTTCATCGACCTGAAGCCCGTTGACCCGGAAAAGCCGGCGCCGCAGCTGGTACCGGGCATCCGCTACCCGGTCATACCCTCCGAGCGCTCCGATTTCGACGTCTTTGTCAGCAGCCTGCCGGACGCGGTGGCAAAGGCTTCGGAGGTGCTGAACCGGATGAACGCGATGCTGTCGGATCACAACGTCAAGACGATGACCGATGCGCTGCACAGTATCGAGGCGGCAGCCGCCGAGCTGCCCGGCACCGTGACGGACACGCGCAGGCTGCTGGTCGAACTCCAGTCCGCCGCCGATGAAATGCGCAGGGCGGCCGCCAACGTGCATCGCCTGACGATCGATTCCGGCCCGGAGCTGCAGCTTGCGATCAAGCGCCTGCGGCAGGCCGCGGAGAGCACCGCGACGATGACTTCACGGCTGGACAAGCTGGTGGCCGACAACCAGGACAGCGTGTCCCGCTTCACCGACGAGGGCCTGACCGAGATCCAGGAGCTGGTGCGCGATATGCGCCAGGCGGCGCAGTCCATGGAGCAGCTGAGCCGGCAAATCGAGGCCGACCCGTCGCAATTGCTTTACCAGCCGGCGACCCGCGGCGTGGAGATTCCGCCATGAGACCGATCATCCTTGCCGCGATGGCCATCATCCTGACGGCTTGCGCCGGCGGCCTGCAACGCAGCACCCCGGAGCCCGCCGTTTATCGGCTGACGACGCCCGACGTCGGCGGCGGCACGGCGAGCGCGGCCGACCTGCTGGTGCTGCGACCCGTCGTCGCACCGGGCCTGGCCACGGACCGCATTGCGACCGCCTGGCCGGGCAACCGGATCGACTACTACGCCGGCGCCCGCTGGAGCGACGACCTGGGAGCGCTGGTGCAGAACACGCTGGTCGAGGCGATCCGGGGCGCGGGACGGGTGCGGGTCGTCGAGGGCGACCCGGGCCGCTTTCGGGCAACGCACGTGCTTGGAGTGGAGATCACCAGGTTCGAGGCCGACTATTCGGCCGCCGGGCTGCCGGTTGCTCGGGTGACGATGGCGGCAACCGTGGCGCGCTACGGAGACCGCAAGGCGCTGATGGCCACGACCGCCGTGGCCGAGACCGCGGCGCGCGCCAATACGGTGACCGCGGTCATCGCCGCGCTCGACGACGCCTTTGGCAAGGCGGCGGCCGACATCGTCACCCGCAGCGGGGACGCGCTGGCGACGGATCTGGCAAGTCGACCGTAAGCCGCTTCCCGCGGTGCCGGCGTCAGGGGTAAGCGCCGCGCCTTGCCGGTCATCGACCGAACAGGACCGATTCCGGTCCGCAGTGGCGCCAGGCACCGCCTTACGGCACCAGGACCGCCGCGCCCGTCAGTCCACCGCAGCGCAGTCGCTCCAGCGCAGCGTTCGCCTCCGTCAGCGCGAAAGTCTGGATCTCGACCCGCAGCGGCAGGCTCGAGGCCAGACGCATGAAGTCCAGGCCGTCGGCCCGCGTCAGGTTCGCGACCGAACGGATTGAGCGTTCGCCCCAGAGCAGCGCGTAGGGAAACGAAGGGATGTCGCTCATGTGGATGCCGCCACAGACAACGACGCCGCCTTTGCGCACCGCGACCAGTGCCGTCGGCACGAGGCTGCCGACCGACGCGAAGATGATGGCCGCGTCCAGCGGCTGGGGCGGCTGTTCGTTGCTGCCGCCAGCCCAGGTGCAGCCGAGCTCCAGCGCAAAGGCGGCCGCCGCGCCGTCTCCCGGCCGGACGAAGGCGAGGCAGTCCCTGCCTTCGAAAGTAGCGACCTGGGCAACCAGGTGAGCGGCGGCGCCGAAGCCGTAGAGACCGATGCGGCGCGCAGCGCCGCACATCCTCAACGCCCGGAAGCCGATCAGTCCGGCGCACAGCAACGGTGCAGCGTGGGCGTCGTCGAGCGCGGGTGGTATGGGGAGGCAGAAGCGTTCATCGGCAAGAACATAGTCCGCGTAGCCGCCGTCGAGCTGGTAGCCTGTAAAGCGAGCCGCGTCGCAGAGGTTTTCCTGTCCCGCAGAGCAGAAACGGCAGTGGCCGCAGGTCCAGCCGAGCCAGGGGACGCCGACACGTGCGCCCGGAGCCAGCACGACGCCCGCGCCACAGGCGGTGACGGTTCCGACGATCTCGTGCCCGGGCACCACCGGATGCCTGACGTCGGGCAAGTCGCCGTCAACCAGGTGCAGGTCGGTGCGACACACGGCGCAGGCGTGCACCTTGAGAAGGACCTGGCCCGGCCCGGGTTCGGGCAGGGTACGCTCGCGCAGTTCGAGCGGGGATCGCGGGCTTTCCAGCACCATTGCGCGCATGCAGTGAGCATACGCGCGGGCCGTGGCCCTTGTCAGTGTCCGATACGTGCGGCCAGCAGCGTGATTTCGCGCTCGAACGCGCCGAGATCCGCCAGGACCTTCAGCCTGGCCGGCAGCCAGCGGGAATCGGCCTCGCTCAACGCAAGGCCACCCCCCCAGAGCTCAACCTGTGCCGGCAGGAAGTCCGCAAGCCGGGCCAGCTCGTCCTGCGCCGCCGCGCAGTTCTCGCGGGTAGCGACCGAGACCGCGACGACGTCCGCGCGTACGCGCGTTGCATAGGTGGCCAGTTCCTCGGCAGGCATATCCACGCCGAGGTAATGGCAACGAATGTTGCGGGACGCCGCCAGCAGCGCGCACATCAGGATCCCGAGCTCATGGCGTTCGCCGGCCGGCGTCGACAGGACCATCAGCGGTCCGGTCGCGATGCGGCTGTAGGTGTCCAGGACACTCGACAGCTGCCTGCGGACCGCGGAGCTGATGATCCGCTCCTGGGCGATCGAAAACCGGCCACGATGCCAGCGGTCACCCACCTCGGTGAGCGTGGGGGCGAGGACGTCGGTGACGACCTGCGAGATCGGCAGGAGCGCGAGGGCCGTGGCCAGCAGTCGGTCGCAGTCCTCCGGGCGGTAATCGGCGGCAGCGGCGAGCAGCTGTGCGCCGAGGCCCTGCTGTGGCGTCGCGCCGGGCGGAAGCGGGTCGCCGGCGTCCAGGAGGCGATCGAGCTCGGTCCCGCCAAGGCCGGCGAGCCGGCTGATGGGGTGGCCCCTCTCGGTAGCCTCGCGGAGCTTGCGCAGGCGAATGACGTCATCAGGCTGGTAGCTGCGGCGGCCATTGCCGTCGCGAGCCGGGGACACTATCTGGTAGCGGCGCTCCCAGGCGCGCAAGGTCTCGATGCTTAAGCCGGTGGCCTGGGATACGGCCTTGATCGAATACACGGCAGCCTGTCTCCGGAGTCTCGACACCGCCATGGTACGGTTTCTGCACAGCCCCTGCCTAGACAAATACTGACCCAGATCCAGGGTTCCGTAGCGTCGGCGGATTCCTGATGGGTAACGGGCAGACGACGGCCCACGCGCGCGGGCGAGCGCGACGGACCTGCTCAGGCAAACAGGGTCGAAAAATGCTTCTCGCCGCGCGCCTGGGCCAGCAGCAGCTCGAGCAGAGCGTCGGCCGCCATCGGCTCGCCAAACAGCCGGCCCTGCCCGAGGTGGCAGCCGAGCTCGCGCAGGTGCGCCAGCTGCCGACCGGTCTCGATGCCTTCGGCGACCACTTCGAGCTCGAGGTTGCGGCCCATCTCGACGATGGTGCGGACCAGCGTGGCGTCATCGCGCGAGTCGGCGGCGTGCTGGACGAAAGCCTGGTCGATCTTGAGGGTGCCTACCGGGAACTGCTGCAGGGCGGCGAGCGACGAGTAACCCGTGCCGAAGTCGTCGATCGACAAGTGCACGCCCATTGCACGCA
>Ga0224500_10002089_pt1 | contig 11042 bp, 11 predicted proteins | sample SF_Oct11_sed_USG_FD_168126 | JGI IMG/M metagenome (GOLD analysis project Ga0224500, IMG submission 168126) | Sediment microbial communities from San Francisco Bay, California, United States - SF_Oct11_sed_USGS_4_1 | ecosystem: Environmental > Aquatic > Marine > Sediment | place: USA: California... | reverse complement strand
ACTCATCAAACAGGCTGCGGCCCCGGTCACCATCTCGGGTCTGGAAATGCTGCAGAACGCTGGCAAAGAGCAGATGATCGACCTGCTGGAAGCCCGCGTCAACGTCGCTGAGTCCACCATGATGAACCTCATCTCCGGTGGTCTGTACTCGGACGGAACGGGCGCTGGCGGCAAGGAGATCACCGGCCTCGACGCGGCTGTCCCGCTCGTCCCGACGACCGGAACCTACGGCGGCATTGACCGCGCAACGTGGAGCTTCTGGCGTTCGAAAGTCCAGAACAGCGCGGACGCAACCACGCTGCTCGCGGACATGAACCTGCTCTGGTCGCAGCTCGTACGCGGCGCAGATCGCCCCGACCTGATCATGATGGACGGTGTGGTCTGGCAAGCCTACGTCGCCGCACTCCAGGCGAATCAGCGCTTCACGCAGCCGAACACGGGCGAATTCGGGTTCCCGACGCTCAAGTTCATGGATGCCGACGTCGTTCTGGACGGCGGTATCGGCGGCTTCTGTCCGGCGGGTACGGCGTTCTTCCTGAACACCAAGTACATCCACTACCGCCCGCATTCGCAGCGTGAGTTCGTGCCGCTCAGCCCGAACAAGCGTTACGCGGTGAACCAGGATGCCGAGGTGCAGATCATGGCATGGGCCGGAAATCTGACCACTTCCGGCGCTCAGTTCCAAGGCCGTCTGGACGTCAACGCCTAACAACGGGAGACGGGGAGCCTTCGGGCTCCCCTGATCTCGCAGGAGAGATAAATGGCGAATACACCTACAACTTTCCGCAACTCCACTGCGATTGCTGCGCGTACTCCCGAAGTACCGGGCGCGTCGTGGACAACGGGTTGCAACAACGGTCTCAACTCGTGTGGTATCGGCATCGCTACCGACGTTGATGACCTTGACGAGTCGCTTCCAAGCTGGACGCTGCTTGACCAGTTCGAAGATGCCCGTACACCGCAGATCAGTCAGCTGATCGGTGGCAACGGACTCGGTGCTGGTAGCGAAGGACGCGGTGACGAGGACGCTGAGTTCATCATCGGCGTGATTAACGGCGCTAACGGTGCGATCACTGCGAACGGAACCGCCAATCTTGTGACGCTGGCCGCTGGTTGGTCATTGGTCTAGTCCGTGCCGACTCTCAATGATGAGATTCTGCGAGTAACTGGTGGCCCGACCGTCAACGATGGGCTGATGTCCTTCTATGGCGGTACGGGCTCCCTTAATGATCGCGAACGGCAATGGCTTCAGTCGCAGGGAGCGACCCTCGGCCCGGTCAACGATATGTGGATGGAGTTCCTGTCCGCGTATCCGGGTACGCTCAATGATAGAAAGCTCGCGTACTGGATTTCGCAGGGTACGGCGGTGCCGGTGTTCGCCACGTTCGACCCTGCGAACAAGGCCACGATCATGGTCTTGTCTGAAACCGATCACCGAATGGTCAGCAACAGTGCTGCTGCTCGGGGTATGGGGTTCACCACGTTGGGGGCGATTACTGGCAAGTGGTACTGGGAGATGCTGTCACTGACTGCTGCGACTGCACAGGGTTTCGGCATTGGTCAGGCGGCGAGCAACATCAACGAATATCTTGGAAGTAGTGTAAACGATTGGGGCTACTTCCCGACAGGTGCGTACTGGAACAATGCCGCCAATCGGGGAAATGGGTTGGCTTACGGGGTCAACAGCATCGTCGGCTTTGCGCTGGACATGGCGGGCAACCTCACCGCATACGTCAACGGGGTTCAGTCGTTCTCCGTGCCGCACGGGTTGACTGGACTGACACGGCCCGCTGGCAGTGACTCATCCACGGGTGGCGTGTGCGACATGGTCATCAACTGCGGCGACAACGGTACGTTCGGTAGTCGAGTGACAGCGGGTGGAAACAAGGACGTGAACGGTCGCGGCGACTTCAAGTATCCAGTCCCAGCCGGGCATCTGTCACTCTGCGACCTGAACGGTGCGGTGTGAGCGACGCGTTGTATCTGCAACTGTTCGACGCCCCGCCGCTGACTCCATCGGCTGGTGAGTACAATCTTCAGTGGGCGGTGAAGGCTTTTGAGGAGGCTACACTACAAGAACTTGAGGTAGCCGTGAATAACTGGCTCTTAACTAATCCAGTGACGACGGGTGTCCCCAGATGGTTGGGCAACATTGACTACGCAATCGCCCCAACCGGAAATAAGCGATATACCGCACTGGTTCCCTTTGCGTACTATGTCGCGCCAACACTCACATAATAATTAGGAGAATGAAATGACAATAGCCGACTTTGATGTGCAAGACTTCGAAGATCGTACCAGAAGCGATAACAAAGCGTTCGTACGATTCTTCATTCGTCCGGTTGAGGACAAGGCCAAGAGTCGTGAGGCAGGGCGTCCGATCTACAGCGATCAGGAATACTGCGAGATCATCGTTCCTGGAAACCAGACGAACCGGCCGATCAAGCCGGTGGACAACATCATCAAGCAGAGGTACGCGGCTCAGTACGCGAAGTGGAAGGCTGCTGACCGCCCCGAAGATTTCGTAGACGGAACGCACCTCACGGAAGTTCCGTGGCTCACCCGCTCGCAGGTGGAGGAACTGGCCTACCTGCGGATTCGTACACTGGAGCAGCTTGCCGTCGTAGGCGACGATGTCTGCACCCGAGTTCCTGGCCTGTTTGACTTGAAGAAGCGGGCCAAGCTCTTGGTACAGAAAGCCGAGGAACAGGCTCCCATTCTCGCTCTCCAGGAGCAGTTGGATGCCCTGAAAAACGAGCTCGAGGTGAAGGATCAGACGATCATAGAACTTGCCGCTCGCATCGAGGAACTGGAAGAGGACTAAGAGATGGCAGACGTAAGTCGGTATCTAACAGCAGGAGAGATCATCAACCGTGCAGCGGTAGAGGTCGGTCTTGCGCCGGTAGTGGATGCCTTCGCCTCGGCAGACCCGGCTTTTCGTCAGCTCCGTACACTGATCACTTCGTGTGGGCAGACTCTTATACAGGATTATCCGTGGCAGCGTCTTCATGCCTTGTTTGAGCTGGTTACTGACTCAGCTGACAGCGGGGAGTACGAACTCCCCGCTGATTTTTCCTATATGCTCGACCAGACTGGCTGGCAGCGAGGAGGTCCGGCGGTCTGGCCGCTTCTTGGCCCCGCGTCGCCACAGGTTTGGTCGTATCTGAAAGCTCGGCAGTTGTACTCGGCAACCCTGTATGTCTGGTTCAGGATTAGTGATGGTAAGTTCAATGTCTTCCCTGACGATCCTGTGCCGGACGGTATCCCCATCACGTTCGAGTATGTCTCTCGGGCATGGGTGATCGGTGATGGCGATGACGGCCCCGAAAGCCGCAAGGACAAAGTAACGGAAGATGCAGATATCGTGCTGTTTGAGCCGATTCTGATCATCAACTTCCTGAAGCTGAAATTCCTTGCAGCGAAGGGCTTTGACACGACTGACGCTAAGAACGAGTTCAGTCTGTCAATTGAATCCTGGAAAGGTAAGGATAACAGCGCTCCTGTACTGAACGCAGGACGCCCGTTCCAAGGAATGCGATACTTGGATTCTCGCAACGTTCCGGAGACTGGCTTTGGTGGCTAGACCCACTAGAAGTGATCTGATGGCGGCGAGGCAGCAGCCCTCGCCACAGACGACTCAGGGTGTGACGATTCCTGCCCCGATGGGTGGGATGGTGTCTAATCGTCCAGTGGCAGAGATGCCATTGACGGAGACGCTGTATACGGTCAACATGAATTCTGAGGCTTTTGGTCTACGTGTCCGTAAGGGTTACAAAGAATGGTGCAATCCTGTCAATGACGGTATCTTCACCGGAATTCGTACCATCGTCCCCGGTAACGCATCTGGTCGCCTTAATGTAGGGGATAAGCTGTTCTGCACTACACAGGATGGAGTCTACGATATTTCGTCTGGCGGTGCGGTCGATCCCGTCAAGGTTGTGGACTTCGCCGACAAAGGTGAGGACGCGGGCTGGTGCTCGTGGCATAACTTCACCAATACGGCGGGAGCACAGTTTATCATGCTGTGCGACCTGATCAACGGGTACTACATCTATGACTTTGCGATTGATACGTGGTCTAAGGTTCAGGAAGGAACGAACCCCGGCACGATCAATGGCGTTGACCCTGACCTGTTCTGCTTTGTCACGGTTTGGAAGAACCGCGTATGGTTCGTGGAGCGTAACTCCACTCGTGCGTGGTATCTGGAGACGGTAGGTATCCTCACTGGTAAAGCGATCGCATTTGACTTCGGCTCAAAGATGCGCTACGGTGGATTCCTCAAGGGAATATACTCGTGGACGCTGGATGCAGGATACGGCATTGACGATCACCTCGTAGCGATCAGCTCTGAGGGTGACATCCTGGTCTACACAGGCACAGATCCCACCACCGCAGGACAGTTCGGTTTGAAGGGTGTCTGGTATGTGGGCGAAACTCCCCGCGGACGTCGCATTGCCAATGAGTCTGGTGGTGATATTCTCATCGGTACTCAGTTCGGTATTATCCCCATCTCTAGGTTGGTCAACGGTATGCAGCCGGGAGATGAGGAGAATTATATCACTGCAAAGATCAATGCACTGTTCCGCCAGCGGTACGCAGAACGCCGCAACCTCTTTGGATATGAGATGAAAATCCACCCCTCAGAAGGTGGAATGTTGATTGTCCTGCCAAAGTTGGAGAATACGCCTTACACTCAACTTTTCCTCGACCTCACTACGCAGAGTTGGAGTGTCTGGCTTGATGTTCCAATAATCACGACTGAGCATTACCGAGGAGAGACGTATTTCGGCGATGTAGAAAACCGCATCTACTATCTGGCTCCTGGCCCGGACAACGTGCTAGTGGCCGATCCTAATGCAGCGCGTGAAGTAAGGTTCGGTATCCTCACCGCATTTAGTGACTTTGGATCCCCAGTCCGCCAAAAGCGAGTGCAGTTCATTCGCCCCATCTTCATCGCTGACTCTGTTCCGTCGTATGAAGTGGAGGCTAAGTATGACTATGACATCAGGCCGCCGACCGAGGAAGGATTCTCAGGCAATGCTGCCCTCCCCACTGGTATCTGGGATGATACGTACTGGAATCAGTCTTTATGGGCTGGCTCGTACCAGATTGATCAGCCGGTTTACGGTGCGACGGGAATAGGGCGCATGGTCGCCATTTCGCTGAACGGTACAAGTCTGGCAACGGATACGACACTCGCGGGCTTTGAGCTCATGCTGGATGCAGGAGGTCTACTGTGAGGAACACCTCCATGATCTTGCTCCCCATGAAGACCGAAGAGCATTGGTCGTGGATGATGAATGAGTCTGGTTGCCAGTGGACTCCCACGGCGCGGGGCATTGTTGTCTTAGATCACCGTATGCTACCATGTGCTGGAGTGGTGTTCGACGGATGGTTCCCCAATAGCGGACAGATTCACTTCGCTATGAAGAACCCTCTAGCAGCACGATCAGGGCTTTTTGAGGAAGGATTCAACTACTTTTACAATGAATGTGGGAAGGACTTACTGATAGGCGTCACTCCAGCCCATTTAGACAAAGCGTTGAAGTTCAACAAGAAAGTGGGTTTGCGTGAAACTTATCGTATAAAGAATGGCTACACGGATGGGATTGACCTTGTAGTCCAGGAAATGCACAGAGACGAATGTAGGTGGATTAAAAATGGGCAAGAGTACTCCAGCGCCGCCTGATTATCGCGGGGCCGCACAAGAACAAGCTGCTGCGAGCCGAGAGATCACGGAGCAGCAGACGTGGGCGAACCGTCCCAATCAGAATACTCCCTGGGGGTCAACCACATGGGAGTCTGAGCGAGTATGGGATCCGGCGACAAGGCAGTACCTGAATAAGTGGACGCAGAACACTCAGCTGGACCCAGAGTCGCAGCGGGCGCTTGACGCTCAGCTTGGTCTGAGTGCTGGCCGGAGTGAGCTGGGTGCTTCCCTGCTCCCCCGCGCACAGGACGAATTCGGCCAGGAGATGAGTTGGGATAAGTTCGACCAGATGGGTGGTCGTGTATCTCCAGAGCAGATCGCTGGCGGTTACGACATCATGGGTCCGGAGCTCAACCCTGCTAATCGCTACTATGGCGAGGCCGGGGACGCCATCTACAATCAATGGGCCGAACGGGCGCTACCTCAGCAGGAGGAGGCCCGTAACCAGATGGAGGCCAAGCTCTACAATCAGGGGCTACGACCTGGAGATCAGGCGTATGATCGCGAGATGGAAAAGCTCGGGCAGCAGCAGGGCGACGCACTCCGTCAGGCTCAGTACCAAGCCACGATCGGCGCGGGTTCTGAGGCACAGCGGATGCTGGGAATGGATGCCTCAACGCGCCAGCAACTCACCGGCGAACAGGCTGCTCTGGCAGGATTTGGCAATCAGGCCGCGGGTCAGCGGTTTGGCATGGGACAGGCGTCCTCCGCCTACGATACGCAGAGGCGACAGCAGCAGATTGCCGAAGAGATGCAGCGTCGTGGCTGGTCGCTCAACGAGATCAACGCGCTTATCTCCGGCCAGCAGGTGGGAATGCCGACAATGCCGAACTTCTCACAGGCAACGAAGTCGGAGACGCCTCAGTATATGCAAGCGGCCCAGAACCAGTGGCAGTCAGGCATGGATCAGTTCAATATGCAACAGGCCCAGAATCAGGCCATGATGTCTGGAATCGGCAATCTCGCTGGTGGCTTCATGGCATTCAGCGACCGCCGCTTGAAGCGGAACATTAAGCGCATCGGCTCCATTAAGGGAATCAACGTGTACTCGTGGGAGTACATCTGGGGCGAGCAGGGGTCTGGCGTAATGGCCGACGAAGTACGACACATTCCGGGGGCCGTGGTGAAGCATCCCTCCGGTTACGACATGGTGGATTACGGGGTGATCTATGGCTGATTTACAAGACCTCTACGGGGTGGGGGACCTTACCGACGAGGAAATTGCACTGATCATCGGCGAAGCACCGGGGCGCAGAAGTCGTCTTGAAGAGCAACGCCAGATGGGTCAGCTCATGCGTAGCAAGGGAACCCTGGGATCAGGTGTTCGTGCTCCGGGCGTCTTTGTGTCCGAGAGTCCGCTGTCGGCCATTGGTGACGTCATGTCTCGCTACGCTGGTCGTAAGCAGGAGCGTGAGGCGACCACCGGCTTGGAAGGTCTGGAAACGGGCGACAAAGACCGCATGAGGGTTTACATTGACCGGATGCGTCGTCAGGCCCAGGAGCAGGGCGGTGGCCCCCAGATGAGCCCAGTTCCGCAGCAGGGACCGCAGGGCGCGCTGACTCCCTTCGGTAACCCGAATGCTACGCCGGGAATGGCCATGCCTCCTCAGCAGCCGCCTCCGCAGATGGGTCCACCGGCTCCAACCCCGCCTCCTCCGCAGATGGGTCCACCGGCTCCTGGCCCGACTGGTCCGATGGATCAGAACATGGCGCTGAAGATGCAATCAGCTTCTCCGGTAGTCGGTGGCCCCGGACAAGCTCCGGCTGCTTCTCCCGCTGGGAATCGTATGGCGGGTAATCTGAACATGAGCCCTGAGCAGTACATGAAGATTCAGGCGTGGCTTGAGGGACTCCGGAGATAACGATGAATGACAACGATGTCTTCTTGGCCATGTTGCAGGGGATGCAGCCTGATCAGACTCAGGCACTTGCCCAGAGACTTCGTGGTCAAGATCTCTTTGGCAAAGTCTACGGAGCCAGCCTAGACCCCAATGCTCAGCGCATGGGGGGAGTACTGTCTCAGGAAGCACAGGGTCATGCTAAGACTCTGGGTGAGGCCGCGGCTCAGCGCAAATACCGCGACGAGATGCAGCAACTCCAGCGTGACCAAATGGCGCGGGCTGACGAGCGCTTCGGTATTGAGCAAACCTACCGTGAGAAGAAGGACGAAGAGGATCGGGCGCTCAAGCGGGCGCTGGCCGAGCTTCGTGCTTCCACCACTACGGGCCAGATGGATCGCAGCTTGCAGAGTCTTAGCCGCGAGTACCGCAAGGAGAACGTGCCTCAGCTGAAGCAAGCCTTTACGGAGCTCAACGAGGTGGTATCCCCATTCCTGGATGAGCAGGGCAACCTGAAAGACGGCTTGCCAGGAATCGGTGCCACGGGACTGCTTCCGGCTGGTATGCTTACCGAAGAGGGTAAGACAGTTCGCTCTAAGGTAGCGAACGTCCGCAACCAAGTCCTGCGAATGATGTCCGGCGCAGCGGTCACCGACCCTGAAGCGGCCCGACTGTACGAGCAGATTGGCGAGTACCTCGGCGGTACAGATGAGCAGGTGCTCATGGGTCTGCGGGCTCTGCAGAACATGGCAGAACGGAATGAGGCTGCGGTGCTGGCGGGATACTCCCCCGACGTAGTTGACGTATTCACACGCCGCATGGCGGGTGAGCGAGTAGGAAGTCCAGCAGCCGGTGGAACCACTGGAACCTCCATCTCTGGCCCCGCCTATATGTTTGATCCTGCGAACGCCACGCTGGAGCAGATGCTTCAGATGATGATGGAGCAAGAGGATAACCAGTAATGGCTGACTACACTCCCGAACAGCTCCAAAAAGTCCTTAAGATGGCTAAGGATGCTGGGAACACGGCTGTCGCTGAACAGGCGCGGGCGCTCCTGGTTCAAGCCTACCAAAGAGAGGCTGACCCCACCGAGGGGATGTCTGGCATGGAGAAGTTCCGGGCTGGCATCGGCTCTGGCCTCGTGGACATTGGTCGTAAGGCTGCTAATCTGGCGTTGCCTGAGGGGATGACCCCCGACTGGGCCAGCGATGAAGCAATCAAGGAACAGGCTAGTCTGGACGACCCATTGCTCTCCACCGGGGCTGGTCTGGCTGGCAATATCGTGGGTGGAATCGCTGGTACGGCTCCTGTCGGCTTCGGTGCTGCGGGTCTTGCCACTAAGGCGCTGCCACAGGCTCTGAGAGCCTCTACGTTGGGCGCTAGGGCTGGCCGGGGGCTGGCACAGGGCGCGGCACAAGGCGCGTCTGAGGGGCTCTTGATGGCGTCTCCGGACGATCGATTGGGCGGTGCGGGTTTGGGCGCTGCCGTCGGCGGTGGCTTGGGCGCGGCGCTCCCCGGTGTTGGTCATGTTCTGAAGCGTTCACTGGATAAGTTGGGACGCCCCGCCATTGAGCAGACTGATGAGGCGGTAGAGCTCATACGTCGTATGCGTGAGGCTGGTGTGCCAGAAGACAAGGCGTTCATCCCCCTCAGCCAGTCAGCAAAACCGGGTCTCGGCAAGCAGATTTATGAGGGCTTTGTCGCCAACATTCCGGGCAACACGGTACGGAAGCAGTACGACGATGCTGTCAAGCAGTTCCGGGAGCTGGTGGTGCAGAAAGCTGTACCGAAAGGCACTCCCCCGGATGCAATCATTGAAGCTGCGGCAGACGATACAATGGCGGACGTCTTCACCCGATTGGGTAAAGTCTGGGAAGATGCGTGGAAGCCGGTGAATGAAGCCGAGGTCATGGTTCCAAAGGACTTCTTCAATGACAATATCCTCAAAGCCACTAAGAAAGCCACTGGCGGCGAATGGGTTCCCCCACCTCCGGGCCTGACCACTGGTAAATCGCTGACTGAGGCCGCAGAGGCATTTCAGCAACTCGCTAATCAGGCTGAGCCAGGAGTCATCGGCAATAAAACACGGGAGTTCTTCCTTAGCCAGAAGAAGCGTGTGGAGGAACTGCTTCGTAACCAGTTGCCGAAAGACTTGGCTGATGAATGGGACGGTAATAAGGGAGCCTACAAACTCTACCAGGATCTACTCGCCGGCACGAAGGGCGCGATGGGTACGGGTGAGTTCACCCCCAAAGCTCTGGCTCAAGCTACGGCTCGCAGGGCTGGCGCTCCGGGTGCTGGCGGTGAGATGCGTGAGCTTGGTGAGCTTGGACAGAAGTCCCTGCAAAACTTCCCAAGCCGACAGGGTGTGTTCCAGACTCTGGCTGCGACTGCCGCTGCGGGAGGTGGTATCGGAACGCTGACAGGCGAATTTGGCAAGGATACCGTGATCGGTGGTATCCTCGGTGTCGTACTCCCCATTGTCGGGGCAAGGTTCATGTCAAAACCTTCCGTACAACGGGCGCTGACGCAGGGCTGGAGTCGTGCCCGTAACGCTGGCATGACCATGAGCCAGTACCGGGATGTCCTGGAAAAGGCTGGTCTTACCGCTAACCAGATCGCTGTCGGGCTTTCTGGCGTCAAGGAATAACGATGCCACGTGACGTCAATGGTAATTACCTTCTCCCAGCAGGGAACCCTGTCCAGCCGAACACGGTAATCACGCCAACGTGGGCGAACCCCACGATGAGCGACCTCGGTAATGAAGTAGGGAATAGCCTTGATCGTGACGGTAAGGGTATCATGCGCGTACCCTTCCGCGTGGAGAACGGGGCTGTCGGTGCGCCCGCCATCACCTGGGACTTGGAGCGTACCTCTGGCCTCTACAGGGAAAACACGAACGATATTCGGTTCGGGATCGCCGGTGTTCCTAGGATGCGCTGGCGGGCAGACCCTAACCGTCCCCAGATCTGGGTGGGAGGTGCGTGGGCAGATATCGCAACCGGAGGAGATGTCCCTACGGGCGTCGCGCTGCTGGCTGCGAACCAGACCTTCACGGGCCAGAATACGTTTAATCAAGCTATTACCACTCCGGGGCTGGTCTCTGCTACCCCACTCACCTACAATGGCCAGCCACTGAATGAAGCCAATGGTCTAGTTCAAATTGCTAGTGATGGGTACATTCCCAATGACCTGCTGAACATTGACTCTGGCTTGGCGTACCTCGGGCCGTGGGACGCCAGCACAGGCCAGAACCCCACGGAGGCAGGAGGTGGCCCCTTCGCTGATGGCGAGTGGTACAATATAGAGACAGGCGGCACGATCAACCTCATTGACATCGACACAGGAATCTACACGCCGACTCCTGTAGTGGCTGGTGATGCGATTGTCTACGCTGGTCAGACCAACCCTGATCTAACTGAAGGCTGGTACAAGCTGAGCTTCGGCCAGACTGATCTTACCGACTACACCAAGCGGAACCGCCAAGAGACCAT
>Ga0224500_10002087_pt1 | contig 11049 bp, 8 predicted proteins | sample SF_Oct11_sed_USG_FD_168126 | JGI IMG/M metagenome (GOLD analysis project Ga0224500, IMG submission 168126) | Sediment microbial communities from San Francisco Bay, California, United States - SF_Oct11_sed_USGS_4_1 | ecosystem: Environmental > Aquatic > Marine > Sediment | place: USA: California... | reverse complement strand
TGCGGACGACGATGTACTGCAATGTCTGGAATGGGCTGCCAGGCTGCATGAAATCGGGATCCCGGTGGCGTACAGCGGCTATCACAAGCACTCGGCCTATATTCTCAGCAATGCCGACATGCCCGGGTTCTCGCGTGAAGAGCAGGAACGTCTGGCGCTGCTGGTCCTGAGCCACCGCCGGTCGCTCAGGAAATCACGCGAGACTCTGCCCGATGACGATGACCGGCTGGTGGTGCTCGCGCTGCGGCTGGCCGTGCTGCTGTGCCGGGCGCGGCGCGATGTACGTTTCCCGCCGCTCGACATCAAGGTCCAGAGCGAACGCATACGCCTGGCCTTTGATCCGGCATGGCTGGAAGCCAATCCGCTGACCGCCACGGCCTTGCGCGAAGAAGTGGAAGAGTGGGCGCGCCTCGGGCAGGAACTCAAGATCCCCGGACTTGATGAAATCGTACTGGCGCAGGAGCCCGCGCTCACCGAATAGGCCGCGGTGCGACCGTCGCATTTCCTAAAGTACGGCGGGGGACAATACCGCGCGCACCTGCACGTCGTCTCCGTCGCGCACCAGCCACCAGATCGCGCCCTTCTTCAGGCTCCATGCCGCGGCCTCACCGGTGAGCGCCAGGGCTGCCGCGGCACCCAGCGTCGGCTGGTGGCCGACCACAATGACCGTACCGTCGCCATCGGGCCAGCCGGCCACCTTCAGCACCGCCTGAGGTGTGGCGGACGTGGATACCGATCTTTCAATGGCGACCTGATCAGTCAGCGCGGCCGCCGTCTCCCGCGCGCGTGCAGCAGGACTGACCAGAACACGGTATTCGGCCGGCAGACGCGACGACAGCCACTCCGCCATTTTCTTTGCCTGCTTGCGGCCCTTGGGCGTCAACTGCCGCGCCTCGTCCGGCAGCCGGTTCTCGGCATCCGCGTGCCGCCACAAAATCAGATTCATCCTTGCTCCTGCCAGGGGTTACGCGCCTTGCGAAAGCGGCGCCATGCCGGCCGCAGGGCTTTGCGCTTGCGCGCCGCCTGCGCTTCACACCATCCGATTACCATGCCGGCCGCAGCAGCCTCCTCGCCGGTGTCGGCCGCCGCAGAGCGGACCAGAGGCGCAACCGCTGCGGCGTCATTGATCTCGCCCAGTATATCCTGCAGCCGCGCGAGCCGGTCGCGCAGCGTCGCCATGCTCCGCGCGGAGTACAGCGAAGAAAAAAATTCCACCGCATAGCGCAATTGCTTCACGGCGATACGCAGGCGATGCATCTCCGGTGGCGCGAGACGCTCGAGACGCCGCCCGCGCTTGAGCACCCGATCGTGGCGCAGCGTCAATATCTGCGCGGCACACACACGCACCGGCAAACCCGGCGATGCCTTTGCACCGGCAATCTCCGGCGTAGCCAGCCAGCGCCCGAGCACGATCATGGACTCCATATAACCATTTGATTTAATTAATTTTTTTAAATCCCTGCGTGCAATCTGCCGCCGCCGCACGCACCGCTGCTCCAGCAGCCCCGCAGCACCGTGCGCGACCAGTGCCGGACGCACTGCGGGCAGCGTTTCGGTCATGAACACGTCCCAGTCGCGCGCCGGGCCCAGGGCTCGCGCAATCGCGCGCAGCGCGTCGGCATGGATGTTGGCATCTTCCCCGAGCCAGTCCCGGAAGAGGCTGAATGCCGAACGCAGGCGGCGGGTACCGACGCGCATCTGGTGCAGATACTCCGGATCGCGCGATCTGACGACACCGAACTCATTGGCATGAATCTGCGCCAGCGCCGTCGCAGCAATGGTGCGAAACGCCTGCACCGCCGTCATCTCCGGTGTGAGATTTACCGGTGCGGCCCTGACCGGCAACGCGGCCTGACCCAGAAACAGCGCGTAGCCACGCTCGGCCTTCGACCGGTGTTCCAGAGCCAGCGGCAGTGAGTGCATCAGCAACCGCGCCGCATCGAACAAGGCAGTCACCGGCCCGGTCTTCAGCTCGAGCTCGAGTTCGCACACCGGATCGCGCCGCCGGCCGCTGCGGATGATGCCGCGATCGATCGCAACCTCGATCACCACACCCGGCGCCGGTTCGATCATGCGCAGCGTCCGCGTGATCTCGGTTCGGAACACAGCCGTCAGCGATTCCCCGGTCTTGCGCGAGCGCAGGATTCTGGTGATGCGATGGCGCGGCAATGCGGCGAGGTCCGGAACCGGCTTGCGCAGCACCGTCTCGATTTCCACGCGTTCGTGCAAACCGGATAGCGCCTTGCCGCCGCCTTTTACCGCCTGTATCCAGCGCCGGCCCTCGCGCCGCACGCGCAATGTCACCAGCTGCCGCCAAAGATCCAGATCCGGCGTATCAAAATAGGTTGCGGTCAGTCTGCGCGTGTGCGGACGACGCACCGGCTGCAATAACGGCACGGTCAGCAGCCGGCTCAACAGTGCCGGTGGCACGCACAGTTTCAACTCGATTTCGGTAGCAACCGCAGACTCGTCGGCGGTTCGGGAGCCGTTGCCGGCCGGGTTCATACGTCTATTTTCACGGCAAGGAGAGCCAGCAACTGCTCCTGCGCACTGACCGGTTTCGCACGACCGGGCGCACGGCAAACGTACTGCCCGTCGTCACCCATGGTCCAGGCCTGGGTATTGTCGTCCAGGTACGGTCGCAACCCCTCGGCAATCACACGCTGCTTCAAGTCGGAATCCAGCACGGGAAAACAGATTTCGACGCGACCAAAAAAATTGCGATCCATCCAGTCCGCGCTGGACAGATAAACGTCTTCGGCGCCGTCATTATGAAAGTAAAACACGCGGGTATGCTCCAGAAAACGCCCGATAACGGAGATGACGCGGATGTTCTCGGACAGACCCGGCACCCCGGCGCGCAACGCGCATACACCGCGCACGACCAGATCGATCTGCACGCCCGCCTTCGACGCCTCGTAGAGCGCGCCGACCACCTCGGTCTCCAGCAGCGAATTCATCTTGGCAATGATCTGCCCCTTGCGACCTGCTCTGGCAATTGCCGTTTCGTTTTCAATTGCCCGGATCATTTCCTTGTGCAGCGTGAACGGCGCCTGGCGCAGATGCCGGAGTTTGGTGGCACGACCCAGTCCGGTCAGCTGCATGAACACCTCGGCGACATCGTTGCCGATTTCCTCGTTGCAGGTAAAAAGACCGAAATCGGTGTACAGGCGCGCCGTGCGGTGATGATAATTTCCGGTGGACAGGTGGATGTAACGGCGCAATCCTTCGCCTTCGCGTCGCAACACCATCAGCATCTTGGCATGGGTCTTGTGCCCGACGACACCGTAAACCACATGCGCGCCGACCTCCTCCAGCTGCTGCGCCCAGTTGATATTCGCCTCTTCATCAAACCGCGCCATCAGTTCCAGCACTACAGTCACTTCCTTGCCGCTGCGGGCGGCGTTGATCAGCTGCTCCATCAATTCGGATTCGGTTCCGGTCCGGTACACCGTCATCTTGATCGCCGCCACGGCCGGATCACGTGCCGCCTGATGCAAAAACGCAATCACCGGCTGAAATGACTGGTACGGATGATGCAGCAGGACATCGCTGTTGCGGATCACGCCGAAGAGATCGGCCACGTTCTCGAGCCGTCGCGGCAATCCGGGACGGAATTGCGGGAACTTGAGGTCGGGGCGGTCGACCCAGTCCGGCACACTGATGACACGCGCAAGGTTCACGGGCCCGTCGACGCGGTAAAGGTCGGCCTCATCGAGCTTGAACTGCATCAACAGGTAGTTGGAAATGTGCTGTGAGCAGTTATCGGCGACCTCCAGCCTAACCTCGTCACCGAAGTGGCGATGGGGAAGTTCGCCACGCAGGGCCGTGCGCAGATCTTTCACTTCCTCTTCGTCGACAAACAGGTCGCTGTTGCGGGTCAGCCGGAACTGGTAACAGCCAAGTACTTTCATTCCGGAGAACAGCTCGTTCACGTGTTCATGCAGAATCGAAGACAAAAACACGAAATCGTACTCGGCGCCCGCCACATCCTGGGGCAGACGGATCACGCGCGGCAGCACCCGCGGCGCCTGCACGATGGCGATTCCGGAATTGCGCCCGAAGGCGTCCTTGCCCTCCAGTTCGACGGCAAAATTCAGACTTTTGTTGAGCACGCGCGGAAAGGGGTGCGCCGGATCCAGCCCGATGGGCGTCAACACCGGCATGACCTCGCGCAGGAAATAACCCTTCATCCATTCCGCCTGCTGCGACGTGAACTCGCTGCGCCGCAGAAAACGGATGCCGGCCTGCTCGAGTCCCGGCAGTACCTCCTTGTTCAGGAGCTCGTACTGGCGGGCGACGAGCTCGCGCGCTTCTGCTGCGACCTGCTTGTAGACCTGCTCCGGACGCAGTTGATCGGGGTAGACCGGCACCGAACCGGCCTCGATTTCCGCCTGCAGCCCGGCCACGCGGATTTCGAAAAATTCGTCAAGGTTGCTGCTGACAATACACAGGAAACGCAAGCGTTCCAGCAGCGGGTGCGCGCGATTCTCAGCCTGCGCCAGCACGCGCCGGTTAAACGACAGCAGCCCCAGTTCGCGGTTGAGGTAGAACTCCGGAGCGAATTTGGCCTTGCCCGGTGTACGTCGCGGCCGGCGCGCTGCGGCGTTCACGGCGAACGCGCCCGGCAGCGACGGCGGGCGTTAGGGCTTCGGCGGCACGTAACCGGCTGCGGCATCTGCGCCGTGGCCGAAAAAATGGCGTTCCATTTGCTGCGCAAGGTAATCACGGGCTTTCTTGTCGGCAAGGTTAAGCCGGTTCTCGTTAACCAGCATTTTTTGCTGCTCCAGCCACTGTTTCCAGGCTTCTTTCGACACATTGTCGAACACCCGACGGCCGAGTTCGCCGGGATAGGGCGGGAAATCGAGTCCCTCGGCCTCGCGTTTGAGTTTTACACAATGAACCTGGCGTGCCATGTCATTTCTCCACAATAAATCCTTAATGTTAACGAAATATGACAGCCGCGCCTTTGCGACCGCAAACTTACAGTTTTTTGATCAGCACCACCGACCGGCGCTGATAGTTGTAGAGTTCCTTCTTCCTGTCCGGCAATGCGCCGACGTCGGTTTCCACGAATCCACGCTCGACAAACCAGTGCTCGGCTCGCGTGGTCAGCACAAACAGCTGTTTCAGACGCTGGCTGCGCGCACGCTTCTCGATCGCAACCATCAGGCGTTCGCCGGCACCGCGGCCGCGAAATTCGGGATGCACCGCAAGGCCGGCCAGTTCGCCGGAGCGTTCGTCGGAAAACGGATAGAGCGCGGCACATCCGATGATCATGCGGTCATGTTCCATTACCCAGAACCGGTCGATCTCCATTTCCAGCAGGTCACGATTGCGTTTGACGAGAATGCCCTCGGCTTCAAGCGGCTCGAGCAATCGCAATATGCCGCCGATATCGTCAATTTTCGCGTGTCGCAGAGTTTCCAGCGGATCGGGCGTGACCAGCGTACCCACACCTTTGTGCGTGAACAGCTCCAGCAACAGGCTGTCATCCAGATGGCCGGAAATCAGATGGGCGCGGCCCACGCCATGATCACAGGCACGCACTGCAGCCGGCAGGTATGACTGCATTTCCTCAGACTGGATACGCCCCTTGGCCAGCAGGCCTTGCGCTTCGCGCACCGTCAATTCGCGCAGCAGTTCACCACGGCGACCGACCACACCCGCCGATTCGGTCAGAAAAATCAGCTTTTCCGCCTTCAAGGCTACTGCTGTCTCGGCAGCGACATCACCCATCGCCAGGTTGAACACCTCGCCGGTCGGGGAATACCCCAGCGGAGACAGCACCACCAGTTCATCATCTTTCAGCCGTCGCTCGATGGCCACTGCATCGATCTTGCGCACCTCGCCCGTATGCATCAGGTCTACGCCGTCGACAACACCTATAGGCCGCGCAGTGACGAAGTTTCCGCTGGCCACGCGGATATGTGCACCTGCCATCGGTGAATTGGGCAGCCCCATCGACAGCAGGGCCTCGATCTGGACCCGGATTTTGCCGGCAACCTCCATTGCCGCCTCCAGGGCCGCGCCATCGGTAATGCGAAGTTTTTCGGAAAACCGCCCGCGTATTTTTTGCGCAGCCAGCTTGCCTTCAATCTGCGGCCGGGATCCGTGGACCAGCACCAGTTTGACACCCAGCGCGGCCAACAGATTCAGGTCATGCGTCAGGTGGAAAAACCGGCCATCAGCGACCACCTCGCCGCCAAAGGCAATGACGAACACCTTGCCGCGGAACGCGTGGATATACGGGGCAACCGACTGGAACCAGTCGATGAACCGGTCCTGTGCCGATAAACGGGTTCGGCCTGTGGCGGATAATTTCGGCATGTGCCGGGTCGAGTTCTGATTTTTTTCGGTGGAAATGGCCGTGTCCTTTCTGCTGCGTCGTCCAAACGATGGTATGCGAGAACCCCCCGCGCGCAAAGCCGCTGCGCTAAAAATCACCCCACAGCGCCTGCATCACTGCCAGCAATGCGACCGCCGCGGTTTCAGTACGCAAAATACGGGGGCCCAGGCGCAAGGGCACGAATCCGGCCCTGATCGCGTCCCCGGCTTCAACCCCGGTCAAGCCGCCTTCGGGGCCGGCCAGCACGGTCACCATGCCGGCCGGGCGCGGCAGTTGTCGCAACCCGGTCGGCGCGTCCGGCAGCAGCAGCAGGCGCAGCCCGTCAGCGCTCACCGGCTGATCCAGCCAGTCGCGGAACGGCAGCAGCGCGTTCACCTTGGGGACGCGATTGCGGCCGCACTGCTCGCAGGCGGCACCGACCACCCCCTGCCAGTGCGCCCCGCGTTTTGCCGCGCGCTCACCGGACAGCCGCACGACACAGCGCTCGGTCAACAAGGGTTGAATCGCGGTCACGCCCAGTTCAACCGCCTTCTGTATCGTGTAATCCATGCGTTCGCCGCTGGAAACCGCTTGAGCAAGCGTCACCCGCAGCGGTGATTCGCGATCTTCGTCACGCCGGTCGCTCACTTTCACGCTGACCTCGCCCCGGTCACATTTGGCGATTTCGCCGTCAAAGGCATTGCCGTCGCCGTCAAACAGTATCACCGGGTCACCGGGCACCAGTCGCAGTACATGCGCCACATGATGCGCCTTGGCACGCGACAGCTGGCATACCCCGTGATCCGGAATCCGGCCTGAAAAATATATTCTAGTCAATGGGTTAGCTCACCATGCGTGAATCCAAATTATGCCATAGCGCGCCGCCGGTCACCGCACTGGCAAAGGGTCTGCCGGGGCGCAGGGTGGTGCGGTGCAGGATACAATTGCGCTTTTTTCAGATTGCCGAGGCACATCGGCGGTCTGCACCGGAGGTACCGCTTGCGCATCGTCATTCTGGGCGCCGGCCAGGTCGGCAGTTCTGTTGCCGAAAGCCTGGTCTCCGAAGCCAACGACATTACCGTCGTCGATACGGACGCCGCACGGTTGCGCAAACTGCAGGACCAGTTTGACCTGCGTACCGTCGTCGGCAATGCCGGGCATCCGGCAACGCTGGAGCGCGCCGGGGCCCGCGACGCCGACATGATCCTCGCCGTAACCCAAAGCGACGAAACCAATCTGGTCGCGTGCAAGCTCGCCGCGACCATGTTCAACGTGCCGACGAAGATCGCGCGCATCCGTGCCGCCGACTATCTGTCGCACCCGGAGATGTTCGGATCGGAATTCTTCTCGGTCGATACCGTCATTTGTCCGGAACAGATGCTCACCGACTACATCGGCAAGCTGATCGAGTTTCCGGAATCGCTGCAGGTGCTGGAATTTGCCGAAGGCACCGTCAGTCTGGTTGCTGTGCGCGCGTTTCACGGCGGGCCGCTGGTGGGGCAGGAATTGCAGACCATACGCAAGCACCTGCCCAATCTCGACACGCGGGTGGCGGCCATCTTCCGTCACGACAGTCCGATCATTCCGGATGCCACTACGGTAATCGAAGCCGGCGACGAAGTGTTTTTCATCGCCGCCACCGAAAACATCCGCGGCATCATGCACGAGCTCCGTCGTATGGATAAACCCGTTAAGCGGGTAATGATCGGTGGCGGCGGCAATATCGGCCGCCGGCTTGCCAAGGCCATCGAAGACCGCTACGACGTCAAAATCATCGAGTACAACCGGGCAGGCGCCGAATTGCTGGCGGCGGAGTTACGATCCACGCTGGTCCTGGTCGGCGATGTCACCGACGAAAATCTGCTGCAGTCCGAAAGCATCGGAGACATGGACGTCTATTGCGCGCTGACCAATGACGATGAGAACAACATCATGTCCTCACTGCTCGCAAAACGCATGGGGGTGCGCCGGGTCGTGGCATTGATCAACCGCAGCTCGTATGTCAATCTGGTTCAGGCGGGTGCGATCGATATCGCGATCTCGCCGGCGCAGGCGACGATCGGCACGCTGCTCGCCCATGTCCGCCAGGGCGATTGCGTGGCCGTTCACAGTCTCAGGCGCGGCGCAGCCGAAGCACTGGAGCTGGTTGCCCATGGCGACGCAAACTCGTCCAAAGTGGTCGGGCGCCGGATCGAGGAAATCGACCTGCCCAAAGGGGCAACCATAGGCGCTGTCGTACGCACTCATGAACAAAGCGTCGAATCCGGGTCCGATGACGAATCTGACGCCGCAAACGGCAACGGCAAGGCAAAAGCCAGGAAAAAGCCCGTCGTAGAGCGTCAGGTGCTGATCGCACACCACGACACGGTCATCGAACCGAATGATCATGTCATCGTATTCGTCATCAACAAACGCATCGTGCCGAAAGTCGAAAAGCTGTTCCAGGTCAGCATCGGCTTCCTGTGACCGAATGACACGCTGCCGGCCATAACTGAATCCGGATGAACTGGTTACTGACCATTGCACCGGTGGCTGCGCTCATTGCCATGGCAATGAGTCTCACACATCTGCTGCCTATCGGTGTGTCCCTGGCGTTGAATGACGGCACGCTCCCCATCTGGATTTTGTCGATGGCGCTCAACTTCGCCGCGGGTGCCGTCCTGTGGCTGAGCACCAGGCGACAAAAACGCGAACTCAACCTGCGCGAAGGCATTTTGCTGGTGGTATCAGTGTGGACGGGTGGCGCGCTGTTTGCGTCCGTGCCGATTTTGCTGACGATTCCGCAGATCACGTTTACCGATGCCTATTTCGAGGCCGTGTCGGGCCTGACGGCCACCGGCGCCACCGTGCTGATCGAACTCGATAATCTGCCTCCGTCGGTCAATGTCTGGCGTGCATTGCTGCAATGGCTCGGGGGCATGGGTGTCATCGTTCTGGTCGTGGCGGTCCTGCCGATGCTGGGTGTCGGCGGCCGCCAGATTTCCAAATCCGAAATCCCAGGGCCGATGAAGGATGAACAACTGACGCCACGGGTAACCCAGACCGCCAAGGGCCTGTGGCTGATCTATGCCGCTCTGACGCTGGCCTGCGCCCTCGCCTATCACGCGGCGGGCATGTCGCCCCTGGATGCGCTGATTCACAGCTTCACCACGCTGTCTCTGGGCGGTTTCTCGTCGCACGATGCCAGCCTCGGCTACTTCAATTCAGCAGCGGTGGACATGGTGGCGATCTGTTTCATGATGATCGCAGGCCTCAATTTTGCGACTCACTTCATGGTCTGGCGTACGAAATCCCTGCGCCCCTACGTGCGAGATACCGAGGTGCGCTATTTCGTGCTCGTCATCGGCGGAAGCATCGCCGGCATCGCCATGCTGCTTTACGGGTCCGGTGTGTACCCGGACTTTTTTACTGCGGTTCGTTATGCGGCATTCAACATCATCTCTGTGGGCACCACCACGGGTTATTCCACCGCGGACTACAACATGTGGCCTGTGTTCGCGCCGCTATGGATACTTTTTCTCGGCACGTTCCTCAGTTGTTCCGGTTCGACCGGCGGCGGCATCAAGATGATGCGCGCCGTTATTCTTTACCGGCAGGTTTACCGTGAAATCAAGAGCCTCGCGCATCCCTATGCCATCAATCCGGTCAAGGTCGCCGGGCAAGTCGTCGCCGATCCCATCGTGTTCGCCGTGCTCGGATTTTTCTTTGTCTGGATTGTGCTGCTGGTCAGCATGACCCTGATACTCGGCTGGACCGGACTGGATGCCATGACCGCGTTTTCAGCGGTGGTCGCTTCCCTCAACAACATCGGCCCCGGCCTGCATCAGGTCGGGCCGGCGACAAATTTTGCCGTGCTGACCGCCTTTCAGACCTGGGTCTGCACCTTCGCCATGCTGCTCGGCCGACTCGAACTGTTCGCGCTGCTGGTCGTCTTTACCCCGGCCTTCTGGCGCAAGTAGCTTACGGTCCGGCGCGCACCGCCTTGTACAGTTCCAGAGCGCGCAGGCGTGCCGCAGCATGATCGACGACGGGCGCCGGATAATCGTGACCGATCAGCGCGCCCGCTTTTTTTTGCGCCTCCGCACTCATCTGCCAGGGCGCATGTATGGCTTTGCTGTCACAGCCTCCCAATTCGGGCAAGTATCTGCGGATGAAGGCGCCGTCGGGATCAAATTTCTGCGATTGCGTTACCGGATTAAAAATGCGGAAGTACGGTTGCGCATCACACCCCGTCGAAGCCGCCCATTGCCAGCCGCCATTGTTCGCCGCCTGATCAAAGTCAATGAGATGGTCCGCAAAGTACTTTTCGCCCTTGCGCCAGTCGACAAGCAGGTCTTTTGCCAGAAATGATGCGGTAATCATGCGCAACCGGTTATGCATGTAGCCGGTCTGATTGATCTGCCGCATCGCGGCATCGACGATCGGATAACCGGTGCGCCCCTCGCACCAGGCGGCGAACAGCGCGGGGTCGTCGGGCCAGCGGATCGCATCGTATGCCGGCTTGAACGCGCCGGATACCACGCGTGGATGGTGATGCAGGATCATGAAATAGAAATCCCGCCAGATCAGCTCCGACAGCCAGGTCGCCGCACCCTCATCGCGACCGTCTTCCGCCTGCTGCCGGGCGGCGCGCGCGAGCTCACGGATGGAAATCGTGCCGAAGCGCAGATGCACGGACAGGTACGACGGCCCTTTCCTGGCAGGAAAATCGCGATACTCGC
>Ga0224500_10002086_pt1 | contig 11055 bp, 9 predicted proteins | sample SF_Oct11_sed_USG_FD_168126 | JGI IMG/M metagenome (GOLD analysis project Ga0224500, IMG submission 168126) | Sediment microbial communities from San Francisco Bay, California, United States - SF_Oct11_sed_USGS_4_1 | ecosystem: Environmental > Aquatic > Marine > Sediment | place: USA: California... | reverse complement strand
GCGTTTTGCTGCATCGGCCTGTACACGCTGAACAACAACCCGTTCGACGTGTACATGGGCGCCCTGTTCGCGCTCGTCGGCTACCTGTTCTACAAGCTCGGGTGCGAGCCGGCGCCGTTGCTGCTAGGGTTCATCCTCGGTCCGATGATGGAGGAGAACCTACGCCGCGCACTGTTGCTGTCGCGCGGAGATTGGGCGACCTTCGCGACGCGGCCACTCTCGGCCGGCTTGTTGCTGGCCGCGCTCGCGATGATCGTCATCGTGATGCTGCCGTCGATCCAGAGGAAGCGCGAAGAGGCGTTCAAGGAAGAGGACTGAGGCGCGCCGCGCGGCGATCCGCGCCGGCGCCGCGTCGCTCACGCCGCTCCCACACAAGGCGTCCATGGCGGCGCAGTGGTGACACTCCGCGGCGCGCTACATTCGCTGCCGCTTCGCCGCCCCGTTCCTCCCATGCGTGCACTGATGGCCACACTTGCCGCCGCACCGGCCCTGTCGCCGCTGCATGGCCGCACCTTCCGCATGCTGTGGCTGGCCTGGCTGGCCGCCAACCTCACGATGTGGATGAACGACGTCGCGGCGGCATGGCTGATGACGCAGTTGACGACGAGCCCGGTCATGGTGGCGCTGGTGCAGACCGCGTCGACGTTGCCGGTGTTCCTGCTCGGCGTGCCCAGCGGGGCGCTGGCCGACATCCTTGACCGGCGACGCTATTTCGCCGCGACCCAGCTGTGGGTGAGCGTTACCGCGCTGGTGCTGGCGGGGCTCTCGCTGGCCGATGCCCTGACGGCGCCGCTGCTGCTCGCGTTGACGTTCGTGAACGGCGTGGGCCTGGCGATGCGCTGGCCGGTGTTCGCCGCCATCGTGCCGGAGGTCGTCCCGCGTGCACAACTGTCGCCCGCGATTGCACTGAACGGCATCGCGATGAACCTGTCGCGCGTGATCGGCCCTGTGCTCGCAGGAGCGCTGCTCGCGGCCGTCAACGAAGCGTTCGTCTTCGTGCTGAATGCCGGCCTGGCCGGGATCGCGTTCGCGCTGATCCTGACGTGGCGGTCGCAGCCACGTACCAGCACGCTGCCGGGCGAGCGCTTCGTCGGCGCGATGCGCGTCGGGGTCAACTTCGCGCGCCAGTCACCACGCCTGAAGGTGGTGCTGCTGCGGGTGTTCCTGTTCTTCCTGCAATCGACCGCGCTGATTGCGCTGCTGCCGCTGGTGGCGCGCGACATGCATGGCGGCGGCCCCGCCACCTTCACCGTGATGCTGGCCTGCCTCGGTGGCGGCGCGGTGGTCGCGGCGTTCTACTTTCCGCGCTGGCGCGCGCGCTACACGCGCGACCAGTTCGTGCGGGTGGGCACGATGGTCCATGCGGTGCTCTCGCTGCTGATCGTCTACGTGCACGAGCTGTGGGTCGCGCTGCCCGCCATGGCCCTGGTTGGCGTGGCCTGGATTTCGGTGGCCAACTCGCTCACCATCTCGGCCCAGGTGGTGCTTCCCGACTGGGTGCGCGCTCGCGGCATGGCGATTTACCAGACGGCGCTGATGGGCGGTGCAGCGGCGGGCTCGTTGTTGTGGGGACAGGTGGCGACCTGGACGAGTGTGCCCACGGCGGTGGCCGCCGCGGCGGGCATGGGCGTGCTGATGCTCCTGGTTTTGCGCAAGCTGACACTGGGCACGAGTGCCGACCCAGACTACACGCCACAGGTGTTGGCCAATTTGCCTGACCCGCCGGTGGATGTCGACGCCGACGACGGCCCGGTGATGGTGACTGTCGAGTACGTGATCGATCCCGCGCGTGCCCGCGAGTTCGTCGACGTGATGCAGCGCACGCGGCGCGCCCGTCTGCGCCAGGGGGCGCTGTCGTGGGGCTTGTTCCGCGACGCGGCGCAGCCCGGCCGCTACATCGAGTACTTCGTCGACGAGAACTGGATCGAGCATCAGCGCCGCCTCGAGCGCTTTTCGGCCTTCGATGCCGAACTGCGCGTAGAGCGCCTTGGTTTTCACCTCGGCGACGGTCCGCCGCGGGCGAGGCGCTACATTGCCCAGTCGCTCGACGACACGGAAATCGCGCCCCGATGATCTACCGATGCCACGTTCCGTCTTGGCACGCGTCCGGCGCGAAAGGGGAGGGTGCGCCATGCAGGATCACGAAAGCCAAAGGAGCAGGGTGGTGAACCATCGATTCGACTTCACGCCGGGCTATGCCAGCACGCGGCTGCCGGTATTTGCTCGCAATATCGTCTCCACGTCGCACCCGCTTGCGGCGCAGGCCGGCTTGCGCATGCTTGCCGTCGGTGGCAACGCGGTGGATGCAGCGATTGCCGCCGCGGCATGCATGACCATCGTCGAGCCCTGCAGCAACGGTCTGGGCTCCGACGCGTTCTGCATCCTCTGGGACGGTGAGCGCCTGCACGGGCTCAATGCCTCGGGCCCCGCGCCGGCGGCGTGGACTCGCGACTACTTCCAGCGCCGCCACGGCGATGCCCGCATCCCCGCGCGCGGCTGGGACAGCGTGACCGTGCCGGGCGCGGTGGCTGGCTGGGCGGCGCTGTCGGAGCGCTTCGGCAAGCTGCCGTTTGCCGACCTGCTGGCACCGGCGGCCGAAGTGGCCGAGCGCGGCTATGCGGTACCCATGGTCGTGCAGCAGAAATGGACACTGGCCTCACAGGTCGACGAACTCGTGTCGCAACCGGGATTCGCGGCGACGTTCCTGCCCAGGGGCCGCGCGCCCGAGGTCGGCGAGCGATTCGCAATGCCGGGTGCGGCGCGTGCGCTGCGCTCGATCGCTGCCACGCACGGCGAGTCGTTCTACCGCGGCGAGATCGCCGCCGCCCTGGCGGCCTGGTCGCGTGAGCATGGTGGCTCGATGACCGAGGCCGACCTGGCAGGCTTCCGGCCACAATGGGTGCGGCCCCTCGCGCAAGGCTATCGGGGCCACACGCTGCACGAGATTCCGCCCAATGGCCAGGGCATCGCGGCCCAGATGGCGCTGGGCATGCTCGCGCACTTCGACCTCGCGTCGCTGCCGATCGACGGGCCCGAGTGCCAGCACCTGCAGATCGAGGCGATGAAGCTGGCCTTCGCCGATGTCTATCGGTTCGTCGCGGACGCTGCGCACATGGAAGGCCCGGCAGAGCGCCTGCTCGATGCGGGCTATCTCGCATCGCGCGCGAAGCTGATCGACCGGTCGCGTGCGCAGCACTTCGGCCCCGGTTATGGCGTCAAGGGCGGCACGATCTACCTCAGTGCTGCCGACGAGCGCGGCATGATGGTCAGCTACATCCAGAGCAACTACATGGGCTTCGGCTCGGGTGTGGTCGAGCCGACGTTCGGCATCAGTCTTCAGAACCGTGGCCATGGCTTCTCGATGGACGAGCGCCACCCCAACGTGGTGGCGCCAGGAAAGCGGCCGTTCCATACCATCATCCCAGCCTTCCTCACCAAGGACGGAGCACCGCAAATGAGCTTTGGCATCATGGGCGGCCACATGCAGCCGCAGGCGCATGTGCAGACCCTCGTGCGCATGCTCGACCACCGCCAGCACCCGCAGGCGGCGTGCGACGCGCCGCGCTGGCGCGTCAACGACGGCCTCGAGATCAACCTCGAGCGTCACATGCCGCGCACCACCATCGAGCAACTGCAGGCGCTCGGCCATCAGATCGTGGGGCTGGACGACAGCTACATGGACTTCGGCGCTGGCCAGTTCATCTGGCGCCTGGGTGACCCCGCCGTCGACGGCTATGTCGCGGCGAGCGACCCTAGGCGGGACGGTCAGGCTGCAGGATTCTGAATTGACGACGCCGGCCGTCGGCGCCGCGGAGTCGTCGCGCCTCTGGCATGGGCTGGCGCTGGCCACCCTTGGGGCGATCGCGTTCTCGGGCAAGGCGATCCTGGCCAAGCTGATGTACCGCCACGGCGTCGACGCGGTGCAGGTGCTCTTCTGGCGCATGGCACTCGCGCTGCCGCTGTTCCTCGCGCTGGCCTGGTGGGCCGGACGCGGCAAGCGGGCCTTCACGCGGCGCGACTGGTTCTCGGTCATCGGGCTCGGCTTCTGCGGCTACTACCTGGCGAGCCTGCTGGACTTCATCGGCCTGATGCACGTGACCGCGAGCCTGGAGCGCCTGATCCTGTACCTCAACCCGACGCTGGTGCTGCTGATTTCGATGTTCGCACTGGGCCGGCGCATCAGCGCTCGGCAGGCGCTGGCCACCGCGCTGTCCTATGTTGGCGTGCTGATCGTGTTCGGCCAGGAGCTCAGATTCGAGGGTGCCGATGTCGCGCTCGGGTCGGCGCTGGTGTTCGGCAGTGCGCTGAGCTACGCGATATACCTCGTGGCCAGCGGTGAAGTGGTGCGGCGCCTGGGTGCGCTGCGACTGACCGGCGCGGCCACCAGCGTGGCCTGCCTGTTCGCGATCGCGCAGCTGTTCGTGCTGAGGCCGGCGTCGGCGGCGATCGTGCCCGAGCCGGTGCTGTGGCTGTCGCTGACCAACGCGGTGTTCACCACGTTCGCGCCGGTGGTCATGGTGATGATGGCGATCGAACGGATCGGCGCGACGCTGGCCGCGCAGTGCGGCATGGTGGGGCCGATGAGCACGATTGCGCTGGGTGTGCTGCTGCTCGGCGAGCCCTTCACCGGCTGGGTCGTGATGGGCACGCTCTTGGTACTCCTGGGCGTGTGGTTGTTGGCGAAGTGGAGGTAAGCGATGGATCTCGGCATTGCAGGCAGGTGGGCGCTGGTATGCGCGGCGAGCAAGGGGCTCGGCAAGGGCTGTGCGCGTGCGCTGGTGAGCGAGGGCGTCAACGTCGTGATCACCGCGCGAGGCGCCGAAGCCCTCGAGGCTACGGTGGCCGAACTTCGGGTCCTCAACACGGGCGTGCAGGTGCGGTCGGTGACCGGCGACATCACCACGCCCGAAGGCCGCGCTGCGGCACTCGCGGCCATGCCACAGGTCGACATCCTGATCAACAATGCCGGCGGTCCGCCGCCGGGCGATTTCCGCGATTGGGATCGCGCGGCCTGGATCGCGGCGCTCGATGCCAACATGCTCACGCCGATCGAGCTGATGAAGGCCACGGTCGACGCGATGGCCGAGCGTGGATTCGGCCGCGTCGTGAACATCACGTCGGGCGCGGTGAAGGCGCCGATCGACATCCTCGGCCTGTCCAACGGCGCGCGCTCGGGGCTCACGGGCTTCGTCGCCGGGCTGGCTCGCCAGCCGAAGCTGGCCGGGCGCAACGTCACGATCAACAATCTGCTGCCCGGCGCGTTCGACACCGATCGCCTGCGCAAGACGATGCAGGGCGCCGCCCAGAAGACCGGCCAGACCATCGAAGCACTCACAGCGGCGCGGGCGAAATCGATTCCCGCGCAGCGGGTGGGCCATGCCGACGAATTCGGTGCGCTTTGCGCCTTCGTGTGCAGCGCGCACGCGGGCTACCTCACGGGTCAGAACATCCTGCTCGACGGGGGCAACTTTCCGGGCACGTTCTGAGCGGACGGTCGACGGTGTCGATCGTCGACGAAGGCACTCGGGAGCGGGGGTCCGGATCCGGCCAACGGCGACAATGCCGGCCCATGCCGACCGCCCCCATTCGCTATCGCGTCGAGCTGCATGACCTGCACGCTCACCAGTTCCGCATCACGCTGACGGTCGCGCGGCCAGCCGCCGCCCAACGGCTGTCCTTGCCGGTCTGGATTCCCGGCAGCTACATGGTGCGCGAGTTCGGCCGCCATGTCTTTCGCATGGAGGCGCTGCAGGGTGCGCGCCCGGTCACGCTGAAGCAACTCGACAAGACGACCTGGCAGGCCGAGTGCGGCACGCGCGGTCCACTCACGGTGAGCTACCTTGTCTATGCTTTCGACACCTCGGTGCGGACGGCATTTCTCGACGCCAGCCGCGGCTTCTTCAACGGCACCAGCCTGTTTCTTCGCGTCGAGGGCCAGGAGGGCACGACACACCGCGTGTCGATTTCCGGCCTGCCGCGCGGCTGGACGGTCGCCACCGCGATGCGGCGCGAGGGTCTCGCGCATGTGGCGGCCGACTACGATGAACTGGTCGACCACCCGTTCGAGCTCGGCCGCTTCTGGCGTGGCGGTTTCAAGGCACATGGGGTGGCGCATGAATTCGTCGTCACCGGTGCATGGCCCGGATTCGATGGCGATCGGCTCGTGGCCGATGCCAGACGCATCTGCGAGACCCAGATCGAGTTCTGGCATGGCACGCGCAAGCCGAAACCGCCTTTCGATCGCTACGTTTTCTTGCTCAACGCCGTCGACGACGGCTACGGCGGACTCGAGCACCGCGCCAGCACGGCGCTGATCGCGCGGCGGCGCGAACTGCCCCAGGTGGGAGTCACGGCGCTGACCGAGGGCTATGTGACGCTGCTCGGGCTGATTTCACACGAGTACTTCCATGCCTGGAATGTCAAGCGGCTGAGGCCAGCGGCACTGGCGAGTATCGACTACGCGCGAGAGAACTACACCGACCTGCTCTGGTTCTTCGAAGGCTTCACGTCCTACTACGATGACCTGCTCTTGCTGCGTGCCGGCGCGATCGACGCGCCGCGTTACCTGGGTCTCGTGTCCAAGACGCTCAATGGCGTGGCGGCGACGCCCGGGCGCCATGTCCAGAGCGTCGCGCAGGCGAGCTTCGATGCCTGGGTGAAGTACTACCGCAGCGACGAGAACACCCCGAACGCGACGGTGAGCTACTACACGAAGGGTGCGCTCGTTGCGTTGGCGTTCGACCTCACGCTGCGGCGCGAGGGGCGTGGCACGCTCGATGCAGTGATGCGGCAGCTGTGGGTTGCCTGCGGCGGAGCGTGCGTGAGCGAGGCGGACATCGCAGTGGCGTTCGAGGCGGTCGGGGGCCGGCCGTACTCGCGCGAGATCGCATCGTGGGTGCATGGCACTGCGGATCTGCCCGTGCCGTCGCTGCTGGAGGCTTTCGGCATCGAGATGCACCGCGACAAGCCGGGGTTCGCCGCGGCGCTGGGCCTTCGGGTGGTTGAAAGCGGCGCGGGCATCCTGGTCAAGCAGGTGCTGGCCGGCAGCCCCGCCGCGCGCGCCGGTGTGTCGGCTGGCGACGAGTTGCTGGCCGTCGACGGCTGGCGGCTGCGGCGGCTGGACGAGGCGCAGCAATGGCTGGTGCCGGGGGCAGCTTTCGAGCTGCTCGTGGTGCGCGACCAGCGGCTGGTCACGCTCACGCTGAAACCGGACCCGACGCCGTCGCATGTGCTCGCCCTGCGGCCTGCGGCGGCGGCCCCCAAGGCGGTGGCGGCTTTGCGCCGGGCGTGGATCGGCACCTGATGTCGGGGGCCGCCGCGCCCCAGCGTGATGCCGCGCGCCGTCGATCACGCGGCCTGCGCTGGGCGCTGGTGGTGGCGATCGTGCTGCTTGCGCACAGCGGCGTGGTGCGCTGGGTCGAGGACTCACTGGTCGGTTTCGGGCCGGGCGACAAGCCGCCTGCCGAGCGGATCGAGGTGGCGTTTGTGCGCTCGCTGGCACCCAGCGCCGCGCCCGCGCCCGCGCCGGCGCCGTTGCCTCGCGCGCGTCGACGGCCGGCGTCCCGCGCCGCGCCGCCTCCGCCGTCCGCATCGGCACCTTTGCCGACGATGGCTGAGGCGGTGACCGAGCCGGCCCCGCGCGATTCGGTGCCAACGCCCGAGCTGCCGATGGTCGAAGGGCCCGCCGACGCGACTGTGAGTGCCGAGGCGCCACCGATCGCGGCCCCGGCCAGTGCACCGCCGGCCAGCGCTGCGGCGCCGTCCTTCGAGTGGCCGCCGTCCACGCGAGTGACCTACAAACTGAGCGGCAACTACCGCGGCGAGGTCCATGGCGATGCGCGGGTGCAGTGGGTTCGACTCGGCGAGCGCTACCAGGTGCACCTGGACGTGGCGATCGGCCCTTCGTTCGCTCCGCTGATGGCGCGCCGCATGACCAGCGACGGGGTGCTCGGCGACGCCGGCCTCGTGCCGCGGACCTACGACGAGGTCACGAAGCTGCCGTTCCAGTCGCCGCGACGCCTCACGATGAGCTTTGCTCCGCACGCCATCACGCTGGCCAATGGCAGCCTGCGCGAGAGCATCGCCGGCGTGCAGGACACGGCGAGCCAGTTCGTGCAGCTCACCTGGATCTTCACGACGCGACCGGACCTCTTGAAGGTGGGCAACGCGATCACGGTACCGCTGGCGCTGCCGCGCCGAGTGGACCACTGGATCTACGACGTGGTGGCCGAGGAACGCCTGGACACGCCGCTGGGACCGCTGGACACCTTCCACCTCAAGCCGCGCCGCTCCGAGTTGCGCCCCCGTGGTGAATTGAGCGCCGAGATCTGGTTCGCACCGACCTTGCAGTACCTGCCGGTGCGTATCCGCATCCAGCAGGATACGGATACCTTCGTCGACCTGGTGATGGAGGCGGCACCGATGCAGGCCGCTGCCGAGACGGAACGGGAAGCCGCCCCGCCTGCGCCCGAGCTGCCGTCGCGCTGAGTGTGGCGCCGAATCAGACGCCGTCGTCGGGCAGGAAACGCGCAGCGAAGGCGCGCGCCGTCTCGGCGCCGTGGAAGCTCGAGAGCAGCTGGGCGGCACTGACCAGCAGCGGCCGCAGCTCGGCCATCGTCTTGGCCCGCTCGAGTTTCAAGGCGATGCCCTCGGCCGACGGGCCCATCTGGTCGGTCAGGAAGCGCACCGCGTCGCGCCGCAGCGAGTCGATCGATACGGGCTTGCGTACAGGCGCCTGCGCGGACGGGGGTGTGGTCCCTTGTGGCGCCGGTGGGGCGTTTGAATGCGGGTGCATCGGGCCGAAGCGCGCCACAACGGTGGCGGTTACCGGTGCGACGGGGGGCTCGGAGCGACGCTCCATCGGCGTGTCGGCCGGCGGTGGGACGATTTCGATGAAACCGTCGGCCAGCAGCGAGGTCAGCGCGCCTGCCGGATCGGTGAGGATCAGCTTGGCGAGGTCGTCGTCGCTCTTGCGGCCATCAACGAGGATCAGCGCCGAACGCATGCGCGGCACGAGCCGGTGCGCGCGTGTTTCGATCTCGCGCTGGCCCTTGTCGGTCTTGCGGTAAACGATGCCCATCAGGCGAGCAGGATAGCGCTGAGCGCCGCGATGTCCAGCCTGGACGGTCCGCCGTCTCGCGCCGCGCCGTGCGCTTGCGCACGTATAGTGCCACCACCGCAACGCGCATTGCCCAGACCGAGACATTCACCATGAACCCGACTTGCCTGATCGTCGAACGCCGCAGCCACGAGGGCACCGACCTGGCGACGATGCTGATCACGCTGCATCGCCCCAAGCAGCTCAATGCGCTCAACGACACGTTGATGGATGAACTCGGGCATGCACTGGCGGCGGCCGAAGCAGACGCCACCGTCGGTTGCATCGTCATCACGGGCAGCGAGAAGGCCTTTGCCGCTGGCGCCGACATCGGCGCCATGGCGAGCTATTCGTACATGGATGCCTTCATGGGCAACTACATCACCCGCAACTGGGAGCAGTTGCGTGCCGTGCGCAAGCCGGTGATCGCCGCAGTGGCGGGGTTCGCCCTCGGTGGCGGCTGCGAGCTGGCGATGATGTGCGACTTCATCATCGCCGCCGATACCGCGAAGTTCGGCCAACCCGAGATCAAGATCGGCATCATCCCGGGTGCCGGCGGCACCCAGCGCCTGCCGCGCGCGGTGGGCAAGAGCAAGGCAATGGACATGATCCTGACCGCACGCATGATCGACGCGGCCGAAGCCGAGCGTGCCGGGCTCGTGAGCCGCGTTGTCCCGGCCGATGTCCTGCTGGCCGAGGCACTGTCGGCTGCGGGCACGATCTGCGGCTACGGCCTGCCAGCGGTCATGCTGGCTAAGCAATGCGTCAATCGTGCCTTCGAGTCGGGCCTCGCCGAGGGTGTGGCCCACGAGCGGCTGGCTTTCCATTCGCTGTTCGCGACCGAAGACCAGAAGGAAGGCATGGCTGCCTTCGTCGCGAAGCGAAAGGCCGCCTTCAAGCACCGGTAGGACCGGCGCCTGGAATGCTCAAGGCTTCTTCAACAGCAGCTTCTTGACCCAGCCGTCGCCCTTCGGCGATGTCACCTTGACGAAACCGTTCTTTTCTTCGCCGAGGTAGAGCACCTCGTCGGTCTTCGACAGCGCCATCAGTTCGCCTGCGCTGTCGGCGGGTGCCTTGAGCACCTTCACGCCGGCGATCTTGGCGATCATGACGTCGCCTGCGTTGGCCGCGCCGGCCTGCACGCTGTTGGTCGCATTCGCCTGTGAGGCCACGCCGGCCTTCGCCTGGATCAGGCTCGGGTTGTTGCGGATCGATCGCACGATGTTGTTCCAGTTGTCGAGGAACGACGCAGTGATCACCTTGCCTTCGTTGGTATTGGTGTAGCCGCCCAGCGCCGCCCCGCCACCACCGCCGAACAGCGCGCCGCCCAGAGCGAAGTCGGTCTGCTTCGCGCTGCCCTCGGCGGCGGCCACCTGGATGCCCGAACGGGTGTCGGCCAGCAGCATGCTGGTCTGCGCCTCCTTGAACTTCAAGCCGCCGGCCAGCGTGCCCACGACCGCACCGGCGCCGCCGAGGCGTCCCATCAGGCCGCCGATCGCCCCGCCCACACCGCCTGCGTTGTTCTCGCTGAACACCACGTTGGGCGTGACGATGAAGTCGGCCGCCACCATCTGGCCCTTGCCGATGTTCTGGTCGGACTGCATCTGGCCGCCGGCCGCCAGCGCGCGTTCCTGCATCATGTTCTGCATCGCGACACCGCGCTCGACGACCTGGAAGCAGTTGGACTGCTGGATGATCATGCGGATCAGCCCGGTGGGCGACTGCAGCCCGTAGCGGCCGAGCGCCGCGATCACCTGGTTTTGCGCCTCCACCACCGCGATCGTGCCCTTCGGGGCATCGCACTTTTCGAGCTGCGCGCTGGCGTTGGTCGCTCCCTGTGGACCTGCGCCGCCCTGGACCACCGACCCGCCCTCGCCGAGGGTCTGCGCGCCGGCTGCGGTCATATACATGAGGGTGCCAAGGGCAAGTGCGGTGCGGGCAGTCATGGGCCATCCTCC
>Ga0224500_10002085_pt1 | contig 11063 bp, 10 predicted proteins | sample SF_Oct11_sed_USG_FD_168126 | JGI IMG/M metagenome (GOLD analysis project Ga0224500, IMG submission 168126) | Sediment microbial communities from San Francisco Bay, California, United States - SF_Oct11_sed_USGS_4_1 | ecosystem: Environmental > Aquatic > Marine > Sediment | place: USA: California... | reverse complement strand
AGTCCGGGCGGCAAAATAACGGAGGCGCAGGCTCCAGAGCGCAATCGTGAGCGGCCCGGGCCGATCCGGCAATGCGGGCGGCAACTCCTTCGCGACGTGCGAGACACGGATCCGCACGGGCTGCTCGAGCGTGACGCCATGATTCGACGCTTCGTCGACGAAGAATGATTCCACGTCCGCAAAATCCCCCGCCTGCAGCGCTGCGGTATAAGCGCCGACACCGGCGTCCGTCGATGCGCTGATCGGGTACACCGTGACGCGCAGGGTGTCGTTCCAGTCACGGCTGCGCGCGCGGTCGAGCCAGGCGCCGAGCGCGACGAACAGCAGGACCGCGACGAGGAGTGCGAGTCGCAGCGTGCCGAGGAAGGTGCGTGCGGCCAAGGTGCTGGGATCCCGGCGCCGGCGGAATCAGGGGTAGAGGCGCGTGGCCTGCCACGGCCCCGGCGCATAGGAATGGTTGCCCGAGGGCTGCAGCGTTCGGGTCCAGCGTGCGCGGTCGTGCACCCGAAAAGCACCTTCGCACCACAGTTCGACTGCTTCGAGCCAGAAGTGGTAGCCGCCCCAGTGCGGCGGGCGCGTGGGCGCCGTGCCATGGCGCGCGGCTTCGACCGCGACCCGCTTCAACAATGTCGCGCGTGAATCGAGCGGTTGGCTCTGCAGGCTGGCCCAGGCGCCGATGCGGCTGTCGATCGCCCGCGAGGAGAAGTACGCGTCGCTTTCCTCGGGTGGGCAGCGCACCACGCGGCCTTCGATCCGGACCTGACGGCTCATCGTGTCCCAGTGCAGCACGCCGGCGACGCGCGGGTTCGCCGCGAGTTCGTGGCCTTTGCGGCTGTCGTAGTTGGTAAAGAAGACGACATAGCCCGGGTTCGCGATGACCTTCTTGCACAGCACGACGCGCGCCGCGGGCGTGCCGTCCGGCGTGGCCGATGCGAGCACCATCGAGTCCGGATTGGGTTGCGCCTTCTGTTCGCGGGCCTCGCGATACCAGCCCTCGAACATGGGCATCGGATCCTGGGGCAGGGTGGAGGGCAGCGTTCCGGCGTGAGGCATCGTCAGGATCGTCCAGCGAGCGTGGAAGCGGGATTATGCCCCAGCGCCCGTGCGATCTCTTGCGGCGCGAGCCGTCGGACCGGTAAAAGGAACCGTCTACCAGCGTTGTGACCGCATGAAATCCCTCGAAGAACTCCGCGCCCGACTCGACGTCATCGACCTTGAACTGCTGCAACTCGTCGCGGAGCGGCAAAGCCTCGGCAGGCAGATCGCCGAGGTCAAGCGCTCGGCCGGCCAGCCGACGCGCGACTTCCGTCGCGAGCGCGAAGTCCTGTTGAAGGCACGGCGGGATGCGGAGGCACTCGGCGTTTCGCCTGCGCTCGCGGAATCGCTGCTGCAGTCGCTGATCCGCGGCTCGCTCACGACGCAGGAGCAGGCACGGGTATCGTCGCAGGGCCGGGGATCCGGGCGCAGCGCGCTGGTCATCGGCGGGCGCGGCAAGATGGGGCGCTGGGTGGCGGATTTTCTCGCGGCGCAGGGCTTTGCGGTCACGGTGGCCGATCCTTCAGGCGAGGTGGCGGGTTACGACTACGTCGCCGACTGGAAGACCTCCGACCTGCGTCACGACATCATCGTCGTGGCCACGCCGATCCGGATCGCGAACGAAGTGCTGGCGGAGCTGGCCGAGCGGCGACCGCGCGGCGTCGTGTTCGACATCGGTTCGCTCAAGACGCCGCTGCGTTCCGGACTCGAACGGCTCCGTGCCGCCGGGTGTCACGTGACGTCCGTGCACCCGATGTTCGGTCCGGACACCGAGCTGCTGTCGGGCCGGCACGTGATCTTCATCGACCTCGGCGATGCGGCAGCGCTCGCCGAAGCACGCGCCCTGTTCGGCTCGACGATGGCCGATCTCGTCGTGATGGGACTCGACGAGCACGACCGTCTCATTGCCTTCGTGCTCGGCCTCTCGCATGCGCTCAACATCGCGTTCTTCACTGCGCTCGCGGAGAGCGGTGAAGCTGCGCCACGGCTCGCGCGCATGTCGAGTACGACGTTCGACGCGCAGCTCGACGTCGCGACGCGCGTCGCTGCCGAGAATCCCGACCTGTATTTCGAGATCCAGAGCCTGAACGACTACGGCGTGGAATCGCTGAACGCCCTGCAGGCTGCGGTCAATCGCCTGTGCCGCTCGGTCCAGGAGGGCGATGCGGCAACTTTCGTCGCCATGATGCGGCAGGGCAACGAGTACCTCCGTGTGCGGCAAGCCGCGCGCGACGAGGCGAGTCGCTGAGCGATGAGCGACCGCGCAGTCCTGTTGCGGCGGGTGCTGGCCTGGTCGAACGACCTCATGGCGGTGCGCTCGCTCGGCCAGCTCGCGGCCAGGCTGGGGCGGCCGCCCGCGGCCGACGGTGAATCGCTCACCGGCATGCTGCTGCTGCTCGATCCCCGGCACGAACTCCGGCGCCTGGCCGTCGGCGAGGGCAGACAGCCCGACTCGTGGCCCGGGCTGCGATTCGTCGACAGTCTCGCCGGCGTCACGCCGGGCTATGGCACGCTGCACGCTCCCTGGTCAGGGCCTTACCACCCCGCTGATCACGGACTGCTGTTCGACGCCGAATCCGGTTGCACGCACCTGGCATTGCTGCCGCTGCCACGCAGCGGCGCACTGACCGGCGTCTACAACGTCGCCGGGCACGATGGCCCCGTTGCGCTGGCAGCGCTCGAGCCTGCCTGGCTGGATCACATCGGGGCGCAGGCACTGGCCAGTGCTGAGCGGCAGTTGCAACGTGCGCGACTGCTGCGCGCCGGCGTGGTCGACCCGCTCACGGGCTGGAACAGCCGGCATTACTTTCTGGCGCGTGCGCGGGAGCAGGTGGCGGCCAGTGTTCGTGACTCGAAGCCAGCCGCCTGCCTGGTGATCGATGTCGACGGCCTCGGCAGCCTCAACGAAAGGCGCGGAGTCGCGGCCGGCGATGCCGTCCTGTTCGAGGTGGGCGGCATCGTCGAAGCGCAGGTGCGCGCCAGCGATTCCTTCGCGCACATCGGCGACGACGAATTTGCCGCTTTGCTGCCTGCGACCCCGGCCCAGTTTGCGACGCGGCTCGCGGAACGCATTCTCGCTGCTGTTCGTGCGGCAGCGATCGCCATTGCGCCCGGCGAGCGAGCAGCGGTGCGGGTCTCGATCGGGATCGCCGGGCTGGACCCGGCGGCCCTCGTGGCGGGTATGGATCGCAAGGCGACCGCCGACGAATGGCTTTCGCGTGCGCACGCGGCGTTGCACCAGGCGAAACGCGCCGGTGGCGATCGCTGCGTGGCCGGTTAGTTTCGCTGGCGCAGCATCAGCAACAGGAAGATCGGCACGCCGACGAGCGCGGTCAGTGCGCCCACCGGCAATTGCCTCGGCGCGAGCAGCAGTCGCGACGCAAGGTCGGCCGTCATCAGCACCAGGCCGCCGAGCAGCGCCGAGCCTGCGAGCACGATGCGCTGGTCGTTGCCGAGCGCGAGACGCACCAGGTGCGGCGTGACCAGTCCCACGAACCCGATGCTGCCTGCAGTGCTGACGGCACAGCCGGTGAGCAACGAACTCAGCACGAACACGATGCTGCGCACACGCCGCACGTCGAGCCCGACGGTCGCGGCGATCGTCTCCCCGCGCGCCAGTACGTTCAACGGGCGGCCGAGCGCGACGCAGAAGAGGGTCGCGGCGGCGAGCAGGGTCAGCAGCCAGCCCCAGCGGTCACCGCGCGTCAGGTCGCCCAGCAGCCAGAACACCATGCCGCGCAATCGGGTGTCGTCACTCATCGCCAGCAGCAGGCTGACGATGGAGCCCGCACCGGCGGCGACGACGACGCCCGTCAGCAGCAGGCGAGTTGGCGTCCAGCCGCCGGGGCCCTGCGCCAGGGCAAAAACCAGCGCGCACGCGGCCAGCGCTCCAGCGCCCGCAGCCGCATCGACCAGGACGGCGGACATGCCGGCCATCAGGGCCAGCAACGCCGTGACGGATGCGCCGCCAGACACGCCGAGTACGTAGGGATCCGCCAGCGGATTGCGCAGCAGGACCTGCAGCAGGGCGCCCGCGAGCCCGAGCAGCCCGCCTACGGCAAAAGCGGTGAGCGCACGCGGCAGGCGCAGGTCCATGATGACGTCCCGCGCCAGCGAGGGTTCGGAGCCCCAGACAACGTTCCACACGGCCGCTGGCTCGACGTGCACGCTGCCGAGCATCAGCGACAGCAGCAGGAGCAGGATGGTCGTGGCGCCGAGCGCGACGAAGACCGGAATGAGAGGAAGTCTGTGCAAGGGGCCCCCGCGAGTTGGGGGGGAAGGTTAGGGAAGCGGGGGCGGGGCCACAAGCCGAGCGGCGGCTGACTGATGTTTTTGTGTGGCTGCCGCCGATGTGAAAAAATCAACCGCAACCGGACTTTACGCAGGCCATGAGCGATTACATCGACAGCCAGGGATTTCGCGCCAACGTCGGCATCGTCCTGATGCGTGACGGCGGCGAGCTGTTCCTGGGTGGCCGGCGCGATGGTCGGGGCTGGCAGTTTCCACAGGGCGGTGTCCTGCGCGACGAGCAGCCGGAAACGGCGCTTTATCGCGAGCTGCACGAGGAAGTCGGGCTCGAACGCAGCGACGTCGAACTCATCGCCAGCACCAGCCGCTGGCTCCGCTACCGGCTGCCGCACCAGTACGTGCGCCGTCGCGGCAACCCGGTCTGCATCGGCCAGAAGCAACGCTGGTTCCTGCTGCGGATGCTGGGTGACGACTCCCGCTTCAACTTCGAGGCGACCGCCGAGCCCGAATTCGACCAGGGGCGCTGGGTCGATTACTGGGCGCCCGTGCGCGAGGTCATCTATTTCAAGCGCGCGGTCTATGTGCGCGCGCTGCAGGAACTGGGCGAGCAGGCTTTCGCCGAAGGTCCGCCGCCGCGCCCCGACTGGCTGACCGAAGCAATGCTGCGCGCGCCGCAACCGCGCTCATCGCGTCGGCGCCGGCGGAAGGACGATGGGCCGCCTTCGGCCGGGGGCAATGAGGCCGTGACGGATGCCTCGGTTGCGGCGGGCGCACCCGAAGGATCCGACCAGTGACCGAGGGCGCAGTGCCAAAGGCCCGGCCCCCCCTGCTTTACGCCGCACTTGCAGCCGCATCGCTCGCGGCGCTGGCGGGTTGGATCGGCTACGGGCTCGGCCAGCGTTCCGCGGGCCACGACGGCGCGACAGAAGCCGAAAAGCGTGCGGTGGCCGAAGACCAGGGCAAACGGCTCGCATTCGAGAACAAGCGGCTGAATGCCAGGGTGGCCGAGCTCGAAATGGCGCGGCGAATCGACCGCGACGCGTATGGGCAGGTCGAGACCACGCTTGGCGACCTGCAGTCGCAGCTGGCGCGACAGAGCGACGACCTGGCGTTCTATCGCAGTATCGTCTCGCCGGCCGACGGTATACAGGGCCTGCGCATCCAGCGCTTCGAGGTTCTGCCGGGTGACGAGCCGCGCCAGGTGCGGCTCAAGCTCACGCTCGTGCAGGCGATGCGGCACGAAAGCATCGTTGCGGGGCTCGCGCAGATCAACCTGGTCGGGGCCAGGGACGGCGTACCGGCCCGCTTTTCCGTCGGTGACCTGCTCGGCAAGCCACGGGCAGAACTCCCGTTCTCGTTTCGATATTTCCAGACGATCGAGCAGTCTGTCGTCCTGCCGGAGGGTTTCCGGCCATTCGAGACCGAAGTCCGGGTGCGCTCGAGCAAGCTCCGCGCGCCGGTGCAGCAGACGTTTGCGTGGAAAGTCGCAGGCCAGTCGGTCGCCGCGCTATGAGACTGGGGATTGGTAAGCTAAAATTCGCCCCCAGATTCGACCGCCTGCAACAACGCACGGAGCGTCCATGACAGAAGCCACTGTGCTGAACGAGACGGCCGAGGCCGCGCTGCTGGTCTTTACGGATTCGGCGGCCGCCAAGGTCAGCGAACTGATCCGCGAGGAGGGCAACCCCAACCTCAAGCTGCGGGTATTCGTTTCCGGCGGCGGCTGCTCCGGCTTCCAGTACGGTTTCACATTCGACGAGAACGAGGAAGACGGCGATACCTGCGTCGAGAACCAGGGGGTGCGCCTGCTCGTCGATCCGATGAGCTTCCAGTACCTGACGGGCGCCGAAATCGATTATCGCGAAGACCTCGAAGGCGCGCAGTTCGTGATCCGCAATCCGAACGCACAGACCACCTGCGGGTGCGGTTCGTCATTCTCCACCTGATGAGCTGAACCGCCGTCGTGCCGCATCGGGTCCCGGACGTCCTCGCGGCGGTGGATCTCGGCTCGAACAGCTTTCACATGATCGTCGCCCGTTACAATCACGGGCAGCTCATCGTGCTGGACCGGCTGCGCGAGATGGTTCGTCTCGCCGCTGGCCTGGACGAACACGGCCGCCTCAGCCGCGAATCGACGCAGCGCGCGCTGCAATGCCTCGAACGCTTCGGCCAGCGCCTGCGCGACATGCGCGCGGAGAGCGTCCGCGTGGTCGGCACCAACACCCTGCGCAAGGCCAAGCGTCGCGGGGTGTTTCTCGAGCGGGCCCGCGACGCGCTCGGCCATCCCATCGAGATCATCTCCGGCGTCGAAGAAGCGCGCCTGATCCATCTCGGCGTTGCCCACACGACGCCGAACGAAGGCGGTCATCGCCTCGTGGTCGACATTGGCGGCGGCAGCACCGAACTCATCATCGGCGAGGGTCTCTCGGCCAAGCGTCTCGAGAGCCTGTACATGGGCTGCGTCAGCGTGAGCGCGCGCTTCTTCCCCGACGGCGAGATCACTGAAAAACGCATGAAGCGTGCGCGCACGGCCGCGCACCTGGAACTCGAGCCGGTCATCAATCGCTTCAAGCGTTCCGAGTGGGACATCGCGTATGGCGCGTCCGGTACGCTGCGCGCCGTGGCCGATACGCTGCAGGCGCGCGATCCGGCGGTAACGCATGTCGACCGGGCGGGTCTCGAGTGGCTGCTGCAGGAAACGCTGCGCGCCGGCCAGGCCTCGCGACTGAAATTGCCGGGACTGTCGCCCGAGCGACAGGAGGTGCTGCCGGGCGGTCTCGCCATCCTGCTCGAAGTGTTCGATCGACTCGGCATCGAAACGATGCGGATTGCGGACGGCGCGCTGCGTGAAGGCCTGCTGTACGACCTGCTCGGACGCCTCACCGACGAAGACGCGCGCGTGCGCAGCGTGCGCGCGATGGAAGGGCGCTTCCACGTCGAGATCGCGCAGGCGGATCGTGTCGAGGCGACCGCGCTCGGCTTCCTGCGACAGGTGCGTGACGACTGGGCCCTGGACGATCCGCTCGCGGAGCCGATGCTCGGCTGGGCCGCGCGCCTGCACGAAGTCGGGCTCGACATCGCGCATTCGCAGTACCAGCGGCACGGCGCCTACCTGCTGCAGCATGCCGACTTGCCCGGCTTTCCGAGCCACGAGCAGCAGCTGCTGGCGGCCATCGTCGGTGGCCACCGGCGCAAACTGCTGCTGACAGGGCTCGACGACCTGATGCCGCCGTGGCACCTGAAGGCGCTGTACCTGATCGTGCTGTTGCGGCTCGCGGTGCTGCTGCACCGCGGGCGCGGGCCGCGCTCGCTGCCCGACATCCGCCTGGCCGCGAAGGCAAAAAGCGTCGAGCTGACGTTCCCGCGCGGATGGCTCGACGAGCACCCGCTCACCGCCATCGATCTCGAACAGGAGGCCGGTTACCTCGCGGCGGCCGGCTTCAAGCTACGGCTTGCATGACCGCATGAACGGCTCCCGCTCGGCGGGAGCGGGCTTGCACGATCGCGGGTCGCGGCGGCTCCGCGACCTCAGCGGCTTGCGACCCGGGCGACGCCGCCCTGGCCACTGGTGAGCTGCAGCTTCGCGAACTCGGATTCGCTCTGGCTGCGGAACTCCGCCAGGTAACTCGACGGGATCTCGGTGCGCGGCATCGGGATCGTGGCCGGATTCTTGTGCACGCCCTTGACCCGGTACTCGTAGTGCAGGTGCGGGCCCGTGGCCGCGCCTGTCATGCCGACGTAACCGATGATGTCACCCTGCTTCACAGTGCGGCCGACACGCGCAGACTTGCCGAAGCGCGACATGTGGCCGTAGACGGTGCTGATGCCCTTGCCGTGATCGATCATCACGACGTTGCCGTACCCGCCCTTGCGGCCGGCAAACTGGATGCGGCCCTCACCCGCCGCCCAGATCGGCGTGCCCGTCGGCGCCGCGTAATCGACGCCTTTGTGCGCGCGGACGATGCCGCTGATCGGGTGCCTGCGGCGCGGATTGAACACCGAGCTCACGCGCGTGAAGTCGAGCGGCGCGCGCAGGAAAGCCTTGCGCATGCCCTTGCCCTCGGGCGTGAAGTAACCATGTACCTCGCCGTCCTGCGACTGGAACCAGACGGCGCGATGCGTCTTGCCCTGGTTGACGAACTCGGCCGCGAGCACGCGCCCGTCGTTCACGTACTCGCCATCCTGGAACTTCTGCTCGTACAGCACGCTGAATTCGTCGCCTTCGCGCAGGTCGAGCGCGAAGTCGATGTCCCAGCCGAAGATCTGGTTGGCGAGCGTCATGATCGTCTCGGCCGACATGCCGGCCTCCTGGCCAGCCGCGAACAGCGAGGACGTGATCTGCGCGCGACGGCCGACGATCTCGGTCTCGAGCGGATTCTCGATGTAGTTCACGGCAAAGCCGTCGCCCGAGCGCGCAACCGACAGTGTCAGCGTGTTGCTGATCTGGCGGTTCAGCGACTGCAGCACGCCGTCGACATGAGTGAGCGTGATGATGTCGCCCGGTCGCACGATATCGAGTGCGCGGCGGATTTCCGGACGCTGGCGCAGTTCGGCGAGCGCCGCCATGTCGATGCCGACGGAACGGAAGATCTGGTCGAGCGTGTCATTGCGCTGGACCGTGTATTCGACGTTCGCGGAGAAGTCTTCGTCGGCGGCCGGTGCGGTCGCTGGCGCTGCGGGCTGCGAGGCGACGAGCGCCGTCAGGTCGACCGACGTCGGCGCTTCCGGGCGTGGCCAGGCGGCGAGCGCAAGGAGGCCGGCCACGGCGGCTACCAGCGGCAGGCTGGTTCCGGCCAGCCAGCGGCGGCGCGCGGAACCAACGCTCCGGTCGGACGCCTGCTCGCGTGCCGGCATCAAGAAATCAGGCAGTTGCAATGGTCACCCCCATTGGGCAATGGCGGGTAACCTAGTTGCGCGGACGCTACGAGTCAACTGTTAAAATGCGATTTTTCTCAACTTGTTCAGAGTCTTGCGGAAAACCTGCATAGACTGTGACGAGGCTCACCTTGGCCGTGACATTGCCTGCACCCCCGGCAACCCCTACAGTCCCGCGCCTTGCGCTGCGACACCGCCTGGAGCGTTTCGATCGATGATGCGTGCCGACCAACAACTGGCTGAACTGCGCCGCGGGGCGTCCGAGGTCCTGCTGGAAGCCGACCTGCTGAAAAAGCTGGCTCGTGGCAAGCCGCTCCGGGTCAAGGCGGGCTTCGATCCGACCGCGCCGGACCTGCACCTCGGCCATACCGTGCTGATCAACCGGATGGCCATGTTCCAGCGCCTTGGCCACGACGTCATTTTCCTGATCGGCGATTTCACGGGACTCATCGGCGACCCGACCGGACGCAACGCCACCCGCCCGCCCCTGACGCCCGACGAGATCAAGGCGAACGCGGAGACCTACCAGGCGCAGATTTTCAAGATCCTGGATCCAGCGCTCACGCGCGTGGAGTTCAACTCGACCTGGATGAACGCAATGGGTGCGGCGGGCATGATCCAGCTTGCGGCGAAGCACACGGTGGCCCGCATGCTCGAGCGCGACGATTTCTCGAAGCGCTACAGGTCCGGCCAGGCCATCGCCATCCACGAATTCCTTTATCCGCTCGTGCAGGGCTATGACTCGGTGGCCCTGCAGGCCGACGTCGAGCTCGGCGGCACCGACCAGAAATTCAACCTGCTGGTGGGCCGGCAGCTGCAGGAGGCGTACGGACAGGAGCCGCAGGTCGTGCTCACGATGCCGCTGCTCGAGGGGCTCGACGGCGTCAACAAGATGTCGAAATCTCTCGGCAATTACATCGGCATCGCGGAGCCCGCCGAGCAGATGTTCGGCAAGCTGATGTCGGTCTCGGATGACCTGATGTGGCGCTGGTTCGACCTGCTGTCGTTCCGCACCAATGCCGAGATCGAGCGGCTGAAACAGGCGTGCGCCGGGGGAGCCAACCCCCGGGACGCCAAGTTCGAGCTCGGCGTGGAAATCGTCGATCGGTTCCACGGGTCCGGGGCCGGCAACCGCGCCCGCGACGAATTCATCGCGCGCTTCCAGCAGGGCGTGCTGCCCGAGGACGTCGCCGAGGTCACGCTGCAGGTTGGCGCCGAGGGCATGGGCCTCGCGCACGTACTGAAAGGCGCGCAGCTGGTGCCGAGCACGAGCGAAGCCATGCGGCAAGTCAGGCAGGGCGCCGTGCGCGTGGACGGCGAGCGCGTGGAAGACGCGACACGCACGTTTACCGCAGGAAACACGCATGTTTTCCAGGTCGGTAAGCGCCGCCTGGCGCGCGTTACGCTCGCAATTCCAGCCGGTTCCTGAGGCCTGACGCAAGGGCGCGCACTGGGCCGGCGGTCGCCGCGAAAAAATATCCCCGGCAAGTGTTGACGACCCTTCGTTCAGAGCTATACTTCGCGCCCTTCCGCAGTCACCCAGCCTTACGGCTTCGGTGGCCAGCTGAAAAACCCGGCGAAATAACTTTTCGAAGGTGTTGACAGCCTCGGAAACTGCCGCATAATAGGCGGCTCACCTCGGCTGGTTCCGAGGTCGCTCTTTAAAAATCGAAACAGGTAATTTGTGTGGGGACTCGCGTCGATCGTTTGTGAGTGCAAACATCGGAACGAGTACCAATTGATAGCCAGTTAATTACTGAAAGTTAGTTGGGACTTTCTCCGAACTAAAGTCGCAAGACTTCAAGTGAAGAGTTTGATCCTGGCTCAGATTGAACGCTGGCGGCGTGCTTAACACATGCAAGTCGATCGGTAACAGGTGTAGCAATACATGCTGACGAGAGGCG
>Ga0224500_10002084_pt1 | contig 11064 bp, 7 predicted proteins | sample SF_Oct11_sed_USG_FD_168126 | JGI IMG/M metagenome (GOLD analysis project Ga0224500, IMG submission 168126) | Sediment microbial communities from San Francisco Bay, California, United States - SF_Oct11_sed_USGS_4_1 | ecosystem: Environmental > Aquatic > Marine > Sediment | place: USA: California... | reverse complement strand
ACGCGGGTTCACCTCAGCGCGGCGACCGGCGAGGGCGTCGACCTGCTGCGCCAGCACCTGAAGGATTGCATCGGCTTCCAGCCGGCGGCGGAGGGTGCGCTGACCGCGCGAACAAGACATGTCGAGGCGCTGCGGCGCGCGCGCGAGCACGTCGAAGCCGCGCATCGCCTGTTCACCGAGCGCCACGCCGGGGAGCTCGTCGCGCAGGAACTGCTCGACGCCCATCGTTGCCTGGGGGAGATCACGGGCGAAGTCTCGAGCGACGACCTGCTCGGCCAGATCTTCTCGAGCTTCTGCATCGGCAAATGAGGCGCGCCGACCGCGCCGCGGTCAGCGGAATTGATACCGCAACTGCAGGTAGTAGCTGCGCCCAAGCACGTCGTACTGCGAGGGGTCGGTGTTCGCCTGCTGCCAGCTCGGGAAGATCGGGGGCTGCTCATCGAACAGGTTGTCGATGCCGCCGCGGATGCTCAACCCGCTGAGCGACCCTGCAGCGAAAGTGTATCCGCCGGCCAGGTCCACGTACTGCACCGAAGGCACGCTGAAGTCGGGATAGATGACGTCGCGTGCGCCATCGACATAGCGCCAGCGTGCAAGCACGTCCCAACCGCCACTGCCCGCGAACGTCACGTTGACCAGTGATTTCCAGCGCGGCAGCGAGCGACCCAGGCCGGTACCACCGAGCGTGCCCGCGTATTCGATCGTGCCGCCGCTGGGATCGGCGTACTGCCATTGGTCCACGTATGCGACCAGCGCGTTCAGGCCGAACGTTCCGGCGTCGATGCCGTAGCCCCAGTCGAGCTGCAGGTCGACGCCCGACGTCGTGAGTCCCCCGATGTTGCGGTCGATGATGCTCGCGAAGATGAAACCCGTGGCCGCATCGCGCGTGAAGAACGAGCAATACACGTTCGCTGCATCGAAGTCGGGGTTGTACTGCGGGTCGAAGCAGCGCTCGACGGCGGATTTCGCATCCCAGCGGCCGATGCCGTCTTCAATCTCGATGCGGTACCAGTCGACGGCGACCTGCAGATCGCGCGCGCGCGTTCCAGTCGCGGCGTGGGTGAACACGATGCCGAGCGTCGTCGTGTCCGCCTGCTCCGGCTCCAGGTCCGGGTTGCCTCCCGACACGCCGTCCGTGCGTCGCAGCTCGTAATTGAAGGTTGGCAGCTTGGCCACCGGAACGCCCTGCGCCAGGCACAGCGCTTCGACCTGCGCGCGCAACGGACCATTGCGCACCGCGCTTTTGTCGGCGTCGCACGGATCGGGACGCGGGATCTCGAACTGGTTCGAGAGCGGCGGGTAATACAGCTCCTCGATGCTCGGCGCGCGCACCGCGTGCTGATACGACCCGCGCAGCCGCACGGCTTCAACCGGCCGGTACTGCAGTTCGGCCTTGTACGAATTCGCAGCACCCGCCTGCGAATAGTCGGAATAGCGATACCCCAGGCCGAGCTCGAGCGCGCGCACGCCAGGCAGGTCGCGTAGCAGGGGCACGTGCAGTTCGGCGTAGACGTCCGTGTTGCTCACGTCACCGCTGCGATCAGGCACGCCAGGAAAGCCGCTGATGTCTGGTCGCGGTCCGATCACGTCAGGATCGACGCGCGGCAGCACCGCGCTCACCTGCGGGTCGGCGTCGAACTCGAAATCGTCATGCTTGTACAGCACGCCGACGGCCAGGCTGACGTCACCGGCTGGCAGCGTGCCCACGGCACCGCTCACCGAGGCCTCGGCCAATGCCTGGCGCAACTCGATGGAGTTCGTCGCGTCGAACGCGACGTAGTCGATGCACTCACTGGACAGCGGCGTGGGACGGAAGGGATCGAGGCCGCCCGCGCAGATCGACTGGCCGCCGTCCGCCGCGAATGCCAGGTCCTGGAATCGCGACAGGCTGACGTTGTTGGTCTGGTACTCGTCGCGATCGTTCGCGCCGTGCTGCAGGTATACGTCGTACGACCAGCCCTCGGCGAACTGGCCGCGCATCCCAGCGGTCACCTGCAGTACCTGCCGCTCGTTCCGCGCCTGCTGCGGACCCACTTCGGGCAGCAGGCGGAAATAACGGTAAGGTGCGGTCGGATCAGCACGTGCCCTGAGCAGCTCGGCGAGATCCGCGGGCACGTAAGGGTTCGTCGGCGGGATCAACGCTATGCCGGCCTGCGCCGACTGCAGGCGCCGCTCCACGTCGTAGTCGGCATACAGCGCCTGCGCGTACAACTCGGCACGGTCGTTCAACGCGAACGTGCCGCGCAGGAACGCCGAGCGACGCTCGAGCGGCATCTGCAGCGCCGTCTCGCTCGCAAAATTGTAGGGCGCGTACGAGCGATCGTTGAACATCACGGGATCGCGCTCGCCGCGATAGTTCACCACGGTGCCGGGCGCGCCCGTGCCGATCGTGAACAAGGTGCCATCGGCGTTCACGCCAAATCCCTGTTGCGGCGCCACCGAGCCCGGCGCAAAGCCATACCTGGCGAACACATTCCTGAACGCGCTCGGGCTCGCGAACACGATGTGAATGCCTTCTCGGGCGATGCCCGACCCGGACGCGAGGAACGCGCCGCCCGGTCCCCGGCCACCGGTGCTGCCTGCGTAATACTCGAGTGGAATGCGCGAAAACGCGCGGTCGCTCTGCATGACCGCATCGCGTTGTGCCAAGCCTAAGTAACCCATCACGGAGCCGCGCCCCGCCGCGAACATCGTCCCTGCCGTGATGCCTGCGGAATACGTCGAGCCATCGCCCTGATCAGTGATCGATCCGGTGCCTTCGAGCTGCACGCCTTCGAACTGCGGGCGCAGACGCACGTTGACGACGCCTGCGATCGCGTCCGAACCGTACGCGGCCGAAGCACCACCTGTCATGACTTCCACACTCTCGATGAGCGCGGGTGGCAGGATGTTGAGATCGACCGCTCCGTTGCCATCGGCGGGCATCAAGCGCCGCCCGTCGAGCAGCACCAGCGTCCGATTCACACCGAGGCCGCGCAACGAGACGTTCGCCTGTCCGTCGTTGCCGGGGTTGTTCGACGTTGCGCCGGCGACGGGGACGAACTGCGGATACTGCTCGAGCGAACGCTCCAGCGTGACTGCGCTCGTGCTGGTGATCGCGGACGCAGGGACGGTGACGACGGGACTCGCCGATTCAAAATCGGGGCGCGCGATGCGTGTGCCGGTGACGACGATCTCGTCCACCGTGGCTTCGTCCGCGAGGGCACCGAATGGCACGGCGGACGCGAACGTGAGCAGACCGGCAGCGCAGACTGCCATTCCCTGCTTCTGCCCGGGTCGAGCCAAGTTCTCCTCCCTGTCCGCCAGGTCCCCGCGTCAGCACCAGAATCTAACCGAATCCGCCCGCGCATGCGGTAGTGTCGGTCGACCGCGCCGCCTTGAGCGTCAAGGCGGGTACCGATACGATCCGACGCAAGGGGGGGCCGCAGCTGCGGGTGAGAAATCCCCCGGCAGCACAGGATGTCCATGCAACCCCAGCCGGTCCGCGGTTATCGTTTCGCGGATTTCACCCTCGATCTCGCACGCCGCCGGCTGACGGGCAGCGGCCCGGAACCGCTGGCATTGTCGGGCCGCGCGTTCGAAGTACTGGCTTACCTGATCGCCAATCGCGACCGCATGGTGTCCAAGCGCGAGCTCATGGACGCCGTGTGGCCGCGCATGGTGGTCGAGGAGAACAACCTCACCCAGGCGATCTCGAATCTGCGTCGGGCATTGGCCGATTCACGCGACGCACCTGCGTTCATCGCGACCGTCGCCGGCCGCGGTTACCAGTTCGTCGCGGATGCGCAGGCATTCTCAGATCTGCCGACGGCCGCGGTACCGGCGGCGATCGTGCCGGCAGATTCCTACGCAACCTCGGCAGTGCCCGGCAAGGTCGCGGCGGTTACCGAACAACTGACCGCAACCTCCGTAACGCCCGATGCGACGCCTGTGCCTGCGGCAAATGGCCTCTCGCGCCGCAGCGTTTTGCTGGGGGCCGGTCTTGCGGTGGGTGCTGCGGTTGCGGCGGGCCTATGGTCGTCACGACGCGAGTCCGTAAAGACGCGCGCGGTGCCATCGTCGATCGCAGTGCTGCCATTCAAGCCGCTGCTGCCCGATGCACGCAACGAGGCGATCGAAGTCGGCATGGCCGAACTGCTGATCAATCGCCTGAGCCCGTTGCCCGGCGTGGTGGTCAAGCCATTGAGCTCGGTGCGCCGCTACTCCGCCGTGGATCAGGATCCCGTGCAGGCAGGGCGCGAGCTCGACGTCGAGGCCGTGGTCGATGGCACAGTGCAGATTCAGCAAAACGACGTGCGTCTCACCGTGCGCCTGCTGGATGTCGCGACCGGCGAATCGCTGTGGGCCGGCAATTTCACGCAGCAGCTCGGGGACTTCTTCGCGATGCAGGACGCGCTCGTGACGCAGCTCGTCAGTGCGCTCGCGGTGCAGACGCCACTGCAAGGCCTGCCGCAGATCGCGGGCAGCACCACTGCAGATACCGAAGCCTGGCAGCTGTATGCCAATGGCCGCTATCAGCTCGAGCGTCGCGATCTCGATGGCGTGGACCGTGCCAAGCGGTTTTTCCGCGAGGCGATCGCGCGTGATCCACGGTTTGCTCTTGCGATCACCGGGTTGTCGGAAGCGTGCGCGCTGTCAGGAACGTTTGCCATGGTGCCGCCGATACAAGCGTTCGAAGAAGCGCGCGTGGCTGCGCAGCAGGCACTCGCCATCCAGCCCAACCTGCCGGCCGCGCTGACGGCACTCGGTCACGTGCTGACGCAGCGCGATCGCGATTGGCGCGGCGGCCGCGACCTCTATGAACAGTCACTGCGGCTCGCGCCGAACGCGGCTTGGAGCCACGCGTGGCTCGCGCTCAACCTCGTGCAGTCCGCCGCCGCCGCCGCCGCCATCGATCACATCACGCGCGCACAGCGGCTGGAGCCAGCCGCAGGGCCGTTCATGGCGCTCAGTGGCTTCATTCATTACCACGCGCGCGAACTCGAGGCCGCGCGGCGACAGTTGAGTGCCATCGTCGAATCCGCCCCCGGAGCCGTCTTGCCGCGGCATTTTCTCGCGCGTGTGCTGCTGGCGCAGGGCGATGCGCTCGGCGCCTTGCGCCTGCTCGAAGGCCGCAACGACCCGGCGCCCGGTTCGTACTCGACGCTTGGCCGCGCATACGCCATGACGGGCAATGAGAACGCCGCGCGAACTGAACTGGCACGAGTCGAGGCAGAAGGCCGCAAGGGTTTCGGCGTTGGTTACGACCTGGCGCTGCTGCATCTCGCCCTGGGCGAAAGGGACCAGGCCTTCGCGGCGCTGGAAAGCGGCGTTGAAGACTGCTCGCAGATGCTGGGCTACATCAACGTCGATCCTGCACTCGACCCGATCCGCGACGAACCGCGAGTGCGCGCCGTGGCGCGGCGCATCGGTCTCGCCTGAAATCACCCAAAGGCTGGAGCGTCGATCGGGATCCGAACCGCACGCGCATCATTCAACGAACAGCCGTCGTGCTCCGCTGCAGCACGCGATCGAAGAAATCGAACGTCGCGCCCAGCGCCTGCTGCAAGCCACGCTGTGTCGCCGTCACGTCCGGTCCGATGAAGCCGTGCCGCAGCCCGGGCAGCAGGATCAGCTCGACATCGGCGTTGCCCGCCGCGCGCAGGCGATCAGCGAAGGCCTGCGACTGCAGCGACGAAACATCGGTATCGGCGAGCCCATGCAGCAGCAGCATCGGAGGGGCGCGGGCCGTGACATGGTCGATCGGGCTCGAGGCGGTGAGCGCCGCGTCCGTGCACGTGCTCGAACCGCAACCCAGCGCGCGCTTCGTGTTGGCAACGTCATTGGTCTGGCGCAGGTGCGCCGCCAGGTCATACACACCGAACCAGCCGACCAGCCCTTGCACGCAGGGAGCGGTCTGGCATGAGACCGCACTCAACGCCGCCACCTGTGCCCCCGCCGACAGGCCCCATAACGCGATACGCGTCGGGTCGAGCCCCAGCCGCGCTGCATTGGCACGCAGGAAGTCCAGTGCCTCGCCCAGATCCTCGGTAGGCGCGGGCAGCACGGCTTCGCCGCCTAGCCGGTACTCGATGGCCGCGACGACGTAGCCGCGTTCGGCCAGTTCCGCGAGGATGCGCGGGAAATTCTTGAAGGCGGCACCCACGCGGGGATTGCCAAAGAGCCATGCTCCGCCGTGCAGGTAGACCACCAGCGGTCGTGCCTGAGCGACGCCCGACTGCCGATAGAGATCGAGCCGCAACGGTCGGTAGCCCGGCCGCGTTGCGTACGTCATCGAGGTCAACGTCACGCCGGCGTGGTTCCAGACCGTCTCCCGCTCGGCCAGCGGGTCGGCGGGCACGATCCGCTCGACCACCTCGAAGGCGGGCAGAGGCCGTCCGGCGGCCTGCGCGGCGAATGCGCAAAACAGTGCCACCAGGGCAATGACGGCTCGGTTCGCCATGAACTCCGATGCTATCAGGAGATTTCAGACCAATTCACGAGCGCCCAAGGACAGCTTGTGGCCTGACGCCGAGAGTCACTCCCCGATGGGGCGGCATTCCGCCGTCCCCCGAAGCGAGGAAAAGTGACTTGAAAACAAAGAGCAAGACCGTCCGCAGCCTTGCCGTGGGAACCGCATTGCTCCTCGGCGTCGCCGCGCAGGCTCAGAACGCGCCCGTGGGATCGTCCGCCGCGCAGGCCGCGCTGCAGGGTACCTGGAACGTCCGGATGACCCCGTACGACTGCGCCACGGGCCAGACATTTCCGGCAGTGGCGTTCCTGCGGCGCCTCGGGATCCACGCGGGCGGGACGCTCGCGGAGGCGAACTTCAACCCGACCTTCCAGCCGGGGCAGCGCAGCTCGGGCCTCGGTTCGTGGGAGCGAACGGGACCGAAGACTTATCGCGCACTGACCGAGGCGTACGTGTTCTTCGCGAGCCAGTGGTACGCCCGAGGCTTCCAGCGCATCGACGAGGCGATCAATCTGGAGGACGCCGACCACTACGTCGGTTCGGGCAGGGTGGAATTCACCGACGAGCAAGGCAACGTGGGCATCACGGGCTGCTTCAACACGGTCGGCGAACGGCAGCAATGATCGCTGCGCACGGGCTCAGTGCGCGGCACTGGGCCCGTTCGCGGCCTTGAGTGCTGCGCGGATGCGTTCGAGCGCTACCGTCAGTTCCGCATCCCGACCCACCGCGATGTCTTCGACCCGCGGTTGCACGAACACATCCGGTTCGATGCCGTCGTCGGGCACCGGTTGCGTCGTCAGCGGAAATTGCCCGATCAACGGCAGGTCCACTTCGAATCCCGTTCGCGGCAAACGCAAAAAGAAGAACGCACCGCCGGTGATGCCGCGCTGGTTGCCACCGGTCGGTTGGCCCACCAGCGTGCCGAGCTGTTCACGTTGCAATGCCGAGGCGAATTCGAACGTGGCCGAGCTGTTCACTGCGCCGACCAGCACCCACACCCGGCCCGCGTAGCGCGGCGGGATCGGTTTGATCACAGCGCCCGCGTCGTCGTTGTCGTACTTGATGAGCCGATAGAAACCGTTGCCGGCATCGACGGCCGCATCACCCCAGTCGAAGAAACTCTTGTCCCACGTGTCCAGGTACGGTCGCAACGCGGCCGGCACGCTGCGGTAACGCGTGCGGCGCTCGACCGGCTCCGCCGCGGAATCCTTGCTCACCAGATGCGCGAGGATACGATCGCCGACGGCCGAGCCGCCTTCATTCGCGCGCAGGTCGATGATGAGATCACTGGCGCCGCGCGTCACGAGCTCGGCGAACAGCTGGTCGAGGTATGCCTCCCAGCCGCACTGCGAGTTGTACATCGCCCACGTCGGCATCGTGAGCAGCCCGACGCCAGGCTCCAGCTCGCGGTACGTCCACGGGTTCGCATCGCCCTTGGGCACGCCCTCAACAGCGCGCCGTTCCGACGCGGGCATCATTTTCACCTGCATCTTCCGCACCGGTTCGCCCGGAGCGAGCCGCACCTCGAGCCGCAGGGGTTGCAATTCGTCACGCGGATGAACGAGCGGGAAATACACGTCGAACGCCTCATAGCGATCGTTGCCCTGTACTTCGAGGTTGCCGACGCGCTTGGCATCGTTGCTGCCGTCGGCGCGTGAATACGGCAGCAGGTCGGCCAGGATCTGGCTGACGGGACGTCCGTCGATGGCCAGCACCTCCGTGCCGGCGCGCAGCTCCGGCGCGTACGAGTGGGTCACGACCATGCGCCGATCGAGCCAGCGGAACTCGAACGGCACGCGCGGTCGCTGCAGCAAGGCGCGCTCGACCGCCTCGGACTGGTTGAAGAAATTGGGGTACGTGTGCCCGCACTGCACGTACGCCGTGAGGCGTGCCAGGGCCAGGAACGCCTCGGCAACGGTCCGGTCGTGGCTGAAGTCACGCACGAGCGAGGCGAACGCGGCGTCCATCTCGGCGCGGGTCCGGTACCGGTACAGGCCGGGGTGCAGCGTCTGGTAGGCCTCGCGCAACAGGGCGGCGTCGGACTGCAGGTCGGCGGCCCGGAGGACCGAGGCCGGCGACAGCGGCGGGGGCTCCGCCGCCCTGGCGGCCGGGCCGGAGGCTGCCAATTGCAGCCCGCAAGCCAGACCAACGGTAAGTCGCCGCAGGGTGGTCCCGACTCCGGGTGGTCCCGGCTCCTTCCCAACTCCCTGCCGCAGCATGCGACATCCCTCGTCTGACCGGAATCCGGCGCCCGTCAGCTATCATTGCAGGTCCGGCGCAGGACCTGCGCCGGCAGCACCCTGGGGTACGGACATGAGACAGCTTTCCGGCGCGGATTCGATGTTCCTGCAATTCGAGCGCGGGAACAACTTCATGCACGTCGCATCGCTCGGTCTCTACGACCCATCGACTGCACCGGGCGGTGGCGTTCGCTTCAAGGACGTGCTGAACCACTTCACGACGCGGATCGCGCAGTTCCCGCAGTTCCGCCGCCGGCTCGTGTCGCTGCCGTTCTCGCTCGACCGGCCGTACTGGGTGGAGGCGGGCAGCATCGACGTCGAGTTCCACGTGCGCCACATCGCGCTGCCGCACCCGGGTGACTGGCGTCAGCTGTGCATCCAGGTGGCGCGCCTGCATTCGCGCCCGCTCGACCGCAGCAAGCCGCTGTGGGAGGCGTACGTGATCGAAGGCCTGCAGAACGTCGACGGCCTGCCGCCCGGCAGCTTCGCGCTCTATACCAAGATGCATCACTCGATCGTAGACGGCGAATCGGGCACCGAGATCATGAAGGCGCTGCACTCGATGACGCCCGATCCGATCGATTTCGGCGCCGAAGAGGCGAGCCGCGTCTATCACACCGACCGCGAGCCGACGATGGTCGAGCTGTACTCGCGCGCGCTCGCGCACAACGTGCAGCGCCTGCCGAACTTCGCACGCTTCTCGATCGGCACCGCGCGCAAGGTGGCGGCGCTCGGCGCGGAAGCGGTGACCAAGTTCAACAACCTGGGACAGGGCGGCTTCGTCTCGAACGTGCGCGCGCTGCTGAGCGGCGACCTCAGCACGCTGCTGCCGCGCATGCCGCCGCAGACCCGCTTCAGCGGCGACGTCTCCGCGCACCGCGTGTTCGAGGCCGTCACGCTGCCGCTCACCGGGTTCCGCGACATCCGCAAGCAGGTGCCCAAGGCCACCATCAACGACCAGTTCCTGTGCGTCGTCGGTGGCGCGCTGCATGCGTACCTCTCCGCGAAGAACGAGTTGCCCGACGCCACGATGGTCGCGATGGTGCCGATGTCGCTGCGCGGCGCGGACAAGGGCGCCGACGTGGGCAACCAGGTGGGCTTCACCTTGATGCCCGTGCATTCCGAAATCGAAGACCCGCTCGAGCGCCTGCGCGCCATCTGCGAGGCGGCGCAGACGGCGAAGCGCGTCACCAATGCGGTCGGCAAGGAACTGGCGCGCGACCTGCTCGAGACGCTGCCGAGCATCGTGGCCGACCCGCTGCTGCGCAACGCGAAGCTCCCGCGGCTCTCGCTCATCGTCTCCAACGTGCGCGGGCCCGACGTGCCGCTGTACATGGCAGGCGCGCGGCTCGTGAATTACGCGCCGATCAGCATCGCGCTCGATGGCATGGGCCTGAACGTCACGGCGTTCAGCTACGCGGGCAACATGTGGCTGTGCGCGGTCTCGTGCCGCGACATGCTGCCCGATCCTTCGTTCTTCGCGCAGTGCATGCGCGATGCGTTCGTGAAGATGCAGGAGGCGGCGGCGCGCGAAGCGGCTTACACCGTCGCGGAGGCCGCGGCCATCGCTGCACCGGAGCCGGACGAGCGCACGATCGAAGGCAGGGTGGTGCACCGCGTGGCCCGCAAGAAGGCCGCGCGTCGTCCGCGCAAGGCAGCCGCGACGGCCAGCCCCGCCAAGCGTCGCGTGCGCAAGACGAAGGCGTCGGCCAAGCCGGCGCCGGAAACGCCCGCCTGACATGCGCACCGGCGACCGCATGCCCGTCGAACTGCGGCGGGCACTGCAGGACGTGTTCCGGCGCCCGGTCGACGACGTCGAGCTGCGCGAGCACTCGTGGTTTGCGAAGCTGCACGGCCGCGCGGCGGCCACGACGCGCTTCAACACCATCTACCTGCGCGGCTCGGCCGAGCAGTTCTTCGCGCAGCCGGACCTGATGCTGCACGAGTACTACCACGTGCTGCAGCAGTGGAACCGCGGGCGCATGACCGTGCTCAGTTACCTGCTGGAATGGCAGCGGCGCGGCTACTGGGACAGCCGCTATGAACGCCATGCGCGGCGCTTTGCGCGCACGCGGCTCAACGCGTTTCTGGCGGCCGCAGCCAAGCGAGCAGGAAGAAATAGTTGATAATATTTCCGAATCGTCTATCCAGAAAGCAACGAGTCAATATTTTCTTACTAGCCACCAGCCACTAGCCTCACCCATGCCCGACTTCTACGACGTCATCGTGATCGGCGGCGGCCACGCCGGCACCGAGGCAGCGCTCGCCTCGGCGCGCCGTGGCGCGCGCACGCTGCTGGTCACGCAGAGCATCGAGGCGCTGGGGCAGATGAGCTGCAACCCGGCGATCGGCGGCATCGGCAAGGGCCACCTC
>Ga0224500_10002081_pt1 | contig 11076 bp, 11 predicted proteins | sample SF_Oct11_sed_USG_FD_168126 | JGI IMG/M metagenome (GOLD analysis project Ga0224500, IMG submission 168126) | Sediment microbial communities from San Francisco Bay, California, United States - SF_Oct11_sed_USGS_4_1 | ecosystem: Environmental > Aquatic > Marine > Sediment | place: USA: California... | reverse complement strand
GTCGCCGCGGGGCACCCGACAAAGGGTGGGTTTCTATCGCTTCGAACGCGCCTCGGCGCCCCTGATGGCGCCTTCGATCAGGTTGAGCGCGGCCTGTCGGCTGATGCCGCCAGGGTCGAGATTGAACGACGGCGTGGACGCGATACCGAGCGCGGCGGTCTTTGGGTTCCCGAACATCCACGTCAACGCCGCGGCGAGTTCCCTGCTGTTCGGGCCGTCGGGCACGGTCAGGTTGTGCCCCGGTACTTCGGAGGGGTCGAGCGCGTCCATGTCGATGTGCACGTAAATCACGTCGACCCGCTCCGCGAGGTCACCATACTGCTTCTTCAGGTTGGTGGAAATCTCGCGAATGTCCGGCACGGAAAACTGCTGCACCGCGTATTCGTCGAAACGATCGGCCTCGAGCGGGTCCAGGTCGCGCACGCCGCCCCAGACGATGTGACTCATCGGCAAGGGCTCCGCCAGGCCCGCCGTGTTGCGGAGGTTGTGCAGCGCATGCCCTGCCGCGATCGCCACGGGCATGCCGCCGAGCATCCCGGACAGCGTGGTTTCCGGCACGTTGAAATCGCCGTGCGCGTCGATGAACACCAGCCCGACGCGCCGCGCGTTGCCCGCGGAATCGTACTTGAGGCCCGCGAGCATCCCGAGCAGGTCGTTGCAGTTCGCCTCGAGGCCGATCGTGATCACGCCGTCCCGCGATCCTTCGCGAACAGCATCGGCGAAGTTCGCGTTCGCCAGCGCCATGCGGTTCCACTCGCCGTACTGGCGTTCCTGCTCCGCATCGAGGCGGATGTCCTGCACGGGCCGGACCAACCGGCCGCCCCATTCACCGATGAGGCGTTCGAGCCCGGCGGCGTGAATGTAGTCGGGGTTGGTCGAGAGCTCCGGCACATTGCGCGAACCCCCGTACGGGTTCTTGATGACATCGACCGCGACCTCCGCACCGGCGGCGGACGCCAGGCCTGCGAACAGGACGGCAGCCAGGTAAACGAACTTCAGTTTCACAATCCCCCCTATTGCCCCGAGGGCAATGATTACTGCCGCACGATCTCGCCGTCGCGATAGCGGATCTCGCCGCCCACGATCGTCATCACGACCTCGGTGTCGAGCAGTTCGTCGTCAGGAACCTCCAGCAGGTTCTGCGACAACACGGTGATGTCGGCGAGCTTGCCGGGCGTTATCGAGCCCTTGATGTCTTCTTCGAAGGCTGCGATCGCGTTGCCCATCGTGTACGAGTACAGCGCGCGCTCGCGGGAATACGCTTCCTGCGGCTGGAACAGCGTGCCGTCGGGCAGCTCGCGCGTCACCGAACAGTGGAAACTGCCGATCGGGCTGATCTCGTCGACGGGCGGGTCGGTGCCGTTCGTCGGCACCAGGCCCGCTTCGGCGAGGGTATTGAAGATGTAGCCCCGCTCGCGCGTGCGCTCCTTGCCGAGGCGCTCCTCCACCCACGGCCCGTCCGAACAGGCGAAAATCCCCTGCACGGCCGGGATGACGCCGAGCTCCACGGTGCGCGCGACGTCGTCCGGGTGAATCACCTGCGCATGTTCGATGCGCCAGCGCAGGTCGGTCTTCTCCGGGTGCTTCGCAAACTCGGCCTCGTAGATGTCGAGAAGCTCGCGGTATGCCCGGTCGCCGATGCCCTGGATCGCCATCTGGTAGTCGTACTGCATCGCGAGCCGCGCCGATGCCTCGATCTCCTCGATCGACACGACGTTCAGCCCGTGGCTCTGCGGCATGTCGGAATAGGGTTCCAGCAGCCAGCCGCCGTGGGTGCCGAGCGCGCCGTCCAGGACTTTCTCGCCGATGGTGCGAACGGTGAGGAAGTTGTTGCCGTAGCCGACCATGCGGTAGTCGCCGAGGCGGCCCGCCATGTCCGCGGCCTGTTCCTCGAAGGCCATGTAGAGACGCACGGGCAGGTTGCCTTCGGCGGCCATCGTCTTCAGCAAATCGACCTCGGCGAAGGTGGTGCCGAGATCCTGGAACGAGGTGATGCCGTGACGCAGCGACTCCTCGCCGGCGAGCGTGATGATGCGGCGCAGCTCCGACTCCGCGACGCCTGCCGGGCGGCGCCCCTTGTGGCCGGAGTAGGCGGCGCGAAAGATGTCCTGCGCCGCTTCGCGCATCATGCCCGTGGCCCGGCCGTTCGCGTCGCGCACGATCTCGCCGCCCGGCGGCGGCTCGGTGTTGCCGTCGACCTCCACGAGCGTCATCGCGCGCTGGTTGACGAAGACGGCATGGCCGCTCGTATGAATGAGCATCACGGGATGATCGGGCGTCGCTTCGCTGAGCGAGTCGTGAACGGGCAGCCCTTCGACGAGCACGCTCTCCTTCGTTTCCCACTTGTCCTGGTGCCAGCCGCGTCCGACGATCCATTCGCCGACCGGCGTGTCGGCCGCCGCTCCCGCCACCATCGACACGATCTCGGCGAAGCTCTTCGCGTAGCGGAAGTCCAGGATCAGCAGCGCGTCGCCGAAGCTGGTGTAGTGCCCGTGGCCCTCGATGAAACCGGGGACCACCATCCGGCCCTGCAAGTCGATCACTTCGGAGCTTTCGCCGCGATGCTTCGACATCGCCTCGGTTGTACCCACGGCGAGGATGCGGTCATCCCTGATCGCGACGGCTTCGGCGCGGGGGAGCGCCGCATCCACCGTGACGACGTCCGCATTGACGATCAGCAGATCGGCGACGGGGGCCGTTTCCTGCGGGCCGGGACGATCGCAGCCGCCGAGCGACGCGATCGCAAAAAGGAGCAGGGCATGTATCGGTTTCATCGGCAGGATTCTACTTGATTACCGACTGGATCCCTTCTTTCGCAAGCGCAGTCCGGCCGCACGGACCATTCTCGGCGACCGCTGACCGGCACCGGGGCGTGCGGCTGCGAAAAATTCCCCGTTCCCGCGTATCCTGCCTGCTGTCATGGTGAATTCAAAGCAACCGGACGCCGTCGAAGCAAGTCTTTTCCAGCGCTCCCTTGGCGTCTTCCGCTATACGAAGCGTGCAATCGGGCTGGTCTGGACGACGAGCCGACCGCTGACGTTCGCGCTTGCGGCTTTGACGGTCGTTGCGGGCATACTCCCGGCGGCGATTGCGTGGGTCGGGCAGCTCATCGTCGACGGCGTCGTTGCGGCGATGTCGCAGGACGTGCCGGACCCGGCACCCGTGCTCTGGCTCGTAGCGCTCGAGGCCGTGATCGTCATCGCGCTCGCGGGCTGCCAGCGTGGGCTGTCCGCCAGCCAGTCGCTGCTGCGCGCGCTGCTCGGGCAGCGCGTCAACGTCATGATCCTGGAAAAAGCGCTGACGCTCGAACTCGCGCATTTCGAGGATTCCGAGTTCTACGACAAGCTGACACAGGCGCGGCGCGAAGCGTCGAGCCGGCCGCTGAGTCTCGTCACGCGGACGTTCGGACTCGTGCAAAACGCCATCTCGCTGTCGAGCTATGCCGTGCTGTTGTATGCATTCTCACCATGGGCGGTCGTGATCCTGATCGGTGCCGGCCTGCCGTCGTTTTTCGCGGAGGCCAAGTTCTCAGGCGATGCATTCCGGCTGTTCCGCTGGCGTTCACCGGACACGCGCATGCAGATGTACCTGGAGACCGTCATCGCGCGCGAGGACGGCGTCAAGGAGGTCAAGCTGTTCCAGCTCGGACCGAAGCTGCTGCAACGCTACCGCGCCATTTTCAACCGGCTGTTCGTCGAGGACCGGGCGCTGACGATTCGGCGCGACACCTGGGGGTTCCTGCTCGGCCTTATCGCGTCCGCGGCGTTTTACGGCGCTTACGCCTGGATCGTGCTGGCGACGATCTACGGCCGCATAACGCTCGGTGCGATGACGATGTACCTCGTGCTGTTTCGCCAGGGGCAGTCCGCGGTGTCGGCAATCCTGACGGCAATCAGCGGTATGTATGAGGACAACCTCTACCTCTCCAACCTGTATGACTACCTCGGGCAGCCCGTGCCGGCGCGGCGAGGCAACACCCCGAAAGGGCCCGACCCGGAGCGAGGGCTGGAGTTCGAGCACGTTTCATTCGCTTACCCCGGCGCGGACGAGAACGCGCTCACCGACATCAACCTCGAGCTCCGCCGCGGCGGGAGCCTGGCGCTCGTCGGCGAGAACGGCTCAGGCAAGACCACGCTGATCAAGCTGCTGACGCGCCTGTACGAACCGACCGAAGGCCGGATCCTGCTCGACGGTCTCGATCTGCGTGAGTGGGATGTCGAGGTGTTGAGGCGGCGTATCGGCGTGATTTTTCAGGATTTCGGCCGCTACCAGTTCACCATCGGCGAAAACATCGGCGCCGGGGACGTACACCACATGGACGACGAAGTCCGTCAGCAAGCCGCTGCCGAGACCGGAATGGCTGCACCGTTCATCGATTCGATGCCGGAACGTTACAACACTCAGCTCGGCCGCTGGTTCAAGGGCGGCCGCGAGCTCTCGGGCGGGCAATGGCAGAAGATTGCGTTGTCGCGGGCGTTCATGCGCAGCGAGGCAGACATCCTCGTTCTCGACGAACCGACGGCGGCCATGGACGCGGCGGCGGAGGCGCAGGTATTCGAGCTGTTCCGTGAGGAAAGCAGGAACAAGATGACGATCCTGATCTCGCACAGGTTCTCGACGGTCCGGGCTGCGGACCAGATCGTCGTGCTCCACGACGGGCGCATTATCGAGTCCGGCAGCCACGAGAGCCTGCTCGCCGAGAAAGGCACATACGCGCACCTGTTCCAGCTTCAGGCTAAAGGCTACCAGTAGGAGCGTTTGCCCGCGTGCCCGGGTTGTTTGTCAGGAGTTCATCGGGCCGCCCCGATGCTATCGGTCATTTCTCTGCGGTCGGAAAATGCAGCGGGTCCCTGAGGTTTTGCAGCGCCCTGTAATAATAGAGCGCGCTCGGCCGCTTCCCCCTGAACTTCAGCTGTTTCAGGAAATCGACCTCCTCGGCGGATACATCACCGCTGAGCGCCGTATCCTGCATGAAAGCGAGGAACCCCGGTTCGTCTTCACCGGGTCTGTCGAACTCCGTTTGGACGAAGGCGAATTTCTTCGGTTTTCCCGGCACGAGTCTTTCATTCAGCCTGATTTCCATATCGAATGTTGCCAGGTCGATGTCCCAGCCCGAGATCAGCGGCTCCAGGAAGGAAATACAGTCTTCGTTCGAAATATTGAAGATATCGGTGTCGAGGAATTCCAGGATGATCACGCGCATCTGTGAATAGCTCTTGTTGCTGAGTTGCGCAACCTGCTGGAGCCAGGCTTCATTCTCCAGTTCCGATCTTGCGGCCCGGCTGACGACATCGAGGAGCGTCTGTGTTATCAGCCGCTCCAGTTCGCCGAAAGCCTGTCTTTCGAACACCGAGCGGATTTGCTGCCGCCGCGCAGGCGCGCACTTTTGCAGTATCAGCTCGCGGGTTTCTTTCAGCAGCGCGCCTTGCGGCTCCTCGTAACCGCGCCGCAGTTCGTCGAGGCGTTGCGCACGCGCCAATCTGGCGAGCTCGCCTTTCGAGAGCTGCAGAAACCTGCCCATTTTCTCGTAGATATCGGTTCGCTCCGGTGCCGGCGGCAACTTCTTCCGGGTGAGCAGCTGCGATATGTAGGATTCGGTCACTTGAGCGGCGGCCGCCAGGTCCTTTTGCTCGAGGCCCAGTTCCTGCAGCCGCGCTTTTATCACAGAACAAACATCCACTTGCGGACCCTCGTAATTTACTGAAAAGGTTAATTCATTAAATAATCTCAGAAAACACTTGACTAAGCAATTTAATTAACCGATTATGGTTAACGGATCAACAGGGCTTCAGACAACTAAACCAAACTGGTTATTCGAAGTGCCCGGTTGGCCAATCACAAGGACGGAGAACGACATGTACGCACGTCAAGTATCGATGGAACTGAAGCCAGACAGCCGCAAGGATTTCACCCACAAGATCGAGGCGGAAATCCTGCCCTTGCTTCGCAAGCAGAAGGGATTCCAGGATGAAATTACCTTCGTTAACCCGGGTGGCAAGGACGCATTTGCGGTGAGCCTGTGGGACAGCAAGGAAAGTGCCGAAGCCTACGGCCGGGCCTCGTATGCCGAGGTGACCAAACTTCTCTCGAAGCTGGTTGAAGGAACTCCGCGGGTAAAGTCCTACGAAGTTGCGAATTCGACCTTCCACAAGATAGCCGCAACGCAAAAAGCGGCGTAATTCCGCTAGCAGTATCCGTTGGCAGGCGAAGACTGCTTCGCCTGCCCGTTTCGCATGCTGCAAATACGCCCGGGACAGGACAGTCCGAAGGCATCGATCCAGTCGAAGGAGACAATCCATGAATGCAACAAACGCGAGGCTCGGCGTGTTCGCATACGCCCTGGTGCTCCTGGCGCTACTCGCTGCCACAGCGGAACCCGCCGGTGCCCAAAGCGTCGAGGCAGGCACGCCCGCCAACGCGACGGCGAATGCCTACGGGTCGGGGTGGCAATGCGACAGGGGATTTCGCAACGTCGACGGCACCTGTCTGGCCGTGACGGTACCCGCAAACGCCTTTCTCACGGGTTCGTACGGATCCGGCTGGGCGTGCAGCCATGGCTACAAGCAGGACAATGATGCGTGCGACCCGCTTGTGGTGCCGGCGAATGCCTACATCAGCGCCGCGTCAGGCGATCGATGGCTGTGCGACAGAGGCTATCGGCAGGTCGGCGAAACTTGCCAGGCGATCGACGTGCCCGCCAATGGCTACCTCGCAAACGACTCGAGCAGATCAGGCTGGAACTGCGACCGCGGATACCACGCGTCAAATGATGCCTGTATTGCCATCAGCTTGCCGGCGAACGCCTACCTCGCGCACAGCTCGAGCAACCCCGGCTGGCAATGCGAACGCGGTTATCGAGAGGCCGACGGCACCTGCAATGCCATCGAAGTACCTCCGCACGCGTACCTTTCCGAGCGGCCCTACGGCCAGGGCTGGTCTTGTGATCGCGGTTATCGGGAAGACCGGGCGACATGCGTCGCCGTAGAACTCCCGGAAAATGCCCACCTGGACTTCTCTGGAAACGACTGGGACTGTAATGAACCTTACCGCAAGCGTAATCTTGCCTGTACCTCAGGTGACTGAAATGACCAAGAACGACCGACAGACCATGGACGAACACAACATTACTCGTAAGTCGGAAGATATTTACTACTACAAGAGCTTCAGGTACCAGCGACTGGCTGACGCGGTTAGCTACGCGAAGATCGACGCCGGGCGCCAGGCCGGCTCAGAGCAGGGGCAAAGTCATGAGTAAAGAACAAAAGAGCAACAAAGAGGCCAAGAAACTACCGGCGATGACGGCCAAAGAAAAAAAGGCCGCGAAGAAAGCGAAGAAAAAAGAAAAGGGACGCCTCGGCGAATAACCCGGCACCGCCTGGATGTGTCGGGCTTCACGTTTAGGCAGCGGCCAGTCGTGACGCCTCGCGGTACGAAACGACTCTCTGGCGATCTTCGTCCCAAAGGGAACAGCGGAAGCAGTCGCGAATGTCACGCGGGCTGAGTGTCGTCGTCACCGGTGACTGCAGTTCGGGGATTGCAGCCATCACCTCGGGCAAGCGATAGAAAGGAATGCGCACGTTGAGGTGGTGGATATGGTGAAAGCCGATGTTACCGGTGAACCACTGCATGACCCGGTTGAGCTGCATGTAACTGGATGATTCCATGGCGGCCCGATAGTACGTCCATGCCTCGGGCGTCAGTATGTGCATGCGCTTGAAGCTGTGTTGCGCGAAGAACAGGTAACTGCCGAGCGCGGAGGCGATGCTCATCGGCAGCAGCACGACGAAGAAGGCGGTGTCGAAGCCGCCGAAAATCCACAGCACTGCAATCAGCGCAATGTGACCGGCTAGTGCCAGGAAAGAGTCCCAATGCCGCAATGGGTGTTGTAGCAGCGGCAACAACGTGATGCTGAATAAGAAGATGGTCACATAACCCAGGAGCACGGTGAGTGGATGCCGGACGACTCGGTAGCCGACTCTCGTCGTGCGTGGCGCCTCGCGCCACATTTGCGTCGTCATGATGGGGAAGGCGCCGATACTCGAGGAGGATACCTGGCCGACGTGGCCATGATGGTAGTTATGGCTTTTCTTCCAGGACCGCGGTGGCGTGAGCGCAAGGGCCGAGTAGACCCGGAACAGGATCCACGCGATGCGCGATCGAGTGAGGATCGCTCGATGCATGTAGTCATGGTAGGTAATGAAAGCGCGAACCATCAACATGGCCGCGAGCAGTGAGAACAGCAGCCGCAGTGGCCACCACGGTGCGAGCCCGGCGCCGGCGAGCGCGCCTGCGAGCATTGCGAAGGTCGAGCCGACGTACCACCAGCTGACCGTTACCGATTCCTCCGCGAAAGGCACGGTCGCGTTGATCAGGTCCTTCCCGATACGCAATCCTGCACTCGTCTCGGCAGAGTCCTGGTCGGGTTTCAGAGACTCATCGTACATTCTTCAATACCGGCATCGATAACCGGTACGCGGAATTATATCGCCATCATCATGGCTCGGGCGTGCCCATGCGTGAAAATACGTATACGACGCCGATTGTGCCAAGGCAGGCTGCCGCTATTCGCGGCGCCGGCGGTCAGGCGAGCGCTGCGTCGAGCGCGGCGTCGAAACGTTCGAGATCCTCGTCGTCGGTATACAGGTGCGGCGCGACGCGCAGGTGCTGGCCGCGCACGCTCGCATAGACGCCGTGTTCGACGAGGCGCGCCGCCAGCGTCCGCGCGTCGGTTCGCGGCAATCGCGCACCCTGGAAATGCGGTGCGCGCAGCCCGGGTGCCGTTGTGTCGAAGCCGCGGTCCGAGAGTATCGTGGCGATGCGCGTGTTCGTCTCGGCCAGCTTTTCGCAGACGCTAGCCACCCCCCATCCGCCGAGCATTTGCAGCGCCGCCGCGGCGCCGGCGATGTTGGAAAAGCTCGCCTTCTCGCTGACGTCGAAGCGGCGCGCGCCGGGCTGGTAGCGGTCAGTGACGTCGGCCAGCCGCGAGAAATCCTCCGCGCCCTCGCGCGACATCCAGGGCTCCTCGATCGGCACGCCCCCGAAGTAGCGTTCGTCGACATAGAGGAACGCAACGCCGTACGGGCAAAACTGCCACTTGTAGCCGGCGGCGACCATGAAATCCGGCGCGAGGCGGGCGATGTCGGCCGGGTAGGCGCCAATCGTCTGCGTCAGGTCGAGTACGATCCGCGCGCCGACCCCGCGCAGCGCCGGTATCACGGCCTCGAGGTCGACGAACTCTGCGGACGACCAGTGGTGACACTCGAGTGTCGCAATCGCGATGCGCTCACCGAGACCCTCTATGGTCGCGAACAACGCGTCGGCCCACGATTGCCCCGCTTCCCTGCGAGCGAGGTGAAATTCCGCACCCGATGCCTGGGCCCTGCGACACCAGGCGTAATAGTTCGAGGGAAACTGGTCGTGCAGCCCGAGGATGACGTCACCTTGCCGGACCGGCAGGTTGAGCGCCGCGCAGGACACCCCGTAACCCGCCGACGGCACGATCGCGACGTTGTCGGCTTCACAGGCGACGAGACCTGCGAACGCGGCGCGCAATGCCTCGACCCGGGCGAAGAAATCAGGCGGCGTGATGCGCCACGGCTGCGCACGATACCTGGCGCCATCGATCGCGGCCTCCACGACGCAGCGCGGCTGCGGCGTCATGTACGCCGCATTCAGGTAGCAGATCTCCCGCGGAATATCGAATTCCGCCCGGTATACATTCGACATTGCAGCAACAATAAGACGCGTTGATTCCCGGAGTGTCCCAGCCTGCCATAGCCCGGCCGCGCTGTCCCTGCCCAATTGGCGGCAGAACGATCCTGCACAGTCGGGAACGTCGTTCGATCGCTGTTGTTGGCCGTTTTCGGCCGGAATTGGCACACTCCCGGGTGAACCCCTGGAGCTGACGCAATGCGCTACCCGCTGCTCTTGCTGATACTGCTGATCTCCCGCTCCGTCCTCGGCTGCGACCTGGATCGCGTTCAGTCCGCGAACCCCGGAAGCGAGGAGCACCTGGAGGCGGCGGTCATGTGCCTGGCCAGCCCCGATCCCGAGTTGCGCGACCGGTTCGCCTACACGAGCCTGGCAACTCTTCTTCGCGACCAAAGGCCTGCGGTCGGACAGCTGGAGCATCTGTGGGATCAGCTGGACCGGCTGTTGCAACAGCCGGACCCTGTCGGCGTGGCACACCCGTTTGCCGTTCTCGTTCTCGCCGAGATCGCGCGCACGGATCGCATCGAAGCCTGGATGAGTGACACGCAACGCCAGGAGCTGGTCGATACGGCGGGCAATTACCTGGAAAGCGTGACGGACTATCGCGGTTTCGACCCGCAGGTCGGCTGGCGCCACGGGGTTGCTCACGGCGCCGACCTGGCCATGCAATTGACACTCAATCCCGCACTCAGCCAGGCCCAACAGTTGCAACTCCTGCAAGCGATCGGCCGACAGGTCGCGCCCGCCCACGCCTACCGGTTCGGCGAACCCGGGCGGCTCGCCCGGCCTGTGCTTTTTATCGCAAGCCGGGACGAGCTCGAACAGAAGGACTGGCAGGCCTGGTTCGCGGCGCTGGCGGACCCGGCGCCGCTGCCGGACTGGGAGACCGCCTGGCAGGATGAAGATGGGCTGGCGCGGCGCCACAACCTGCGGGCGTTTGCGCTGGAGGTCTACCTGAATGCGACGCTCAGCGAGCAGCCCGGGATCCGGGCGCTCGAACCTCACGCCCTGGACGTGCTGCAAGCGCTTCGATGACAGGCAGCGCAGCGCCGTCGCGGGTGAGAACGCGGTAACGCGCGTGTCGGTCCGCTCGCACGTAACCTATAATCCGCCCGCCCATGCTCGCCCTCTCCAACATCAACCTGCGACGCGGCCCCAGGGTCCTGGTCAAAGACGCAAGCTTCCAGGCCCACGCGGGCCAGCGGATCGGCGTGATCGGGCCCAACGGCTGCGGCAAGTCGTCGTTGTTCGCGATGATCATGGGCGAGCTGGAGCCCGACGCCGGCGAACTCGTGCTGGATCCCCGCTACGAGATCGCGCACGTCGCGCAGGAAAGCCCGCGCGGCAGCGGCTCCGCGGTCGACT
>Ga0224500_10002079_pt1 | contig 11085 bp, 10 predicted proteins | sample SF_Oct11_sed_USG_FD_168126 | JGI IMG/M metagenome (GOLD analysis project Ga0224500, IMG submission 168126) | Sediment microbial communities from San Francisco Bay, California, United States - SF_Oct11_sed_USGS_4_1 | ecosystem: Environmental > Aquatic > Marine > Sediment | place: USA: California... | reverse complement strand
AGCCCAGATGGTCATAGCGGGCGGCAAAGCGGGCGGTGCGCAGCACCCGCAGTGGGTCCTCCACGAAGGCACCGGACACATGGCGCAGGATTTTCGCCGCGAGGTCGCGCTGGCCGCCATACGGGTCGATGATGTCGCCGGAGTCGGAGCGGGCCATCGCGTTTACTGTCAGGTCCCGCCGCAGCAGGTCCTGTTCCAGTGTCACGGAGGGATCGCAGTGCACCGCGAAACCGGTGTAGCCGTGACCCTGCTTGCGCTCGGTGCGCGCCAGGGCGTACTCGTCCTTCGTCTGCGGGTGGAGGAAAACCGGGAAGTCCTTGCCGACCTGCTGGTAGCCCAGGTCCAGCATGTCCCGGGGGCTGGCGCCGACGACCACCCAGTCCCGCTCGCTGCTCGGGTAGCCCAGCAGGGCGTCCCGCACGGCGCCACCCACCAGGTAAATTTCCATCAGCCCACGGCCGTATCGGTGGCAGCCGGTGCATGCTCGCAGTGCTTGCGCTTGCTCCTGCCGTTCTTGCACTGGCACCGGGTCCAGCGCCCGGTCTCCAGTTGGTACAGGGATATCGCGCCGCCCCACACACAGCCGGTATCCAGGCCGATGGCATTGGGGCTGGAGGTCTGGCCCTCGATGGAGGCCCAGTGCCCGAACAGGATCCGGTCTTTTGCGGTCTTGCGCCGGGCGTGGCTGAACCAGGCCGAAACCGCCACCTTGCCCAGGTCGGGGCTGGGTCCCTTGCTGTCGAGATCGAGTACGCCCTGGCTGGTGCAGAAACGCATGCGGGTGAGGTAGTTGGTGATCACCCGCAGCCGGGTCATCCCGGTCAGGTCGTCTGACCACAGCAGCGGCTCATTGCCGTACATCTGCTTCAGGAACTCGATGCAGTCGGGGCTCTGCAAGACCGCTTCCACTTCCTTCGCCCGGTTCATGGCGTCCTCGACGGACCACTGGGGCGGGATTCCCGCGTGCACCATCGTAAAGCCGTGCTCATGGTGGATCAGGGGTCGGTGTACCAACCAGGTAAGCAGCTTGTCCCGGTCCGGCGCCTTCAGGATCTTGTCCAGGGTATCCGAGCGGCTGGGCGCGCGCACCCCCGCGGCCACTGCCAGCAGGTGGAGGTCGTGGTTGCCCAGCACCAGCACCAGGTTGTCGCGCATGTCGTAGAGGAAACGCAGGGTTTTCAGGCAGCGCGGCCCGCGGTTGACGATATCGCCGACCGACCACAGTACGTCCTTGTCCGGGTTGAACTCGACTTTTTTCAGCACGCACTTGAGGGCCTGCAGGCAGCCCTGGATGTCGCCGACGACATAGGTGCTCATCGGGAGGGCCTAGTGCAGCGCCGTGGGAGTGTGCAGGGAAAAAGCGGGAACAGCCACCTGGAAGCGGACCCCTGCCGCACCTGCCCGGTCGCTGTCGCCGCGGCTTACCATCGTGTAACTGCCCTCCATTCTGCCTACCGGGGTGGCGAGGGTGGTACCGCTGGTATAGCGAAAGGACTCGCCCGGCGGGATCAGCGGTTGCTCCCCCACCACGCCCTGGCCCCGGACCTCCTGCACCGCGCTGTGGGCGTCGGTGATGATCCAGTGCCGGGACAGCAGCTGCACCGGCACATCGCCGTCATTGCTGATGGTGATGGTATAGGCGAAGGCGTACTGACCCTGCTCGGGCCTGGAGTGGCCGGGCAGGTAGGTGGTTACCACCTTGACGCCCACTGCGCCTGCCTGAATGTTATCTGCGTTATCCATGAATGGCGGTCGTTATCTCGATGAACTGTGCCAGTTCCAGCGTTTCCGCCCGGGCCCCGGGGTCTATGCCCAGCGACTCCAGGTGCCCTACATCTATAAGGCCTTTCAGGTTGTTGCGCAAGGTTTTGCGGCGCTGGCCGAAGGCGGCCTGGACCACCTGCCTGAGCAGGCCGGTATCGCAGGGCGGCCATGGCGATTCCGGCCAGGGCGCCAGCCGGACAATCGCCGATTGCACTTTCGGTCGCGGGTTGAAGGCCTCCGGCGGCACCTCGAACAGTTTGTCGACCTGGCAGTGGTACTGGGCCATGATCCCGAGCCGCCCCCAGTCCTTGCTGCCCGGCTTTGCGGCGAGGCGGTCTACCACCTCCAGTTGCAGCATGAAGTGCATATCGCGGATGATGGCGGCGTTTTCCAGCAGCTTGAAGATCAGCGGCGTGGAAATATTGTAGGGCAGGTTGCCCACCACCCGCAGCGGCCGCGCATCGGTAACCAGGGCGGCGAAATCGAATTTCAGCGCGTCGGCGCTGTGCAGCCTGAACCGGGGATACACGCTGAAGGCGGCCAGCAGGCCCGGCACGAGGTCGCGGTCGAGTTCGATCACATCGAGTTGGCAGGTGCTCGCCGCCAACTGGCTGGTGAGGGCGCCCTGTCCTGGCCCGATTTCCACCAGGTGGTCATCCGCCTGGGGGTGAATGGCCCGCACGATGCTATTGATGACCCCCGTATCCTGCAGGAAATTCTGGCCGAAGCGCTTACGGGCGCGATGCTGGGGTCTGTTCATGTGTTTATTGTACCCCGGCAACCCGGTTTAACCATTACAGCGTGGCGCCCTTTTGATAGAATGCCGCGCACAACACTGACCCGATTTCTATTCACTGGCGCCCACTTGATGTCGCTTCTTCAATATTTTCGCTTGATGGATACCATGGCGCGGATGGCGCTGCGCGCCGATGCGACCCGGTATTTCCTCGGCTACCTCTGGTGGGTGCTGGAGCCGCTGCTTTATGTCGGCGTGTTCTATGTGGTGTTCGAGGTGATACTGCATTCCGGGCGGGCCGACTTCCTGGTATTCCTGATGTGCGGGAAGCTGGTGTTTATCTGGTTTTCCAAGTCGGTGAACCAGGCTGCCAACAGCATCACCGCCAATAAGGGCCTGATCGGCAGGATCAACGTGACCAAGACCCTGTTCCCGCTGGCAGTCATTCAGGAGGGCGTGTACCGGCAAATGGTCGTGTTCCTGCTGCTGTTCGCGTTTCTGTACCTGAAAGGTTACCCACCGCATGCGACCTGGGTTTACCTGGTGCCGCTGATCCTGGTGAACTACCTGATGATCGTGGCCTGTTCATACATCGGTGCCTGCCTGGTCTGCATCGTGCGTGATTTCAGCATGTTCATTTCCCTGTCGATGACTTTTCTCATGTTCACCTCAGGGGTGTTCTGGGATGTCCGCGCCCTGGGTGACCCTCACAAGACGGAAATGGTGCTGGCGATCAACCCGCTGGCGTTCATGCTGGATGCCTACCGGCAGGTATTGATGCACGCCACCGCCCCGGACTGGGCGCACCTGCTGCAGATAGCCTGCGGCTCCTTAGCGCTGCTGGTGATCGTCGCGCTGGTCATGCGCCGGTCCAGCCAGTATCTCGCCCTGCGGGCGCTCTCCTGATGGCCGCTGATAGCAGGAAGGTCATGCTGGCGCTCGAGAATGTCTCCCTCAGCTACCAGTCCCGGCGCAAATCCTTCGACCATGGCGCGCACCATGTCCTCGACGGCGTGTCCCTGGAGGTTTACGAGGGCGAAACCCTGGGCATCATCGGCCGCAACGGCGTGGGCAAATCCACCACCCTGCGCCTGATGGCCGGTATCCTCGCGCCCACCAGTGGCAAAGTGCGGCAGCGCCCGGGGAAAACCGCCTCCCTGCTCACTATCGGCCTGGGCTTCCGGCCTGACCTTTCCGGCCGCGACAACGCGATGCTGGCGGCGATGCTGCAGGGCGCGTCGCCAAAACAGGCCAGGAGCTATCTCGAGGAGATCAAGGAGTTCTCGGAACTGGGGGATTCCTTCGAGGAGCGGGTAAAAACCTATTCATCCGGCATGCTGGCGCGGCTGGGATTCACCACTGCCCTGAAGACCCACGTGGACATCCTGTTGATCGACGAGGTGTTGAGCGTGGGGGATGCCCGCTTCCGGGAGAAGGCGGCGGCCGCGATGAAAAGCCGCATCAGCGGTGACCAGACGGTGGTGTTCGTATCCCACATGGAAGCCCAGGTCCGGGATATCTGCAATCGCGCGGTGTGCCTGCACGAGGGCGCGGTGCTGGCGGAGGGCGACCCGGTCGAGGTGCTTGCCGCCTACGGCGAAGTCAGCCGCTGACCCTGTTCCCGCTCATGCTGATGGCGTGGGCAAGTGCCTGTTCCAGGCTGCCGGCGTCCGCGTTGCCGCTGCCGGCCAGGTCCAGGGCGGTGCCGTGGTCCACCGAGGTGCGCACTATCGGCAGGCCCAGGGTGATGTTGACGGCGTTGCCGAAGCCGGCGTATTTCAGCACCGGCAGCCCCTGGTCATGGTACATGGCGAACACCGCGTCGCACTGCTCCAGTACCTTGGGGTTGAAGGCGGTGTCGGCGGGCAGGGGGCCCAGCAGGTGCATGCCGCGGGCGCGCAGCTCCTCCAGTGCCGGAATTATCGTGTCGATTTCCTCCCGCCCCATGTGGCCTCCTTCTCCCGCGTGCGGGTTCAGGCCCAGCACCGCTACCCGGGGCTGCGCCAGGCCGAACTTGTCGGCCAGGTCCCGCACCAGTATTTCCAGGGTTTCCAGCAGCAGCTCGCGGGTGATCGCCGCCGGCACAGCCGCCAGGGGCAGGTGCGTGGTGGCCAGGGCCACCCGCAGGCCGGGGGTGGCCAGCATCATCACCACGCGGCGGGTACCGGTGGCCCGGGCGAGGAATTCCGTGTGGCCGGTGAAGGGGATGCCGGCGTCGTTGATCACGGATTTCTGCACCGGGGCGGTGACCAGTGCGCTGAAGTCGCGTCGCAGGCAGCCGTCCACGGCCTGCTGCAGGGTTTGAACCACGTAGGGCGCGTTGGCGGGATCGAGCTGGCCGGGGCGGCAACCCGCCCCCAGCGCAACCGGCAGTATCTTCAGTGTGCCGGGCCGGTGGGTTTGTGCAGCCGCCGCGGTATCCAGCGGCAGCAGGTCCAGCGGCAGGCCCAGCAGGGCCGCGCGCGCCTGCAACAGGTCGGGGTCGGCGACCGCCACCAGTTCCGCCTGCCACTCCCGCTGGGCCACCGCCAGCAGGATGTCGGGGCCGATACCCGCCGGCTCCCCCGGGGTGATGGCTATGCGCGGCGTGACCAAGGGTTTACTTGATGTCCACGAAGGCTTCGTCGCGGATCTGCTGTAACCAGGCATCCAGCTCTTCCTGGTACTTGCGATTGTGCAGGAATTCAGCGGCCTTGTTGCGGATGGCCTCGGTGGTCATGTCCTCGTCGCGACGGTCTTCCACCTTAACGATGTGCCAGCCGAACTGGGTGCGCACCGGCGCGGAAATTTCCCCCACCGCGGTGGCCTTCATCGCCTGTTCGAATTCCGGCACCATCTGCCCCGGGCTGGTCCAGCCCAGTTCGCCGCCTTCCTGGGCGGAGCCGATATCTTCGGAGTACTCCCTGGCCAGGGTGGCGAAGTCCTCCCCGGCTTCGGCCCGGGCCCGCAGGCTCTGGGCCAGTTCGCGGGCCTGGTCATCCGTCAGTATCTCGGAGGTCTTGATCAGGATATGGCTCGCCTTGGTCTGGGCGACAATCTGCTCGCCACCGCGGATATCCTGCATATAGATCAGGTGAAAACCGCTGTCACTGCGGATCGGGTCGGAGGTCGCGCCCTTGGGCATGTTGGGCGCCAGTTCGGCGAACAGCGAGGGCAGGTCCTCGGCCTTGCGCCAGCCGATATCGCCACCACTGAAGTTGTACTTCTCCCTGCTCGAGCGAATCACCTCCTCAAAGGGCTCGCCGCTGCGGATTCGCTTTACCAGCTGCTCGACATAGGCCCTGGCTTCGGCCTCGTCCTGGGGGCTGGTGCCGGGTTTAATCGGCAGCAGGGCATGCAGCAGGTGGTACTCCGGCTGGGTCAGTTTCTTGCCGTCCTCGGTGGCGAGAAAGTTGTCGACTTCCTTGGGCGTGATCTGGATGCGCTGGTTGACGTTGCCGGCCTGGACCCGCTGGATGATCATTTCCCGCCGCACCTGTTCACGCATCTCGGGGTAGGACTGGCCCTGCTGTTCCAGCGCCGCGATAAACTGCTCCAGGGTCATGCGGTTCTGGGCCGCGATATTCTGGATCGCGGCGTTGAGCTGGGCATCGGAGATGCGTACACCCACGCGCGCGCCCTTCTGCAGCTGGATGCTTTCCAGAATCAGGCGGTCCAGGGTTTCGCGGATAAGTGTGTCCTCGGGCGGAACCTCCATACCCCGGGATTTCAGGGTCTCGGTAAGCGCGGCGACCCGCTCGCGCAACTCACTGGCCATGATGATATCGTCGTCGACGATTGCCACCACCTGGTCCACCATCTGGGTTTCCGCCCGCAGGCCTGGCGCAATGACAACGGAGACAGCCAGGCCGGCGGCTGCGAGTAAGGCCTTAATATTCACGCTCTTGGTAACCTCTGATCATATCTTCAAGGATGTTGGTGATACGGCTGCCAAAGCCGCCCATGCCCTTCAGTACAAATTGTACCTGGGTAGTGTGTTGCTGTTGCAGGTTTGGATCACTGTAGTCCGGAAAAAATCCCGTCGTATTGTTGTCGTAATAGCGCAGGTGCATCAGGCGCACTATCCAGCAGCAGCTTTCATATTCGACCCCGAGCATCTGCTCGATCGCGTTGTTGTCGAGAATACTGTAGTTGATGGCGCCGAACAGGCGCCAGCTGGTATTTACCGGCAGGTATGAGGAGGCGGTCACCTGCTTGGTTTCCGGTGCCAGCACGGCCAATTGCAGTGGCCGGTTATAGGAGTAACCGAGGTTGAAGATGGCGCCGTTGTCCAGGGTATAGCCGCTGATGAAGTTGCTGGAGTTCACGTTGCCGCTGTGGGGGTCATACACCATGTCCGCGCGCATCGACAGGCGCTGATCCGGCGTAAAGCTGAGGTCGCCGGCGATCTCCGAGCTCGATTCGTCCAGCGGCGGCGCCCCCGGCAGCAGGCGAACCTTGCGGTCCTGGAAGTAGAAGATCTGGCCGATGCTGCCGCCCAGCAGTTGCTGGCCGGAGCTGGTATCGATGAACTGTGAGCTCACGCCGACCGACAGGCGGTTGGCGTCATCTATGCGGTCGTGGCCGGAAAACCGGGTCTCGCGGAACAGCTGGTTGTAGGAGAAGGTCAGCTCCGCGGTGTCGAAATCGGGCTGGTTATCCTGGTCTTCGTACTTGGAATACAGGTAGTAGAGGCGGGGCTCCAGGGTTTGCAGCAGGCCCTGTCCACCCAGGGTGGTTTCCCGCTCGAAATACAGGCCGCCATCCAGGCTGCCCATCGCGGAGCCGGTGGCCGGACTGTTATCCGAGTAAAAGTCCCCCTCGCTCAGGGAGTAGTTGACCTGCCGGTACTTCGCGGTGGGCTTGAGAAATCCGTAGGACCAGTTCATAGGGAAGGCGGCGCCGCCTTCGGTATATACCCGCTCGCCGGTGACCACGTCTTCGTCAGCCCCGAAATTGGAGTACTGGGCCAGCAGTATGGGCTGCAACTCGAATGGCGCGCCGCTGCTGCGGTACTGGCCGGTAAGCTGGGGCAGTCGTTTGTAAACTTCGTTGATATCATCAGCCAGCGACTGGTATTGCTCCACGTTCAGGTTCACCAGCCAGCTGTCTCCCAGGTAATCCATCGAGGCCATCTGCAGCAGGCTGGTGCGGCGCTGGGCGGTGAGGCTGGAAGTTTCCAGGTCCTTCATGTAGTCGACATCGCTGGCCTTGGTGTAGTCGATTTTTGAGCGCCAGCGCTGGTCCAGCAGGCCGTTCTGGCGCACGGCGGTCAGCCAGCGGTCGCTGCTCTGGCCCGGCGGCAACTGATCCTTGTAGCGGCGGTCGCTGTTCATGTAGGCGCCGCCTACCTCCCAGTAGCCCAGGTATTTATTCAGGTAGCGGGTTTTCAGCTCGTGGTTCAGGCCCCGTTCCTGCAGATAGCGCGGCGAGTACAGAGCGTCATAGTTGGGCGCGAGATTCAAATAAACCGGCGTGGTGATATCCAGGCCGCCGCTGCTGTCGTTGCCGAAATCGGGCCACAGCAGCCCGGTGCGCCGCCTGTCATCCAGCGGGAATTGCAGCCAGGGCGTGTAAAAGACCGGCAGCCCGGCAATATCCACCGTTGCGTCGTGCGCCGTGCCCAGGCCATCGACCAGGTCCAGGTCAATTTTATCTGCCCGTACCAGCCAGTCTTCCTCCCCCGGTGGGCAATAGCTGAAACCGCCGTTATGAACATGAATGATCCCGTCTGCATCCCGTTCGAGCAGGTCAGCGGAGCCCTGCAGGTGACGGGACTGGAGCACGTACTGGCTGTTCTCCAGCGTTGCTTCGCCGGTCTTGGACAGGATGTCGGCGCGGCTGCCCTGCAGCAGCATGCCGGGCTCGCGCAGTGTCACATTGCCGGTCAGGGTGGCCTCGCCGGTCTCCCGGTTGATGGTGGCCTCATCCCCCCTGAAGCGGCGGTATCCCTGGCTCACCTGCACTCCACCGTAGAACCGCACCATGTCGCCCTGCAGTTCCGTGCTCTCGGCGTGGGCATCGATATCGGCCGCATCCGGGTCGGCGTGCTCGTCCTCTCCGGCCAGGGGATCCATGTAGCGACCCTGGCACAGCTCACAGTTGAGATCGCGCTCTGCCTCCGGGACCAGTTCGATCGGCGTCCAGTCCAGCGCGTGCTCGACGGGTGCAGCTGCGGCAGCAGTCGCGGTGGCGGGTGGTGGCGCGGCAGCGGGTGCCGGTTCTGCGGCTGGTACAGCGGCGGCCGGCGCGACGGGCAATGCGGTCGGCACTGGAGCGGGCGCGGCAGTGGGAGCCGGCACCGGAGCAGGCGCGGCCGTGGGGGCGGGCGCGGCGGCGGGTGCAGCCACTGCAGCGGGCACGGGTGCGGCGGCGGGCGCGGGTGCAGCCGCGGGTTTCCCTGCGGATTCGCAATCCCAGCCGTCACCTGTTTCATTGGCCGTGCAGACCACATGCTTGGTACTCTTTGCCAGCACGGGGGGCGAAATGCTGAAGCAGATCGACAGGGCCGCCGCGGGTGCGTAAAAACGCAGTGTGCGGGCGAATCGTCTGGCAAAGTCAGATATCATTTATTTATTTATGAGCACGTGCGCGGGTAAAGGGCGGATTCTAAAGCATCGCCCCGCCCTTGTCCGTCAATAATTCTCAAGCGAGAGTGCTGTGATGTCCCGTCCGCCGCCAGGTGAACTGTTGAATTGGGCGCTGTCTGTGCTTGCGCCGCGCGCCACCGGGTCCGCGCCCGCGCTGTCAGTCGTGGCCGGCGACGCCAGCAACCGCCGCTATTTCCGCGCATCGATCGCTGGCCGCAGCTATATCCTGGTGGATGCGCCCCCCGCCACCGAGAAAAACCAGGCGTTCCTGGCGGTGCGCGAGCTGCTGGCGGGCGCCGGGGTGAAGGTGCCGGCGCTGTATGCGGCGGACCTGGCGCGGGGCTACCTGGCACTGGAAGACCTCGGGGATCGCCTGTTGCTGGCGGAACTGGATGCCGGCACTGTCGATGCGCGTTATCGCGCCGCAATGGACCTCCTGTTGCAGGTGGCGGCGATGGACCCGAGTGGCCTGCCTGCCGCGTTCCCGCGCTATGACGAGGCACTGCTCGAGGAGGAACTGGGGCGTTTTCCCACCTGGTTTGTCGAGTCGCTGCTGGGGCAGTCGCTGGGCGCCGACGAGCAGCGCCTGCTGCAGGCGTGTTCGGCCAGGCTGGTCGCAAGTGCGCTGGAACAACCCCGGGTACTGGTGCACCGGGATTTTCACAGCCGCAACCTGATGCCCCAGGATGATGGAGCTCTCGGGGTCATCGATTTCCAGGACGCGGTACTGGGCCCTGTTACCTATGACCTGGTATCCCTGCTGCGGGACTGCTATATCCGCTGGCCGGCGGTGCAGGTACAGGACTGGGCCCTGGCCTATCGGCAGATGCTGCAGGCCCGGGGCCTGCCCGGTGCCGTCGACGCCCCCCGCTTCCTGCGCTGGTTTGACCTGATGGGGCTGCAGCGGCATATCAAGGTGCTAGGCACCTTTGCGCGCCTCTACCTGCGCGACGGCAAGCCCGCGTACCTGCAGGACCTGCCGCTGGTCATTCAGTACGTGCGGGAGATCGCCGCCAAATACGCACCGGAGGACCCCGCACTGGCAGAGTTCCACCGCTGGTTTGACCGCCGGCTGGCGCCGCTTATCGCGCGCCAGGAGTGGGGTGCCTCCCGGTGAAGGCCATGATTCTCGCGGCCGGTGTCGGCGAACGCATGCGACCCCTGACCGACCACACTCCCAAGCCGCTGCTGGAGGTGGGAGGCAGCCCCCTCATCGCCCACCACATCGAGCGCCTGGCGCGGGGCGGTTTTACCGAGCTGGTGATCAACGTCTCGCACCTGGCGGCGCAGATCACCGCATACTGCGGCGACGGCAGCCGCTGGGGCGTGTCCATCACCTACTCGGCGGAAGCCGAGCCGCTGGAGACCGCCGGTGGTATTTTCCAGGCCCTGCCGCTGCTGGGGGGCAAGCCCTTCCTGGTGGTCAACGGCGATATCTGGATCGACTATCCCTTCGCCCGGCTGCTCGGTTACACGCCGCCGGATCCGGAGTGCGCGCACCTGGTGATGGTGGGCAACCCGGCGCAGCATCCCCGCGGCGATTTCGCACTGGACGAGCAGGGCTGGGTGCGCGAGCTGGCGGCGGGGGCCACCGGGCTCACCTACGCCGGTGTGGGCGTCTACACCCCGGCTTTTTTTGCGGCGATGGCCCCCGGCAAGATGCCCCTGCGGCCGCTGCTGGACGCGGCCATCCGGCGGGGCTGCCTCAGCGGCGAGTACTACCCCGGCCACTGGGAGGATGTGGGTACGCCGGAGCGCCTGCGCAGCCTGGACGCAGCCCTGCGGGCAGCCGCCGGCCCCCTGCCGGGCGCTGGACCCCCGGCGAATAGCCGCTAGAATAGCCCCTGACAAAAACTGGAGCCTGCCATGCCGGACTACCTGATAGCCCCATCCATACTCTCGGCCGATTTCGCGCGCCTGGGAGAGGAGGTCGATGCGGTCCTGGCCGCCGGCGCGGACATCGTCCATTTCGATGTGATGGACAACCATTACGTGCCCAACCTGACCATCGGCCCG
>Ga0224500_10002076_pt1 | contig 11092 bp, 9 predicted proteins | sample SF_Oct11_sed_USG_FD_168126 | JGI IMG/M metagenome (GOLD analysis project Ga0224500, IMG submission 168126) | Sediment microbial communities from San Francisco Bay, California, United States - SF_Oct11_sed_USGS_4_1 | ecosystem: Environmental > Aquatic > Marine > Sediment | place: USA: California... | reverse complement strand
GGCACAACCTCGAAAGCTCGCCGAGTGCGGCGAGATCGGTCAGGCGTGCGGCGCGGACCTTTCCGGGCGGCCGCGCCGGGCGCGTGGCGGTCATCGGGCCCGGGCCCGACGCGTCGGGTGAGGCCGTCGCCCGGATCCTTCGCCCGGGTCGTCGAATTCCGAAGCCATCGTCGCGAGCAGCCGGTGGAATCGCGCTTCCCCGGCCAACTCCGGATGGAACGAGGTGGCGATGATGTTCCGCTCGCGGACGGCCACGATCCGTCCGTCGTCCAGGCGCGCCAGGACGTCCACCCCCGGCCCGATCCGCTCGACGACCGGCGCCCGGATGAAGACGGCGTGGACCGGGCGGTCGCCGAGGACCGGGACCGCCAGCTCGACTTCGAAGGATTCGAGCTGACGACCGAAGGCGTTGCGGGCGACGGCCACGTCCAGCAGCGGCAGGATCGGACGCTCGTCGCCGGCGATCTCGCGCGCGAGCACGATCATCCCGGCGCAGGTCCCCAGGATCGGCGCCCCGGACTCGGCCAGTCGCACGATCGGCTCATGGAGACCCCACCGGTCGATGAGCTGGCGCATCGTGGTGCTCTCGCCGCCGGGGAGGATCAGCCCGCTGGCCCCCTCGAGATCGGCCGGCTCGCGGACGCGTGCGCCCTCGACGCCGATGGCGTCGAGGGTCTCGAGGTGCTCGCGAAACGCCCCCTGGAGGGCGAGGACGCCGATCCTCATGCGTCGAACGGGTGGGCCGGCCGTGGTCGCCGTGGCGGTTCCGTCCCGACTACCAGCCGCGGACCGCGAGGCGCTCCTGCTCGGGGATCTCCTCCAGCGCGATCCCACGCATCGGGGCGCCCAGGCCCTTGCTCACCTCGGCGATCTTCCGGGGATCGTCGAAGAACGTCGTGGCCTGCACGATGGCGTTGGCCATGCGCGCCGGATCCTCGCTCTTGAAGATGCCGGATCCGACGAACACGCCTTCCGCGCCGAGCTGCATGACCAGCGCCGCGTCCGACGGCGTGCTGATCCCGCCAGCAACGAAGTTGACGACCGGGAGCTTGCCGTTGGCCGCCACGTCCCGGACGACCTCGTACGGCGCCTGGAGCTCCTTGGCGGCGACGAACAGTTCGTCCTCGCGCATCCCTTCAAGGCGGCGGATCTCGGCGAGCACGTCACGCAGCTGGCGGACCGCCTCGACGATGTTCCCGGTCCCGGCCTCGCCCTTGGTCCGCATCATGGCGGCCCCCTCATTGATGCGCCGAAGGGCCTCGCCGAGGTTTCGGCAGCCGCACACGAACGGGACCTTGAAGGCGTGCTTGTCGATGTGGTTCGCCTCGTCGGCCGGGGTGAGCACCTCGGACTCGTCGATGTAGTCGACGCCGAGCGCCTCCAGGACCTGCGCCTCGACGAAATGGCCGATGCGTGCCTTGGCCATGACCGGGATCGTCACCGCGTCCATGATCCCGACGATCATCTCGGGATCCGACATGCGGGCGACGCCGCCGGCCATGCGGATGTCCGCCGGAACGCGCTCCAGCGCCATGACGGCGACCGCTCCGGCGTCCTCGGCGATCTTGGCCTGTTCGGGCGTGACGACGTCCATGATGACGCCGCCCTTGAGCATCTGGGCGAGGCCCTTCTTGGTCGCCCAGGTGGAGGTTTCGACGGTCATGTGGGGTCTTGATCCTTCTGGTGGGTCGCGCTCCGGGTCCGCCGGCCGCTCCTTGCCCCGGGGTCCTCGCCCGTTCGAGGTGACCAGGTCCGTCACGCGCGCTCGATTATCGCACGGCTCCCCCTGGAGCCCAAGTCGGCGACCTCCGACTGGAGGCCGTGATCAGCGGTGGAATCGGAACCTCGTCATGTCGGTCGGGAAGGAGGTCCAGGCGAACGCCCGGATCGGGTCGAGCACCCACAGGCCACCCTGCGTCCAGTGATCGGCGCTGGCCTCGTAGTCGGGCCGGTACTTTGCGAAACCGGCCAGGATCCGATCGGCCAGGTCAGCCGGCGGGGCCACGAGTTCGCGCGCTCGTCCCTCGACGATGAGGACATCGCTCCCTGATTCCACGTGGATGGCGACCTGCGGGTTCGCCTTGAGGTTCCGCTGCCAGCGAGTCGGACCACCTTCGACGTACCAGCGGCCATCCACCCAGGCACCCCAGATGGGCATCAGGTGCGGGGCGCCATCCGCCCCGCTGGTGGCCAGCCAGTAGATCGTCGCCCGTTCGAGTCGATCAACGGCCCACGACCATGGCAGGATCCCGTCGGTGCTCTCCGGGATGCCGTACCCCGGGACGTGGGGCCGGTCGGCCCAGGGTCCGGTCGGAGCGCTGGATCCGCGCGAGCCGGTCACGCTTCGAGGTCCGACGCGTCCTCCAGGACGAGCAGCGTCGCCAAACCGGGAGCGATCTCGCGCAGGCTCCGACCGGCCGCGCGCATCGCGTCCGAGGCCAGTCCGGCATCGAGTGCCGCGCGATCGTCGAAACGCATCGACGTAACGATGGCAAGGTCAGTCTCCGTCCCGAGCGCCTCGATCACGCGCGAGACGCGGGTCTCTCGCAGCCCGGGCGTTCGCGCGACGGCCGGCATATGTTCCGTCGCATAGCGTCGCTCGAACTCGGCGAGGGCGGCAGCGCCACCCTCGGGGCGGCGAAACAGCGCGAGCAGCGTAGTCATCCGACAACCTCCTGGGGGCCGCTGGCGGCGCGCCGGCGAGCGACCGCCTCCGTTGATCGATAGAACGCGCCGAGCGCCTCGGTCGCGATGTCCGGATGTTCGGCCAGCGCCTCGTGCCCGGAATCGGGGACGACCAGCAAACGCCCATCGAGCACCGACCGGGCGAGGCGCCAGGCATGATCCACCGGCACGAACGGATCATGATCCCCCACGATCACGAGCGTCGGCGGGTCGATCCTCCGGACCTCCTTGGGCGTGAGCAGCGGCTGCACCGCGACGTCGGCGGCGATCGCGGACAGCAGGGCCCGCCAGGCCCCTTCGCCCTGGACCGGGTCGTGCCGCCGAGCGAGGTCGGCGGCCCAGGCCGGATCGGCACGATCGATCCGGATCGGATCCATCAGGCGCCGGGCTACGCTGGCTCGCGGATCGCGCTCCAGCGACATCCCCACGATCACGAGGGTCCGCAGTCGCTCGGGCGCTCGGACGGCGGCCCCGAGGGCGGTCAGGGCGCCCATGGAGAACCCGAGCAGGTGGAACGAGGCGAGGTCCAGCGCATCGGCAAAGGCGATCAGGTCGTCCACCAGCCTGCCGGCCTGGAAGCCGCCGGCGGCCACGTCCCAGCGTGTCCGGCCGTGGCCACGGGCGTCCGGCAGGTAACAGCGGAAGGCCTCTCGCAGCCTGGGCAGCTGCCCGCGGAAGTCACGAGCCCCACTGGACGTCGCGCCGTGGAGCAGGATGAGCGGCGGCCCGGCGCCCTCCACGTCGTAGCCGATCCGCAGTCCGTTGGCCTCGATCGTCGCCATGGCTCGGGATGCTACCGCCCGGGAGGGGTCCGGGTCCGGAGGACTCGGGGGACGAGCGCTCGTGCGATCCGGCACGCGCCGCTCCGAGGTCGCCCGCGGACCTACAATCTGCGCATGACCGACCCCGTTCGCGAGAAGCGTATCGAACGCGATTCGATGGGCGAGATGGCCGTCCCGGCCAGCGCCCTGTACGGCGCCTCCACGCAACGCGCCGTCCTCAACTTCCCGATCTCGGGGCAGCACTTCCCGCGCCGCTTCATCCGGGCACTGGCCCTGATCAAGCAGGCCGCCGCCGAGGCCAATGCCGACCTTGGGCTGCTGGACGTGGACGTGGCGACGGCCATCGCCGTGTCCGCCGCCGAGGTCGCCGACGGGCGCTACGACGACCAGTTCCCCATCGATATCTACCAGACCGGTTCCGGGACCTCGACGAATACGAACATGAACGAGGTCGTGGCGCACCTCGCCGCCGCGCGCCTGGGTGGCGACCGCTCCGTCCATCCCAACGATCACGTCAACAAGTGCCAGAGCTCGAACGACGCGATCCCGACGGCACTCCAGCTCAGCGCGGCCATGGCACTCGAGGAAGCCCTCATCCCGGCGCTCGTGGAGCTGCAGACGACCCTCGCCGCCAAGGCTGACGAGTTCTGGCCGGTGGTCAAGACGGGTCGGACGCACCTGCAGGACGCGACGCCGATCCGTCTCGGCCAGGAGTTCCGCGGCTACGCGGGCCAGGTCGAGGAGGCCATCAGGCGCATCCAGGCCGCCCGTGACGAGCTCCTCACCGTGCCGCTCGGCGGGACGGCCGTGGGAACGGGCATCAATGCCCACCCGGCCTATGCCGCGCGTGCGTGCGCCGGCCTGACCGAGCTGCTGACCCTGCCGGTCCGCGAAGCCCCGAACCACTTCCACGCCCAGGCATCCCTGGACGTGGCGATCGCCGCCCACGGCGCAGTCCGGACGACGGCACTGGGCCTGTGGAAGATCGCCTCTGACATCCGCCTGATGGGGATGGGTCCGCGGGCCGGCCTGGCCGAGCTGGCCTTGCCGGAAACGCAGCCCGGCTCATCCATCATGCCGGGCAAGGTGAACCCGGTCATCGTCGAGTCGCTGACGATGGTGGTCGCGCGGGTGCTCGGGAACGATGCGACGGTCGCCTTCGGCCAGACCGGGTCATTCCTGGAGCTCAACGTGATGCTTCCGGTCACGGCGGCAGCGCTGCTGGAATCGATCGAGCTGCTGGCGGCCGCTGCCGCCAACTTCTCGCGGCGGACCGTGGACGGCCTCATCGCGACGGATCGGGGTCCGGCCCTCGTCGAGCAAGGCCTCATGCTGGCGACGGCCCTTGCCCCGGTCATCGGCTACGACGAGGCAGCGAAGCTGGCCAAGGAAGCGTTCAAGTCCGGTCGCACGATCCGCGACCTCGCCCTGGAGCGCGGCATGGCCGCCGAGGAGCTGGACCGGCTGCTGGACCCGGCCGCGATGACGGAGCCGGGACTGGGCTGACCCTCGCGGGCCGAGGCCGGGCGTCCGGGCGCAGAGGCCGGGCGTCCGGGCGATACGGTGCAGTCGGCCGCGGATGTCGCGACCGGAGCCGTTACAATCGCCCGCGATGACCTCGACACGCCTGTGGGACCGCGCCGCCGCTCTACCCGTCCCGGTCGACGGGCGTCGGCGCGTGGAGGTCGTCGCGCTGCCTGAGGGCCTTCCGAGCGCGCCGGACCTGTTCGACTTCATGCGGGACGCCGAACTCCGCTTCGCCACGCTGCGGATGCGGATCCTCGAGCGCGCCGCCACGACGCAGGGCGACCACGCGACGGAGATCGCCGTCATGCTCCGGCATCCTGGCGCGGCGAAGGTGACGACGACCCGACCCGGAGAGGCAGTCGGTGGCCCCTACGAGATCTGGATCTCCGACGGAGAGCTTGTCAGGACGTATGCCTCGGCCCACAAGCTCGGCACGCAGCGACCCGTACGCAACCGACCGCGAGGACTGGACGACCCCGATCTTCCGGGCACGGCGCAGGTATATCAGCCGGTGACGGCTCTGCCCGCCGAGACGCTCCCGGAGACATTCGTGCATCCGGCCGGCTACTGCCAGAACGTGCTTGCCACCGGTCGCTGCTCCGTGCTCGGAACGGACCTGGTCAACGGCCGCGAGGCCATCCTCCTCTCCTGCGACCACCCGCGCACGATCGAGATGGCCGGGGACCGGCCGGACCACCGCATCGACCTCGCCGTGGACCGGGCGACCGGAGTCATCCTTCGCCTGATCGAGACGATCGGCGACGTGGTGACGCGCCACGCGGAGGTCACCGAACTGGCGCCGGATGCGCCCCTGCCGCCGGCGGCATTCGAGTTCGTCTTCCCCGCGGGGACGACGATGCTGTACTGACGGAAATCGCCCTTTACACCGGCGAGCGGGCGCGTATAGTCGGCGCCATCGTGTCAGGCCCGAACGACACTGGTCGGGGAGCGGTCGTGCCTGAGCTGTCCGAGGACGCTCGGGAAGGAGGGTTGGCGATCGACCCCGCGCCGTTGCCCACGGCGCCGTAGCGGCTCAGCCGCTCCACGTCCTCGCGTCCCCAGCGTTCCTCGCCCGGCGCCCCGCCACGGCGGGCTGCAGCCGCGATCTCGCTCGGACCCGGATGGGACCGGTCCGACGTTCGGCGACCATCGTCCCTCTTGTGTCGATGGCTCCGCCGAGTGAGGGAGGTATCGATGACTCAGCAACGATCTCGCGACGACGTCATCAAGCAGGACATCAAGGACCTGCACCAGCTTGGCTACGCGCAGGAGCTGTTCCGCTCGATGGGCGGCTTCAGCAACTTCGCGATCAGCTTCAGCATCATCAGCATCCTGACCGGCGCAGTGATCCTGTACGACTACGGCCTGGCCTGGGCAGGCACGGCAGCGGTCCTCATCGGCTGGCCGCTGGTCACCGTCTTCGTCCTGACCATCGCCGCCTCCATGGCCGAGATCGCGTCGGCCTACCCCACAGCCGGCGGGCTCTACTACTGGGCCAGCAAGATGAAGAACAAGAACTGGGGATGGTGGACCGCCTGGTTCAACCTGATCGGTCAGTTCGCGATCGTCGCCGGCATCAACTTCGCGGCCGCCTTCTTCCTCAACCAGACGATCATCTCGCCCCTGACCGGGGGGGCCTACACGAACACGAGCGAGATCCTCAAGATCGGCGACACGCTGCTCATCTCCGGGCAGCTGCTCACGATGGCCGTGCTGATGGCCGTGCAACTGGTGCTGAACATCGCCGGCATCAACGTCGTCGCCTTCCTCAACCAGGTCAGCGTCTGGTGGCACATCGCCTTCGTCATCCTGATCGCCGGATCACTGTTCATCCTGGGAACCCAGGACACGACCAGGGATGCCGGCCTGACCCTGTTCGCCATCGAACCACAGGACACCCTGGGGTCATGGGACATCACGTTCCCGCCGGGGTCCGAGAACCCGATCATCCAGTTCCTGTTCGGACCGGCGATCAGCTACTCGCCGGTGTTCATCGCCTTCTTCTTCTCGCTGTTGCTGGCGAACTGGACCTACACGGGCTATGACGCTTCGGCCCACGTCGCCGAGGAGACGGTCGGCGCCCGGGTCGGCAGCGCCTGGGGCATCTTCCTGTCGGTCGCGGTCAGCGCAGTCGTCGGCTTCGTCTTCCTGCTGGCACTGACCCTGCACCTGCCCGACCTGTCGCCGCTGTTCGGACAGTTGGACGACCCGTCGCTGTACAGCCAGTACTACTTCGGCGATAACGCGGCGGTCAACTACATCCTGACCGAGAACCTGGGCGACGGTCTGGGCGGCGTCTTCGGCGGGGCGATCGCCATCGCCATGAGTTTCTGCGGCCTGTCGTCCGTCGCATCCGCCGGGCGGATGCTGTATGCGTTCTCACGTGACGATGGGATGCCGGCTTCAGGCTGGCTGAAGAAGGTCTCGCACCGCTACCGGACGCCGGCGAACTCGCTGATCGCGATGGTCGTCGGGGCATTCCTCCTGGCCATGGTGGCCTTCCTCGCCGGCGGCGGGACCGCCATCGTCATCGTCACGGCCATCAGCACCATCTTCCTGTACGCCGCATACGGGATCTGCATCTACCTGGGCGCCACGACCAAGGAGTGGCTCGATCATCGTGTCTGGAGCCTGGGTCGGTTCTCCAGGCCGATCGCCTGGATCGCCGTGTTCTGGGTCATCGTCCTGATGATCCTGTTCAGCTTCCCGACATCGGGCAACATCTCCATCACCTTCATGATCGCGGTCATCATCTTGCTGGCGATCTACTACTTCGGTTCGGCGCGGAGGACCTTCAAGGGCCCGCACGCGATGGGAACCGTCGCCGACCTCACCGAGATCGAGCGCGAGTTCGAGCAGGCAGCGGAGGAGATCGCCAGCTAGGGGCGGTCCGCTCCATCCGCCATCCACGGAAGGGCCGGTCCGGATCGTCCGGCCGGCCCTCCCACATCACCATCAGCAGGCACGACGGCACGAGCCGCGACAGCACGACGAGGAGTCCGATGAGCGACCACGACGCCGACCATGCCCACAAGCACCCGCGCCTCGCCGAGCTCGAGACGATGGTCCGCGACGGTCGGATCGACACGATCGTGGTCGCGTTCACGGACATGCAGGGCAGGCTCATGGGCAAGCGCGTCCATGGGCAGGCCTTCCTCGACGGCGTGATCGACCACGGGGCGCATTTCTGCACGTACCTGTTGGGCACCGATATGGAGATGAACACACCCGACGGGTTCGCGCTCATGAACTGGGAGACCGGCTACGGCGACTGGATCGCCCAGCCGATCTGGGACCAGCTCCGAGAGCTGCCGTGGCTGCCGGGTACGGCGCTGGTCCTGTCCGACGCCATCGACGAGGAGACCGGCGACGAGATCCCGGTCTCGCCACGGACCATCCTCAAGCGCCAGGTCGGCCGGGCCGCGGAGATGGGCTATGCCATCAAGGCCGGCTCGGAGTTCGAGTTCTACGTCCTCAAGGATTCGTGGGACGAGCTCGCGGAGCGTGACTGGCCGATCCCACGCACCTTCGGCCACTACAACGAGGACTACCACCTGCTCCAGGCAACCAAGGCCGAGCCCCTCCACCGGCTCCTGCGCCAGCAGATGAGCGCGGCGAACGTCCCGATCGAGTTCAGCAAGGGCGAGGCGGCGAACGGCCAGCACGAGGTCAACATCCGGTACGACGACGTCCTGGAGTCTGCCGATCGGAGCGTCGTGTTCAAGCACGGCGCCAAGGAGATCGCCTACCTCAACGGTTGGGGCATCACCTTCATGGCCAAGCCGGACCACCATTGGACGGGCTCGTCCGGGCACCTGCACATGAGCGTCTGGGATGCAGCCGCGAACGTCCCGCTCATGCATGCCAGCGGAGACGATCCCGCGGGTCCGTACGGGTTGTCCACCATCGGCCAGCAGTTCATGGCCGGGATGATGGCGCTGTCGCGCGAGCTGGCAGTCTTCGTCGCACCATTCATCAACTCGTACAAACGATATGCGTCCCTTTCGTGGGCACCGGTCAACGTCGTCTGGGGCCGGGACAACCGCACGACCGGGTTCCGGTTGGTGGGTCGCGGCGCGTCACTCCACGTGGAGAACCGCTTCCCCGGCGGCGACATGAACGCCTACCTGACGTACGCCGCCATGGTCGGCGCCGGCCTGTACGGCGTCGAGCACGGACTGCAGCTGGAACCCGAATTCAAGGGCAACGGCTATCTCGCCACGGGTCACCCGCGGATGCCGCGGGCCCTCTACGAGGCGATCCGCGAGCTCGAGCAGTCGAAGCCGGCCAGGGAGATCTTCGGTGACGACGTCGTGGAGCACTACCTGAACGCGGCCCGCGTCGAGCAGGAGACGTACGACTCCATCGTCCATCCATGGGATCGCGAGCGCTACCTCGAGCGCGGCTGAGGGATCGGCACTTCGGCGCGTCCGTCGGCCGGGAACGTCGGTCGGCTGCTATCCTCCCGCTCCAGCGCGTGACGACCAGGGTCGGCGGGCGCTCGTGATCGCCAAGGAGACCCCCGTTCACGCCTCCTCATCACGCCTGCTGGAGTGCCGACCTTGACGGACGTCGACGTCCTGCGTGAGCGCGTCGCCGAACTCGAGCGACGCGAGGCCGCGAACGAGCGGGACCGCCTGATCCAGGACGCCCTCTACCAGATCGCGACTGCCGCGAGTTCCGCCGAGGACCTTGGTGTCTTCTATGCCACGGTCCACGACATCGTCGGACGCCTGATGTACGCCGAGAACGCCTACATCGCCCTCTATGACGGACAGCGCGAGGCGATCAGCTTCCCGTACTACGTCGACACCGTCGAAATCGACGTCCCCGATCCCGGCGCGTGGGAACCGATGGGCGTCGGCAATGCCAGCGGCATGACCTCCTATGTCCTGCGCACCGGACAACCCGCACTGATCAACCTCGCCGCCTACCGTGAGCTCGTTGCCCGGAACGAGATCTCCGTCGTGGGGGCGTCCTTGGCGGAAGGCGACTGGGTCGCTGCCCCGCTCGTCGCCGACGGACGGACGCTCGGCGTCATCGTGGTCCAGAGCTACACGGACGCGCACCTGCACACCGAGGCCGACCGGGACCTGCTCGCGTTCGTCGGCCAGCACATCGGGTCCGCGCTCAGCCGCGCGCGTGCCATCGAGGAGACTCGCCAGCGCAACGCCGAGCTGGCGGTGATCAACGAGATCGGCGCAGCGCTCGCGCAGCAACTCGAGTTCGATGCGATCATCGAGCTCGTCGGCGAGCGGGTCCGCTCCATCTTCGCCACGAACTCGCTCTTCATCGCGCTGTACGACCACGTCACGAACGCCATCCGCTTCCCATACGACATCGACGAGGGCGAACGCTTCGACCGCGGCGTGATCCAGCTCGGCCCGGGCGTCACGTCTGCCGTGATCGAATCCGGCAGCGCGCTACGGCTCGGCACGCTCGAGGAGCAGGCCGCTGCCGGCGCAGTGCAGATCGGCGGCTCGGCCACCCAGTCATGGCTGGGCGCGCCGATCCCGGCAGGCGATCGAGTCATCGGCGTCGTCGGACTGGAAAGCCTGCACCGTAACGCGTTCAGCGAGGGCGATGAACGCCTGCTCACCACGCTCGCCTCGAGCATGGGCGTCGCCCTGGAGAACGTGCGGCTGTTCGACGAGACGAAGCGCCTGCTGATCGAGACGGACGAGCGGGCTGCCGAGCTGGCGATCATCAACGGGGTCCAGCAGGGCCTGGCCGCCCGGCTGGATATGCAGTCCATGTATGACCTGGTCGGCGACAGGATCCAGGAGATCTTCGACACCCACGTCGTGGACGTCGGCATCTACGACGCCGATTCCGGACTGATCCACTTCCCGTACACGATCGAACGCGGCGTCCGCCTTCCTGATGCGCCGATCCCGCTCATGGGCATCAGACGCCACGTGATGGAGACGCGCGAGCCCTTGCTCGTCACGGAGAACGCGGCGGAGGCCGCGGCCGGATTCGGTCAATCCGGCGCGATCCAGGGCGAGGAGCCGAAGTCGACGCTGTGGGCGCCGCTCATCGTCGGAAACGAGGCGCGCGGCGTGATCTCGCTGCAGAACCTCGATCGTGAGTTCGCC
>Ga0224500_10002073_pt1 | contig 11112 bp, 10 predicted proteins | sample SF_Oct11_sed_USG_FD_168126 | JGI IMG/M metagenome (GOLD analysis project Ga0224500, IMG submission 168126) | Sediment microbial communities from San Francisco Bay, California, United States - SF_Oct11_sed_USGS_4_1 | ecosystem: Environmental > Aquatic > Marine > Sediment | place: USA: California... | reverse complement strand
TCAGCCGGCGGATCGACAGCCGTGGATCGCTCAAGAGTGAAGCGAAGCAACAATGCTGGCGACCAGCGCAATTGCTAGCGCGAACGACGCGAACGTGGCGCGCGCGCTCACAGCGAGGCCACAAAGTCGGAGCTGACGTGCGGTCGGCCAGCGGCGCCGGAAGGCCTGAGATCGCTCGCCGCTTTGTGCGTCGTCGGGCTCGCGATCGGTGGACACACTGCTAACGCTGCCCGCATGGATGTGTCGATGGTGCAAATGCAATCCCGCACGGCCGTAGGCATCAGAGAGCAAGGAAAAGGGCGAACGTGCCGCGATGGCGCAATCCTTGACCGATGGGTTGTGATGGTCTCTGGTCGGCATGGCGTGTCTCCGTCGTTGATTCGGGGCGTCGATAGAACCATCGCCCGTAGGACGTCAGAACGAGATCGGGTGTGCCGTCCGGACCTGTCACTACTTTCGAACCTAGGGGGACCGCGCCAGCTGTTCGATTGGCCACGCCACCGACGCAAAGGTGGCCGCCGAATCTCGTAACGCGCGTCGCCCTCTATCGGGGCTCACGCGCACGCGTCGCGCTCAATCCGCGCTTGAGCAGCCCCAAGGACGCTTCGATGCCAGCGATGGGTTGTACCGTGCAGGGCCGTTCGTCATCGCCCGGGTGCCGGCTCGGAGGCAGGAGAGGCGGCACACGCACCGCTGGCGCAGATCTCGTAGGACGCATCGCGCGCCACCCAGCCGCGGCGCACCAGAATCCCGTGGATCTCACAACCAAGGCATAGGCCGAGCACTGCCTCCAGCCACATCAGCGTCATGCACAGCATGCAGATCGTCAGTGGCAAGGTGCCGCGGATGTTCGAGTTCGTGATGATGGTCATTGCGAGCGACATCACCACGCCGAGCGTCCACGCGAAGCGCTTGGGTTGTGCCGACACCCACAGTGGCGCCCGCCGGCGCGTCAGCCAGCGCGCCACCTGCCCGAACGGGCTGTAGCGCAGCCCGACGCCGACACGCAGCGCGAACTCGATGAAGAACAAGGTGGTGACGGCCTTGATGGGTAGGTACTCCTTGCCGAAGTACGCGTAGACAAAGGCCACCGCGCCCGCGACCAGCGTCAGGCCCGCGGCGGCGCGCACCTGGTGCTCGTCGAATACGCCAGCCGTGACGGGCTTGCCAGCGGCGCTCAGTCCTTGCACAGGTTCTCCATAGATACGAGTTGTCATGTCGTCACCTCCTGTGCATTGCTTAAACGGTTTGTGCCGGTCAAGCCGGACATCCCGCGCGCATTTCGCGGCAGTCCTGGGGGGGGTAGACATTTGCGCCCTTTGATGCCACAAGGCGCGCTTCGGAGCTGAAAGCCACGATGCAGCCCAAACACCCCGCAGACGCCGGCGACCTCGCTGTCGACGCCCTGTTCGCCGCCACCTACCGCGAACTGCGACAACTTGCGCGGTCCCGGCTGCGCGGCGGCGGGCGCAATACGCTGCTGGACACAACGGCGCTCGTCCACGAGTCCTATCTGCGACTGAACCGGTCGGGCGAGCTTGCGTTTCCGGATCGGACCCGGTTTCTCGTTTATGCAGGCAGGGTGATGCGCTCGATCATCATCGACCTGGTCCGGCAGCGGCAGGCCGAGCGCCATGGCGGCGATGCCCAGCACGTTACCTTGACCGGCGACGTGGCGGAACGCTTGGGTGTGCCAACTGGCGAGGAGCAGATCTTGCGCGTACACGAGGCCCTGCTCGAGCTTGAGAAGGTCGACGAACGCATGGCCAGGGTGGTGGAGATGCGCTACTTCGGCGGCATGACTGACGCCGAAGTGGCCACGGCATTGCAAGTGACGGACCGCACCGTGCGGCGCGACTGGCAACAGGCGCGCCTGTTCCTGGCCGACGCCCTGAGGTAGCAAGGGGCTGCAAAGGACGGTGATGCCGGGCAGCCACTTCGACCTACCCGCCGAGGACTGGGCCACACTGCGCTCACTGCTCGACGAGGCGCTGACGCTGCCTGCACACGCTCGAAGCGCCTGGATCGACGCTCTCGACGACACCCGGCTTGCGGCATTGAAGCCGCACCTGCGCTCGCTGCTCGAGCGTGCGGACTCGCCATTCGTCGAGGGTCTGCTGAACACGATCCCGAAGATCGAGACCGGCCAGTTCGCAGGCACGCCGCCCGGACGGCCGACCGATCCCGCTCCCGGCGCCAATATCGGGCCGTACCGGTTGCTGCTTCCGCTCGGCGAAGGCGGCATGGCCACGGTCTGGCTCGCGGAACGGATCGACATGCTGCAAGGGCGCAAGGTGGCGCTCAAGCTGCCTCACGGTGCGTGGCGGCGCGCCGGGCTCGCCGAACGGCTGGCGCGAGAACGCGAGATCCTGGCCACGCTGGAGCACCCCAACATCGCCCGCCTGTACGACGCCGGCGTGGCGGGCGACGGCCAGCCCTACCTGGCGCTCGAGTTCGTCGAGGGCGTGCGCATCGATTGGCACTGCGAGCGCAACGGCCTCGCCGTCCGGCAGCGACTTGGCCTGTTCCTGCAGGTGGCACGTGCAGTCGCGTACGCGCATGCCCATCTCGTCGTGCATCGGGACCTGAAACCGAGCAATATCCTCGTCACCCCGAACGGTGAGATCCGGCTGCTCGACTTTGGAATCGCCAAGCTGCTCGACGCCGACCTTGGTGCCGAAAGCGAGCTGACGCAGCAGGTTGGCCGCGCGCTGACGCCTGGCTATGCATCGCCGGAGCAGTTGCGCGGCGATCCGGTCGGCATTGCGTCGGACGTCTACTCGCTCGGCGTGGTGCTCTACGAGTTGCTCGCGACGGTGTCGCCGTACCGCATCGAGTCGAAGGCGCTCGGGGTGCTCGCCGAAGCGATCCTGAACGCCGACCCCAAGCGGCCCAGCGAAGCGGCCACCGACCCGCGGCTCAGGCGGCGACTTCGAGGCGACCTCGACACCATCGTCCTGAAGGCGCTGAAGAAGGTGCCGAGCGAACGTTACTCGACGGTGCACGCGCTTGTCGACGACATCGAACGCCACCTGGACCAGCGGCCGGTGCTGGCGCGTCCGGACAGCCCGTGGTACCGGGCGCGTCGCTTCGCGGCGCGCAACCGTGTCGGCGTCGGCGTCGGGCTGATGGCGGTCGTCATGCTGGTCGGCGGTTCGGCCGCCATCGCCTGGCAGGGGCACATCGCGCTCGAGGAACGGCGGCGCGCCGAGGACGTCAAGGACTTCATCGCCGCCATCCTGCGAGACGCCGACCCCTACGAAGGCACGAAGGGGTCGGTGTCGGTGGTCGACCTGCTGCGCCGCGCCCTCGAGCGCGTGCAACAGACCACGGCGCAGCGCGACGACACGCGAGTCGAACTGCTCGAGGTCATCGCCGTCAGCCTGAAGAACTTGCAGGACATGGCGAGCGCCGTCGCCGCGTTCGACCAGGCTGTCGACCTGGCGCGTCGCTCGCTGGGCGCCGAGCATTCGTTGACGCTGCGGGTGCGCGTGCAGCGGCTCGCCGCCTACCGCTTCCAAGGTCGGTCGGATGAACTGCGGCGCGAGTTGCAGGATCTGCTGCCGCTGCTGCGGCAGCGCGGCGCCGATCCCGCCGACCTGGTGGTGGCACTGCAGATGCAGGCGCACGACGCGATCGACATGGCGCACTACGATGAAGCAGTGAAGGCGGCGTCCGAATCGCTCGAACTCGCGCAGCGCCACCTCGGCCCCGTCAACACCGAAACCGCGAACGCGGCCACGCTCGTGGCACTGGGCCACGAGTACGCCGGGCGGCCCGCACAGGCACTGAAGGCGGCCGAGTACGCGCTCGAACTGCAGTTCAAGGCACATGGACGCGAGCCGGGGCATGCCGATGTCATCAGTGCCCGCCAGGCCCTCGTGCGCGCGCTCGGCGAGACCGGTGACCTCAGGCGCTGCATCGCCGAGTTCGACGCCTTGCTGCCCGACGCCGTCGCGCGCTTCGGCGCCGAATCGGTGGAGGTCGGGTTCTTCAAACAGAACGTCGTCAAGTTCCTGATTGACGCCGGCGAACTGGGGCGCGCGGAGCAGATGGCGACCGACGCGGAGCACATCTTCGCCGCACATGCGGATCTGTCGCCGCAATTTCATCCGGTCGCACGCCTCACGCTGGCTGATGCGTGGCTGGCGTCGCGGCGCGCCGACCTGGTGGTTCCAGTGCTGCAGGCGCTGTCGCCGCAGCTGCTGGAACTGCTGGGGCCTGCGCATCCAGCGTCGGTGCGCGCCGAGCAAGCCCTGGCGCTCGCCGAGGCGCACCTCGGCCGCGCGGAGCAGGCGACGACGCGATTGCAGCGGCTGATCGACCGCCTGCCTCCCAAGAAGGTGACCTGGCCGCTGTGGTGGGCGCAGTCCGTTGTGCAGCGCCAGGGCGGCCATGGTGCCGAGGCCGTGCGTCTTGCGCGTCAGGCGCTTGCAGGCATTGCTGGGGCGCGCGCCGACATCGGCCGCATGCGTGTGCTACCCGACCTCGGGCATGCCCTGCTGGTGCAGGGTGACTACGTGGCTGCCGCCGCGGCCTTCAAGGAGGCGATCGAGCTGCTCGATCGCCTGCAGACCACCCCGTCGGCCGAACGAGCTGACGTCGTCCGTGGCCTCGCGCTGGCGCTCAAGGCGTCGTCGCGCCCCCCCCTGCAGCCTACAAGCGGTGCTTCTCCCGGCACGACGCGCTCATAGTCGTGCACCGCCGGCATGCTGGCGGTGCACGGCATTCACCGACCGTCGACTGGCCGAGAGCCATCGGCCTGGCCGGTCACGAACTCTTGACCACCTTGCCCGCGCGGCCCTCGAGGAACGCGCGCAGCCGGTCCTGCGCCTCGGGCGTGCTCTCGGCCACGGCGGCCATCAGCGCTTCGGTAAACAGGCCCTCGGTCTGCGACTGGTCGGCGATGCGCGGCAGCGCGTGCATCACCGCGAAGTTCGACATCGGCGCGTTGTTCGCGATGCGCTGCGCGAGCGCTAGCGCCTTGGCCAGCGACTCGCCTTCGGCCACCAGGTACTGCGACAGCCCCACCTGCATGCCTTCCTGTGCGTCGAACACGCGGCCGGTCATCATCAGGTCGGTCATGCGCGCCACCCCCATCAGGCGCGGGATCCGTGCCGAGCCGCCGCCGCCGACGAAGATGCCGCGCTGGCCTTCCGGCAGGCCGTAATAGGTCGTGTGGTCGGCCACGCGGATGTGGCAGGCCGAGGCCAGTTCCAGCCCGCCGCCGACCACGGCGCCATGCAGCGCCGCGACCACCGGCACCTGGCCGAACTGGATCGCGTCGAACGCCGCGTGCCACATGCGCGAATGCAGCACGCCGCTGGCCACGTCGCGCTCGACCAGCTCCGCCAGGTCGAGCCCGGCGCAGAAGTGGTTGCCTTCGCCGCTGATCACGGCCGCGCGCACGCCCTCGGGCAGGTGGATGAACGCGGTGTGCAGCTGCTGGATCAGTGTGTCGGACAGCGCATTGCGCTTGGCGGGCCGGTTCAGGCGAACGTGCAGCACCGGGCCGCCGACACTGACCCGAAGCAGGTCGAGCGTCGCGAGCAGGCCGGTGGCGGGTGCGAATTCAGTGCTCATGGCGCCCTGGCTTCCTGGTTCGGTTGACTATAGTTCACGGGCACCCCAACCATCTGCCCAGCCCCACATCCCATTCCCATGCGCACCCAGGTCGCGATCGTCGGGGCGGGCCCTTCGGGGCTGCTGCTCGGGCAGTTGCTGCACAAGTCCGGCGTCGACGCCGTCATCGTCGAGCGCCAGTCGGCCGACTACGTGCTCAGCCGTATTCGCGCCGGCGTGCTCGAGCAGGTCACGATCGACCTGCTCGACGAGGCGGGCGTGGGTGCGCGCATGCACCGCGAGGGTCTCGTGCACGACGGCTTCGAGCTGCTCTACGGCGGCCAGCGCCACCGCGTCGACCTGAGGGCGCTCACCGGCGGCAAGGCCGTCATGGTCTACGGCCAGACCGAGCTCACGCGCGACCTGATGGACGCGCGCCGCGACCTTGCACTGCCCACCGTCTACGAGGCGCACAACGTCAGCGTGCACGGCTTCGACGGCACCCAGCCCCGCGTGCGCTACGACAAGGACGGACACTCGCACGAGATCGAGTGCGACTTCATCGCCGGCTGCGACGGCTTCCACGGCGTGTGCCGCGCCAGCGTGCCGCGAGGTGCGCTCGACGAGTACGAGAAGGTCTACCCCTTCGGCTGGCTCGGCCTGCTGGCCGACACGCCGCCGGTGTCGCACGAGCTGATCTACCTGAACACGCCGCGCGGCTTTGCGCTGTGCTCCATGCGCAGCAGGGCGCGCAGCCGCTACTACCTGCAGGTGCCGTTGACCGACCGGGTCGAGGAGTGGACCGACGAGGCGTTCTGGCAGGAGCTGCGCCTGCGGCTCGACCAGCCTGGGCGCGACAAGCTCGTCACCGGGCCGTCGATCGAGAAGAGCATCGCGCCGCTGCGCAGCTTCGTGACCGAGCCGATGCGTTTCGGCCGCCTGTTCCTCGCGGGCGACGCGGCGCACATCGTGCCGCCCACCGGCGCAAAGGGCCTGAACCTGGCCGCCACCGACGTCAAGTACCTGTCGGGCGCCCTGATCGAGCATTACCGCGAGCGCAGTGACGCCGGCATCGATGCCTACTCGGCACGCTGCCTGGCGCGCGTCTGGAAGGCCGAGCGCTTCTCGTGGTGGCTCACGTCGCTGATGCACCGCTTCCCGGAGGACAGCGGCATCGTCGCCAAGTTCCAGCTCGCCGAGCTCGACTACCTCGCGCGTTCGCCGGCCGGCGCGCGAACGATCGCCGAGAACTACGTCGGCCTGCCGCTGGACTTCAACGACGGCGCAGCCTGAAGCGATCGTGGGCGGGGCCGCAGCCCGCGCCCGCGATCACCCCGCGCGTCGGCTACTGCTTGCCTTCGAGCATCTTGAGCACCATCGCGAAGCCGTCGGTCGTCAGCTGCGTGCCCTTCATCATCTTGGCCTGGTCGGCCGCGGGCATCTTCTTGATCTCGGCCATCGCCATGTCGTAGCGCTTGCCCATCTCGTCGAGGAACTCCTGCTTCGAGATCATCCCGTCCTTGTTGCGGTCGCAGCAGCTGTAGTCCAGCGCCGAAGCCGAGAACGGAACGAAGGCCATCGACATCGCGAGCGCCGCGGCGCTGAGGGTGAGTTTCATCATGATCGTTTCTCCATTGGGGTCGGTCGATTGAGTGACCCGACGTCCGTCTGGCGAGCACGCACCCCGCGGCCTGCGCTGCAAGCCGCTTCGAATGCGGGGCACACCGACCGCCGTCGAGGCTGATCGAGCCCCACTTTCGTCAAAGCGGGCTCGCCGGCGTGTGTCGCCGTGGCGCCGGCTTTCTTACACCGGCACGGCACAATGCGCACATGTCGTTCATGCGTGTTCCTCTCGTGCTGTGCCTGACCGCCGCCCTGGCCGCGTGCGTCACGCGCTCGAACGAAGTGCAGCCGCTCGTCACCGACGCGTCGATGTTCAGCGCGATGGGCTGCAACGCGCTGTACGACGAGTCCGACCGCGTGCAGGAGCGCGCCGCGCGCGTGGCCTATTCGGTCGACGAGCGTGCGGGCACCAACATCGTCGCGCTCGGCATGGGCATCTCGGTGTTCTGGCCCGCGCTGCTGGCCATGCGTCCGGCCGGCCCCGATGCCGACGAACTCGCCCGCCTGAAGGGCCGCGACGAGGCCGTGCGCGCGGCACTGGCCGCCAAGGACTGCCCGCCCGCGCCCGCGCAGATGCCGCCGGATCGCATGGCCACGCTGCCGTTCGCGCTCGGCGAGCGGCTGGTCTACGAAGAGCGCGCGCTGGCCGGCGGGCCTGCGCGCGAGCTCGGCCTGCGCGTCACCGCGCTGCGCCGCGGCGAAATCGAGTTCGGCGTCGATCCCCCGCGCAGCGACACCACACCGCAGCGCTGGCTGCAGGACACCTTCGGCAACCTGCCGCAGCGCCCCGACATCACCGGCTGGGTGCACTGGCGCCGCCTGCTTCAGCCCGACCTCGCGCTGGGGACCGTGCTCGCGGGCGAGATCGTCGGCGGCGAGGGCGAGGTGCCGGGCCGCGTGCGCGGCCAGGTCATCGCGCTGGGCGTGCAGACCTCGCTCGGCCGCCCGTTCGACGCCGCGGTGATCGAGCTCTTCGGCGACGTGCCGCACAACGACCATTCCACGCGCCTGACCGGCGTCATGGTCATCGACCGCAAGAGCGGCGTGCTGCTGCGCCTGGAACTGCGCAGCGGCAACCCCGAGTTCGCACTGCGCCGCACCCTGGTGCGCATCGAGCCCGCGCCGCCCGCGCAGGGCTGAGCCCCGAGCGCCGCGCCCGGCCCGCGCCGGCCGTGCGGCCCCACGCACGGTCGGGCGCCGGTTTACGCAGCTTTACCCGGCGCCCGTACGCCGCACACAGGCGCGGCGCATTCTGTGGCCATCGCAAACCAAAGGAGTCCACGATGTCTGCGTCGATCCGCTCACTCACCCCCTCCGGCGGCACCCGCCTCATCGGCGCCGCGCTGCTGGCCGCCGTGCTCGGCACGGTCACCCTGTCCGCATGGGCCCAGCCCGGTGGTTTCGGCCATGGCGGCCCCGGCATGCACGAAGGCGGCCCCGGCATGGGCATGATGATGGGAGGCCGCGGCCTCGAACGCATGCTCGACAGCGTCAACGCCACCGCCGAACAGCGCGCCCAGATCAAGCAGATCGCCGACAGTGCCCGCGCCGACATGCTGGCGCAGCGCGAGTCGCACCGCGGCCAGCGCGAGGCCATGGCCAAGCTGTTTGCGGCACCCACCGTCGACGCCAACGCCGTCGAGGCGCTGCGCGCCCAGATGATGGCGCAGCACGACGCCCAGTCGCGCCGCATGACGCAGGCCATGGTCGAAGCCAGCCGCGTGCTCACGCCCGAGCAGCGCAAGCAGCTCGCCGACCGCATGGCGCAGCGCCGCGAGATGATGCAGCGTCACATGCAAGAGCGCCAGCAGCTCGACGGCGCCAAGCCGCGCGGCTGAACGCCGCCTGCCCATGGCGCGCAATTCTTCGTCCCAGGAGCCTGCCCCGGCACGTCACGTGCCCGGGGCTCTTTTATGCTCTGGCCCCACGATGGCCACCAACTCCGCCCGCCTGCTGCTGATCGACGACGACGCGCGCCTGACCGCGATGGTCGGTGACTACCTGCGCGGCGCCGGCTTCACGGTCGACGTCGCCCACACGCTGGCCGACGGCCGCGAGCGACTGCAGCACGGCAACTTCGATGCCCTGCTGCTCGACCTCATGCTGCCCGACGGCGACGGCCTCGACTTCACGCGCGGCCTGCGTGCCGACGCGCGCACGCGGCGCCTGCCGCTGCTCATGCTCACCGCGCGCGGCGAGCCGATGGACCGCATCGTCGGCCTCGAGCTCGGCGCCGACGACTACCTGGGCAAGCCGTTCGAGCCGCGCGAGCTGCTCGCGCGCGTCAAGGCGCTGCTGCGCCGCGCCCAGCCCGAGGCCGCGGCCGACGACGTGCTCGTGTTCGGCCGCCTCGAGATCGACCTCGGCGCGCGCGAGGCGCGGCTCGACGCCAAGCGCTGCGACCTCACGGGCCACCAGTTCGAGCTGCTCGCCGTGCTCGCGCAAAGCGCCGGCCGCGTGCTCTCGCGCGACCAGATCATGGATGCGCTGCGCGGCCACCCGATGGAGGCCTTCGACCGCTCGATCGACGTGCACGTCTCGCGCATCCGCGCCGCGATCGAGGACGACCCCAAGGAGCCCAAGCGCGTCATCACGGTGCGCGGCGCCGGCTACCTGTTCGCCCGGCGCCAGGATGCCGACAGCGAATAGGCGCGCGCGCGTGCCGCGCGCCACGCCACGGGTTCACCGGTCGTGAAATCGCTCTACCTGCGCATCTACGTCACGGTGGTCGTGGTCCTGGCGCTGTTCGCACTCGGCAGCGGCTGGCTGTTCCAGCGCCAGGTCGAGGTCGAACGCGGCCGCATCGATGCCCAGATCTCCGAGCGCGTGGGCGCGTGGGCCGAGCTGATCGAGCGCTCGCTGCCGCCGGTGGAAGCGCCGCGCGACGAGCAGGTGCAGGCCGTGCGCGAGTGGTCGCAGCGGCTTCGCCTGCCGCTCGCCCTCGACGACACCGACGGCGAGCCGGTGGCGGCCAGCGAGAGCTACCTGCGCCGCCGCGCCGAGCTGCCCGGCGCGCCGCGCGGCCAGGCCGTGCGGCTGAGCGACGGGCGCACGCTGTGGGTGCTGCGCGGGCAGGGCGCGCTGGCGCGCCGCGGCATGCCCCCCGGCGTGCCGCCGCCCCCGCCGTGGCTGCGCGGTGTGGGCCTGGCCGCGTTGCTGGTGGCGCTGTTCATCGCGGTGGCTGCCGGTGCCTACCCCGTGGTGCGACGCCTGACGCGCCGCCTCGAAGGCCTCAAGCAGGGCGTCGAGCGCTTCGGTGCCGGCGCGCTCGGCCAGCGTGTCGACGCCTCGGGCCGCGACGAAGTGGCCGCGGTGGCTGCGAGCTTCAACCAGGCCGCCGCGCGCATCGAGGCCCTGGTGGCCTCGCACAAGAACCTGCTGGCCAACGCGAGCCACGAACTGCGCTCGCCGCTGGCGCGCATGAAGATGGCGCTGTCGATGCTCGACGACACGCCCGATGCGGCGCAGCGCGAGCGCCTGGCGCGCGAGATCCGCACCAACATCGGCGAGCTCGATGCGCTGGTCGAAGAGGTGCTGCTCGCCAGCCGGCTCGACGCGCAGGCCGCCACCTTCACTCCGACGCCGGTCGACGTGGTGGCGCTGGCCGCCGAAGAATCGGCGCAATACGGTGCCGAGCTGCAGGCGAAGGACGCGCGGCTGACGGTCAATGGCGACGAGCGCCTGCTGCGCCGCGCCTTGCGCAACCTGCTCGAGAACGCCCGCCGCTACGGCGGCGGCGAGATCACCGTGCATGCCGATCGCGCGCCCGACACGAAGGGCACCACGATCGATCTTCGCATTTGCGACCGCGGTCCTGGCGTGCCCGAAGCGCTGCGCGAGCGCATCTTCGAGCCGTTCTTCCGCCTGCCCGGCCATGCCGAGCGCGAGGGCGGCGTGGGGCTGGGACTGGCGCTGGTCAAGCAGATC
>Ga0224500_10002071_pt1 | contig 11121 bp, 5 predicted proteins | sample SF_Oct11_sed_USG_FD_168126 | JGI IMG/M metagenome (GOLD analysis project Ga0224500, IMG submission 168126) | Sediment microbial communities from San Francisco Bay, California, United States - SF_Oct11_sed_USGS_4_1 | ecosystem: Environmental > Aquatic > Marine > Sediment | place: USA: California... | reverse complement strand
GGCGCCGTGGCGCCCGCCGCGTTACATCAAGCAGGAAACACCAGGCCGCCCTGCGGCGGCCCGATATGGATCAAACGAATGCGCACGGGAGGATCGCCGGCAGCATCCCAAACGAGGGGCCGAAATTCTAGGGAGGGGGCCCTACCGTGTCAACCTGACACTGTACGTACCCCTCCACCCCGGTCCCCGCTCAACCTGCGGGGGCCTCCGACTCGTCGGCCGTCGCAGAATCGAAATCCGCCGACGCCCCGCCCGTCGCCAGGTCGCCGAAACCGCTCGATGCCCGGTCGCCTTCCGCCAGCTTGCGCCGGGTCAGGTGGTAGAACGAGCCGGTACCGGCCGGGATCAGCCGGCCGACGATCACGTTCTCCTTCAGGCCGCGCAGGTCGTCCTTCATGCCCCGGACCGCCGCCTCGGTGAGGACGCGGGTCGTCTCCTGGAAGGAAGCCGCCGAGATGAAGGATTCCGTCGCCAGCGACGCCTTGGTGATGCCCAGCAGGATCGGGTCGGCGATGGCCGGGAGCTTCCCTTCCTTCGTGACCTTGTCGTTGGCATCGAGCACGCGGGCCCGGTCCATCTGCTCGCCACGCAGGAACGGGGTGTTGCCGGTTTCGACGATCTCGATCTTGCGCAGCATCTGGCGAATGATCACCTCGATGTGCTTGTCGTTGATCTTGACGCCCTGCAGCCGGTAGACGTCCTGGATTTCGCGGACCAGGTAGTTCGCCAGCGGCTCGATACCCTGCAGGCGCAGGATGTCGTGCGGGTTCGGCTCGCCGTCCGCGATCGTCTCGCCGCGCTCGACGTGCTCGCCTTCGAACACCGTCAGGTGGCGCCACTTCGGGATCAGCTCCTCGTGCTTCTCGCCGCCCTCGTCCTGGATCACCAGGCGGCGCTTGCCCTTGGTCTCCTTGCCGAAGCTGACCGTGCCCGAGTACTCGGCGAGGATCGCGGAGTCCTTCGGCTTGCGGGCTTCGAACAGGTCGGCGACGCGCGGCAGACCACCCGTGATGTCGCGGGTCTTCGAGGATTCCTGCGGGATGCGGGCGATGACGTCGCCGACCGACACCTGGGCGCCGTCGCTCAGGTTCACGAGCGCGCCCGCGGGCAGCGCGTAGCTGGCCGGGATGTCCGTGTTGGCGAAGCAGACTTCCTTGCCCTTGGCGTTCAGCAGCTTGATGACCGGTCGCAGGTCCTTGCCGCCGGCGCCGCGCTCCTTCGGGTTCAGGACGACGGTGCTCGTCAGGCCGGTGACTTCGTCCACCTGGCTCTGCACCGTGATGCCGTCGATGAAGTCCTGGAAGCGGATCGAGCCGGCGACCTCCGTGACCACCGGGTGGGTGTGCGGATCCCAGGTCGCGATGACCTGGCCCGAGGCCACCGGCTGCCCTTCGCTCACCGCGATGACCGAGCCATACGGCACGCGGTAACGCTCACGCTCGCGGCCGAAGTCGTCGATGACGCCGACTTCGCCCGAACGCGACACGGCGACCCAGTGGCCCTTCTCGTGGTGCACGGCCTTCAGGTTGTGCCAGCGCAGCGTGCCCTTGCTCTTGATCTCGATCGAGTTGACCGCCGCGGCGCGCGACGCCGCACCGCCGATGTGGAACGTGCGCATCGTGAGCTGCGTGCCAGGTTCGCCGATCGACTGGGCGGCGATGACGCCCACCGCTTCGCCGATGTTGATCCGGTGACCGCGCGCGAGGTCGCGGCCGTAGCACTGGGCGCAGACGCCGTAGCGCGTTTCACAGCTGATCGGCGAGCGGACCGAGATCTGGTCCACGCCGGCCTGCTCGAGCCTGCGGACGCCCTTCTCGTCGAGCAGCGTGCCTGCTTCGACCAGCACTTCGTCGGTGCCCGGGCGGAAGATGTCCGCCGCGACCACGCGGCCGAGCACGCGCTCGCCGAGGCCCTCGACGACGTCGCCGCCTTCGACGATCGGCATCATCGCGATGCCGTGCGAGGTGCCGCAGTCGATCTCCGTGACCACCAGGTCCTGCGCGACGTCGACCAGACGACGCGTGAGGTACCCGGAGTTCGCGGTCTTCAACGCGGTGTCGGCCAGTCCCTTGCGGGCGCCGTGCGTCGAGATGAAGTACTGCAGGACGTTGAGGCCTTCACGGAAGTTCGCCGTGATCGGCGTCTCGATGATCGAGCCGTCCGGCTTGGCCATGAGGCCGCGCATGCCGGCGAGCTGGCGGATCTGGGCGGGCGAACCGCGCGCGCCGGAGTCCGACATCATGAAGATCGAGTTGAACGACTTCTGCCGCACCTTGACTCCGCGGGAGTTCTCGACGTCTTCGCCGCCGAGCTTCTCCATCATCGCCTTGGCGACCTGGTCGTTGGTGCGCGACCAGATGTCGACGACCTTGTTGTAGCGTTCGCCGTTGGTGACGAGGCCCGAGGAGTACTGCTCCTGGATCTCCTTAACTTCGCGCTCCGCCGCCGCCAGGATGCGCTCCTTCTGCTCGGGGACGATCATGTCGTCCACGCCGATCGAGACGCCCGAACGCGTCGCGTAGTGGAAGCCCATGTACATGAGCTGGTCGGCGAAGATCACCGTTTCCTTGAGGCCGAGCTGCCGGTAGCAGGCGTTGATGACGCCCGAGATCGCCTTCTTGGTCATGTCGACGTTGATCAGGTCGAAGGAGAGGCCCTTCGGCAGGATCTCGAGCAGCAGCGCCCGGCCGACCGTCGTGTCCGCCAGGCGGACCTTCGGCACCAGTTCGCCGTCCGGTCCCTTGACGTGCTCGACGATGCGCACCTTCACGCGCGCCTGCAGGTCGGTCATGCGGCTCTCGTAGGCGCGGTGGACCTCGGCCACGTCCGCGAAGCACATGCCTTCGCCCGGCGCATTCACGCGCTCGCGGGTCATGAAGTACAGGCCGAGCACGACGTCCTGCGACGGCACGATGATCGGATCACCGTTGGCCGGGGACAGGATGTTGTTCGACGACAGCATCAGCGCGCGCGCCTCGAGCTGGGCCTCGAGCGACAGCGGCACGTGCACGGCCATCTGGTCACCGTCGAAGTCCGCGTTGAACGCGGTGCAGACGAGCGGGTGCAGCTGGATGGCCTTGCCTTCGATCAGCACGGGCTCGAACGCCTGGATGCCGAGGCGGTGCAGCGTCGGCGCCCGGTTGAGCAGCACCGGGTGCTCGCGGATCACCTCTTCGAGGATGTCCCACACCTCGGGGCCTTCACGCTCCACCATGCGCTTGGCGGCCTTGATGGTCGAGGCTTCGCCGCGCAGCTGCAGCTTCTGGAAGATGAACGGCTTGAACAGCTCGAGCGCCATCTTCTTCGGCAGGCCGCACTGGTGCAGGCGCAACGTCGGGCCGACCACGATGACCGAGCGGCCGGAGTAGTCGACGCGCTTGCCGAGCAGGTTCTGGCGGAAGCGGCCCTGCTTGCCCTTGATCATGTCGGCGAGCGACTTGAGCGGGCGCTTGTTGGTGCCGGTGATCGCGCGGCCGCGGCGGCCGTTGTCGAGCAGCGCGTCCACGGACTCCTGCAGCATGCGCTTCTCGTTGCGCACGATGATGTCGGGCGCGTTGAGTTCGAGCAGGCGGCGCAGGCGGTTGTTGCGATTGATGACGCGGCGGTAGAGGTCGTTCAGGTCCGAGGTCGCGAAGCGGCCGCCGTCGAGCGGCACGAGCGGACGCAGGTCCGGCGGCAGCACGGGCAGCACGGTCAGCACCATCCACTCGGGCCGGTTGTTCGACTCGATGAACGACTCGATCAGCTTCAGGCGCTTGGTCAGGCGCTTGATCTTGGTCTCGGAGCTGGTCGCCGCGATGTCCTCGCGGACCTTGATCATCTCGGCCGGCAGGTCGAGGCTCTTCAGCATCTGGTGGACCGCCTCGGCGCCCATGCGGGCGTCGAACTCGTCACCGTGCTTCTCGATCGCGTCCAGGTACATTTCGTCGGAGAGCAGCTGGCCGCGCTGCATCTCCGTCATGCCCGGGTCGATGACCACGAAGGCCTCGAAGTACAGCACGCGCTCAATCTCGCGCAACGTCATGTCGAGCATCAGGCCGATGCGGCTGGGGAGCGACTTCAGGAACCAGATGTGCGCGGTCGGGCTCGCGAGCTCGATGTGGCCCATGCGCTCGCGGCGCACCTTGGCCTGCGTCACTTCGACGCCGCACTTCTCGCACACGACGCCGCGATGCTTCAGGCGCTTGTACTTGCCGCAGAGGCACTCGTAGTCCTTCACCGGCCCGAAGATCTTGGCGCAGAAGAGGCCGTCGCGTTCGGGCTTGAACGTGCGGTAGTTGATCGTTTCGGGCTTCTTCACCTCGCCGAACGACCAGGACCGGATCATGTCCGGGGACGCCAGCGCGATGCGGATCGAGTCGAAGTCCTCGGTCGTCGGCTGCTGCTTGAACAACTTCAGGAGATCTTTCATTGGGTCACCTGCGCAGTGGGGGCGGCGGGGATGCCGCTCACCGCTTTTCCTGGTGGAGTTCGATGTTGATGCCGAGCGAGCGGATTTCCTTCACCAGCACGTTGAAGGATTCCGGCATGCCCGCGTCCATCTGGTGATTGCCGTCCACGATGTTCTTGTACATCTTGGTGCGGCCGGTCACGTCGTCGGACTTGACGGTCAGCATTTCCTGCAGCGTGTAGGAAGCGCCGTAGGCCTCGAGCGCCCACACTTCCATCTCGCCGAAGCGCTGGCCGCCGAACTGGGCCTTGCCGCCCAGCGGCTGCTGCGTGACGAGGCTGTACGGGCCCGTCGAGCGCGCGTGCATCTTGTCGTCGACCAGGTGGTTGAGCTTCAGCATGTACATGTAGCCGACCGTGACGTCGCGCTCGAAGCGCTCACCCGTGCGGCCGTCGTACAGCGTCGTCTGGCCGCTCTCGGGGAGGTCGGCAAGCTTCAGCATGTACTTGATCTCGCTCTCGGCCGCGCCGTCGAACACGGGGGTGGCCATCGGCACGCCCTTGCGCAGGTTGTGGCCGAGCGTCAGCACTTCGTCGTCGGTCAGCGACTTGAGGTTCTCGCGCTTGCCACCGCTCTTGTTGTAGATGGCGTCGAGGAACTCGCGCACCTCATTGGCCTGGCGGCCCGCGTCGAGCATGTTGCCGATCTTGATGCCGAGGCCCTTCGCGGCCCAGCCCAGGTGGGTCTCGAGGATCTGGCCGATGTTCATGCGCGACGGCACGCCCAGCGGGTTCAGCACGATGTCGACCGGCGTGCCGTCCGCGGCGAACGGCATGTCTTCCACCGGCACGATCGTCGAGATCACGCCCTTGTTGCCGTGGCGGCCGGCCATCTTGTCGCCCGGCTGCACGCGGCGCTTCACGGCCAGGTACACCTTGACCATCTTGAGCACGCCCGGGGCGAGGTCGTCGCCCTGCGTGATCTTCTGGCGCTTCTCCTCCAGCCGGCGCTCGAATTCCTTGCGCTGCTCGCGCATGCGCTCGGCGGTGAGCTCGAGGCTGGTGTTGGCGTCGTCGTCTTCGAGGCGCACTTCGAGCCAGTGCTCGCGCGGCAGGTCGGCCAGGTAGTCGGCCGTGACCTTGGCTCCCGGCTTCAGCTTGCGCGGGCCGCCCGTGGCGACCTTGCCGATCAGCAACGACTGCACGCGCGAGAAAAGGTCTTCCTCGAGGATGCGCTGCTGGTCGGCGAGATCCTTGCGGACCTTTTCGATTTCGGACTTCTCGATCGACAGCGCGCGGCTGTCCTTCTCGACGCCGTCACGCGTGAAGACGCGGACGTCGATCACCGTGCCGTCCATGCCCGGGGGCACGCGCAGCGAGGTGTCCTTCACGTCCGAAGCCTTCTCGCCGAAGATCGCGCGCAGCAGCTTCTCTTCCGGCGTGAGCTGCGTCTCGCCCTTCGGCGTGACCTTGCCCACGAGGATGTCGCCCGCCTTGACCTCGGCGCCGATGAAGGCGATGCCGGCTTCGTCGAGCTTCGCGAGCGCGGATTCACCGACGTTCGGGATGTCCGCTGTGATTTCTTCGGGGCCCAGCTTGGTGTCGCGGGCGACGCAGGTGAGCTCCTCGATGTGGATCGTCGTGAAGCGGTCTTCCTGGACGACGCGCTCGGAGATCAGGATCGAGTCCTCGAAGTTGTAGCCGTTCCAGGGCATGAACGCGACCAGCAGGTTCTGGCCCAGCGCGAGGTCGCCCAGGTCGGTCGACGGGCCGTCGGCCAGCACGTCGCCGCGCGCGATCACGTCACCCGCGTGCACCAGCGGGCGCTGGTTGATGCAGGTGTTCTGGTTCGAGCGCGTGTACTTCGTCAGGTTGTAGATGTCGACGCCGGCTTCGCCCGCCGTCGTTTCCGCGTCGTTCACGCGGACCACGATGCGCGAGGCGTCGACCGAATCGACCACGCCGCCGCGGCGCGCGACGACGGTCACGCCCGAGTCGATCGCGACGGGGCGTTCCATGCCGGTGCCGACCAGCGGCGTTTCCGAGCGCAGCGTCGGGACGGCCTGGCGCTGCATGTTCGAGCCCATCAGCGCGCGGTTCGCGTCGTCGTGCTCGAGGAACGGGATCAGCGAGGCTGCGACCGAGACGATCTGCTTCGGCGACACGTCCATGAACTGGAGCTTGTCGACGGTGGAGAGCATGAACTCGTTCTGGTAGCGGCTCGAGACCAGTTCGTCGGTGAAGCGGCCCTTGTCGTCGAGCGTAGCGTTCGCCTGCGCGATGACGTACTGCGCCTCGTCGATGGCCGACAGGTAGACGATGTCGTCCGTCACGCGGCCGTTCTGGACGCGGCGGTACGGCGTTTCGAGGAAGCCGTAGTCGTTGGTACGCGCATAGACCGAGAGCGAGTTGATCAGGCCGATGTTCGGGCCTTCCGGAGTCTCGATCGGGCACACGCGGCCGTAGTGCGTCGGGTGCACGTCGCGGACTTCGAAGCCCGCGCGCTCACGCGTGAGGCCGCCGGGGCCGAGCGCGGAGACGCGGCGCTTGTGCGTCACTTCCGACAGCGGGTTGTTCTGGTCCATGAACTGCGAGAGCTGCGAGGAGCCGAAGAATTCCTTCACGGCGGCCGCGACCGGCTTCGCGTTGATCATGTCCTGCGGCATCAGGCCTTCGCTTTCGGCGATGGTCAGGCGCTCCTTCACGGCGCGCTCGACGCGGACGAGGCCCACGCGGAACGCGTTCTCGGCCATTTCGCCGACCGAACGCACGCGGCGGTTGCCGAGGTGGTCGATGTCGTCGACCACGCCGTTGCCGTTACGGATGTCGATCAGCGTGCGCAGCACGTCGATGATGTCCGACGTCTCGCCGTTCGCTTCGATCAGGGCCTTGGCGAAATCGTCGCCGCGGCGGCCGAAGTGCAGCTGGTCGTACAGGATGCCGGCGCCCTTCACTTCCTGGCGGCCGACGCGGCGGTTGAACTTCATCCGGCCCACGGCCGAGAGGTCGTAGCGCTCGGGGTTGAAGAACAGGTTCTGGAACAGGTTCTCGGCCGCATCGCGCGTGGGCGGCTCGCCCGGGCGCATCATGCGGTAGATCTCGACCAGCGCTTCCATGCGGTTCTTGGTCGGGTCGATGCGCAGCGTGTCCGAGATGAACGGGCCGCGGTCGAGGTCGTTGACGTACAGCACGCGGATCTCGGGGATGCCGGCCTGCACGAGCTTGAGCACCGTCGCCTGCACGAGGATGTCGTTGGCCTTGGCCAGGATCTCGCCCGTCTCGGTGTTGACGACGTCGTGCGCGAGCACCTTGCCGACGAGGTAGTCGTTGGGCACGGCGAGACGCTTGATGCCGGCGTCTTCCATCTGGCGCACATGGCGCGCGGTGATGCGGCGGCCTTCCTCGACGATGACCTTGTTGCCGGCCTTGATCTCGAACGCGGCCGTCTCGCCGCGCAGGCGGCTCGGCACGAGCTCGAGCTCGATCTTGTCGGCCGTCAGGTAGAACGTGTTCTTCTCGAAGAACAGGTCGAGCATCTGCTCGTCGCTGTAGCCCAGCGCGCGCAGCAGGATGGTGACCGCCAGCTTGCGGCGGCGGTCGATGCGCGCGTACACGCAGTCCTTCGCGTCGAACTCGAAGTCGAGCCACGAGCCGCGGTAGGGAATGACGCGCGCGTTGAAGAGGAGCTTGCCTGAGCTGTGCGTCTTGCCACGGTCGTGGTCGAAGAACACGCCCGGGCTGCGGTGCAGCTGCGAGACGATGACGCGCTCGGTGCCGTTCACGACGAACGTGCCGTTGTCGGTCATCAGGGGCAGTTCGCCCAGATAGACTTCCTGCTCGCGGATGTCCTTCACCGGCTTCTTGGCGCCGGGGGCTTCCTTGTCGAGCACGACGAGGCGGACCTTCACGCGCAATGGCGCCGCGTAGGTCAGGCCGCGGAGCTGACATTCCTTGACGTCGAACACCGGCTCACCGAGCCGGTAGCTCACGTATTCGAGGTACGCGTTGCCCGAATAGCTGACGATCGGGAACACGCTCTTGAACGCGGCATGCAGGCCGATTTCGTTGCGCCCCGCCTCGGCCGTGTCGGCCTGCAGGAACTTGCGGTACGAATCGAGCTGGATGGCCAGCAGGTACGGCACCTCGAGGATGCTCGACCGCTTGCCGAAATCCTTGCGGATGCGCTTCTTTTCGGTGAAGGAATAAGCCATTGCGATCACCCTCTCGAGGCTGCCGTTGCCGGCGCCTGGGCGCGACGGAAACTACGAAACGAAAAAACGAAAAACAGGGACGACCGGGCGGTGCCAACGCACCGCCCGGCTCCCCTTGCTGCAACGGGCACGGGCCCGCGCATCGCGGTTACTTGATCTCCGCGGCAGCGCCGGCCTCTTCGAGCTTCTTCTTGATCGAATCGGCGTCGGCCTTCGGGATGCTGTCCTTGACCATCGAGGGCACGCCCTCGACCAGGTCCTTCGCTTCCTTCAACCCTAAGCCCGTGATTTCACGGATGACCTTGATCACGCCGACCTTGTTCGCGCCGAAGCTCGTCATGGTGACGGTGAACTCGGTCTGCTCTTCCGCAGCCGCGGCCGGGGCCGCAGCAGCGCCGCCGCCGGCAGCCATCATGGCCATCGGGGCAGCGGCGGTGACGCCGAACTTGTCTTCCATCATCTTGACGAGGTCCACGATCTCCATGACGGTCATGTTCGAGATCGCGTTGAGGATGTCTTCCTTAGTAGCAGCCATTTTTGTAGCTCCTGTAAAAGCTGTTGCCTGAATACCCGTAAATCAACGTAGGCGACCCGCTCAGGCGGATGCGCCCTGCTTCTGGTCCTTGACCGCTGCGATCGTGCGCACGAGCTTCGCGTGAGGCTCTGCCAGCGTGCGAACGAACTTGCCGATCGGGGCCTTGATGACTCCCAGCAGCTGTGCCAGCGCCTGCTCCTTGGTGGGCAGGTTGGCAACGCGCTCGAGGTCACTGCCCGGCAGAACCGTGCCGCCCAGGGACACCAGCGTCGGGACGAGCTTGTCGTTGTCCTTCGCGAATGCCTTGATCAGCCGTGCTGCCGCGCCCGGATCGTCCTGCGAGAAAGCGAGGATCAGCGGACCCTTGAGCTTGCTGCCTACGCACTCGAACTGAGTGCCGGCGATCGCCCGGCGGGCCAGCGTGTTCTTCACCACACGCATGTAGACGCGGTTGGCGCGGGCCTTGGCGCGGAGCTCGGTGAGCTTCGCGACCGGCAGCCCCCGGTACTCCGCTGCAACGACGGAATGCGCTGTCTGCGCAACCGTCGCCACTTCGGCGACCAGTGCCTTCTTGTCGTCAAATCTAAGCGCCATGTCTTCCTCCTGGCCTGAAGATCGAACACCGAACACCCGTCCCTAGGCGTTCGCCCTTCTCAAAGAAGGCGGACCTTCGGCAGTGCGACACTGACTCGGGTACCACCATCTGCGCAGGCTCCGCGATTAAGGAAGCAGCCCCGGAGGACACTTCCGCCTGCGGTCTTCGATGATGACCGGCCCCCGCCTTGCGCCACTCGCGTGGCGCAGGGCGACGGCCAGCCCTGCATCAAAACCCTGTAAAAACCCTAAAACGTTGCCGCTGCGGCGCGGCGTCTCAGCCTGCAGCCGACGCGAGCGTCGACTGGTCGACCGGCACGCCGGGACCCATCGTCGACGACACCGTCACCTTGCGCAGGTAGACGCCCTTCGACGACGCGGGCTTGGCCTTCTGCAGGTCCGCGAGCAGCGCCTGCAGGTTTTCCTTCAGCTTGTTCGCGTCGAAGCTGGCCTTGCCGATCGTGCAGTGGATGACGCCACCCTTGTCGGTGCGGAAACGGACCTGGCCGGCCTTGGCGTTGCGCACGGCGCCCGCCACGTCGGGGGTGACCGTACCGACCTTCGGGTTCGGCATCAGGCCGCGCGGACCGAGGATCTGGCCGAGCTGGCCCACGACGCGCATGGCATCCGGGCTCGCGACGACGACGTCGAAGTTGAGTTCGCCCGCCTTCACCTTCTCGGCGAGGTCCTCCATGCCGACGATGTCGGCGCCGGCTTCACGCGCGGCGTCGGCGTTCTTGCCCTGCGTGAACACGGCGACGCGGACGACCTTGCCCGTGCCATGCGGCAGCACGGTCGAGCCGCGCACCTGCTGGTCGGACTTCGCGGCGTCGACGCCCAGGTTGACCGAGACGTCGACGGCTTCGTCGAACTTCGCGGTCGCGAACTGCTTGACGAGCCCCAGGGCGTCGTCGATTCCGTACTGCTTGCCCGGGACGATCTTCTCGGCCCACGGCTTCATGCGTTTTGCGATGGCAACCATGATCAGACCTCCACGCCTTCGACGTCGACACCCATGCTGCGGGCGCTGCCCGCGATGGTCCGCACCGCTGCCTCGAGGTCGGCAGCCGTGAGATCCGGCGTCTTGGTCTTCGCGATGTCTTCGAGCTGCTTGCGCGAGATCTTGCCGACCTTCGCGGTGTTCGGCGTGCCGCTGCCCTTCTCGATGCCGATCGCCTTGCGGATCAGCACCGACGCCGGCGGCGTCTTCATGATGAAGGTGAAGCTGCGGTCGCTGTACACCGTGATCACGACCGGGATCGGCAGGCCTTTCTCGAGGCTCTGGGTCTGCGCATTGAACTGCTTGCAGAATTCCATGATGTTGACGCCCTGCTGGCCGAGCGCAGGTCCGATCGGCGGGCTGGGGTTCGCCGAGCCTGCAGGTACCTGCAG
>Ga0224500_10002066_pt1 | contig 11131 bp, 14 predicted proteins | sample SF_Oct11_sed_USG_FD_168126 | JGI IMG/M metagenome (GOLD analysis project Ga0224500, IMG submission 168126) | Sediment microbial communities from San Francisco Bay, California, United States - SF_Oct11_sed_USGS_4_1 | ecosystem: Environmental > Aquatic > Marine > Sediment | place: USA: California... | reverse complement strand
CTCGCTTGACGGTACACGGGAGCTTTTCTTCGCGCGGCCCTTTGGTGGGTTTACTTTTACGCCGCAAAAAAAATAACCAAAGCCGGCAAACCGGAGGGCCGAGCCGTGAAATGGGAGCTTGACCAAAGCATCGGCTTCTTTGGGTACGACGTACAGGCCAAGGGTGCGGCTCAATTCAGACACAAGGCGACAGTCGACATCGACGAGGCCGTGGGGGAATCAATCCCGGCGCTCGAATTGTGGAAGCTCGCCCAGTCGATACCAGGCACGCAACCCTTCAGCGGCGGAATACTGGACGCCTGGCCTGCGTGGGCTGTCGACGTATTGGCTGTGTGTCATAATGAGGTCGCGGCAATCAAAAGCTATTTAACGTCGGAGGCTCAGGCTCATGGCTGACATTAGGATTAAAGTATCCGGCGATGCGTCTGGCGGAGCGGCGGCGCTAAAGAGTGTCGCGGTTAGCTCGCAGGACGTATCTCGTTCGATGAGCGAAATGAAAGTTCGCTTCGCCGATATGAGCCGCTCGGCTCACGAGTCCGTTGGTGGAATCGAAAAGCTAAACCAACGCATGACGACGTTCGCCAGGGTGACAGACGGACTTGTCACTGGCGCGTTGACGGCGGCCATAAGTGGGCTGAAGAATTTCATCGCGTCATCTGTCTCCGATTTCAAGAAAGCAGAGCAGGCGCACAACACCCTGGCTCATGCCGCAAAGGAGATGACCGGCGTCTACGACGAGTTGGCCGATACGCTCAGCAAGAAACTCGCGGTTGACGACGACGAAATCAGGTCAATCGAAACGCTGTTGGTTCAATACGGCGTCGCGGCAGACAAGATAGAAAAAACCACGGTTGCCATAGTCGACTTCTCTGTCGCATCCGGGAGGGATGCAACTTCCGCCGCGAGGACGCTGCTTAACGCCGTTGAGTCCGGCGCCGATGGCGTGGCCAAGCTAGGCGTCCAGTTCGACGCAACCGGAGACAAAGGGAAAGACCTAGAGCTTGCCGTCGACGGCATCAACAAGAAATTCGGCGGAACTGCGGAGGCCAACGCCAACACGCTAGTCGGCCGAAGCACGGCGGCCGGCATAGCTTTCGACAACTCAAAGAAGGCGTTGGGCGGATTCATCGCCACAATGCTCGACGAATCGGGCGTTGTCGAAGGCTTCACGACGTTGATGGATGGGCTCACCGAGAAGATTAAGAGTTTCTCGACGACGGCGATGGCTGCCAGACAACTAGGCATCGACTTCAAAAAAGACTTCGGGGCACCATTAAAGCAGCGCGGAGAATCAGACACAGCGCCAACGCTGTCCTTTGACGACGAGGATGCGTCAGACATTGAGGGGAAATTCACATCCAAGAAGGACGCGATAGCTAAGGCCGATAAACTCAGGACCGAAGCATTCAACAAGCTCATCGCAAACAACGAAGCAAACGTTGAGGCGATGAGAAAATTCAACGAAGAAGAGGCTCGAGAAGCAGAGAAGGCGCTGAAGGCCCGCTTCGACAAAATGAAGAAAGTCTCTGACGCAGAAGAGGCCTGGTACAAAGACAGAGAAAGCGCGCTACGCCAAATGACGGCCAAGGCTGATGCCGAAACACAGAGACAGATAGACGATTTCAACAAACAGGCGCAGGCCTACGAGCAGGCTGGCGCATCTATTGGTGCGGCCTTTGTTTCGGCGTTTGCGTCGGAGCTATCTAAGCTCGCCGAAGGTGGAGAATTCGACGTGGTTAGTTTTGTTGCCGGTTTGTTTTCGGTTATCGGCGGCATCGTTGGAAGCGTGATAGCTCCAGGCGTCGGGACGGCAATCGGGGCGGCCATCGGAGGACTGGCTGGCGCAGGGTTTAAGGCGGCGGCGAACTCAGGGAAACCAAAGAAACGCCACGAAGGCGGAGCTATAGAGTATTACCATTCTGGAGGCTGGCCGTTGGAGCGCGACGAAGTGCCGGCAATTCTCCAGCAAGGCGAGCACGTCCTAAGTAAGAAACAAGTTAGACGAATGGGAGGCCACGGTGGAGTTATGTCTGCGGCAGGTGGCGGCGGCGGCGGAGGAGTAAACCTATATATAAGCACCGTCGACGCCAAAGGTACTCGCGAGTTTTTCGAGGGCCAGGGTGGGCGTGGATTCAGGGGCGCAATCAAAGGTGGGCGCGGAGACGTGGCGAGACTCTTCGACGGTAAATTCAAATGACCCACGCCTATTACGTCAATAGCATTATCAGCGGATTCTCGGCGTCGTCCTGCACCTGGACGACGGGGCCAGCAACGGACACCCGCCTATACGTCGTCGACGGGAGGCTTGATAAGCGCTACGTCTTAAGCTCCGTCGCGAGTACCGCTAACGTGGTGATTGATTTCGGGACGAGCACGTCAGTCAAGTCATTCGCAGTCCTTAACTCAAACATTTCAGAGGCAAGCGGCACGCCGACGTTGCTGGTGGAGTCGGACGACAACGCTGGGTTTTCTTCGCCGACAACCAGAAAGGCCGCGACGACGCTTAACCTTGTGGCGCCAAACAACAAAGACCATGCCCTGGTTTTCACCGCTGCGGCCGAGAGATATTGGCGACTAACCTGGACGTGGACTGGTAGCTTTGCTCTTAAGGTTGGCGAAATAGTCGCCGCAACAACCGTCACCACTCTTGGCCGAACGAGCATCTTTGGTTCCGGTGAATCAGAGGAATACAAAAACAGCCGCGTTGAGATGGCTAATGGCGACGTGCGGAGCCATTTTATCAGCGGGCCGATACCGTCGCGCTCCTTGAATTTCGACGCGCTAAGTGCTGCTGACAGGGAAGAGTTATTTATTATGCACCGCGCCACCAGGGGCGGAGCGCTTCCGATTCTCTGGATTGATGATGTTGTTGAGTCAACCAGCGCAGGCACGGCGGCAAGCCAAAGGTGTATCTATGGCCGAACGCAACCAACTCTAGGCTGGACGCAAGACGACTTTGCTATCTACGGCGTTAGCGGCATCGAGATTCGCGGCATGACTCGAGAGATGGGCGCTTAAGCCATGGCCTACGCCGACCTACTCTCAGTCACGGGCGTCGGGGCGGCATTCAGGATTGATGTCAGCCTTAACAACTTCTCAACAATCGCATACCGATACGCGACGCATGGCGGGTTGCTTGACGGGACGAATGAATACCAGTCAAACATAATAACCTTTGGCTCAATATCCAGAGGCTTCGGAGATGGCGGCCTTGCCGCATCTGCCATGCTTGAATTGGTGCTCGAGAACACCGATGAACAGGTCGACTGGCTGATGGATATTTCGGAGGCGAATTTTCCGAACATCTTCAAGGCTAAATTTAGAGTCTACTCTGTTCTATTTTCTCCAGCCTCTCCGTCTAATTTCTTCAGCAAGAAGCTAGGTGATTTTTACATAGGAGACATGCCTTCTCGCAACAATGACTCTGTTAGCGTCCCGCTGGTTGACGCGGTGGCGTCGGTGCTTGACCAGGTTATTTCCCTGCCAACCCTCGACGACTGGCGAAACAACCCAGGAGAAACAGAAGACACTTGCCCGCTTAAATCTGTCTACTTTGAAAACGAATTCGCGGAAGGAGTTTCTTTCAGCACTGCCGCTCCGCTGGCCTTCGGCGAGGACAGGGTTAGAGGAATACCTCTCGGGCACACTGCTAATTTTTTTGTCCAGTCCAGCGACTTTTTAAGCAAGATGGTTTCTGTCGTGTGCGCCACAACAAACACAGGAGCGGGCGGCGCGGAGATGCTTTCCGAGTTGTGGGTAAGGGGAAAGAAAAGCGGAGAGGTTGTGGCTATTCCCAAGACGGCCTTTCTGTATGGCGGCCTGTCTTACGAAGGGACGTACACGATATGGGAGCCAAAAAAGACAGGGGCCATAGCTAAAAATGGAATCAACTACTCAATACTTTATTGCACTATCGACACCAGATACATCAATGCATACCTAAACCAAGTCAAATACGAAGGCATAGATGAAGATTTCGACGTGGCCTTTGGTGAATACACTAAACAGGACGCCGGGCTGTCGGCTGCTTATGAGTTTTACCACGTCGGCGGCGACCTCTCTGCGAGGATTAGGGCCGGCAAAAACCAAACTGGCGCTGACGTTGTTTATGACTTGGTTTCTTTTTACACGTCAGGGCTAACGTCCAGCGACGTTGAGCCTGTTTCTTTCGCGAAAGTAAAGGCCGCCACAAACTCTTCGGCCAATGTGTCGGGCGTCATTGGCGGGTTCTGGGCGGAGCAAAAGTCTTTCTCTGGCGATTCGATGCGCGCCACGCTATCCAAGATTTGCGCTAGCTGTGATTTCGACCTGTTCGTTAATTGGGGTGGGCTGATTTCGTTATCGTGCGATTCGTTTAGCTACCTCGAATACACAGGAGTCAATGGCGCCACCCTGTTTAGGGTAGACGAGGAATTGACTGCCGAGGTTGACGAATACATACCATCAGAAGGCCAACGCGGCGCCGTGTTTAATAGGGCGTTCGTCAGGGGTGGTCGCTCGGTTGTGGCGCCTAAGCCCGGAGACAGCAGCACGCTAGAGCCTGTGACTGGGCCGTGGGACAACGCCGCGCTGGTCTCGTCTTACGGCAGAGTTATTCCCAGGACGTTTGACGTGACGTGGCTTTCCCTTGGGCTTGCGCGCGAAGACCCGTTTCTTTACCGGCTGATTATCCCGAAGCCTAGGACTCGTGTCAGATTCACCACCGACCTGACAGGACTAAGCCTCGACCTTGGAGATTTGTTTTATTTCAACTGGACGAGAAACCTCGGGGCCGGCGACCCGTACACTGACGCCATATTTCGCGTTGAGTCTATCGCCTACAACACCGACGATCACAGTGTCTCGATTGATGCGCTTTGGTCTGACAACCTAGCAACTTCGTCGCCATACCTTCTAGACGATGAAACGTTCATTATCAGGGCGACGGGGAGTGGCGGGCGAACCGTGTCTATTACGCAATCAAGCGCGGTGATGACGTTTTCATCAGGTAGCCTCACGACGGATGGCGTTGTCGCGAATGACTTCATGATTCTTAAGGACACCGGAGAAGCTGAAAATACATCCAAGAGGAATAGGGCCATCAAAATTCTTACGGTGGATTCGGCCACGCAGCTAACAATTACCGGCGACCAAGACTATGGGCAGGTTGGAACCATCGCTTATTCGGGGTGGCAGATTAGAAGGTCAAAGCTAACGTACCCTACAGCCATATCCGACCCTACTAATTACCCTGACGGGAGCGCTATGTACGGCAAGACAAGCACTGTCGCAGACCTATTCACTGATTCAACCGAAGCGAATAGGCTAATCAACGGATAGCCATGGCAACCTTTCGAGTCATACAAGACAGGAGCCGGAAAGACCCGCTCGGGACTTCGACGCTCGCCCATGTCAGGGAGAACGTCGAGGCAATCCAGGGCCTGTTCAGGAAAGAGCACGGGCCGACCGGCCTGCATAATGTCCTAGAGGTTCCCAAAGCAATCGGGTCAATCACCTACTCGGCGAGCTATTCGTCAACGCCTGGCGGACTGGGTGAGGGTGGATTCGGCTCACTCGCGAGCGGACATAATCCGGCCGTTGGCACGCTGATTCTAACTATAACTTCCGGCATCTGCACGATTGATATGGGCGTCCAGGTTTGCTCGATGGTCGAGAACAATTCTCTTTATCCGCACATCGTCGGATACAACGTCACCGCCGCCAACAAGGTTGAGTTTTACATTAAAAAATTGAACGTTGGCACCGACCCGACGGCGCTAGGCGTGGCCGGTAATAGTTGGGTTGCCGTTGACGGCTCGTTTGATTTTGCTGTTTTCTCTGTCGCCTACGACGACGTTGCTGCATCCATCAACGAGATGACGCCACTAACCAGAGCCAACGGGCTTCGCTTTGGTTCGTGGAATACGCTGGTTGACAACACCAGCCTTCAAAATCACTGGTACAAAAAGGGACACACCGCCACGACTGGAGTTCATAAAATCTTTGATGTCCCGGTTAACACTGCGCTGATTAAGTGGAGCGGCGCAACGACGGCGGGCTCATATTCTGCGGCAGACGAGAATTACAAAAGCAGCGCCCTTGCTCTTAACCGCGTCTCGACTGGTGTGGTTGAAATTTCGCTAGCGTCTGGATCGTGGACGACTCCTATATCAGCATTCTTCGAGGCGGACTACACGCGGACAGCCGGCACCGGCTCACAGGCTGACATCTATCGAGTTGTTTCTGAGACTAGCAAGAAGACGGCAAGCAAAATCACTGTCTATATCTACAAATACACGGCGGCGACAAACATATGGGACAGGGCAGATGCTGATTTTTTTGCTGTCATTCACTCGTCTGGTGTCCCATGACATACGTCAGACTGCCGACGACTCTCGCCGACTATCCTGTTGGCAAGAATGACTTGAAGCAGCAATATGATAATCAGGCCGATATCTATAACGCCTTTGCGCTTAAGCATGGTGTAGGAATCGGAGCTAGTCCATGGAGCGTGTCGGGCCATCACTCCGACCCTTTGGTGGTTAAAACGGTTTTACGAGTCTCGTATACCGCTGGCGGACTCGTTTCTTTTTATGGCACAATCCTGCAAGGGCCTGGTGTCGCTCCGTGGGAGTGGATTACTTCGGGGCTTGTCTATGTCGGCATAGTAAATCTAACGAATGTGTATGCGGCCGTGGCCGTTGACCAATCAAGCACAACTCCCGTCAGGTTTGGGACCGTCACTTATCAGCGCAACACAAGGCAGCGTAGTTTCTTGAGTACTCCTAATTATCCGACCGTCATGGCCGTGAGGATGTTTGAGCGAGACACCACTTCTGGATATTTCAATCAGGCCGACATGGGATTCACTCTTACGGTTTATGGTGTCCCGACATGATATCCGCCGTCCTTATGGTTTTTTTGTCGCAAGCAGGCCGCGTCACTGTTCGTGACGAAGGCGCGACTATCGGCACCGTCACTGCGTTTAATTGTTCTGGGGCCGGCATCACATGCACTGTGACGGGAAATCAGGCTACCGTATCGGTGTCTGGCGGAGGCGCCGCTAACTACCAGACAGTCCAGGATGAAGGCTCGAACTTGACCCAGAGAGCCACCATTAACTTCACGGGTGCCGGCGTTAGTTGTGCCGACAATGGCGGCAGCTCAAGAACAGACTGCACAATTGCCGGAGGAGGGACGACTCACGACATAATCAGCGCAACCCACACCGACACCACTGGAACTCCAGCGCAGGGCGATATCCTCTATAGAAACGGTTCGTCGCAGTGGACGAGGTTGGCGGCAGGCTCGTCGACCCAATTACTCCATAGCGGCACCACTCCGTCATGGTCATCTGCCGCCAAGGCAGACCTTCCATCAACCATCGCCTACGAGGATGAAGCCAACACCTATGGCGCTACCAATATCCAGAAGCTGACGCGGCTTCAGTTCCAGGAGCAATCAGACCCCTCTGCCCCGCCAGCATCAACCGGGGAGCTTTACTCTGCTGACAGGTTCGGGCGCACAGTCCTTCGATTTAAGAACCAATTGAGTTTTCCGCTACAGCTAGCGCAGGACAGAGTTGTGGTTGTGAGAAATCAGACCGGAACAACAATCCCGATATTTTCCACGGTGTATGAATCCGGGACGGGCGGAAGCGGCGAGCCGCTGGTTGCGCTTGGTGACGCAGACCTTGACTCCGCTATGCCGGTGATAGGCATCACAATGGAGGCTATCGCAAACAACGCCAACGGATTTGTAATGATTGAGGGCGTGCTTCAAGGAGTCAACACAACCGGATTCAGTGTCGGGGATATAATCTACGTATCCCAAACCCCAGGAGCCTTTACCACCACACCCCCAAGCCACCCGGCATTGCGTCAAAGAATAGCGCGAATACTAACGAGCGCGTCTAGCGGGACTGCGCTGGTGACGAGCTTCGGAGTGCGCGGCGACCACCTGGGCACAAACCAAAATCAATGGCTGGTTGGTGACGCGGCTGCCGGCAGCAAGGATATCGTCTTCAAGAACACGAATAGCTTGACGCTTCGGGCTTCGCCCACGGCCACGAGGACTGTCACGCTTCCAGATTCAACCGTTTCTCTTGCTGGTGTCGCCGGCCAACTAGGCGGTACGGCGGAGTCGCCCGACGTTAGAGGCGTTAGAGAAAGCGGAGGCACCCTGTTGACGATGGGCGCTGTGTCGGATGGGCAGTACCTTCAAAGGTCTGGTACAAGTTTAATTGGCGGGACTCCAGCGGGAGGCGCAGGCAATTACGCTGAAGTCACACTTACGTTTAACGCTTCCGGTGGGGCGGCGTCCACTGTCGTCACGGGGCAATCGTGGGTAGGCGCCACTTCTAAAATTCTTTGTACGCCGTTTAATGACGGCTCTGTTAGCAACAACACCGACGAGGTATACCAACTAGCGTTGATTTCTCACGTAGTAAGCACTCGCGTCGTCGGGACTGGATTTACGCTTAGCGCTTTTTCGCCGACTGGAATTAGCGGCGACTTCAAGTTTCACTGCACCGGAGGGTAACAAATGGTTTTGTCACTTTTGACGCTGGCGACTTTGGCTCAAGGAATCCCGCTGAAGTCCGGTGCTGGTTCTGACTTGGCAACAGTCAACACAGCCAAGGCCCTGCTGGTGACTCCTGGGCGCTCCTCGATAGCCACCTATGCCTGTGTGGCGACGGGGCTTACCACTACCGCAGTCTATTCGTTGCAGCTTGACGCCGAAGCCGCGAGAGGTTTCCGAGTCAAAAAGGTTTGCGTTGGCTCAAGCAACGCCACTGCCGCCGCACTCCAAACCGTAACAATTCAGCGCCGCACAACAGCCAGCACTGGCGGGACAGCGGCAACGGCTGAAGGGACTGCTTCGCCGTCCATGTCCAAATACGACCCCGGAGATGGGAACTGGGCCGGTCGCTGCGCTGTGACTCCAACGCTCGGGACGGCGGGCGCAGTGCTTGACGGATGGAGCTTAATGCTCGGAGAGCTTGGCGCTGGCACGGCAGATGGCGTAGGCCCCTCGGTTTATTGCCGCAACTATTCCGAGGACGAAGAGAAGTCGCCAATAGTTGCAGCCGGGACAACAAATGGGATTAGCGTAAACGTTACCGCTGCAGGCGCAGGTGGCTTGGCGTCGGGCTCTATTATGATTGTTTGGGTGGCAGAATAGCTCCCAATGGACTGGCTATACGCAGACGCGTGGGTTCCGGTAACGCCTCCAATGACTGGCGGGAGTCTGTGTAGATCTCGCGACAGACTAATCGAGGTTCTTAGGCAATTCCCTGTTGAGTCCCACCCGAGATACGAGCCCAGGCCAGGAGTCACCTTTTGCAATATATTCGTTGCAGACATAAGCCGGGCCCTCGGCGCAGAAATTCCTTATTGGTGGATGCGTAGCGAATTAAACGCAAACTCGATGGCCGACTGGCTTGCTGGCAGACATGGACAGCGCCATGGGTGGCGGATATCTACGCGAGGCGAATGCATCGCGAGGGCTGAATTGGGAATGCCGTGCGTGGTGGTCTGGAAAAATCCAGACGAAAAAAAACCTGGACACATAGCTATGGTTGTCCCGTCTGAAATGCATGGAGAGGCAAGGATAGCGCAAGCCGGCTCAATCAATTCGCTAAGTCTGGCTTTGACTCGAGGCTTTGGTGATAGAGTTGTAACGTTTTTCACACACAACTGAGGTTGACTATGTTTGCTTTTCTCGCTTCCGGTACGTTTAGGCGCATCATTGTTTATGTTGTCGGCATCGGGATTGTTGCACTCAACAGAAAATTAGGGCTCGACTTAGACGCGGTGGAAATTGGAGCCATAATCAGCGCGACCATAGCTCAAATAGTCCAGTCATCCATGAAGGAGACGGCGGTAGCCAAGGCAGAAATGGCTATTTCCGGCGCCAGTTCTGCCGCCGAGTCTTTGTCCGCTGGCCCGACTCCTTGAATACTTCCGGCCAGCGGATGGTGCCGGTCAATAAGCGCGGACCCCTGCTCTTCACCGCGCGAACCTCCGCCGTTTTATTGTTGGTGTCCAGTCTGGCGATGGCCTCACCTGATGGCGGCACGGTGCTGGATGTGCGCCAGGTGAAGGCCGGACAGGCTGCGCCGTGGGATGGCGTGTGTATGTCTGACGACGCGGCCATAACGACGGCAAGAGGAATGCGCGCTTGCGAAATAGAGCGCCAGTCTTATCGCGACGGAGAAGGTGGAGTTATTGTTGCCGTTGTTTTGCTTGTCTCGTTGGTGGCGGGTGCTGCGCTTGGTTTCGCGGTTGGTCGATCGTCACGGTAGGCTGACGCCATTCTCTTTGGAGCTTGACTGCGCATCGTCGTCTTTATTTTCGCTCGACATTAGTCTCAGTAGCGACGTTATGGTTTCGCCCGTTGCGCCATGTGCGTTATGCATGGCTGAGCCTATTACTGCTAATTCTGTGGCCAGCTCTTTCCCTGCGACGCCTTGGGAAAGGTACTCCTTAATCAACCGCGACACCAAGCCATAGGCTTCGTGTCTATAGATAAGACTCATGGGGCTCCCTACTTTGCGAAGAATTTACCTAACGGCGTGAGCACCATACTTCTGTGTGCTTTGTCGATCGACACTAGGCCCTTTAGTCCTAAGAGTCGCTTGTGCGCTGCTGTTGCGTTTGTGCTTTTTACTCCTATCTCCGTGGACAACTCTCTTATCGTTGGACCGACCTCTATCACTCGCGTAAGTCGGTCTATGGCTCGCAAGACCTCTAGCTGTCTGAGTGTTGGCCTGTGTCTCACGGCTTGCGCCTATGTGTCGCGTTGACTGCCACCGCCATCAATAGCACGATTATGGCGACAAATAGGAACACAACGACGACAACAGAAAGGACGATGGTACGAAACAGCGCCCACCTAAACAGCCACACGAGATAGGTCAATACAGCAGCCGACGCTATGTTTTGGTAGACGTTCATTCCTCGCCAGTCCCGGCCCTAGCCCAAGCCCCAACCCGAGCCCCAACCCGAGCTCCAGCCCGAGCCCGAGCCCAAGCCCCGGCCCCAGCCTGAGCCCTAGACCAAGCAGTCCCAGGCCCCACCGAAATTATTGCGGCCCTCGCGTGGTAGACGTTCACTCTTCACCAGCCATAGCCCTAGCCCAAGCCCTAGCC
>Ga0224500_10002064_pt1 | contig 11139 bp, 12 predicted proteins | sample SF_Oct11_sed_USG_FD_168126 | JGI IMG/M metagenome (GOLD analysis project Ga0224500, IMG submission 168126) | Sediment microbial communities from San Francisco Bay, California, United States - SF_Oct11_sed_USGS_4_1 | ecosystem: Environmental > Aquatic > Marine > Sediment | place: USA: California... | reverse complement strand
CGGTGTATTCGACGAACTCGAAGCCGTCGGTGCCCATCGGATTGTCGAACAGGTCCGCCATGGCGACCCTCCCGTAATAGTTACGGATGAAACTGTAGGCGCGCATGGTAGCGGAACGCCGGCCCGGGTCCAACCGGCCAGTGGCGCCAGTCCATACCGGGCGCCGCCCCCTTTCGCAGCGGGAAGCATTCCCGCAAATGAAAAGGGCCCCGCGAACGGGGCCCCTGGATCATGCCTGCGCGCGGCCGGCAGCCGCGGCAGCGGACATCATTCCGGCTTGACGAACAGCGCGTTGCTGACGCTCTTCACGCCCTTCACGCCCTTCGCCACGGCAATCGCACGCTCGCGCATCTTTTCGCCGGTCACGAAGCCGCCGAGCTGCACGTTGCCACCGCGGGCCTCGACGTTGATCTGGCCGGACTTCACGTCCTTGGCGTCGATCAGCGCGGCCTTGACGGAGGCGACGAGGGCCGTGTCGTCGAGCTTGGTGCCCATCGACGTCGACGCGTGCACGATCAGTTCGTTACGGACCGACTTGACGTCCTTGACGCTCTTCGCGACCTTGCCGGCCGCGTCCTTCTCGGCCTGGGTCTTGACGAAGCCGCTCAGCAGCACTTCACCCTTGTAGACCTCGACATTGACGTCGCCCGAGGGCACGCCCTTCTCGGCCAGCAGGCTGGCCTTCACGGACGTGACTATCGTGCCGTCATCGACCATATTGCCGGCGGTCTTTTGCGCCATGGCGGGCGCCGCGAAGGCCAGCGCGATGGCGGCGAGGGAAGCGAACACCTTGTTCTTCATGGTTGTCTCGGTTTGGGGGAGGGAGAGGCGAGCTGCAATGTAGCAGCCGTCGGGAAGTGTCTCAATCCGGAAAGCGATGGCGCCGATGGGGCGTTCCCATGCCCCTGGATTGCAACGCGCGCCGGGAAATGGTGGGCCGTGATGGGATCGAACCATCGACCTACAGATTAAAAGTCTGCAGCTCTACCGCTGAGCTAACGGCCCCTTGCCGGCGAGCCGTGAATGATAGCCGATCAACGGTACCGGGTGGGATCCGGGACGCCGGCCGCCTCGAACCCGGCCCGCCGCAGGCGGCAGGAATCGCAGCGGCCGCAGGCCCTGCCCTGCTCGTCCGCCTGGTAACACGAAACGGTCATGCCGAAGTCGACGCCCAGCGCCGCCCCCTGGCGGATGATCTGGGCCTTCGACAGATCGATCAGCGGTGTACGGATCCGCAGCGGTTCGCGGCCTTCCACGCCTTCGCGCGTGGCGAGGTTCGCCATGCGCGCAAACGCGTCGATGAACTCCGGCCGGCAATCCGGATAGCCGGAGTAATCGACCGCATTCACGCCGATGAAGATGTCGTGGGCCTGCAGCACCTCCGCCCAGGCGAGGGCGAACGCGAGAAACACCGTGTTGCGGGCCGGCACATAGGTGACCGGGATCGCCGTGCCGGCGGCGCCGTCCTCGGGGACCGCAATCGTTGCGTCCGTCAGGGCCGATCCGCCGAACGCCGCAAGGTCAATCTGCATCACGCGGTGTTCGACTGCGCCTAGATGCGCGGCGACCCGTGCCGCCGCATCGAGTTCGGCGCGATGGCGTTGCCCGTACTGGAAACTGAGCGCGTGGCAGCGATAGCCCTCGGCGCGCGCAATGGCCAGGCACGTCGCGGAGTCCAGCCCGCCGGAGACCAGCACGACGGCGGTCCGGATCGCGTCCGGCTTGGTCGCAAGGTTCGTCATCGTCCTGGCTCGTTGCCCCAGAGCACCTTGTGCAACTGCACCTGCAGCCGCACGTCGAGACGGTCGGCGAGGATCCATTCGGCCAGGTCTCGCGGCGCCACCTCGCCCCAGACCGGCGAGAACAACACCTGCGCCGCCAGTGGCTGTGGCCGCTCCCGCAGCAGGTCGCGCGCCCACTCGTAGTCCGCGCGCGAACACAGCACGAACTTGAGTTGGTCACGAGCCGTCAGCACGTCGAGATTCGCGAGCTTATTGCGGGCGACCTCGCCGGACCCCGGCGTCTTGAGGTCCACCACGCGGTTCACGCGCGGATCGACTCCGGCCACGTCCAGTGCGCCACTCGTCTCCAGCGAAACGGCAAATCCCGCGTCGCACAGCCGGGTCAGGAGCTCAAGGCAGGTTTTCTGGGCCAGGGGTTCGCCGCCCGTGACACAGACATGGCGCACGCCGCTCTCGCGCGCCCGGTCGACCAGCGCGTCGATTTCCTGCCATTCGCCGCCGTAGAACGAATACTGCGTGTCGCAGTACACGCAACGCAGCGGGCACCCCGTCAGGCGGATGAAGAGCGTGGGCCAGCCGACCGCGTCCGCTTCGCCCTGGATCGAGACGAAAGCCTCGGTGACCTTGAGCCGGCTCACCGGCCCTCGGTGTTCATGTTGCCGAGCTTCACCTGCGCCAGTTTCGCCGCCTCGGACTCGGGGTAAGTCGAGATCACCTTGTTGAGCGTGGCGCGCGCGTTCTTGAACGCCTTCAATTCGTACTGGCACAGCGCGACCTTGTACATGGCATCCGCGAGCCGGCGCGATTCCGGAAAGGCGGCGACCGCCTGGTACGACTTGAGCGCCGCGTCGAACTGCGACTGCACGAACTGCGCTTCACCAAGCCAGTACGTCGCATTGTCGGCGCGAGGGCCGCGCGGGTACTTGGCGAGGTACATCTGGAAACCCCGCGCCGCTTCTTCGTAACGGCCGGCCTTCATCGCCGCGAACGCGTCGCCATACACCGACGATTCGTCGGCAAACACGGCATCCGGCGCACGGGTAGCCCCGCCAGCCGCGACCGGCGCCCCACCGCCTGCGCCGTTCTCGATCACCAGCAGGCGGCGGTCGATGTCGCCGTACAGGTCGCGCTGCTGCTGCTGCACGGACTCGAGCTGGTGCCGAGCCTCCTCGATCTGCCCACGCAGCGTGCGCAGTTCCTGCTGCGACTTCTCGATCTGCTGTTGCAGGTCGAGCAGCGACTGGTTGACCCGCGACTCGAGCGTGCCCAACCGCTGGTCGGTGGCATCGGCGCGCGATTCGAGCTCCTTGTTGCTCGCGGCGGCGTGCGCCAGCGCACTGGCCAGCAGCAGCACCGGCACCCAAGGGGCAACCCGCAGGAAATACTTCATCGCGTCACGGTCCCTGCACGAGTTCGACGCGACGGTTCTTCGAGTACGCCGCTTCGTCCGAACCTTCGGCGGCCGGGCGCTCCTCGCCGTAGCTCACCGTCGTGATCTGGCCTTCGCTCACGCCTTGCAGCATCAGCGCCTTACGCACCGTCTGCGCGCGACGCTCGCCGAGGCCGATGTTGTATTCGCGAGAGCCGCGTTCGTCGGTGTGGCCTTCGAGGCGCACGCGGGCGGTCGGGTACTTCGTGAGGTACGCGGCGTGCGCGGCCACGACGCTCACGTAATCACCGCGGATTTCGCTGCTGTCGTACTCGAAGTACACGATGTTGCGCGACTGCAGCGCCGCCAGCGCCTGCTGCTGCGCCGCGCTCATGCCCGTCGTCCCGGTGGCCGGACCCGCGTCCACGCCGACACCACTGGTCTGCGCGCCCGTGTCGGCCGGGGCCTGTGTCGTCGTATCGGGCTGAACCTGTTTTGGCTTGGTGCAGGCGGCGAGACCAACGGCAAGCAGCGTGAAGGCAACGGCATGGGTCCATTTCATCGTGAGCAAACTCCTGGATATCGGGGCCGCGGGTAGGCGGCCGGCAAAACTGGTGCGAATGATACCTTGCGTCCCGCCGCGCTTCACCGTGGCGCCGCCGGGAACGGCGACCAGACCGGTTCGCGGACGTCGCCCGTGTCCGAACTGAGCCGCTGCCGGAAGCGTCCATCGGACGAGGCCATCGCCAGCGTGCCCTTGGCACCGGCCCGGGTGGCGTAAATGATCGCCGCCCCGTTCGGCGCGAAGCTGGGCGCTTCGTCCTGCTGGCCGTCGGTCAGCACGCGCAGGTTGCGGGTCTTCAAGTCGAACGTCGCGATCCGATAACCGCCGCGGTCGAGCGTGACCAGCGCCAGCGACTGGCCGTCAGGCGACATGCGTGGACGGGCGTTGTAGCCATTGGTGAAGGTGAGCCGCTGCGGTTCCTGGCCCGCGGCCGGCGTGATGCGATAAACCTGCGCGTTGCCCGCGCGGTCGGACGTGAAATAGATGCTCGCGCCATCCGGCGACCATTCCGGCTCGGTATCGATCGCGCTGTCGGTGGTGAGGCGCGTAAGCCCCTGCGTGGCCAGGTCGAGGACGTAGAGATCGAGGTTGCCGTCACGCGAGAGCGTCAGCGCGAGCTTGCGCCCGTCGGGCGACCAGGCGGGCGCGCCATTGATACCCGCGCGGGCGGAGACACGTCGCCGCTCGCCCGTCGCGAGGCGCTGCACGTAGATCGCGGAGGCCCGTCCTTCGAACGACACATAGGCAAGACTCTGCCCGTCGGGCGACCAGGCCGGCGACATGATCGGCAGCGACGACTCGGTAATCGTGCGGGGCCCGAAGCCGTCGGCATCTGCCACGATCAGCCGGTAGCGCTGCGACGGGGGACGTCCGTCCACCGAGACATAGGCGATGCGCGTCGAGAACGCGCCGCGAATGCCGGTGAGGCGTTCGAAGATCAGGTCGGAGATGCGATGCGCCGTCGCACGCAGGCCCCGTTCGTTCGTGACGAGGCGCTGCGTGAGCAACTGCTGCCCGGTCTGCACGTTGAACAGCTCGAATTCCACGCCGAGACCGCTGCCTTCGGGCGCGACGCGGCCGATGACAAGGAAGTCAGACTTGAGCAGGCGCCAGTCCTCGAAGCGGACGTCGGCCCCACGCGTCGGCCGCGTGACGAGGTCACGCCGCTCCAGCGGCTTGAACCGGCCGCTCAACTGCAGGTCGCCTGCGATCACCGCCGCGACATCGCCCGATCCGCCCTCGGTCTGGCCGCCGAAAGGCACGACTGCGATCGGCACCGCGTCGCGCACGCCCTGGGTGATGTCGAGCCGCAACTGGGCCTGCGCGCCTGCGGCGAACAGCCAGGCGCAGGTGAAGAGCAAGGCGCAGGCGAAGGGCCGCACCGCGGGATGGAGGTGCGCATGCACGCGCAGGGACATCATGTTTGGAATCACTCCGTGGGCTTGAAGACGATGACCAGCCGGCGCTCGAACGCGCGGGCATCGCGCGGCGGCGGCAGTGGCGACGAACGATACACCGCATTGATGACCGACTGGCGCACGGCCTCGTCACCATTGCAGTCGCCGATGGTGACATTGGTCACCGTGCCGCCCGGCGCCTGCGTGACGTTCAACGTGCAGACGAGCCCGGCACGGGCAGACGCCGGCTTGTTCCAGTTACGCTCGATCGTCTGGATGAGCAGCGTGCGGTACTCGTCGACGACGCCAGAGCGGGCCAGCGCCTCGCCGGCTTCCTCGGCTTCGAGTTCGCGCTGCAACGCAGCCTCCTTGGACGCGCGCGCCTTGGCCGCGGCGGCCGCTTTTTCCTGCTCCGCCTGCTTGAGCTTGGCATCAGCCGCCGCCTGCCTGCGCTGCTCTTCAGCCTTGCGCAGCTCTTCCTGTTTGCGTTTCTCTAACGCGGCCTTCGTCTTCGCGGCCTGGGCTTTCTGTTCGGCAGCCTGCTCGCGTTCGAGCGCCAGCTTTTTCTCCGACGCTGCCTTGGCCTGCGCGTCTGCCTTTTCCCTGGCCGCGGCCTCGTCGGCCTGGCGCTGCAGCTCGGCTCGATCGGGCTCGACCGGCTGCGGTGGCTCAGGCTGCGGTTGCACGCGGGGTTCGGGCTGCGGCAGCGGCGCCGGTGACGGCTCAGGTTTGGGAGCCGACACAGGCTCGCGCAATGGCTTGCCTGACCTCACCGACGCTGGCAGGTCTTCATAACGGACGACGTTGCCTTCGATCGCCAGTTGCTCGGGTTCGGGTGGCGTGCGCCATTGCACGGCGGCCAGCGCCAGCGCCGCGACGATCGCGACGTGCACGACGATGGAACCGATCCAGGGCCGCAGGCGCCCACCTTCGGCCGGCAGCATTCCGTCAGCGCGCACCGGATCCGCGCCCGGCGGACAACGGCTCCGTGACGAACCCGACCTTCTTGGCACCCGCCTGTTGCAGCAACACCATGCCCTCCACGACCCGCCCGTACGGCACGGCCCTGTCAGCCTTGACCAGTACGGGGCGCGCGGGTTCCCGGCGCAGTGCGGCGCTGGCGAGTTCCAGCAGGCGGTTTTCGTCCAATGCCCGCTTGGGATCGCCAAGATTCAGGTACATGGCGCCGGCGCTGTCGACGCTGAGCAGCAGAGGCTCGAGGTCGTCGGGTTCGATGGGTTCGGCCGCGGCCTTGGGCAGGTCGACCTTGATGCCCTGGCTCAGCATCGGGGCCGTGACCATGAAGATGATGAGCAGCACGAGCATCACGTCGATGTACGGCACGACGTTGATCTCACCCATCAGCTTGCGTTTGCGTGCGCGTGACAAGGGTGCGCCTCAGCCCGGCGTGCCGCCGGCATGGCGTTGCAGGATCGCTGACAGTTCTTCAGTGAAGGTGTCGTAGCGCAGTTCGAGGCGGCTCACCTGATCGGCATAGCGGTTGTAAGCGATGACCGCGGGAATGGCAGCGAAGAGGCCCATCGCCGTGGCGATGAGCGCTTCGGCGATGGCAGGCGCGACGGTCGCGAGCGTTGCCTGCTGCACGTTGCCGAGCGCCTGGAACGCCGTGAGGATGCCCCACACCGTGCCGAACAGACCAACGTAAGGGCTGGTGGAGCCGATCGTCGCGAGCGTCGACAGGCTCTGCTCGAGACGGTCCGTCTCCTTGAGCTGCGCGATCTTCATCGCGCGGCGGCTGGCATCCAGCAGCTGCACGCCGGCGAGCCCAAGCTGCGAGCGCAGGCGCGAGAATTCTCGGAACCCGGAGACGAAGATATCCCCCATGCCAGTCTGCGCGCCGCCTTCGAGCGACTTGTACAGCGCCGCCAGATCACCGCCGGACCAGAACTGGCCTTCGAAGTCGTCCGCGGCCCGGCGTGCATCGTTCAGCAGCTTGCGCTTGGAAAAGATGATGGCCCACGACGCGACCGATGCGCCGACCAGCAGCAGCATGACCAGCTGCACGACAAAGCTGGCCTGCAACAGCAGGTCGAGAATGGAATGCTCACCGATCATGCGTCAGGTTCCTTCGAGGTCAGCCTTCGAACAGGCCCAGGTTGGCCGGGCGCGCCTCGAGGGCAGGCGGCGTGAGGCCGAAATGCAGGTAAGCGTTGCGTGCAGCCACCCTGCCCCGCGCAGTTCGCATGATGTAGCCCTGCTGGATGAGGAATGGCTCGATCACATCCTCGATCGTGCCGCGTTCCTCGCCGAGGGCAGCCGCGAGGCTGTCGACGCCAACCGGGCCGCCGTCGAACTTCTCGATGATCGTGAGCATCAGGCGGCGGTCCATCGGATCGAAACCCTGCGGATCGACGTCGAGCAGGTCGAGCGCCGCGCGCGCAACGTCCAGCGTGATGCGGCCGCCCGCCTTGACCTCGGCATAGTCACGCACACGACGCAGCAACCGGTTGGCGATGCGTGGCGTGCCGCGCGACCGGGTCGCGATCTGTGCGGCACCCTCCGGATCGGTCGGCACGCCAAGGATGCCGGCGGAGCGCTGCACGATGCGCTGCAGTTCGTCGTGACCGTAGAACTCGAGGCGCTGCACGATGCCGAAGCGGTCGCGCAGTGGCGAAGTGAGCAGCCCTGCGCGCGTAGTGGCACCCACGAGCGTGAACGGCGGCAGGTCGATCTTGATCGAGCGCGCACCAGGTCCTTCACCGATCATGATGTCGAGCTGGAAATCCTCGAGCGCGGGATAGAGGATTTCTTCGACGACGGGGCTCAGGCGGTGAATCTCGTCGACGAACAGGATTTCGTTCGGCTGCAGGTTGGTGAGCAGTGCGGCGAGATCACCCGCGCGCTCGAGCACCGGACCCGATGTCTGCTTGAAACCGACGCCGAGTTCGTTCGCGATCACGTGCGCCAGCGTGGTCTTGCCGAGCCCGGGCGGGCCAAAGATCAGCGTGTGGTCGAGTGCCTCGCTGCGCTTGCGCGCCGCAGCGATGAAGATTTCCATCTGCGCCTTCATCGCCGGCTGGCCGACGTAATCGGCGAGTGTCTTGGGCCGCACGGCGCGGTCGTAGACTTCTTCCTCGCGGGTGCTGGCGGCTGAAACGACGCGGTCAGGTTCGATCGTCACGGGGGTTCCTGTGCGTTCAGCCGCTGGCCGCGCGCAGCGCGTGGCGGATCAGTTCTTCGGTCGTGGTCACGGACGGATCGACCTTCTGCAGCAGGCGCGTGACCTCGGGCGGTTTGTAGCCCAGCGCGACCAGCGCGCTGAAGGCCTCGGCCTGCGGATTCGCTGCCGGGGCCGGCCCGCCCGCGGGACCGCGCACTTCGAATGCCTGGCCAGCGGCGCCGAGGGCCTTGAGGCGGTCGCGCATCTCGATGATCAGGCGCTCGGCCGTCTTGCGGCCAATGCCGGGGATGCGCGTGAGCGACGCTGCATCCTGCGCTTCGATGCAGCGATGGAACTCATCGACGGTCACGCCCGAGAGGATACCCAGCGCGATGCGCGGCCCGACGCCCGAGATCTTGATCAGTTCACGGAAGAAGCTGCGTTCGCGCTCCGTACCGAATCCGAACAGGATGTGGGCGTCCTCGCGCACGACCAGGTGCGTGTGCAGCGAAATTTCCGTGCCCACGCCCGGCAAGCCGTAGAACGTGGACATCGGTGCTTCGAGTTCGTAGCCCACGCCACCGACGTCCAGCAGCAGCACCGGCGGATGCTTAGCGGCGAGCTTGCCGCGCAGGAAGCCGATCACGGGCGGACCTCGAGCATCGCGAGCGACGCGTCGACCGCCTGCTTCGCCCCGCGCGAGTAGGCGTGGCACAGGGCGAGCCCGATCGCATCGGCCGCGTCGGGACTCAGCTCTCCCTGCAGTTTGAGCAGCGACCTGACCATCAACTGGACCTGTTCCTTCTGCGCCCCGCCTTGCCCCACGATCGCCAGCTTGACCTCCCGCGGGGCGTATTCGTACAGCGACGCGGCAATGCTGAACACGCCACAGATCGCGGCGCCACGCGCCTGCCCCAGCTTCAGGGCGCTGTCGGCATTGCGGTGCATGAACACGCGCTCGATCGCGACTTCGGCCGGGTTGTACTGGCGAACCAGTCCCTGCATGCCGTCGTAGATCTGCCGCAGCCGGGGCGGAAACGCCGCGCCCTTGGTGCGGATGGCGCCGCTGGCAACGTACCGCGCCTGCCCGTCCTGCCAGTCGATGATGCCGAAGCCGGTCGCCTGCGAGCCGGGGTCGATCCCCAGGATGCGGATCGAGACGCCCGCGGTTCCAACGGCACCCGTTGCCAGCGTCCAGCGCCGTCCGCCGCGGTTCATTCTCGGCAAATAACCACCCGGCACTGAGCCAGAAAATCTGTCGTCGTATGATAGCGGTTTTACCGCAGGCGCCGCACGCCTGCCACGGCCCGGACGAGCGCATCCCATTGAAGCCCGCCGAGATCGACATCCGCTCACTGGCACCGAGGGTGCGGGCCGCGCTCGATGCGGTGAGCCTGCTGGCGCCCAACGAGCATACGCTGCGCAGCGTCGAGCTGATGGCGGCGCTAGCGCAGCTGCAGGCCGACGACGACGTGCTGCTGGCGGCACTGCTCGTGCCCCTGCGCCAGGGCGGCTTGCTCGACGACGACAAAGCGCCCGACGTCTTTGGCGAGGCGGCAATGCGTCTCGCGACGGAGCTGGACCGCGTCGGCGACAGCGGCATTCCCGCCGGGTGGAATCCAGGCCAGCACCTGCGGCCCGAACAGGCCGAGGGTCTGCGCAAGCTGCTGCTCGCGCTCGCCTCCGACGTGCGCCTGGTGCTGATCCGGCTGGCGCTGCAACTGGTCCGCATGCGCAACATGAAGTCCGCGCCGGAACACGAGCTGCGGCGTGCAGCGCTCGAGACGCAGGAGATCTACGCGCCGCTCGCCAACCGCCTCGGCATCTGGCAGTTCAAGTGGGAGCTGGAAGACCTCGCTTTCCGCTTCAGTTCGCCCGAGGAATACAAGCGCATCGCGGGCTGGCTCAGGTCGAAGCGCGGCGAGCGCGAGCAGTACATCGAGGACGTCCGCAACGAGCTGGGCCGCGAGCTGGGCAAGCTCGGCATCAGCGGCGAGATCACGGGCCGGCCGAAACACATCTACAGCATCTGGCGCAAGATGCAGCGCAAGTCGCTGCGGTTCGACCAGGTGATGGACGTACTCGCGGTCCGCATCATGGTCGACACGATCGCCGAATGCTATGCAGCGCTCGGCGTGGTGCACGGACTCTGGAACTACATCCCGGGCGAGTTCGACGATTACATCGCCACGCCCAAAGGCAACAACTACCGCTCACTGCACACGGCCGTGATCGGGCCGGGCAAGCTGCCACTCGAAGTGCAGATCCGTACCCGCGAGATGCACGAGCACGCCGAGCTGGGCGTGGCCGCGCACTGGCAGTACAAGGAAGGACGCAAGGTCGAGACCAGCTTCCAGCAGAAGATGGTCTGGCTGCGGCAGTTGCTGGAGCCGTCGAGCCGCGACGGCAACGAGCCCGACCTGCTTGCGAACCTGCAGGCCGAAGTCTTCGAGGACCGCGTGTTCGCGTTGAGTCCGAAGGGCGAAGTCGTCGACCTGCCGAAGGGCGCCACACCGCTCGACTTTGCCTACCAGGTGCACACCAACCTCGGGCACCGCTGCCGCGGCGCGCGCGTCAACGGCCGCATGGTCACGCTGGATTACAAGCTCGCGAATGGCGACACGGTCGAGATCATTCCCTCGAAGCAGCCCCACCCCAGCCGTGACTGGCTGCTGCCGCAGCTCGGGTTCCTGGCCTCACCCCGCAGCCGCGCCAAGGTGCGCGGGTGGTTCCGCAAGCAGGACGAGGCGCAGAACCGCGAGCAGGGCCGGCAGATGCTCGAGCGCGAGCTAGACCGGCTGGGCGTGCGCGCGCCGCCACTGCCAGAAATCCTGGGAGACCTCGGGCTCGAGAACGCGGAGGCGCTGTACCAGGGCCTGGGTGAAGGCGACATCACGCTTGCGCAGGTGGCTGGGGCCATCCACCGGCGGCTGCACGAGCGCGAG
>Ga0224500_10002062_pt1 | contig 11147 bp, 8 predicted proteins | sample SF_Oct11_sed_USG_FD_168126 | JGI IMG/M metagenome (GOLD analysis project Ga0224500, IMG submission 168126) | Sediment microbial communities from San Francisco Bay, California, United States - SF_Oct11_sed_USGS_4_1 | ecosystem: Environmental > Aquatic > Marine > Sediment | place: USA: California... | reverse complement strand
CACCCCGCTGCCGGTCGAGGCGGGCCCAGCGCCCTTCGAGACCTACAAGTACACCTACGGCGTGATCGGACGGTACGACCAGCTGGGCGAGTTCCTGTCCGACGTCGCCAGCCTGAAGCGGATCATCGTGCCTACGGAGCTCAAGCTCGTCCCGGTCGACGCCAATCGCGCCAAGGTCCTTGGCGACAGCAGCGGCGCGCTTCTCGAGGCGACTTTCAAGGTCCACACGTACATCAAGACCGCGACGGCGGAAGAGGCCAGCGGAAGTTGAGGGCGCGGATGGCGCCCGCATCCACGCGCCGGCCCGACGGCCGGCGCTGACCGGAGAGTCACCGGGAGCAGCCGCTCCAGAGCACCGAATCGGGAGGGAGAGCCACGTGGTCACGCATTCACTCGGACGAGTCGTCACTCTCGCCCTGCTGCTCGCCGCCTGCGGCGGTGGCGGGGAGGAGGAAGCCGGCGTGGCGGATCTGGCAGCGATCCGGGCGCAGCGGGACAGCGTCCGGAAGGCGGCCGAGGCCGACTCGATCGCGCGGGCGGGGTTTGCCGCCTGCTCCGACTCCGTCACGGCGGCCCTGGCCAAGGCAGCCAAGGGCAAGAAGCCAGCGGCGGCGGTCCCGGAAGGGATGATCCCGCCGGAGGTCCTCCAGACGTGTGGCAAGCCGCCGGCCCCTGCCCCCGCTGCGGTGCCGGCCGCCGCCCCGGCGGCTGGCAGTCCCGCCGCCGCGCCGGCCCAGGCGCTCACGCCGCAGCAGCAGCAGGTTGCCCGGGCGGATTCCGTCAGGCAGGCGCGGGAGCAGGCCAGGCAGGACTCGATCCGGGGCGCCACGCAGCGCGCTGGTGAGGATGCCGCCGCGCGAGCCCGGCTGGACAGCGTCCGGCAGGATTCCATCCGGATGGCCGGCGAGACCCAGGTGATGCGCGAGTCGTTCACCTACACCGGTGGCGCACGCGACCCGTTCGCCTCGCTGCTGGCGGAAGACCGGTCCGGCCCCGAATTTGCCGACCTGCTCCTCGTTGGCATCTACCTGGACCTGCGGCGGTCGTCCAACAGCGTCGCGGTCCTGCGTGACAAGACCACCCAGAAGCGATACAAGCTCCGGGTGGGAGATCGGCTGGGCCGCCTGCAGGTGGCGCAGATCAGGCAGTCGGACGTGGTCTTCACCATCGAGGACATCGGCTTCGAGCGACAGGAGACCCTGTCGCTCCGCAAGAGGGAGGCAGAGACCCCATGACGCGCTCGTTCCTGTTCGCCATCGGCGCTGCGGCGCTGCTTACCGCCAGCCCCGCGCGGGCTGATGACCCCGCCGGCCCCGCCGGCGAGGTCACCACCGTGAGCGTGGTCCCTACGCCGGGTGAGGCCCAGATCCTGATCGCCGTCCGCGGCTCGGTGGACGTGAAGGACTTCGTGCTGCGCGAGCCCGACCGCCTGGTGATCGACATCCTCGGCGCCCGGCTGAATCCCGGCGCGGCCTACGACGGCGTCTTGCGGGGCGGCATCACCGACATCCGGTACGCCCAGTTCCGCCCCGACGTCGTGCGGATCGCGATCTACCTCGATCGCTCCCGCACCTATCGGGTCGAACAGCTGGACGACGCCATCCAGGTGAGCTTCGGCACCGACCAGAGCTTCCTGGCCTGGTCCAGCGCCTCGCCAGCCCTGCTCCAGCCTCCGCCGGCCCCGGCGCGGCAGCCGGAAGTCGTGGCCCCGCGGGTCACCGCGGCCGCCGCGCCGGCGCAGGGGCAGCAGGCGACCCGGATCACAGTGACCTGGGATCGCGCCAACATCGCCGACGTGGTGGCGGGCTTCGCCGCCTTCTCGGGACGCACCATCATCATCGGCAAGGAAGTGAAGGGCGAAGTCACCGCCGAGATCAAGAATCAGCCGTGGACCGAGGCGTTCGCCGCGGTGCTGGCGACCCAGGGCCTGCAGGCTGTCGAGCTGCCGGGCGGGATCATCCGGGTGGACTCGCCGACCGCGCTGTCGGCGCTCGACTCGACCGAGCCGCTCACCACCCGCATGGTGCCGGTGAACTACGCCAGCGCCGGCCAACTGGTGGGGAGCCTCAAGTCGGTGCTCACCAAGCGTGGTAACGTGGTGGCCGACACCACCACCAACGCCCTGATCATCACCGAGACCCGGAGCCGGATTGACGAAGTCTCCGAGTTCGTGAAGAGCCTCGACATCCGCACGCCGCAGATCTCGATCCAGGCGAAGATCATCTTCGTGGACCGGACCAACATCGAGGCCATGGGCATCAAGTACGACTTCGGCGCCGTCAACCAGGGTGAGGGGCCGTTCTTCAACCGCCTGTTCCAGCGCACCGACCCAGGCAGCGGCGAGCCATTCGACCGGACGGTCACCGACCTGACCGGCGAGGGCGTCGCGGCGATGGCCAACGCGTCCTCCATCATCACGGGGTCGGCGCTGGACCTGGTCTGGACCACGTCAGTCGGCGGGTTCCGGTACACCGCCTTCATCGAAGCCCTGCAGCAGGTGGATCTCGCCGACGTGCAGGCCGAGCCGGCGATCACCACCGTCGACAACCGCGAGGCGTACATCAAGGTGGGTGAGGACGTCCCGGTCCGCGTGGTGGACTTCGCGTCCTCCGGAGCCGCCAGCGCCCCGACCGCGACGGTGCAGTTCAAGGAGACCGGTATCTCGCTGAAGGTGACCCCACACGTCACCAACAGCCGCCAGATCCTGATGCAGCTGGAGGCGGAACGGTCGGACCTCAAGATTCTGCCGGCGGCGGACCTGGGCTACACCATCAGGAAGCAGAACGCCAAGAACCAGCTGCTGGTGAACGACGGCGAGACCGCGGTCATCGGCGGCCTCACGGTCACGGAAGTCATCAAGGGCAAGTCGGGCATCCCGTTCCTGGTGGACCTCCCGATCGTGGGCAAGCTCTTCGGTTATCACAATTCGCAGGAATCCCGGCGTGACTTGATCATTCTGGTGACGCCGCGCATCATCGACGACGGCAGCGGCACCGAGTAACCCGTCGGCGCACCCGGAGGAGTGGCGAGCCCGACCGACGGTCGGGCTCGCCTGTTATGGGGAGTCGCATCTGATGCTCAGGTTTCTCACCGCGGGTGAGTCCCACGGCCGGGGTCTGGTGGTCGTGGTGGAAGGAGTGCCGGCAGGTCTCGCGCTCACGGCCATGGCCGTGAACCAGGACCTGGGGCGGCGCATGCAGGGGCACGGCCGCGGGGCCCGGATGAAGATCGAGCAGGACCAGATCGAATGGCTCGCCGGTGTCCGGGCAGGAGAGACCATCGGTTCGCCGGTCGCGATGCTCATCCCCAACCGTGACTGGGCCAACTGGGAAGAGATCATGGCTCCCGAAGGGAGGCCCGGGGAGTCCCGGCGGCGGGCGCTCTCGCGCCCCCGGCCGGGTCACGCCGATCTGGTCGGCGCGCTCAAGTATGACCGCCAGGACGCGCGCGACATCCTGGAGCGGGCCAGCGCGCGCGAGACGGCGGCCAGGGTGGCCGCCGGCGCGCTGGCGCGATGCCTGCTCCGGGAGTTCGGCGTCGACGTCGGCAGCCACGTGGTTTCGCTCGGCGGGATCACGGTCTGGCCTCCCGCGGACGGCGCCTTCCCCGACTACGACACGCTCCCCCGGCCCCTCAACGCCGCCAGCGACCAGTCGCCGGTCAGGACCCTCGACCACCGCCGCGACCCGGAGATCATCGCCCGGATCGACCAGGCGAAGGCGGATGGCGACACGCTCGGTGGTGAGTGCGAGGTCGTGGTGCGGGGGCTGCCGGTGGGGCTCGGCAGCCACGTGCACTGGGACCGGAAGCTCGATGCCCGGTTGGCCGGCGCGCTGATGTCGATCCCCGCGGTGAAGGCGGTCGAGATCGGGCTCGGCTTCGAGGCCGCACGCCGGCCGGGCTCCCTGGTTCACGACCCGATCGTTGCCGATGCCATGCCGGGATCGCCCGCCGCACCGCCGGCGGTCCGGGGCGGGTATCGCCGGCAGGGCAACAACGCCGGCGGGCTCGAGGGGGGAATGACGACCGGCGAGGCGCTGGTGCTCCGCTGCGGCATGAAGCCGATTGCGACGCTGATGTCACCGCTCGCGACGGTGGACCTGCGGACCGGAACGGCGGCGCGTGCCCAGAGCGAACGCTCCGATGTCACCGCGGTCCCGGCGATGGGGGTCATCGCGGAGGCGCTCGCCGCCCTGGTGCTGGCCGACGCCATGCTCGAGAAGTTCGGCGGCGACTCGCTGGGCGAACTGCGCCGGAACTACGACGCCTACGTCGCCGCGCTGGGCGAGCGCTGGCGCCTCATGGGCCAGCCGCCCGGGAGCACACCGTGAGCCGCCACCTGATCCTGGTCGGCCTCCCGGGCGCGGGGAAGAGCACGGTGGGCAGGTTGCTGGCGGACCGGCTGCAGACGCAGTGCGTGGACATCGACACCCTCATCGTGCGGCGGATGCAGATGCCGATCACTCAGGTCTTCGGCGAGCAGGGGGAGGCGAAGTTCCGCGCGATCGAGGCCGAGCTGATGGCCAGGGCGCTGGCGGAACCGCCGGCGGTCCTGGTTCCCGGCGGGGGATGGGCCGCCCAGCCGGAGGCGATGGAGACGGCGAAGCAATCCGCGTATGTCATCTACCTGCGGACCAACGCGGCAACCTCCACCCGTCGCGCGACGATCGACTCCAGTCGGCCGCTGCTCACCGGCGACGATCCCTTCGAGCAGATGCGCCACCTGCTCCAGCAGCGGGAGCCGTTCTACCGGCAGGCGCACCACGAGATCAACGTCGAGGGGAAATCACCGGAACGGGTCACCGACGAACTCACCATCGTGGCACGGCGTGAAGCCGGGTGGTAGCGTCGAATTGCACCGTGCCGCGATGAGTCGCCTTGCGAAGCAAGCCACGCGGCAGTTTCTTGTGGCACCATGGTGACCCGTAAGAAGACCGCCAAGCCCAAGGCCAAGCCCAAGCCCGCGGCCACCCGCGCCAGGCAACCAGTCGCCTCCGCTCCCAAGCCCGCCACCCGGCCTTCCGCAACGTCGCCGGCCAAGGCGCCGGCCAAGGCGCCGGGAAAGCCGCGAGGCCGGCGCCCCGATGGCGACGGAGCCTCGCCGCCCAGCGGGAGTCTCGTGGTGGTCGAATCCCCCACCAAGGCGAAGAGCATCGGGAAGTACCTGGGCCGGGGCTTTGACGTGCGAGCCACTGTGGGCCACATCCGCGACCTGCCCACCCGCAAACTGGGTGTGGACGTCGACAACGGCTTCCAGCCCGAGTACGTGACCATCAAGGGCAAGGCGCAGACCCTCGCCGACCTGAAGAAGGCCGCCAGCAAGGCCACCGCGATCTACCTCGCGACCGACCCCGATCGCGAAGGCGAGGCCATTGCCTGGCACGTGGCCGACCAGATCGACACCACGGCTCCGGTCCACCGCGTGCTGTTCCACGAGATCACCAAGGACGCGGTGAAGGAGGCGATGGCCAGGCCGCAGCAGATTGACGCCCGCCTGGTCGAAGCCCAGCAGGCCCGCCGCATCCTCGACCGCCTGGTGGGGTACAAGGCAAGCCCGATTCTCTGGCACAGCATCAAGACCGGGCTGTCCGCCGGCCGGGTGCAGACGGTGGCGCTCCGGATGATCGTCGAGCGGGAGCGCGAGATCCGCGCGTTCAATCCGGCGGAATACTGGAGCATCGCGGCGGACTGTTTCAGCCACGGGCAGGAGTTCAGCGTCGAACTGAAGAAGATCGACGGGCACAATCCACACCTGACAAACGAGGCGGACGCCCAGGCCGTGGTCCGCGACCTGCGCGCCATGTCGTTCGTCGTCACCAAGGTGGAGAAGCGCCATCGGAAGAAGCGGCCCGGCGCGCCCTTCACCACCAGCACCATCCAGCAGGAGGCCGCCAAGAAGCTGGGCTTCTCCGCGCGGCGGACCATGCGGGCGGCGCAGGATCTCTACGAAGGGATCGAGATCGGGGACGAAGGGCCGGTTGGCCTCATCACCTACATGCGCACCGATTCGGTCCGCGTGTCGGACGCGGCGGTCGCAGCCGTTCGCGGGTACATCAGTGCGAACTACGCCGCCGGTTACCTGCCTGATACGCCCAATCAGTACACTTCGCGCGCGGCGCGGGTGCAGGATGCGCACGAGGCCATCCGGCCCACCGACGTCCTCCGCCGCCCCGAGGACATGGAACGGTTCCTGGAGCCCGACCAGTTCCGGCTCTACCAGATGGTCTGGCAGCGCTTCGTCGCGTCCCAGATGAACCCCGCGATCTACGACATGACGATCGTGGACTTCGACCTGGGCCGGTACCTGCTCCGCGCGACGGGCTCGGTGCTGGTGTTCGACGGCTACCACGCCATCTATATGGAGGGACGGGAGGCCGAGGAAGGGAAGACCATGGACGACCTTCCGCCCATCCCGCCGCTGGTCCAGGGCGACCGGGTGGACGTCCGCGCCATCACCCCGTCCCAGCACTTCACCGAACCGCCCCCGCGCTTCTCGGAAGCCAGCCTGGTCAAGGAACTGGAGCGGCTGGGCATCGGCCGCCCCTCGACCTACGCCCAGATCATCTCGACCCTGACGGCCCGCGAGTACGTCACCGTGAACCAGCGCCGGTTCACCCCGACCGAGCTGGGCGAGACGGTGGCGCGGATCATGGTGGACAGCTTCCCCTCGATCTTCAACGTCGAGTTCACCTCCGCCATGGAATCGGAACTCGACCGCATCGAGGAAGGGAAGCTGGGATGGCAGCGGGTGCTGAACGACTTCTACACCCCGTTCACCCTGGCTCTCAACGCGGTGAACCTCGGCGCCATCGTGGCGGAGGCCCACGGACTCGACACCGCGGAACTCGCCAAGGAGAAATGCCCCAAGTGCGGCGCCCAGGTGGAGCTCCGGACCGGCCGGTTCGGCCCCTACTTCGCCTGCGTCAACTACAAGCAGACCTGTGACTACGTGAAGTCGCTGCGCAAGCAGAAGGCCCCCGATCGTCCCACCGACGAGAAGTGCCACCTGTGCGCCGCGCCGATGGTGATCAAGACCGGCCGGTTCGGGGAGTTTCTCGCCTGCACCCGCTACCCCGACTGCAAGGGAACCCGGAGCATCCCGCTCGGCATCAAGTGCCCGAGATGCGACACCGGGGACCTGGCCGAACGGCGCACCAAGCGCGGCAAGTCGTTCTGGGGCTGTCTCCGCTACCCCGACTGCGAGTTCTCCACCTGGAACCGCCCGGTGCCCGACACCTGCCCCAGCTGCGGCTGGGTCGGCATGGAGAAGAAGTTCAGCAAGGCGCGGGGTGAGACGCGCACCTGCCTCAAGTGCCAGCACGAGATCGTGGTCCTCGAGGCGGAGGAGGCGGCCGCGACGTGACCCCGGCCGGCGCGCCGACGGCGACCGTCGTCGGCGGCGGACTCGCGGGGTGTGAGGCGGCATGGGCGCTGGCCGAACGCGGGGTGCGGGTCCGTCTCGTCGAGATGCGCCCCCTCCGCCGGACACCAGCGCACCAGGGGGAACGGCTGGCCGAGCTGGTCTGCAGCAACTCCTTCAAGTCCATCGAAACGTCCAACGCCCACGGGCTCCTCAAGGCCGAACTGCGTCGCCTGGGCAGCCTTCTGCTTCCCTGTGCCGACGAGGCCGCGGTGCCGGCCGGCGCGGCGCTCGCCGTCGATCGCGAGGTCTTCTCCCGGCTGGTCGAGGAGCGAATCGGCGCGGAGCCGCTCATCACGGTGGAACGCGCCGAGGTCACGGAGCTTCCCTCGCCGGGTGTGGTCGCCACCGGGCCGCTCACGTCCCAGGCCCTGACCGAGGCGCTGACGAGGCGACTGGGCGGTGCGTCGCTCGCGTTCTACGACGCCATCGCGCCGATCGTGAGCCGCGAGTCGCTGCGGGAGGAGCGTCTCTATGCGCTCTCGCGGTACGGCAAGGGAGGTGGCGACGACTACCTCAACGCGCCGCTCGACCGAGAGGAGTACGGGCGCTTCATCGGGGCGCTGGTCGCCGCGGACCAGCACCAGGGGCACGAGTTCGACCCGGTGCCCTACTTCGAGGGATGCCTGCCGGTCGAGGAGATGGCGCGTCGCGGGCCGGACACCCTGCGCTTCGGGCCGATGAAGCCGGTGGGACTCGCCGATCCCCGGACCGGTCGGGAGCCGTGGGCGGTCGTGCAGCTGCGCCGCGAGGACCGGGCCGGTCAGATGTGGAACCTGGTCGGGTTTCAGACCCGGCTCCGCATCCAGGAGCAGCAGCGGGTCCTGAGGATGATCCCCGGGCTGGAGGAGGTGGAATTCCTGCGCTACGGGAGCATCCACCGGAACACCTACCTCAACGCTCCCCTCTGCCTGGGTGAAGCGCTCGCCGCCAGGGACGATTCCCGTTTGTTCTTCGCCGGCCAGATGACCGGAGTCGAGGGCTACACCGAGTCACTCGCCACCGGCCGCCTGGCGGGACTCAACCTGGCCCGGATCCTGGCCGGAAGACCACCCACCGTCCCTCCGCCGACCACGATGCTCGGCGCGATCTACCGTTATCTTCGCGAGGCGGATCCGGCGAACTTCCAGCCGATGAACGCCAACTGGGGACTGGTGGATCCGCTCCCCGACACGGTGCCGGCGAAGGGCAGGGGAGCCCCGGGAAAGGACGGGCGCAGGCGCATGCTGGTCACACGGGCGGAACAGGACTTTGGGGCATGGCTCGCCACCCTGTGACGCGGGCCCAGCGGGGCGCGGCGTCCGACGCGCGCCCGGAGATCGCCGAGTTCCTGCTCCACCTCGAGAAGGAGCGGCAGGTCGCGGCCAACACGGTCAAGGCCTATCGCCGCGACCTCGAGACCTTCGGCGACTTCATGGGCCGCCACGCCGGGGCCGGGTGGACCCCCGCTGAAGTCGACCGGTTGGCCGTCCGCGGCTTTCTGGGCGAGATGCAGCGGCGCGGGCTGGCAAAGCGCTCGATGGCGCGGGCACTGTCGGCCGTGCGGGCCCTGTTCCGCTTCCTCCAGGTGCACCACGGACTGGAGCACGCGCCGGTGCGGAGTACCCGGGCGCCGAAAGTGGGCCGGACCCTGCCCGGCTACCTCGACCGGGGGCGCACCGAGGCGATGTTCGGCGCGCTCGAGGCCCGCGCCGAAGTGGGGGATGCCGCGGCGCTCCGCGACCTGGCGATCGTCGAGTTGTTCTACTCCAGCGGGCTCAGGCTGTCTGAGCTCACCGGTCTCAACCTGCTCGATCTCGACCTGCTCAGCGACCAGCTCAAGGTGCGGGGGAAGGGCGGCAAGGAACGGCTGGTGCCGCTCGGCCGGCAGGCGGGCCGGGTGCTGCTCAGGTACCTTGATGCGCGCGAGGCGCTGGCCCGGAAGCCGGGCGCCGATCGCAGGGCGGTCTTCCTGAACCCCCGGGGCCGGCGCCTCACGCCCCGAAGCGTACAGCGGCTGGTACACCGGGCGCTCGACCTGGTCGGCGGCGACGGGCTCAGGACCCATTCCCTGCGCCACAGCTTCGCCACCCACCTGCTGGATGCGGGGGCCGACCTCAGGGCAGTGCAGGAACTGCTGGGCCACGCGAGCCTCAGCACGACCCAGATCTATACCCACACCAGCGTGGAGCGCCTCAAGCAGGTGTATCATCAGGCCCATCCACGGGGCTAGGCAACGGAGGCATTGTGACGACCTACCATGGCACCACGATCATCGCCGTGCGCAAGAACGGCCGTGTCGCGCTGGGGGGCGATGGCCAGGTCAGCATCGGCGACAGCGTCGTGAAGGCCCGGGCCAGCAAGGTGCGCACTCTCAAGGGAGGCAAGGTGCTGGCCGGCTTCGCGGGGTCGGTGGCCGACGCCATCTCGCTCTACGAGAAGTTCGAGGAGAAGCTCGACCGCCATCCCGGCAACCTGCCGCGGGCGGCGGTCGAACTGGCCAAGGACTGGCGCAGCGACCGGGTGCTCAGGCGGCTGGAGGCGCTGCTCGTGGTCACCGACCTCGAGCACACCTTCCTGCTGTCCGGAGGCGGCGAGCTGATCGAGCCGGACGATGGCATCCTCGCGGTGGGATCCGGGGGCAATTTCGCCCTCGCGGCCGCCCGGGCGCTGCTGCCGGACGAGCGGCTGGGGGCGCGGGACATCGTGCAGCGGTCGCTCGAGATCGCCGCCGACATCTGCGTGTTCACCAACCGTCACCTCACTATTCTCGAGCTTTGACCGAGGCCTCTGCCGTGTCCGGCCCCACCGCGCCCCTGCCGCCAGCGCCTGCCGAACCGCCGCCGCCCTGGCTCGAGGAGCTGCCTCCCCGCCAGATCGTGGCGGAACTCGACCGCTACATCGTCGGCCAGGACGCCGCCAAGCGCGCGGTGGCCATCGCCATCCGGAACCGCTGGCGCCGGTCCCAGGCGCCGGACACCATCCGGGACGAGATCCTGCCGTACAACATCATCCTCATCGGCCCGACCGGCGTGGGCAAGACCGAGATCGCCCGCCGGCTGGCCCGGCTGGCCGGCGCGCCGTTCGTCAAGGTGGAGGCGTCGAAGTTCACCGAGGTCGGCTACGTCGGGCGCGACGCCGAGTCGATGGTCCGGGATCTGGTGGACGCTGCGATCAGCATGGTCCGGACCGAACGGGAGGACGATCTCTATCCCCAGGCCGAGGAACGGGTCGAGGAGCGGCTGCTCGACATCCTGCTGCCACCCGCGCCCCCGCCGCCGCGTGCCGAAGGAGGGGGGCGTCCGCCGGTCTTCATCGTCGGGCCGGAGGGACAGGCCAGGCAGGAGGAGGCCTCGGCGGACGAGCAGCGCCGCTCCCAGTCGCGGGAGAAGCTCCGCCAGATGCTGAAGGAGGGGAAGCTGGATGACCGCGAGGTGGAGATCGAGGTGAGCCCCCAGGGATACCCGATGCTCGAACTCATGCAGCCCCCTCAGGGCATCGAAGGCGAGCAGGTCAACTTCATCGAAATGCTCCAGGAGATGATGCCGCGGCGGAAGAAGCGGCGCACGGTGCGGATTCCCGACGCCCGTCGGGTACTGCTGGATGAGGAACTCCGCAAGCTGGTGGACATGGACGACGTGGTGAACGAGGCGCTCGACCGGGTCGAGAACCACGGCATCCTGTTCATCGACGAGATCGACAAGATCGCGGGAGAACGGGGCGCCGCCACCGGCCCGGACGTCTCCCG
>Ga0224500_10002061_pt1 | contig 11155 bp, 7 predicted proteins | sample SF_Oct11_sed_USG_FD_168126 | JGI IMG/M metagenome (GOLD analysis project Ga0224500, IMG submission 168126) | Sediment microbial communities from San Francisco Bay, California, United States - SF_Oct11_sed_USGS_4_1 | ecosystem: Environmental > Aquatic > Marine > Sediment | place: USA: California... | reverse complement strand
AGCCGTGAGAGTAGATCTGGGTGTTGCCCGTCAGCAATTTTTCCCGGGTACGGTTCCAGTCCGCGGGCCGGTACTCCACCTGCACGCCGAGTTCGCCGAAGACCCGGTCCATCCAGTTCATCATGGTATTGCTGATAGCCTGGGACTGCACGTCGATAAATATTTTCAGCGGCTCCCCGGTGCGCGCGTCGCGGCCCTTGGGGTAGCCCGCCTCAACCAGCAACTGCCTGGCGTAGTCCAGCGACTTGCGGCGGGGCTCGCCGTCCACCCAGTCGTAGACGTAGGGGTCGATGCCCGCCTCGCCCTCCAGGTACCCGGGAATTCCCGGGGGAATCGGCGAATGGGCCACGATCCCGTTGCCCTTGTAGAATATATTGAGGTACTCCTCGGTATTGAAGGCGATCTGCAGGGCCTGCCGCAGTTTGCGCCTGTCCTCGGTATAGCCCCCCACTACCGGGTCGCGCATATTGAAACCGTAGTAATAAATTCCCGGCTTCACGTCGGGGGACATGGTGATGTGGTGCGCCGCCAGCTCCTGTGACATCTGCACCCCGTCAGGGCCGACCACAAAGGCCTGGTCATAAACGCCGTTGGTGTTGCCGTGCACTTCACCGGAGCGGTCGTAGTAGCCCTGCAGGAATTTGGTCCACAGGGGCAGTGTCTCTTTTTCCAGGCGGAAAACCGCGCGATCCACAAAGGGAACCCGCTTGCCGGCGTCTTCCAGCATTCCCGCCTCCCGGTCGCCCGGCTCGCCCTCATCGGGATAGAACTCCGGGCGGAAATTGGGATTGCGCTCCAGCACGATCTCGCTGTTGGGGTCGTTTTTGACCATCATGAAGGGGCCTGCGCCCACGGGCCACCAGTCGAGGGTGAGGTTGCGCCGGGCAAACCCGGGGTTGTGGTAGAAACGGTCGACTTCCGGGGCGACCGGCGAGAAAAAATGCATGGTCAGCCAGTACACGAACTGGGGATAACGCCCCTTGATCGTAATCGTGAAGGTGCGTTCGTCCAGCACCGCAAGCCCGCTCATAGTGTAGTCGTCAAGGTTGAGCCAGCCCGGGCGGGGGATTTTCCCCACCTCCTCCGAGAACTCTTTCATGCCGACGATATAGTGGGACATGAAGCCCAGCATGGGCGAGGCGATCTGCGGGTCGGCCAGGCGCTTCACCGCGTAGACAAAATCGTTGGCCCGAACAGGCCTGCTCCCGGTCTCCGGGAAGTCCGGTATCTGCTGGTATCGCTGGCCCTCATCGGCGCTGGCGAAAACGTAGCGTGGCTGGCCCGCCTCATCCAGTGCGAAAGCCGGATGCGGCTGGTAGCGCTCATCGGCGCGGACCCTCATGGTGTACCGGGTGAACGCCAGGGATTCGTCGTCCTCCCCCACTTCGTTGCCATCGGCATCGAGGAAAGTCAGCCGGGGGGCCGACTCCAGCGCCAGCGGCAGCAGCTCATAGGGGCGCTTGAGATAATGGTAGCCCATCGGCGGCTCATAGATCTGGTCGATGAACAGGCTCTCATCCGAGGCGTAGGAGGTGGCGGGATCCAGGTGCTTGGGCGGCAGGGGGCTCATCACCGACTGGTAGGTGACGAGGTCGTCATCGAACTGCGGGTTGGGGTTGTTCCAGGGCGGGCCGCCACAGGCCGCCAGCAGGCCCAGCACCAACAGTGACACGACGCGGGTGACGGCAGTGCGAGCATATCCTGATGTGGTGAAATCCCTGTTTCCCGGTGGCACAGCGCCAGAGCTCCTTTCGCGAGCGCGCAAGGATAACCCGCTGTACCGGCAAGGGCCAGTAACACGATAGTGGTATGCAGACTGACGCACATTTTCCGCAGGGATTTCGACCAGCGAAAATTTAACAGCCGATATTAGCCGTTGAAGCGTGCCCACGGCCGCGCTAAGTCCCTATAATGGCTGGCTCGCATCCCGACTGGAGCCGCTTGCGCGGCAGCACGATAACATGGCGGAAGTCAGCTTTCCCTCAAATGGCCCGGCTTTCGACCCGGCTTTCGATCCGGCCACGGACACAGGTTTTTTCGGGCACCCGCGCGGCCTGCTGGTGTGCTTCGCCACCGAGCTGTGGGAGCGGTTTTCCTTTTATGGCATGAAATACCTGCTGTTGCTGTACCTTACCAAGTACCACCTGTTCAGCGACAGCAACGGCCTGGAGGTGCTGGGCAGCTATGCGGCCCTGGTCTACGCGATGCCGGTGATCGGCGGCCTGCTGGCGGACCGCTACCTCGGCATGCGCAAGGCCGTGGTTTTTGGCGGGCTGCTGCTGGTGCTGGGCCACTGCGGCATGGCCGTGGAGGGGGAACAGGCCCGCAGCGCGGGTGGCCGGATCCTGCGGGATGAGGGCGCGCTGCAGGTGTTTTACCTGTCCCTGGCGCTGATTGTTATCGGCGTGGGGTTTCTCAAGCCGAATATCTCCACCATCGTCGGCCGGCTTTACAGCCGGGATGACCCGCGCCGGGACGCGGGATTCACCATTTTTTACATGGGCATCAACCTCGGCGCGTTTGCCGCCACCCTGCTGTGTGGCTACCTCGGGGAAACTTTCGGCTGGCGCTATGGTTTCGGCGCCGCCGGGCTGGGCATGCTGGTGGGCCTGGCCACCTTCCTGCACGGGCAGCGCCACCTGCACGGCCAGGCGGGACCCGGCAGTGCTGCGACAGCGGTCGCCGCTGGGCATCAGCAAGGAATTGACCATCTACCTGTGCGGGCTGCTGGCGGTGGGCGCGGCCTGGCAGATGCTGCAGTTCCATGGCGCGGTCGGCAACCTGCTCAACATCATGGCGGTGGCGGTACTGCTGGGGCTGGGCTGGTTTATCGCCACCCGGTGCAACCCGGTAGAGCGCAGTCGCATGCTGGTGCTGATGATACTGACCATGTCCACCGTGGTGTTCTGGGCGCTGTTTGAACAGAGCGCCGCCTCCATGACCCTGTACGCCGACCGGGTGATGGATCGCAATATCCTCGGTTTTGAGCTCACGGCCTCGCAGTTCGGCGCGATGAACGCGTTTTTCATCTTTGTGTTCGCCCCGCTGTTTGCGTGGCTGTGGACGGCGCTGGGACGGCGCGGGCGCGAACCGTCCACCCCGGTAAAATTCGCCCTGGGCATCGCCCAGGCCGGGCTCGGCTTCGGCGCCCTCGTGGTCGGCGCCGCCACTCCCGACGAGGCCGGCCTGGTCGCCGGCTACTGGATGGTCCTGGCCTACCTGCTGCACACCACGGGCGAACTGTGCCTGTCACCGGTCGGCCTCTCCGCCGTCACCAAACTGGCGGTGCCCAGCGTGGTCGGCGTGATGATGGGCTCCTGGTTCCTGGCCACCGCATACTCGGAGTTCGTCGCCGCCCAGCTCGCCAAGCTGGCGGCTGTCGAAACCGTCGCGGGCACAGCGACGGATATCGGCGCCGCGCTGGCAGCTTACACCGAACTGTTCAGCGATTTGTGTTACACCGGCCTGGGCGTGGCCGCCGGGCTTCTGCTTATCACCCCGGTATTGAAAAAGATGATGCACGGGATCCACTGAGGAAACAGTCCATGGCAAAGCAACGCGAATTCGATGTGGTGGTCTGGGGCGCCAGCGGCTTCACCGGCCACCTGGTCGCCGATTACCTGGCGCAAACCCACGGCGCCGGGGGGGATCTGCGCTGGGCCATCGCCGGGCGCAACCGCGAGAAGCTGGAGCAGGTGCGCGATGAAATCCTGCCCGGGGGCAAGCGCAAGGCACTGCCGATACTGATTGCCGACAGCGGCGACCCGGCGAGCCTGGCCGCCCTGGTCGCACGCACCCGGGTGATATGCAGCACCGTGGGGCCCTACGCCCGCTACGGCACGGCGCTGGTGGCCGCCTGCACCGAGGCGGGAACTGACTACTGCGACCTGACCGGGGAAGTGCAGTGGATGGCGCGGGTCATCCCCACTTACCAGGGCGCAGCCGAGGCCTCCGGGGCGCGTATTGTCCACACCTGCGGGTATGACTCCATCCCCTTCGACATCGGCAACTGGCACCTGCAGCAGGCGATGCTGGAACGCCACGGCGTCGCTGCCCGGCGGGTCAAGACCCGGGTGGGCCGCACCCGGGGCGGCGCCAGCGGCGGCACCATCGCCAGCATGCTCAACATGCTGGAGGAAATGCAGCACGACCCGTCCATCCGGGCGGTGATGGAGAACCCCTATGCCCTCAACCCGCCGGGAACACCCGCAGGGCCGGATGGCCCGGACCAGGCCGACGCCCGCTTCGACCCGGACTTCGGGCAGTGGACCTCGCCCTTCCTGATGGCGGCGGTCAACACCCGGGTGGTGCGGCGCAGCAACGCCCTGCTGGGTTTCCCCTGGGGCAGGGACTTCCAATACGATGAGGCCGTGCTCAACCGCTCCCGCGCCGCGGCCACCCTTGCCGCGGTGGGCGCCGGCGCCGGCATGCTCGCGCTGGGGTCCGGCACCGCCCGCAAACTGGCGGGCAAGCTGATGCCTGCCCCGGGGGACGGACCCTCCCGGCGCCAGCGGGAGAACGGCTACTGGGAGGTGTTTTTCCACGGCATACATCCCACTGACAGGAGCAGGGACCTGCGCCTGAAAGTGTGCGGTGACATGGACCCGGGTTACGGCTCCACTGCAAAAATGCTGGGGGAAGCTGCGCTCTGCCTCGCCCTCGACACACCGGCGACCGGGGGCGGCTTCTGGACACCCGCCGCCGCCATGGGCAGCCAGCTGCAACAGCGACTGGCCGCGAACGCGGGTCTGGATTTTGATTTCGTCGATGCCGGCGCGGGTATTGGCAAAAAAACCTGAAAACCCGTAAATTTCGGGTCAAACAATAAACACCTGAAACAGGGGCGACAAAAACTCGCGTGAACAGGTTCAATCTCACGTTCAGGGGAGAAATTCTCGAGGGCCACGATCCGGAGCAGGTAAAAGCCAGCCTGGCGGCGATTCTTGCGATAGAAGACCCCGCGCAGCTGCAGCGCCTGTTCTGCGGCGACCCGGTGGTGCTGCGCCGCAATATGGAGCGCAAGGAAGCCGCCGAGCTTTACGCCAGGCTGCGGCAGCAGGGTATCCAGGCGGAACTGGTAAAGATCGGCGAACGGGGCGACCTGCACAGCGGTGAAGGCGTAAAAACAACAGCAACGCCAGTTGCAGCCGCCGCGGCCGTCTCGGAGGCGGCCCCCGACACCCGTGACAAACTGCCGGATGCGCCTGTCCCGGGCGCGGACAGGGGCGCCCTGGAAACCGCCCGCAGGGTCGATCTCGCTGCCCGGAAATCCCTCCGGACAGAGGACAGGGAGCAGCTCAGGGCCAAGGAAAAAGCCCTGAAAAAGGCGCTGAAGGCCAAGGGCAGAGCGCAGGCGAAACTCGACCAGGCCAGCGCGCGGGCCCGGGAAAAAGCGCGGCAGGCGGCATTGCAGGAGGCGGCGAAAGCCCAGCGCGAGGCAGAGGAGACCGCGAGACGGGAACGCCTCGCCGCGGAGCGGGCCGAGCGCGAGCGCCGGGAGGCCCAGGAGCGGGAACGCCTGGCGGCGGAGCGGGCCGAGCGCGAGCGCCGGGAGGCCCAGGAACGACAGCGCCTGGCAGCGGAGCGGGCCGAGCGCGAGCGCCGGGAGGCCCAGGAGCGGGAGCGCCTCGCGGCGGAGCAGGCCGAACGCGAGCGGCTCGAAGCCCTGGAGCGGGAGCGCCTGGCCGAGGAAAAGGCGGCCCGCAGGGAACAGGAGCGGCGCGAGGCGGAACAGCTCGCTGCCAGGCTCCAGGTGGAGCAGGCGCGCCGCAAGCGCGAGCACGCAGCGCAGGTGGCGCGGCGCAAAGCGGAGGAGCTGCGCAAGCGGGCCCAGGAGCAGGCGCGGCTGGAGGCTGAGCGCGAAGAGCAGCTGGCCCAGCGCCGCGCCATGGAAGAACAGGCGATCCAGCGTGCCGCCGCGGAGCTGGCGCAGAAACCGGGACTCAAACCGGTGGGAGCGCGGGTAAGGACCCGCCTCGAAACACCCACCCGGCCGCGCCATTCGGGGGCGCCCGCCCAGGGCAGGCGCAAGCGCCAGCCGGGGGCGCCCAACCTCTACAGCATGCGGCCTTTTCGCAATACTCCCGAGATTCGCGCCCGGGCCGACCAGTCGCGCCGGATTATGCGACAGGCCTTTACCTGCGCGGCGGTCGCCCTCACCCTTGCGCTCACCCTGGGAATTCGCCTGTTGAGCCTGCAGCCACCGGTGGCTGTCGGAGGCGCCGTCGCTATCGCGATCACCCCCCAGGATCAACCCCTGCTGCTGGCCGCAGATCACCTGCTGCTGCACGACCGGGCCGGCGTCAGCAGCACTGAACTGGGCCCGGGGCAACTCGGACTGGCCGCGCTGCGGCCACCGCTGGCCTTCGATGGGCAGGGCGGACTGCTTGCCACCGGCCGCCTGGCGGGCGCCGGCGCCGCGGCGGGCGAAGCCCCGCAGCTGCTGCGCTGTGTGCTGGCGGAATCCCGTTGCGAACAGTTCCCGGCGGACCTGGCGGGCACGAATATCTCGGCGCTTGCGGTCAATTCGCTGGATGGCAGCCTGTTCATTGCCGACAGCGGTGCCGGCCAGCTGCTCAAGCTGAACACCCGGGGGGAGCTGCTGGCCCGGGTCGACGCGACGCTTTCCCCGACCCCGGTGCTGCGCCTGGATTCGGGCCTGTTGCTGGTGAACAGCGCGCAGGGGCCCGCTATCAGCGTATTTCGTTACGAGGACAATGCCTTCGGCCGGCAGCTGGACGAGGTCCTGCTGCTGGTGCCCGGCACAGACCCTGCGGAATTTACCGGCGTGCGGGATTTTATCAAGAGCGGCGAGCACTGGTGGGTCCTGCTCGACCGGGCCGGTGGCGGCAGCGCGCGGCTCTTGCGCTTTGATAGCCAGTGGCAGTTTGTCGACCAGCCTGCCCTGGCGGCGGGCGCCCGCCCCAGCGCGCTGGCGAACTGGGGCGGCCGGGTCCTGGTGGTGGACCCATCCCGCATCCCGGTGCAACGCTTCAGCGCCGAGGGAGTCCCCGAGGCGCCGCTGGTCTCAAAGTCGCTGACAGGCCTGGGCGCGGACAGGGAGCACCGGGCGAATCTCACCCTGCTCGGCTGGCGCCTCAGTCTCGCACTGTCTGTCCTGGGCGCACTGGCGGCGCTCTGCGTCGGCGGCCTGCACCGGGTCCGCAGCCTGGTGTACAAATCCTGCCGGGAGCGCGGCGCCGAGCCGGTCGACAAACTGGCAGACAGCGTTGACTGGGTCGAACTCGCACCGGAGCGGTCCGCCAACCTGGGCAGGACCGGCATGGCACTTGCCGTGCTGGCCACCGGCCTCGTGGTCGGCGCCATCGGCCTGGGTGCATCCAGCCTGCAGTTATCGGCCCTGCTGCTGGTGCTTGTGGGCCCGGCCGCCGCCCTGATCCTGCTGCAGCGCAGCGACCCGGGGCATATCGGCATTCTGGGCCAGGAGTTACTGCTGGTGGATCACGGGGGAATGTACCACCTGGGCAGCGGCGGCCGTATCCAGTGCCGCGGACCGTTCCTGATGATTGACGATGTCACAGTCTTCACCGGGACCCGCTTCCTGCCCGCGTTCGCCGCAGCCGCAATCGGGCAGCAGGTGGCGCCGCTCGCGGCGGAAGGCGTGCGGGTGGATCGCAAGATCGTCACGGTCAAACTGCTGCAGAGCCGCCATCCGCTGGCATTGGGTGCGGTGCTTATCGTCGCCACGGTGGCCGCCGCCCTCGCGCTGTTGTCACTTCAGGGTATTTTTTGACAAAGCCACTCACACCCTCCGGGGCGACAGGGCTTCCCGGTATTCGATATACTGTGCCGCGACACTCTCGATACACCAAGTTATACGGCACGCGTCATAACAGGCGCACGAACACGCGCGACTTTGCGACAACAACCAGGGACCACGGCCTGCATGACTACTCCCCCAACAGACCAGCCGAGCCCGCCGCGCGCCCTGAAGGTCTCGCTGTTTGTCACCTGCCTCGCTGACCTGTTCCGCCCGTCGGTGGCCTTCGCCAGCATCAGGCTGCTGGAGCAGGCCGGCTGCGAGGTCAGCGTCCCGCTCAAGCAGACCTGCTGCGGCCAACCCGCTTACAACACCGGGGACTTCGAGTCTTCCGCGCCGCTGGCGCGGCAGCTTATCCAGCAATTCGAGGCGGCGGATTACGTGGTGGTTCCCTCGGGCTCCTGTGCGGGGATGATCAGCCGGCACTATCCCGAGTTGCTGGACGGAGAATGGCGCGAGCGAGCCCTGCGGCTGGCGGCCAAGACCTTCGAGCTGACCACTTTCCTCAACGATATCGCCCACATCAGGCGCGGCGAGCGCGCACCGCTAAAGCTGCCCGGGGTAACCTACCACGACAGCTGCGCCGGCCTGCGGGAACTCGGAATCAAGGCCCAGCCCCGCGCCCTGCTGCAGGAACTGTGCGATACCCAGGTGACAGAATTACAGCAGACCGATGTCTGCTGCGGGTTCGGCGGCACCTTCTGCGCCAAGATGCCGGAAATTTCAGGCAAGATGGTGGGGGACAAACTCGCCAGCGCCGTGGCCACCGGGGCGCAGATTCTCGCCGGTGGCGACCTCGGCTGCCTGCTCAATATCGCCGGGCGCGCCAGGCGCTGCGGCGAGAACATCGAAGTCAGGCACATCGCGGAGTTGCTCTGCGGTGACCTCGACAGTCCCGCCATTGGCCGGGGGCAGTGATGGATACACTCGATTGAAACAGACCAGCAATACGTTTCTGGACAACGCCCATGCGGCGCTGCAGGACGCGGACAGGATCCAGCGCCGGGACCTGATGGCGCTGTTCATGCCAATCGTCCGCGATGCGGCGATGGACAGCTTCGGCCAGTTCGAGGAACTGCGCCAGCAGGTGAAACAGGTCAAGCAACACACGCTTGATCACCTCGATCACTACCTCGCACAGTTCGAGCGGGAGGCACTGCAAAACGGCAATCATGTTCACTTCGCCGGCAATGGCGACGAAATGAACAGCATCGTGCTCGAAATATGCCAGCAGCACAGCGCCCGCCGCATCGTGAAGGGCAAGTCGATGGTCACCGAGGAAACCGCCCTCAACGACTATCTCAAGCGCGCCGGCCTGCGCGTGATGGAGACCGACCTGGGCGAGTACATCATCCAGCAGGCGGGGGAGACCCCGAGTCATATCGTCGGGCCCGCGCTGCACAAATCCGCCGCTGACATTCGCAAGCTGTTCCTGGCCAAACACGATCTCGGGGAGCGCGACCTGGCAGAGACCTCGGACATGGTGGGCGAAGCCAGGGAGGTACTGCGCGAGCATTTCCTGAAGGCCGAAGTGGGCATCATCGGCGCCAACGCCCTGATTGCGGAGAACGGCTACAGCATGCTGGTCACCAACGAGGGCAATGGCGACCTGTGTGCCAACCTGCCCAACGTGCTGATCGTCTGTGCCACTATCGACCGGGTACTGCCGCGGGCAACGGATGCCACCGCGATGCTGCGACTGCTGGTGCGTTCCGCCACCGGCCAGGCCCAGACCTGCTATACCAGTTTTTACTCCGGCCCGAGGCGCGAACAGGACATCGACAGCCCACTGGAAACCCACATCGTGCTGCTGGATAACCGGCGCACCGAGATCCTGGCCAGCGACTACCGCGAAATGCTGCAGTGCATACGCTGCGGGGCCTGCCTCAATCACTGCCCGATTTACGCCGCCGTGGGCGGGCATGCCTATGGCTGGGTCTACCAGGGTCCCATGGGCTCGGTCCTGACGCCGCTGCTGACGTCCCTGGAACAGAGCGCCGCGCTGCCCAACGCCTGCACCAGTTGTGGCCGCTGCGCCGAGGTCTGCCCGGCCGACATTCCCCTGCCCGACCTGCTGCGGGACCTGCGCCACGACGAGACCCGGCAGAAATTGTCATCTCCCCGCTGGCGCCTGGGGCTGCGGCTCCATGCCTGGCTGGCGCGACACCCGATGCTTTACCACGCCCTCACCGGGCTGGGTATTTTCTCACTGCACCTGCTGGGACGGCGCAAGGGCAGTTTCAGCCGCCTGCCGCTGGCGGCCGGCTGGACCAGCCAGCGGGACTTCCCCGCGCCCGAGGGCAAAACCTTCATGCACCAGTACGCCGCCATGCAGCGCGAGGACCAGGCCCGGGAGCACAAGGCGGCGCATGCCGCGGAGTCCCCACCGGCGCCAGGGCCCGAAAAATCCGCCCGACCCAAAACGAAAAGGACCAGACCGGCCAGGCCCGGGAAGACGCGGGCTCGCACCGACCAGGCGCCCCCCGGCAAGGCCGCTGCCGGCAAAACCAGGTCCCGCAGGCCAGCCCAGGGGAGAGCCCCGAGCGAACGCATAGAACCCAGCCTGGGAACAGACTGGGCAGGTGAAGCCGATAACGATGCAGGTGGGCCCGATGAGCGATAGTCCACGCTCGCACATCTTTGCCCGGGTGCAGCGGGCCAGCCGCCCGGCGGAAGCCGAGGCCATCCAGCGCGACCTCGATGCGCTTGGTACTGCACCCCGCGCCGACCTGCCCGCGCCCGACCTGGCAACCGCTTTCCTTGCCAATGTACTGAAAAACTCCGGCACCGTGGACTGCGTCGCCAATCGCTCAGGCGTGGTCAAGGCCCTGGCGGAATACCTGTACCGGCATTTTCGCAGCCACCGCCTGGTGGCCGGCAACGATCCCAACCTGGCGGCCATGCCCTGGCGCGAGGCAGGTGTGCTGCCGCGCTTTGGCACGGTGGAACCGGGCGAACCGGTCGCCCTGAGTTACGCCCTGCTGGGTGTGGCGGAAATCGGCGCCATCGTCACCGTGACCGGCAAGGCCAATCCGGCGGCGAACAACCTGTTGAGCGAACACCACATCGTAGTGGTGGACGCCACGCGGCTGGTGCCTGACATGGAAAGTGCCTGGAAGCGAATCGGGGAGGAAACCGCGAAGAGCGGCCGGCCGCGGGGCATCAATTTTATTGCCGGCCCCTCGAGTACCGGGGACATCGAGGGGAAACTGGTCTACGGTGCCCACGGCCCCCGCAACTGGCACGTCATCCTGATGGGTGATGTGCCGGCGACGGCACTGGCAGAGGCCCACACACTGGCGGGCCGCTAGCTCAGCGTACCTGTACCGGGTATCCCGGGGCCGGAGCTGCTCCCGGCGCCGGAGCCGGGGCTGG
>Ga0224500_10002060_pt1 | contig 11163 bp, 8 predicted proteins | sample SF_Oct11_sed_USG_FD_168126 | JGI IMG/M metagenome (GOLD analysis project Ga0224500, IMG submission 168126) | Sediment microbial communities from San Francisco Bay, California, United States - SF_Oct11_sed_USGS_4_1 | ecosystem: Environmental > Aquatic > Marine > Sediment | place: USA: California... | reverse complement strand
GGCACTCCCCGTAGGGTGGTCCTGAGTTGGTGTCTGGGAGGAGGGGGTCCTCCTTTGAGCAAGGTCCGTGGACCTTGCTCTGCGCTTAGGTCGCCACGAAGTTCGCATCGAGGACGACCAACCGTTTGAGGTTAAACACCATCGCCTGCAAGAAGGCCGCGAATTGATTCTTGGCCACGCCGCGGTAGCGCACCCGCTTCGGGCGCTGGGCAAAGACCCGTTCATAAGGCGCTCGCAGATGCGTATACCACCGATCACGATCCCGATTCTTGGATTTCATATTGTTTCGTTGAATGGCCGCGAGATGACAGTTCCGCTGGGCAGCGGCCTGCCGAGCGGGAGCCGTACAATAACCTTTATCCCCATAGATCGCCCCTTGGGTGGGGCAGACATGCCGGAGGCCTTGGGCATCGGGCAGATTGGCCGGGGTGGTGGCCACTTTGTTGATCAGCCCGGATTGCATGTCCACACTGACATGCTCTTTATAGCCGTACCAATATTTCTTCTTGCCCTTACACCCAATCCGGGCTTGCTTGTCCACCGCCACCTTGGGCAGGATGTCATTGTTCAGCTGCTCAATCTTCTACTGCCGCGCCTTGTCGCGCTCTTCCCACAACGTGGCTTTGGCAATCAGATGCGTGGCATCCACAAACGTGAACACTTCACTCATTAGCCCAGCGGCTTTGAGCTGCTCACGCATACCGGCAAACAACTGTGAGAGCCGTGTGGGCCCAATACGGGTGCGGACTCGGGTAAAGAGGCTGTAGTCGGGCGTGGGTTCCGACAAGGTGAACCCACACAGCCATTTGGCCGCGAGATTTGCTTCCAGATATCGCTCCAGTTCTCGATCCGAGAGGTCTTCCAAAAATTGCACAAGCAGACAGCGAAAGAGTCGCTCCACGCCATACCCCTCGGCCCCTTTGAGATGCCTCACGTCGGCCAAGGCTTCGGTGGCATCCGGCAGATAGGCATGAAACCGCCGGTATGGGTGCGTGGACGAGACCAGACCGTCGAGATCAACCAGTTCCATTTGAGACATACACGGCTCCAGCGCAAAGAGAGAGGGACTGAACCATAGGACGAGGCGCAGTATACCAAAACTTCAGCCCACACCCATTATTCAACAGTCCCTGTATGGTCAGCCTGTGTACCAGTACGGACTCATCGGAAACTGCCAAATTTCCGCGCTGATCAGTGCACAAGGGTCCCTCGACTGGCTGTGCCTCCCGAGACCAGATAGCCCACCGATCTTCGGGAAAATCCTGGACCAGGAGGGTAGCCAGTTTTCCATCTCCGCATCCGTCCCGTCCTCGGAAACAACCACGACACAACAATATCTCCCGAACACCAACATCCTGATTACCACCGTTTCGTTACCCAGCGGGGACGCCTTCCGGATTACCGACTTTTGCCCTCGCTTCCTGCAATATGGCCGCATCTATCGTCCAGCCGCCCTCTTTCGAATCGTCGAGCCGCTGAGTGGATCACCGCCTATTCGTGTCTGTTGCAAACCGGTCTCCGGCTGGGAGAAAACGCCGGTTCGACCTGTCCGCGGCAGCAGCCACGTTCGATACGATATTCGGGGAGACTACTTGCGGCTGCTTACGCATATGCCGCTGACATACCTCTGCGGGGAAACGCCGGTCCTCCTGACGTCGAAGATGTACTTCGCACTGACGTGGGGACTCGGGATTGAGGATGATCTCGTCAAAGTCAGCCACGAGTTTCTCGATCAGACGACCAAGTACTGGCAGACCTGGGTCAAACAGTGCTCGATCCCTGTCATCTATCAGGAGGAAGTCATCCGCTCGGCCCTCGCACTGAAACTCAACTGTTACGAGGACACCGGAGCGATTCTCGCTGCGCCCACCATTAGCTTGCCCGAGGAACCAGGAGGACCACGCAACTGGGATTATCGCTACTGCTGGCTGCGCGATGCACATTTCTCGCTTTCGGCGTTTCACAATCTCGGCCAGTTTGAAGAAATGGAAGGCTTCCTGAAGTTTCTCCTGAATGTCGGCTATGCCTCTGAGCAATCCCACGATCGTTTGGCGCCGGTGTATAAACTCAGTCAGGACCTGCCCCTTCCGGAAACTGAGCATGCCAACTGGCAGGGATTTCTCGGCAGCCGACCAGTCCGGAGCCATAACCAGGCAGCCGAACATATACAGAGCGGCGTGTACGGCGAGATGATTCTCACGCTGGCTCCCATCTTCTTTGACAATCGGCTCATTGACCTGCGGACCAAAGAACATGAAGCGCTGGTCGCCAATTTGGTCCGCCTCTGTGAGCGAAGCATCTCTCAGCCGGATGCCGGGCCATGGGAGATTCGTAATGGCTGGAAGGAGCATTCGTTCACGAATCTCATGTGTTGGGCCGGACTAGACCGGGCCTATCGTATGCAGCAAGCCGGGTTCTTCCGCGATCTGCCGACCAACCTGGACAGCGCCCGTGCGCGAGCGGCAAATGCTTTGTTGCAAGCCACCAAGGACAAAGCCCTCCGGAATGGACCGACTGACGAGAGTTACGACGCCTCCTTAGCTCAATTGGCCATTCTCGGATTTCCAGATCGAGAGGTGTGCGATACGACGATCACGCAGATCAAGCAAGCCCTCGCCCTGCGCCAAGACGGAAAGGAAACGGGATTTTTCTTCCGCTACCTCCGGCAGGACGATTTTGGCAAGCCTCAGTCGAGCTTTGTCATTTGCTCATTCTGGGTCGTTCAAGCGCTCGCCAAACTGGGTCGTCTCGCTGAGGCGAAGCAGATCATGAACCAGATTCTCACCGGAGCCAATGGCGTCGGGCTCTTTGCCGAGCACTTCGTGCCGGAAACTCGCGTCCAACTTGGAAACTTCCCGCAGGCCTATTCCCACGTCGGCTTGATCAACGCTGCGTTCGCCGTCAGCCCGCCATGGAGCGATGTGCTGTAGCAGCACAGTGAACGTATCTGCCCTCTTCCATTAGGTGCATTCCCGAAACAGACAGTGGAGTCTCTGCAATCAGTGCTGCCGTGAGAGGCTTATCATTCTCCTTTCAATCCCATGAAAGCATAGAAGAGGTGTCGGGTCACCCCAGGGAAAGCATACTGGTGGGTTGAAGACTCTTTCCGGCGGCGTCCATGAAGGGATGAGCCGCCGGAACGCACGACGTGCGGTATGGTGGAGGCGAGGGGAGTTGAACCCCTGTCCGAAGATCGTCAGTTCACTGTATCTACATGTGTAGCCGACAATTTAAGTTTCGCAGCCGTCCACGCCAGTCGGCAGGCTTAGAACAGCCACTAGCCCAGAAAGTTCTCGTCCTCAGCCGCTGAGCACCGGCCTTGGACCAGCCCGCTGCATCGCGCTCTTCCACCCCCGCGGGCATCAGATGGAAGAACGTCGCAGTTAATTAAGCTGCGAGTGCCAGTTCTTGATTGGCAGTTGCGTTTTCTCGGACTTTTACGAGTTCCCGAGAGCTCGACATGCAACAGTGACCTCAGCATCCCCGTCGAAACCGGTCGCCCCCTTTGTTCAGGTTGTAGAAAATGACCGCCAGCTGCGCTCTCGCTCACTGTGGCCTTGTCAGAAGACCTTTTTGAACATCTTCAAAAGATTCCTGACTCACCGATACTTATCATAGATACTCATGATACCGCACCAGTCAATGGGAAGCCACCTGCCAACGGTTTCCCACCCATGGGTATTTTATCAAGGGCGCCACCGCACCCTTCTATGCTTTCGCTACTTCATCCAGGCTTGGCCGGATGAGGTACGGGCCATAGACACACGCAAAGAGTAGGTAGGCCCCACTCCAACAGAGCGCAGAGAGGCCAAGTAGCGTATAGGTAAGAGCCGTAGAAATATCGACGTTGGGGGCAAAGATTCGCAGGAGCGCCCCGACGTTGATCAGCACATACATCGACACAGTAAACCCGTCAGCATGCCGCGGTCGTCCCGTGTGGCCGAGACTCGCGCGAGTCATCACCGCGAGCGTCATCGCGCCCATCGCTCCAGTGGTGAGGAGATGAACCGCGTTCTCAGGAGAGAAGCCAACCCCTAGAATCGATGCCCCAAGGGCGATGAGAAACAGCGCCACCCATCCATACCCGATGTGCAGAATCAGCACGAGTGGTTCTTTCCAGGTCCTCCACCCTCCCCAACGGAAAAGACGTACCACGCTCGCCACCCCAGCCACGAAAAGCGCGGTTCCTGTCCACATACTTTCCGGACCAATGATCCAGCTGATGACGCTCACTAACACAAGAATGATTGCACCTCCATCAGTCTGAGAAAATACCTCAGGCAGTCTGGATACGTTCCGGTCAGCCAGGTACTCACGCGTAAAGGTGGGAGCGAGTCGTCCTCCGATGATCGTCAACAACATCGTCATGACGGAGAGCGCCAGCCGTTCGGGAAGGTCTGTTGGCATGCCACGCAACGCAGCCAAATGAAAGAGAATATTGGCGCCGGCAAAAAAACTGACCAGCACACCAATCGGTGCGCGATCCCAGCTGCGAGCGGCAATGATTTCCCTCCAGACATAAGTAGCCAAGATGGCTAAAAAAGCTCCATCGACAACTGCGGCAGCAGAGGCTCCCGTTAAAGGCACTGCCACGAGCAACCGTCCTGCCAGCCACAGCAGAAACAGGGTCAGTAACGGTGCCCCTCTCAACGGCATCCGGTCCGTCCAATTAGGCATGGCCGTCAATAAGAATCCGGCAATCAAGGCAGGCAGATACCCAAAGAGCATCTCATGGACGTGCCACTCACGCGGGGAATACAAAAAGACTGCTTGAGTCTTCCCTGCAAACAAGGCGACCCAGATAAGGACGGATAGTGCAGCAAACAGCGCAGCACCCAGGAAGAACGGGCGAAACCCATACGATAAGAACGCCGGGCCTTCGTAGGGAGGAAACGTCGGTTCGTCATCTTCTTGCTGCACGGTTGCAACTGACTGGCCAGCCATCTGAATCTCGTTCGATGCCATAGAACTTGATTGTGGTGTGTGGGTCAGAGGCCTGTCAACCGAGGGCAAGAATTCTATGGGCAGGCCGTCGGTCTCATCCCAGGCGGTTCAGAAACCGTTTGGAGGCGGGATAGGTGCTCCACAGCAGTTCGAGTGTGATGGATGTCAACAACGCCGTGAGTTGTGTGGATTTCTCTTCCGTTTTGGCTGCGAGATCTTGCCCCCGTACGCGTGCCCACACGTGGTGCAAGGTGGTGTGGTGCTTCGAAACCAAGGTTTTCACGTTCTCGATCCAGAACCTGGGATCTTCGGGATCCGCAACATACTGTCCTTGGCCTCGGCCGAAATGAGCAATGGCCAGATACCGGATGATGACGTCTTGAACCAGCAAATCCAGATACTCATCCGACCATGTCACCGGAGTCGGGGTACTCCCTGCCCGCCGTTCCGCCCAGGCTTCCCCTCCGAGAAATCCAAGCACACCTCCCACCACTGCCCCGGCAACCGTAAACAGGCCCATACTGACCCCACCAGTCGCCGCATCAAGATGGAGCCCGGCATAGGCTCCGCTGGTCAGAGCTCCACCAATCCCGCCGATGGCGGTCCCACTGAGAGTCGCATCACCAGGGCTCTGCGAGCCTCGTTGTACTTCGACATGTTCCATCCTAGCCTGGATCACGCCGATCGCATTCCCTTCCAGGCCATGCAGGGCAATGACCCCTTTCGTCGTCGTCCCAACCTCGTTCACCAAGTCCTTTAAGAGGCCATCGACAGCCTGTTGTTTCTGCATTTCCATCGGTGAGCCGTCACCCCTGGTCATCACCCGAGACTTCGCGGCGCGTGACACCAGCACAGCCCATTGCTCCATCGCCGCGTGGAACAGGGTCAGATTCGCCTTCTGCCACACGGCGAATAATCGTGTCATACGCTGACGATCGTCTGGGGGCAGCAGCGATTGAATGGTCTCGAACAGAATGCCTTCCTGGACCCAACAGCGGCTGAACGCATCGAGACTGTGCACGCCCCTGACGAAGCCATGCCGAGCGAAGTAGTCTTTCCATGGTTGTTCCAGACGTTCCTGATCTTGGCGGTCTTTGGGAGGGCCGGTTTGGTTCAGCAGGACGATGACGGGTTTGCCGATCCATTCGAGTAACCGCAGTTCCGGCGCGATATACCCGGCCATGCTCGGTTCTTCAGCTGCATTCACCAGGTAGAGGACGACGTCCGCCTCTTGCTGGACGTTCAACACCGCCTGTTGGGCACACCAGGACGGCCGATCACGAAATCGGTCCCACACCTCGGTCAGAATCCGAACGATGGGATTCTTGGCCCCCTGTAACCGCGAAAGGATCTTTTGGCAGTTGGGAAAACCAGGCGTGTCCCATAGCTGCAGGGACTCTCCGGCCTCCGTTTCCAGCACGGTATATTTTTGATTCTCGAGCGTGACATGCGCGCGATCAGCGACGAGACCGATATCCTTCCGGAGCAGCGTTCTGGCCAGAGTGGTCTTCCCGATATTCGTGTGGGAAATTAAGGAGAGGGCGATCTGGGTTTTTTCGACGCTCATTTTTCCCCTCGAAAATCACCGGGCCACAAACAGTTGGGCAAGGCTTGCAGTTCTCCATCCGTCGGTCCAAAAGGGTCTCGGTATTTCAAGGCGTGGAGTCCACACTCTTTTGCCAGCGTCGCCCAAGCCTGGCATCGTTCCTTCAGCCGCTTCTCATGATCGATTTGAGCATAGGCTTCGCAATCCAGTAGGACCAACAGCATGTTCGGTTGGCCTCTGCCTCGGATCGTGGCTTTCAGCTCCTCCAAAAATTCGCCGTGAGTTTCCTCCGGAGCTTGGGCCACATTGAACACGACCACGACACAGAGACCTCGATCGAAATCGGCCGGAACGTGAGAATGCCGGTCGCCGTATTGGACCGAGTTCCCCACATGGATGTCCGCTAAAACGCCGAAGGCATCGCTGAGGAACGCCAAGAACCGATCGTCGGCCTCCTTCACACGATGGCTATAGGGAAGCACCTCCACGAGCAGCCCCTTTCCTCGGTAGGGATTCAGTAGGCGCCGAAAATACGGTTCGTTGCTCGGTAGCTGGACATCGGCGGCCAGTCGAGCCTTGCGCATCCATGCAGTCGAGGCGAGCAGGGTTCGTGGGAGAACAATGAACAGCACCGTGGTTATCGCCCAGAAATGAATCCAGATCGCTGCATTGGCCCTGGCTGTGCCCTGCAAATTAGCGATGGCTTCCACGCCGGGCATCGGAGTCCCCAAGAACCAACTTGCCGGCGCGAAGAGAATGGAGAGAAAGGTGTGGACTCCCTCGGCTTCCATGAACGTGCTGTCCCATCCTGCCTTGTACAAAAAGCTGAAGCCACGCAGGTAGAGCCCTGCGATCACGCCGATCGCCAGCGCTGCAGCAGCCGCGTGAAGCATGCTGCGGGCATGGGTGATCAACAATTCGTGGCCGCTGTGGAGCAGGCGGGCGGCGTACGTCGCAAGGGATGCTGCCATCCATTGCTGTTCGTCGGAACTCTGTGCGTGATCAGACCGAAGTCGGCTGAGCCGGCCCTTCACGCTGAGTCCCAAGAGCCATTCCACCATCCCCGGCAGGCCTGGCTGAGACCGATCTCGTGACGGTCGAGGTACAACCATGCTGTAGAGCACGCCGATATAGGCCACCGCATGCCAGAGCAGGAGCGTGAGAAGAGGAAAATTCAGGAGGTTAATGTGGCCAGCTGGTCCGATAGGGTCGGCGAGGAAGCCTCCCACCAGAGCACAGCCGATCAGCAGCGTGACCGGAATCTTGATCCGTAAGGCGGCGAAAGCTGAGTTGAACACAGGATGCTTCTGCGTCAGTCGATCGACAATGTACTCGGCCCGTTCAATAACCCGAGCGTCACCAGCCCGCATTGGATCTTCTGCGGCTGTGCAGTCTCTCGGATCGTTTCCATGGCCAGGCGGCTCCCGTTCGTACCGCAAGATAAACTTGTGGTCCGGGTCATGTTCCTCGCAGGCCTGAACTAAGAACACCTTAGCAAGTTGGGCAAGCGTCATCGATGGTCAGCTACATACTCGCGGTTCACAATAGATGGTCCCCTCCGTACCACGATTCGGCGCATTATCGGGGCCCGGAATGATTCCGTCAATGACATGTTCGAGGCTCTTTCATTCCGTGTCATGCAAGGTGGGGTCTCTATTCCTAGACCTGTATCGTTTTGTCTCATCGGGCGTATCACTATAGATACGTTTGACACTGAATCCATGCGTCGCTAGCCAACGATCGGACCTCAGGAAGCAACCTAAGTCGCAACTCTCAAGCATCTTCGGTGGTGTAACGGAACAGCGTCCTCCTTGGCATCATCATTGCGTATGCAAATGAGTCATTACGAGTACAGATCATCTGTGCTCGACCTACTCTCAAGGAGGGACTCCCATGAAATGCGCGAGATGCAGTGGCTTAATGGTTGTGGATCACTTACTGGATATGCAGGAAAGTTATGTGCCGATGTGGATGCGAGGGCTGCGCTGCGTAGCCTGCGGCAATATCGAGGATCCCCTCATCCATTATAATCGGATGATGCACGAGGCTCGAAGAATCAGAAGGCGCATGTCGCGTACAGCGCACCCACTCGCTGCACAAGCTCAGGCAGCATAGCTAGGTTCCGACCTACTTCCTCGTGGGCTCGTCACGGCTCGCTCCCCGTTCGCCCGGCCGTAACAGACGGGTAACGGGCCATCGTCTGCGTAGCGAGCCCTGCTCGAGCCTGGCAGACGGCGACGCCCGCCTCACGTGTTCTTTCTCGCGGACTCCCAAGGACTTTCCACGGCTTTCAGTATGAATTGGGAGCTGAGCGTCGACCGCCGACAACCAATCGCGCTGATCGCTATTGATCTCCATTGACCACGGCCAACACCCGCCGACCGTAGCGTTCCGCTTTCATCTCACCGATACCCGGAATCTCTAACAAGGCCGCCGGCGTCCCCGGCTTGTAGCCAGCAATGGCCTTCAACGTTTTATCGTGAAAAATCAGGAACGGCGCCACGCCTTCTTCCTCCGCCAGTTCAGAACGGAGTTGCCTAAGCCGTTCAACCAGTTGTCGATCCGGCACTGACGCCTGAGCAATGCCTGCGAAGGCGGCAGACGAGCGACGCGGCTTGTCCACTGATACATCGGCCTGAGGGTCCTCTCCCTGTGGCAACGCCACCGCACAAATCTCTTGCAGTACCTCTCGCCCCTTGGACGTCAATTCGAGCGTGGGATACTCGGCACCCTCGATTCGAAGATACCCTGACTGAATGAGATTCTTCACCAAACCAGTCACAACGGGTTTAGTCTGTTCCCGACAGATACCGTATGTCGGACAGTTTTCTGCGCCATAGGCCAACAGCGCTTTCGAACGGCTTCCACGAAGCATGTCGACGATGCGGCCCATGCCGAACCGCCCCATGCACCAGGACACGGTTTCCAATATGGCCTTCGCGGAAACTTCGGTTTTGTGAGAGATCGAACGGCCAGGCTGTTGCGCCGGCGTGACACAACGATCGCACAGACCGCATGGGCCCAACGCCCGCTCGGCATCGTCGCTGAAGTACTCAAGAATCGCGAGCTGCCGACAGGTCGACGTCGAAACATACCCCAACATTTCTTGAAGAAGCGTCTTCATTCGCCCAGCACGATCAGTGCCCTCAGGATCTTTTGATGCCTGCTCAATAAAGTATTCTTGCGTGGCCAGATCACGCTCATGGAACAGCAACGCACATGCCGCGGGCCGTCCGTCGCGACCGGCTCGCCCCACCTCCTGGTAATAGGCCTCGAGGCTTCCAGGAATGTCGAAATGGACGACCAAGCGGACGTCCGGCTTATCGATGCCCATGCCGAAGGCATTCGTCGCGGCCAGGATTCGCACTGCTCCTCGGCGAAACTCCTCATGGACCATTCGCCGTTCCTCATCCGAAAGACCGGCATGGTAATAGCCGACCGAGGGGTGGGATTGCCCCAGCCATGCCGCGACCTCCTCCACAGCTCGGCGAGTGGCGCAGTAGACGAGGATCGTCCCCTTCTCCGTCTCGCGAACCAAACGTCCCAGCGTCGACAGCTTGTCTTGGCGCGCCTGAGAGAGATGAACGGAGAGGGCGAGGTTGGTCCGACGAAACCCTGCGACGAGTCGAAAGGGATCGCGAAGCGACAGCCGCTGGCACAGATCTGTTTGCACTCGAGCAGTGGCCGTGGCCGTCAGCGCCAGACAGGGAGGGCTCGTGAGTTCCTGGCGCAAGCGGCCGATCTTGAGGTAATCGGGCCTAAAATCATGGCCCCACTGGGAAATACAGTGCGCTTCGTCGACTACCAGCAACGAGACCCAAAGGGAACGCAACAACCGGAGAAATCCCTCATGTTGCATCCGCTCCGGCGCCACGTACAGCAGCTGCAGCCGCCGCTCCTTGAGCTCCTGCATCACGCGGTTCTTCTCAATTCCGGTGAGGCTGGAGTGAAACGCCGCGGCGGCAATCTTCCGTTGCTTCATGGCCGTCACCTGATCTTGCATTAACGCGATGAGTGGAGAAATCACCAGCGTCAACCCAGGGAGCAGGGTCGCCGGCAACTGATAGCAGAGCGACTTCCCCTGCCCCGTCGGCATGACCGCCATGGCATCGCGCCCCGCTAATACGGAGCGAATGACGGCTTCCTGACCTGGCCGAAAGGTGGCAAAGCCGAATCGTTCGCTGAGCTGTCGAGTGAGATCATCCACAGAGAAGGCGAATCAGAAGGATAGGGTCGTGATAGTGATCACAGCGAATCGAGTATAGATGACCGACTGTCGGCAAGTCGAGCAGGCCGTGCGCGCGCGATTACCTCTCATGCAACATTCCTGACCACCTCTCTCGTCTCCAGGCCCCAGCAAGAGGCATACGGCTTCATAGAACAGGCACCGCCACGCGGGGGAAGGTCGCGGAGATAAAGGTGAAATGAACCGTATCCGTGATCTGACTAGGCAGCTGGAGTCTAGTCCAGACTGTATCCAATTCGATTCATAGGGTGTATCTAGTTCGATTCTATAAAACCGAGAGAGGTCGATAGGCTATGAAAACGCAGATTCAACTTCGCAGTGCATAATTTCAGCGCCGTTGAGCCAGCGCGTGAAAGACCTCGTTGGGCGTGTGAAAGCCGAGTGATTTACGAGGGCGCCGATTGAGCAGGCGCTCCACCTTTGCCAC
>Ga0224500_10002058_pt1 | contig 11170 bp, 12 predicted proteins | sample SF_Oct11_sed_USG_FD_168126 | JGI IMG/M metagenome (GOLD analysis project Ga0224500, IMG submission 168126) | Sediment microbial communities from San Francisco Bay, California, United States - SF_Oct11_sed_USGS_4_1 | ecosystem: Environmental > Aquatic > Marine > Sediment | place: USA: California... | reverse complement strand
GTGAGTTTCAATTGCAACACCGTCGACGATCCTCGGCTTGTAACGGAAGCGGTAGGCTGCCGCTATTGCAGCGTCGTCAAACACCGAATGGCTGGACTCCGTAACGACGACGTTGGCGACCGCGCCGTTTGCAAGTACGTCATAACTCACGATCACATAGCCTTCGAGGCCCTTTTCCAGAGCCCTCGCCGGGTAGACCGGGGCGACGTTGATGAGAGAAATCGGCGGACCATCCGCCGGCACGGGTTTGTCCAGTCGAATCGGACCCGGGCCCGGAAGGGGTAGGTGGTTCGGAACGCCAACGTGCCAGTTGACATCTGAAGAGGGTTGTCTTGGATCTGCCGGCACGGCTTCCGGCGGCCTCGGCTTGACCGGTTTCGGATCTTCGACATTCAGGGTCTCATCCTTTTTTGGCATCACCCACTCGAACCGGTCGTAAACGATCGGCTCGGTAACTACGTCGGGTCCGATGTCGATAAGGGCCTGCATGAGAAATAGCAGGCTCGTCGTGATTAGCAAGCCGGCAGAGGTTGCGGACAGGTATCTCGTAATAATCATCGATCTTTTCTCCTTATCCGCCGGGATACCTCTATCTACGAGGTATATGCTACATACCTCGAACAACTATGTATATATTGATATACCTTGTGCTACGAGGTATAGTGGCGTTTTTGAACCGCGGGGCAGGGACGATGGGCCAGACGAATCCACCCTTTATGAGCGGAGTACCGGAGCTTTTGTTACTGCGTTTGCTGGCTCAGCGCGAGATGTACGGTTACGAACTGGTCAAATCGATCAGGCTGGTTACCGGCGAAGCCATCAGCCTTGGCGAGGGTGTCATTTACCCGGTCCTGCATAACCTGGAGCGGGGAGGCGCACTGAAGGCCAAGCGCAGATCCGTGGACGGGCGTACGCGTGTGTACTATCGGCTGACTGCAAAAGGCAGAAAGCGACTTGATCGTTTGCACGGAGAATGGCAAAGGATAGAATCGGGAATAAGCGCTGCCCTGGGTCCTGTGAATCATGTCTCGACCTGACTTCAAACGGATGTGCGACGAGATGCTCCGCAACGGGGTGTCAACGCGAGTCGCTATGCGCACAATCGCCGAACTCAGCGATCACTACGATGATCTCCAGACTGAAAACCTCAATAGCGGTTCGTCGCCGGACTCGGCCGGGGAACTGGCTGCGGCGCGGCTGGGCGACCCCGCCCGGCTGGTACAGCAGGTCTCGAACACGATTGCTTTGAGAAGCTGGACCTTTCGTTTTCCGGGGATTGCGCGGCTGGCCCTGCCACTGGCTTGCATCCTGCTATTGCCGGTGGCACCGGTATTCGCAGGCGTCGCAAACCTCTCGACCATCGTGCGCTGGACGACTTGCCTGCTGCTAAGTGCGCTGGTGACCGCGACGATAATGTTCGTGCTGCAGCTTTCGATCACGCACAGCTGATTTACAGCTGGTCACTGCCGCCTTGTGATTCGTCTATAGGTGCGTATTCGTTCAGCACGGCACGAGCACGAAGTTTACCGTCCCGGTGCTGCTCGATAATGACCGGCAGGAATCCCAGCTTTTCGACACACCAGAGAGTTGACACTCTCGACGAATCCTCTGTCCGGTGCTGTATACCAACCGCTTCGAACGTGCCGAACGGAACCTTGACCTGTTTCTTGCCGATGTTGGAAACGACGATCGGGCGAAGCTCTTCTTCGTTCAACATGACGTAGTTGTCTGCCGGTGAACCGTTCATCAGCTCGTACATCAGTTCATACTGAATCGTAACTCGATCGTGCACCGGGCCCTCGAGCGGGATCACGTAATTTGCTTCACCGATCGTTCCCGCTACCTCGTGCCGGTCCCAGTCAAAACTGAAATTCATTTCTTTCTGATCTTTCGTGAGTGTGTCCATCGATCGGTATAGTGCTGGAACGACGCCGCCGTCCGTGACCGTAAATGTCGAACTTTCCTCGATCGATCCATTCAGGAAGATGTTCGCCAGTCCCGCCGGCTCAATGGTTGACTTGGCCGAGTAACCGTCGGACGTGCGTCGAAACTCTGTCGTCAACTTGCCGCTGAGGACGCTGATCTTTACCTTGTATTCGGCCCTGTAAGGTGTCAGTGGCTGTGCCGCACCGGCATTGCCGACTGAGAGCGCCACAAGGACCCAGATCATGCTGCCGGCAATGAGACTTGAATGAATTTTTGATTTTCGCGACACCTGTTTATCTCCGCTATCTGCTGATGAGTTCCTTGGACCGCTCGCACAGCGACTTTACTGCATCTTCCATCTGCTGCCTGTAATTTTCCATCGCATCGACCGGAGTCTTTGGTGGAATCGTTACCGGCTCGCCCACCGCAAGGACAATCCGAGAAAAGGGCTTCGGTATCATGAAATCGTCCCAACGATTCAGGTACCAGGCGCTTTCCGCCGCGCAGCCGATAGGGACCATCGGCACGTTTGCAATTCTTGCCATCAATACTACACCGGTCTTGAAAACCGCTTTCGGACCGGTCGGACCGTCGGCAATGGAGACCACTGAGATCCCGCGCCTGAAGAGTCCGTGCATGTCCCGCAACACCAACGCGCCCGTGTTGTTGGCAGAACCTCGCACAACCTCGGCTCCCCAGGAGCGGGCGATTCGTGACGGTACGTCACCGTCTACGGAAGCGGAAATGAGAAAGCCGGCTCTGAAACCGCGCGTAATCCACTTCCTGAGAAACAGGTTGCCGAGTATCAGGTGCTGGTGCCAGTAACACGGCGCACAGGTTGTGCCGGAGTTGATCAACCGATCCACTACGTCCTGACCGATCACCGCCTCGATGCGGTAACTTCGAAACAGCAGGCTGATCACACCCTGCAATATCGGCATGCCTATCGCGTAGTAGGCGCGACGCCATAGAGACCGCTGACGGCTGGACGAGGGACTGCGCCGCGCCTGAATATCAGAGAAATTGCTTGGCGTATTTTCGTCAGTCATCGATGAGCTCTGTTGCAAGAAATATTGGCGTTTGCCTGCGAAATCGACCATACAACGAAATATAGACGTACAGATTACGAAAATGCGTCTGAACAACGAATGAATAACGCCATCGGATAAACATACGTTTCAGGTCGCCGCCGGGCCGGCGAGTTTGCAGTATCGGTTCTGTGCCGGTCAATGTACTATTGCGCGTGCAAGCGGCTACCATACACAGAATATATCCTTTTATCATGAACTTATCCGTATCCGGACTTGACCGGACAAGCGCTGCCGGTACCCGCTGATGGTCCTTTACGGCAGCCTGATTGACATGCTTGCTGATGCGCGTGGGCGCGCTAAGCATATTCACTTCATCGACGGCGAAACGGACGAATCCAAGGTGTCATTTGACGATATCTGGCTTCGTTCTTCTGAACTGCTCGGCGCCCTGCAAGAGAAAGGCATGGTACCCGGCGACGAACTCGTCATCTTCAGTAAGTCAAATGAAGAATTCATCATCGCTTTCTGGGCGGCAGTTCTCGGCGGTATCGTTCCGGTACCGGTCGCCGTGGGCATCAGCGACGAACATCGTTTGAAGCTTTTTCGCATTCTGCAGCAGATGCGTCGCGGCACCCTGTACACCGATTCGGCACTGCTCGCGAAACTGAAGGCTTTCGCCGAATCACAGGAGCTGACATCTGTTGTCACTCTGTTACATGACGCAACGGTGCTGATGAGCGATATTGAATCCGGCCAGGATGGAAATATTGCCAAGGTCAATGCAGACGATCTGGCGTTCATCCAGTATTCGTCCGGATCGACCAGCGACCCGAAGGGAGTCTGCCTGACGCACGGCAATCTCGGTACCAATTTTCGCGCGGTTATCGAGAAGCTCAAATTTACACCGGAAGACCATTCACTGAGCTGGATGCCGCTGACCCACGACATGGGACTGATCGGCTATCATCTGACGATGATGGCAGCCGGAATGAATCATACGGTGATGGATACCAGCCTGTTCGTCCGAAGGCCGCTGTTGTGGATGAGTAAAGCGAGCGAACTTCGTGCGACGCAGCTTTGCTCGCCAAACTTCGGATACAAGCACTTTCTCAAGATGTTCGAGCGCAAGGGCCTCGACGGTCTTGATCTCAGCAACGTCCGACTGATCCTGAACGGTGCCGAGCCGATATCCTGGGAATTGTGTGAAGAATTCATGGACGCCATGGCTCCATTCGGCTTGCGGCGCAATACCATGCACCCGGTGTACGGACTGGCTGAAGCAACAGTCGCGGTTACCTTTCCCGAGCCGGGTCACGCGTACTCACGCATTACTGCGAACCGGCATTCACTGAAGATCGGGACCGCCTTCGAAAATGCAAAACCTGGCGATGCGGATGCGGTCAGCTTCCTGAAAGTCGGTCGACCGATCCGTGATGTGGAATTACGAATTGCAGACGAGGATGATCTGCCGCTTGCGGATGGCCTCGTTGGAAACATATTGCTTCGCGGTGGCAGCGTCACCAGCGGGCTTTACAACGCTGACGAAGCGCAGGCCGAGTTGTTCACGGCCGATGGCTGGTTACGAACGGGCGACGTCGGGGTCATCGTCGATGGCGACCTCGTCATTACCGGTCGCGTCAAGGACATCATCATCATCAACGGCCAGAACTACTATCCGCACGACCTCGAAGAGATCGTCGCTGCCATTGAGGGACTCGATCTGGGAAAGGTCGTCATTAGTGGCGTCAGACCGGCCGACAGCCCCGTAGAACAGCTGGTCGTTTTTGTCTTGCATCGCCAGGGTTTGCGTTCTTTCGCCCCGCTGGTCGAACAAATCCGTGACAGGATTGGCGCGCATGCAGGTCTCGACGTGGACCAGGTCGTGCCTGTTGCCAGGATCCCGAAGACCACCAGCGGCAAGGTTCAGCGAGCGCACCTTGCTGCAGCTTATCTTGACGGCGAGTTCGCCGCTGCCGTGGCGGAGTTGGGGCAACTGAAAAGCTCGACGCGGGAACCGACACCCGAATCGGACCCACTGGTCGCAGAACTGCTGGCGATATGCAGCGAGTTTGCAAAAGATCGCAGGATCTCGGCCGACGACAACTTGTTCGAGACAGGGATCAGTTCACTGACATTGACCGAAATCATGCTGGCAGTTGATCTGAAATTTCCGGGCAAGGTCGATGTCAGCGATCTGTTTGACTACCCGACCGTGCGGCAAATGGCGGATTTTATTCGCAGCAAATCAGGGTCCACTCCATGAAGTATGCGCGCATCACCGGCACCGGTGGCTACCTGCCGAAGCGGGTTATGACCAACAAGGATTTCGAGGCCATCGTCGATACCAGCGACGAGTGGATTCGGGAACGAACCGGAATAATACGTCGTCACATTGCGGCAGATGATGAGAAAACATCTGATATGGGATTGGCAGCCGCACGGGAAGCGCTGCAAATGGCGGAGACAGACGCAAAGGATGTGGATTTGATCATCGTCGCCACTTCCACTCCCGACAAGGTATTTCCAAGTACTGCCTGCATCGTGCAGCGGCGCCTCGGCATAAGCGGATTTGCTGCATTTGACGTCAACGCAGCCTGTTCCGGTTTCGTCTACGCGCTGGATATTGCAAACCGTTTTGTCAGGACCGGCGGATCGAAGTGTGCCCTGGTCATTGGCGCCGAAATCTACTCGCGCATTATCAACTGGAATGATCGCGGCACTTGCGTATTGTTTGGCGACGGGGCCGGAGCCGTGATACTGCAAGCGTCGGATGAAGCCGGCATTCTTTCAACGCACAGTCATGCGGATGGACAGCACGAAGAACTTCTTCATGTTCCCGCCGGCATCTCTTCCGGCTACGACCAGGTGCGGCAGGAGAGTGCATTCATCCAGATGAAAGGCCATGAAGTGTTTCGTGCCGCAGTGGGCGTGCTCGGGGCGATCGCCCGCGAAACTCTGACTGCCAATAACGTCAAGGAAAGTGATATCGCCTGGCTGATTCCGCACCAGGCCAATCTGCGAATCATTTCCGCTGCCGCCAAAAAACTCAAATTGCCGATGGACAGGGTAGTGGTCACGGTGGACGAACATGCCAATACATCGAGCGCTTCGATTCCGCTGGCGCTGGATGTCGCCGTACGGGACGGGCGTATCAAACGAGGCGACCTTCTGTTGCTGGAGGCCTTCGGCGCAGGTTTCACCTGGGGCTCCGCACTCGTTCGCTTCTAGGATCTGACCCCGCCCGGGCTAGGAAAGGATCCTGCCTGTCTTACATAAGTTACTGAAAAGGCTTCGGAAATAGCAGGAAACTGTGACCCGGGTCACACTTTGGGGTCTTGACCGTCTCTATACTGCGACAAACAGGCCTGTCGCCATACCGCGACAGAATCTGCGGGCAGGGCAATAAAGCACGGCAATTAAAGTATGGACACACCACTTTCGAAATCGTACGTATCGCTGAAACTGACGGAAATTCAGAAGCGTTGCAGTGAACTCATGGAAGAGCCGGATGGCCTGACCGAGCTGCGCCTCGAAGACTCCGAGTTCCAGACCGCGAAAAACGACAACAGCGACCCGTACAACCGCGCCTAGCGCCTTCGTCGTCCACCGACTTCCTGGCCGTTAGCGGCAGCGTGCGTCGGAATATTGCCTGCCTTCCCCTCAAGACCGGCAATGACTTCGCAGATTCCGCACTTGTCCTCGTGAGCACTGCGGCTGTGGATACCGCGAATCAGCAGCATGCGCCAGATCCAGATCATCAGCATTAACAGCGCCGAAAGCGGCAGGGCCGCCAGCGGTTCGGCGAGCACCAGGAAGTCGTAAATGCCGTGCAGGCTGCTGGCAATCGCAAGAGATATCAGCGCCGCCTGCCACAGCGATCGGCCCTGCAAATGGGCCCGGCCGATGGAGTACCCCCAGATCGACGCAAACATGATGTGCACCAGCGGCCCGGCGAAACCTCGTGCTATCGCCTCGACATTGGTCAGGTACTGCAAATAGTAAGCGTTCTCGATGCTTGAATATCCGAGCGCGATAAAGGACGCATAAATGATACCGTCCAGCGGTTCATCGAAAGCGCGCAGGCGCAATACGACCAGGAGGAATGGCAGCAGCTTCGCCAGTTCCTCAATCGGGCCGATTGCCAGCATCGCGTAGGCGAAAAGACCGGGCAGGTCGGTCAATCCCAGTTCCAGTGCGTCGTATCGCAGATTGAGAGCGCCGAGGCCTTCGTAAAACAGGCGGCTGATCCCTGCCGCGGCGCAACCCAGCAAAAAACACAAGGCGAGATTGGCCGGCGGCTCCGGTAGGTGTCGATCCTTGTGGTAGTGGTAAGCGCTCCAGAAAAGGACCGGAAGCACTATTTGAAGGCTAAGCCAGACGATATTCATCGGCCCAGTATGCCGCGCAATCGCTTATGCGGCCTGCATTCGACTCACAGAATCGACAGCAGTCAGGAACTCGTCCGATCCGTCCAGGGATTGAATTTGCCAAAGAGCACGGCCACAGCCGCCAGGGTCCATACGATCACGGCGCCGGACGGCAGATCGAGCCAGGCCGATAACGCGAGCCCGGCGGCAAAACCCAGGCTACCCAGCACGTAGCCGGACGTCAGGCGGTGGAAGCGCCGCTCGATACGCAAGGTCGCCAGCGCGGGGATGATCAGGCTGCCAAACACCAGGTAGATGCCGACCAGCTGCACCGAGGAGGTGACAGCGAACGCGAACAGGATATAGAAGGGCAGTCCGTTCATGCGGCTTCTGAATCGGAACCACAGCCCGAGGATAACGGCATTGACAACGCCGAACGGGATCAGCTGATCGAAAGTCACCCAGAGAATCTGTCCGACCAGGAGCTCTCGGAGATTCTCCCCGCCGTGGGGGTTGCCGGCGAGCAGGAGAATACCGGCCGCTGCGGCCATGACGAAACAGATGCCAATGAGGGCTTCCTGGACCTCGGGCCAGCGCCGGTTCGTCCAGTTTAGAATGAGGCTGACCAGCAGAGCGGCGGAGACCGCGGAGACCTGCACCATCCAGTCGCTCGGTTCGAAGCCGATCCGGTCCGCCGCGATGACCCCGAGCCCTGCAACCTGCGCAATGGCCAGGTCGATGAAAATGATGCCACGGCGAAGGACTTCCGCACCTAGCGGCACGTGCGTACTCAATACGATCAGACCGGCGACGAACGCCGGAAGCAGAATGGACAATTCGATGGCGTTCATCGGCGCAGCGCCTCGAGTTGGGTCAAGGTGTCGTCGAACAAGCCGAACAGGTCGGTCGCACGATCGCTGCCGCCAACGGTGTACGGCAATTGCATGGCCGGTACCCCGAGTTTTTCGGACAGCCATAACGACGCTTTCGAATCGGTGTACGGCGTTCGAACAATGCCTGCCGGCGGATTCGGACCGAGCGCCTCGACCAGCGTCGCGAGATGGGCGGCAGTCGCTGGTATGCCCGGTTTGGGCTCGATGTCCGCCAGGATATCGAGGTGCAGCCAGTCCGCGAGATAGGAAAAGCCGCGATGGTGCGATACGAGTCGCAAACCCGCGAGATTCATTGCGCGGTCTTCCCAGGTGGCGGTGGCCTCTTGCCAACGTGCAAGGAACTCTTTTTCCCTGGCCTGATAACCAGAGCTTCCTGCAGGATCAATTTGCCGTAGTCGATCGGCCAGCGCCTTGGCGACCCGCTCGACGTTGTGCGGATTCAGGTGAATATGGGGATTGCCTTGCGGATGTATATCGCCTTCGCCGCGATCGATTCGGTCCGGCAGTTCGATGCGGCGTACGAAATCTGCTGCCAGCAAGTTGCCCGGGCTGCCGGGCTTTATCGCCGTATTGCCGGACCGGCGCAACAACAGCGGGAGCCAGCCGATCTCGAGATCGGCACCGGTGCAGATCAGCAGATCGGCGCGTCGCACCGCCGCGATCAGACTCGGCTTCGCTTCCAGCCGGTGCGGATCCTGGTATGCCGTGGTGGCCGTTGTGATCTGCGCCGCGTCGCCGGCTAGTTCCCGGGCCAGCGATCCCCATTCGGGCTCGCAGGCAAAAATCTGCAGCGCCGATGCCTGCATCGGCGAAATCAGGATCAGGATCAATGCTATGAGTCTGTTCATCGGCAATCCTAGAAGCGGTGAGCGCCGTGAGCACCGAGGCTCATCAGGTATTGCAGCAGGAACTGGCTGCCGCCGGCATCCTGAACCCGGTCGTCCGTGTACTGCATGCGAAGGCGACTGAACTCGCTGGGTGACCAGTCCAGCATCACGCTGGCACGTCGAGGCGTCCACGAAGGGTCTTGCAGAATGGTGCCCGCGAACAGCGTGCCGTTATCGCTGCTGACCTCGTCGTAGCGCGCACCGACTCGCCAGCCCTGGCGAAATTGCCAGATGCTTTGCAGGTACCAGCCACTCTGCATGCCGTCGTAAGGCAGGCTCGCGAAACTTCCTTTCTCGTCACGATGGAAATACTCGCCCTGGATTTTGAAGTTGTTGACCGTGGAGTTGCCGGCCGGCGCCCATTTCCAGACGAAATCGGCGATAGCAAGGTTACTGTCACCTGAAAAATCTTCGCCCGGCACCGCATCGTCGCCGGCGTTTCGTTCGAGCACATCGACTCTCAGGTAGGACAGGCCGGCCTGCCAGCTTTGGCTGTCGCCAATGTCTCCGCCGACCTTGCCGGATAAGGTCCAGGCATCAGGGCCGGATTCGCCGTTGCCGCTCATCGGAAAACCCGATCCCCAGTTCATTTCCGCGCCGAACTCGAGAAACAGCGCCGTGGGCGCCAGCCAGGTCATCTGCAGACCGTCCGCAATGTACTGCCCGCCGAGGAACGCCTGATAGGGTAGCGGCCGGTCCGCGAATTCGTCGCTGTGACGGTGAAAACCGTTCAGGTACGCGACATTGGAAAAATAGCGGCCGGCCTTGGCGGCAATGCCGTGGGGCAGGGTGGTAGTCTGTATCCAGGCTTCCTCGAGCCCGATTTCGGTCTCGCCCGCGTCGTCCTCGACGGCCAGCGTCAGGTTGCCGAAAAACCGCGGATCGATATTCGCGTTCAGATTGATCTCGGACTCGCCGAGCGAGAATCCCGAACCGCCGGGCCCGATCTCGCCGCCGGAAATGAAGCCCGGAATGGAATCCCAGCTTCGTTCAACATCACCGAAGCGGCCAACCAGCACGGCGCCGAGGGCAGGGTTGTAAGTGTTTGCCGCCGACGATGAAGACGTTGCATCGATCGCCGCCTGTTCGGCGATGTCGATCGCCTGATCTGCATCGCGGCTGGCGGACCCTGCCAACTGCTCGGCCCGTTGCAGCCTTTGTTCCAGCGCCGCAATTCGCGCCTCGTAGTCGCTTTTTGCATCTGCAAGCGATGCGCGCAATTGCGCAATTTCCACGTCCAGGTCCTGAGTCTGCGCACTGCCAACGCCGGGCAAAGCCAATCCCGCTACACTAAGCACCAGCAGAGCTGTTTTCATTGTCAGATTCATTACCAATCCCACCTTGCTTCGCGGGGCACGAGGCCGGTTTTCGGCCGTACCCCGGAGCGCATTCTTTAATAACCGGAGAAATGCGGGCCCGCGGCAGTTCGTCGCGGATCCATTGCCAGCAGTTTCAGGCGACGGTGGGTGGCGATCTCTGGCGGGCAGCGGGTGCGGCGGCGGATTGAAGGGCGGAGACGGTTTCAGCGACAAACGGTGCGAGTCCGATGTCCATGTCGATGGCAGGGAAACTGTTCGGACAGGCGGGCGAGGCATGCTGCGCGGCAACGCAGGTCAGGCAACTGGCATACTGCGCCTGGGCGGCATCCTGCTCGTGCACGTGCGCAAGAAGAAGCGTCTGTGACGACAGCAGGCTGAGCGCAAGGGTGACTTGCCAGCAGCGTCGGAGTGGATGGGTAAGGTTTGACATGCCGGGAAACTCTAGCACGTTGCGCCGGTTCCGTAACATCGCAATAACCACACTTTACAACGTTTCTCTAATAGCTTTATATATCATTGTTTTAAAAAAATTTAATGACTCCGAAATCCCCTATTGATTGCGACTTGCACGACCGGCTCGAGGTCTGCTGCCTGTATCGCTACAGCCTGCGCATAGCGACTCGCGACGGACGCATCGTTGCAGGCAGAGCAAGAACCACGCTCAGCGACTCGGACAAGCGCGAGTGGCTTTTGTTGACGAATGGCTCTGGTGAAGAGCGCGTCGCAATGGACGCACTCCTGCATCTG
>Ga0224500_10002057_pt1 | contig 11171 bp, 7 predicted proteins | sample SF_Oct11_sed_USG_FD_168126 | JGI IMG/M metagenome (GOLD analysis project Ga0224500, IMG submission 168126) | Sediment microbial communities from San Francisco Bay, California, United States - SF_Oct11_sed_USGS_4_1 | ecosystem: Environmental > Aquatic > Marine > Sediment | place: USA: California... | reverse complement strand
GCGCGAGGCGCTCGGGACGGGTTTGACGGCGCCGTCCATCGTGACCGAGCGGACGATCGCACAGCTCGAGCGGATGCTCGCCATCCCGATCGATGCGGCCATCATCCCCGGGAACCTCCAGGGCGCATCGGACGAGGATCGTGAGCGGATCCGGGATGTCGTTCGCGAGTCCGTCTATCCGGCCGATGCGGCGTTCCTCGACGTCCTGCGCGGCGAGTACCGCCATGCCAGCCGGGAGGAGCCGGGCATCTGGTCCGCCCCGAACGGGGAGCAGATCTACCGAACGGCGATCCGGAGCTGGACCACGCTGGAACTCGACCCCCACGACATCCATGAGATCGGCCTGGCCGAGCTCGAGGCCATCGACGCCGAGCGCCGCGAGATCGCCCGCGCCGCAGGGTTCGGGGACGATGTCGCTGCCTACCGACGATCGCTCGATGAGGATCCCGCGAACACCCCCCGCACCAAGGATGAGCTCGTGGGGCGTGCCCGCGAGGACATCGAGCGCGCCATGGCGGCCGCGCCCGGGTACTTCGGACGGCTACCGTCGGCGGGATGCCAGGTTCGAGCCGTCGAGGAGTACAAGGAGCGAGACGCTCCACCCGCGTACTACTACCCGCCGTCGGACACCGGGACGCGCGACGGGGTCTACTACGCCAACGGCTACGACCTTCCGTCGCGTCGCTACACGAAGCTCGCCACGACCACGTATCACGAAGCCGCGCCGGGCCACCACTTCCAGATCAGCCTGGAGATGGAGCACCCATCGCTGAACCGGTTCCGGCGGCTCGGGGCGCGGATGGTCGGTGGCGCCTACGTCGAGGGTTGGGGTCTGTACAGCGAACGGCTGGCCGACGAGATGGGCCTGTACCGCTCGGACGGTGAGCGGTTCGGCATGCTGGATGGCCAGGCCTGGCGCGCCGCGCGGCTCGTGGTGGATACCGGGATCCACGCCCTGCGGTGGGAGCGCCAGCAGTCGATCGACCTGCTGATCGAGCGGGCCGGCCTCTCGGACACCGACGCCGCGATCGAGACCGACCGCTACATCTGTTGGCCTGGCCAGGCGCTCACCTACAAGCTGGGCCAGCGTCAGATCGAGGCACTTCGACGTGAGATCTCCGAACGGGACGGCTCCGGCTTCGACCTGCGCAATTTCCATGATCAGGTCCTGGGACACGGATCGCTACCGCTTGCCACCCTGGCCCGCGAGTTGCCGAACTGGGTGACGCGCGCCGATTGACGGGGAGATACCCGGCGGGTCCGGGCGCGCGGATGCGGATGTCCCAGGAACGATCAGGAGTCGAAGCCGATGCCCAGGGCGTCGAGCGTCTGCAGGATGATGCCGCGGTGGCCCTCGTTGCGGTCCGCGCGGTCCAGCTCGCGGCGAACGATATCGACCGCTGCGGAGCGCAGTGGCTCGGGCGGGAATGGCACCGGTGGGCTCTGGACGATCCGAAGGCGAAGGCGATCCTCGTCGGGGCGCAGGATGAAGTCGCGGACCACGCCGCCTGCCCAGCGGCTGGCCCCGACACCTAGCCCGGTGTAGCCGAGGGCGTACGTGACGCGCCCGCCCAGCGTCTGGCCGAAGGTCACGGTGAAGCGCGATGTCGTGTCGATCGCCCCGCCCCAGCGGTATGGGAAGGCGAGGCCGTCCAATTGCGGGAACGCCCGGAAGAACTGGGCCTCCAGCTTGTCGAAGGTGATCTGGCGATCGTCCAGCTCCGGTGCGACCCGGCTCCCGAAATGATGGATCGCATCGTAGCCGCCCCACAGGATCCGATCGTCTGCCGTGAGCCGGAAGTAGTGGAACTGGTTGCTCGCGTCGGACAGGCCCTGTCGCCGGTGCCAGCCGATCGAGGCCCGCTGCTCCGAACTGAGTGGATCGGACACCACCGCATAGTCGTAGACGGGTACGAACAACGGCGCGAGGCGACGCATCCAGCCCGAGTACGCGGACGTCGCGACGACAACGTGCGAGGCACGAACCTCGGCCCCGTTGGCGATCGACACCTGGACGCCGCCCGCGCGCCGAGCCAGCCGCGTGACGGGCGTGTGCTCGAAGATCCGGATCCCGCGCGTACGGGCGACGCTGGCGATCCCCCGGCACAACCTGGCCGGGTCCAGGAGGACGTCGCGCCCAGGTGGCCGATAGAGCCCGGCCTGCCACAGTGGCGAATGCACCTCGTGCTGGGCCGCCTCGCGGTCGAGGAACTCCAGGTGCTCGCCGTACTGGGCAGCTTCGTCCACCCAGGCCCGGAACTCCTCGACCTGATAGGGCTGATCGGCGAGAGCCAGCGTGCCGGTCTCCTCGAGGTCGCAGTCGATGCCGTGCTCGCGCGTGAAGGCGATGAGGCCCTCGAGGTTCTCGATCCCCTCGTGCTCGAGCTGTTCCAGCTCGTCCGGGAAATGCCGGATCCCGTTGGCCAGGCCGTGCGTCAGGCTGGCCTCGCAGAAGCCGCCGTTGCGGCCCGATGCCCCGAAGGCCACGGTCTCCATCTCCAGGACGGCGATCCGGAGCGAGGGATCCGTATCGCTCAGCGCGATGGCCGTCCAGAGGCCGGTAAATCCGCCGCCGATGACGGCGACATCCACCTTGACCTGCTCGCGGGGGCGCAGCGGCGGATCGGCGCTACCCGGCCGGGACGGCTCTCGCAACCAGTAGCTGACCGGTCCAGCCGGCCCGGGTTCGGCACGCATCGGGGCCATGGTGACACGGCGATCGACCCGGTGTCGGATCCCGCGGTTTGCGCACGCATCAGGGCGCTCACGCCCGCTGATCGTGCGTGATTCGCACGACGAACGGCGTTGCGCTGCGATTCACACCTTTGACGACGGTCCACGCGCTGTGGCACGATGTCTGTCACCGTCCCGTATCGTGCAACGCGTGTCCCACGGACCGCGCCGCGCGACCGATCAGATCCGTCGCCCGAGGTCCCAGAGATGGCCACCGAGCCCGCCGCCCATTCCGCCCCCAGTCTGCGCCGCGACCGCCAGCACGCGATGTATCAGCGAGCGCTGAAGTCGCTTCCCGGTGGCACGGATTCCAACTTCCGCGCGTGGGGCGATTCCACGATCTACGTGGACCGCGGCAAGGGCGGCCTCGTGTGGGACATCGACGGCAACGAGTACGTGGACCTGCGGATGGGCTACGGCCCGGTGATCCTCGGGCACGGCGACGCGCGCGTGGACGACTACGTCAACGAGCGGATGCGCCAGGGCGTCAGCTTCAGCTTGACCAGTGAGGACGAGGTCCGGGCGATGGAGCTGGTCAAGGAGCTCACCGGTTGGGTCGACATGGCGCGGATGACCGTCTCGGGCACCGAGGCGACGATGCACGCGATGCGTGTCGCGCGCGCCTACACGGGTCGCGAGAAGATCGTGAAGTTCGAGGGGCAGTATCACGGCGTCCATGACTACGCACTGATCAGCGTGGCGCCGGACAACATGGCGGAACTCGGCAGCGAGGACGCACCGACCGCGCTGGCCTGGGGTCGCGGGATCCCGGGCGCGGTGGCGGACACCATCATCCCCGCCCGCTACAACCGGATCGAGCGGCTCCGCCGCCTGTTCGAGGAGCGCGGTCACGAGATCGCCGCGGTCATCGTCGAGCCGGTCCTGGGCAACGCCCAGGGGATCATGCCTCGGCCCGGCTTCCACAAGGAGATGCGAGCCCTGACCGAGGAGTTCGGCATCCTGCTCATCTTCGACGAAGTCAAGACCGGGTTCCGTTTCGCCCGCGGTGGAGCCGCGGAGTACTTCGGGATCACGCCGGACCTGGCGACCTTCGCCAAGGCGATGGGCAACGGCTATCCGGCCGCCGCGTTCGGGGGACGCGCCGAGATCATGGCGATGCTGCCGGACAAGGTCAGTCACGGCGGCACGTACGCCGGCAACCGGGTCGCCGCCGCGGCAGCCGTCGCGACGCTCCAGATCATCAGGGACACCAACGCGCTCGAAACGATCCACGCCACCGGGCGGACGATCCAGGACGGCTTGAAGGAGATCCTGGACCCGGTCGGGATCCCGTACCGCTTCACCGGGCACCCGTCCATGTTCGGGATCATGTTCCGCGAGGAAGAGGCGACCGAGTATCGCGACTGGGCCACCACGGATCACGAGCTCTATGACGCCATCGCCGTCGGGATGCATGCTCGTGGAGCGATGCCGGAACCGGACTCGCGCGAGCCGTGGTTCATGTGCGAGGCGCACGCCGACGCCGACATCATCGACCGCGTGCTCACCGCCTTCTCCGAATCGGTGGACGCGGCCCTCGAGGCTCGCGCCCACGGCGGCGTCCACGTCACCCCCCACGGCGGCATGGCCGCGCCCGGCGGCGACTGAGCCCGGGATCGAGGCAGCGACCATGGTCCTTGACGGGAACGCCGTCCGGTCCGTCGATCGGGCAGCCGCCCTTCTCCTGGCGCTGGGCGACGCCCAGGGTGAGGCCGGCGTGACCGAACTCGCCCGTCGCCTCGGCCTGCACAAGTCCACCGCATCGCGCCTGCTGGCGACGCTCCAGCGACGCGGCCTCGTGGAGCAGGACGAGGAGAGCGGGAAGTACCGGCTTGGCCTGGTCGTGATCCGGCTCGCCGAAAAGGCCGAGCGCACGCTGGACCTGCGTGGCATCGCGACGCCGGAACTGGAGCGCCTGGCGCGTCTGACCCACGAGACGACCGGGCTCGGGATCCTCGAGGGTGACACGCTATTGACCGTCGCCCAGGCGGACGGTCCCAACCTCATCGCGGTCGGCGACTGGACCGGGCGGGTCACGCCACTCCATTGCGTGGCGGCCGGCAAGGTGCTCCTGTCGTCACTGGCCGAGCGCGACGTCCTGCGCATCGTCCGTCGCGGCCTCGGGAGCTACACGGAGCGGACGATCGTCGAGCTCGAGCCGTTGCTGGAGGAGCTTGCCCGGATCCGCCGCCGCGGCTACGCCACGGCGATCGGAGAGTACGAGATCGGCCTGAACGCCGTTGCCGCTCCGGTCCACGATGCGCGTGGAGCCGTCATCGCGGCCGTCGACGTCTGGGGCCCGGCATTCCGCCTCACCCCGCGACGAGTACCGGAACTTGCCGCGCAGGCCCGGGAGGCGGCGACGGCCATATCGGTCCGTCTCGGCGGCGGCGCCCGCGGACCACTGTCCTCGGAAGTGCACGCCACGGCCTGACGGCGTCCGGCCGGCGCCACCGGGCGCCGCGCCCCCGGCCGTCCCGCGGTGGCCAGATCACGTCAGCACGCGGCCCGGCGGACGTCGTTGGCCCCTGGGCGCCGGCACGGCGCGCGTGCTCCCGCGGTAGGATGACCCGGCCAGTAACGACTCCGAGAGGTGCCCACGTGAGCCTCGACCCGAACCTTCCGCCGTCCGAGATCGAGAACCTTCTCGCCGAGGATCGGACCTTCCCGCCCGATCCGGACTTCACCGCCCAGGCCAATGCCACGGTGGACCTGTACGCGCAGGCCGAGGCGGACCCCGAGGCCTTCTGGGCGGCACTGGCGCGGGAACGGATCGACTGGGCCGAGGACTTCCACACGACGCTCGAATGGGATCTTCCCTTCGCTCGGTGGTTCATCGGCGGCAAGCTGAACATCGCCTACAACTGTGTCGATCGCCACGTCGAGCGCGGCCTCGGCGACAAGGTCGCCTATCACTGGATCGGCGAGCCGGGCGATACCCGCACGATCACCTTCGCGGACCTGCAGCGAGAGGTGAGCCGGGCCGCCAATGCCCTGATCGAACTCGGCATCACGACCGGTGACCGGGTCGCGATCTACATGCCGATGATCCCAGAGCTCCCGATCGCGATGCTCGCCTGTGCCCGCATCGGCGCCCCGCATACGGTCGTCTTCGGCGGTTTCAGCGCCGAGGCCCTGTCCGACCGCATCAACGACGCCGAGGCGAAACTGGTCATCACGGCCGACGGCGGCTGGCGTCGCGGCAAGCCGGCGGCTCTCAAGCCGGCGGTGGACGACGCCCTCGCCATGACCACTTCGGTGACCCATACCCTCGTGGTCCGTCGCGTCGGGGATGCCGTCGACGGCGGTACCGCCATGGTCGAGGGGCGTGACGTGTGGTGGCACGACATCGTCGATCGCCAGGACGACCGGCACGATCCCGTCCCGCTGGACAGCGAGCACATGCTCTACCTGCTCTATACGTCGGGGACCACGGCCAAGCCCAAGGGCATCATGCACACGACCGCCGGCTACCTGCTCGGCACGAGTTTCACCCACGAGCAGATCTTCGACATCAAGCCGGATGACGTGTACTGGTGCGCGGCGGACGTCGGCTGGGTCACCGGTCACAGCTACATCGTCTACGGCCCCCTCGCCAACGCGACGACGAGCATCCTCTACGAGGGGACACCGGATACGCCGGACTGGTCTCGCTGGTGGCAGATCATCGAGGACTACAAGGTCTCGATCCTGTACTGCGCACCCACCGCGATCCGGGCGCATATGAAGCAGGGTCCGCAGTATGCGCAGGCGCACGATCTCAGCACCCTGCGGGTCCTCGGCTCGGTCGGAGAGCCGATCAACCCCGAAGCGTGGCTCTGGTATCACGAGCACATCGGCGGCGGCCGGGCTCCGATCGTCGACACCTGGTGGCAGACCGAGACGGGCATGATCATGATCACGCCCCTGCCGGGCGTGACGACGACGAAGCCCGGGAGCGCCACCTTCCCCTTCCCGGGAGTAGGCGCCGACGTGGTGGATGGCGAAGGCAACCCCGTGCCGCTCGGGAGTGGCGGCTATCTCGTTCTGACCCGTCCCTGGCCCGCCATGCTGCGGGGGATCTACGGCGATCCCGAGCGCTACCGCCAGACCTACTGGAGCCGATTCCCCGGAATGTACTTCGCCGGCGACGGGGCGAGGCGGGATGCGGACGGCTACCTCTGGCTGCTCGGCCGTGTCGATGACGTGATGAACGTCTCCGGACATCGGATCAGCACCATCGAGGTGGAATCCGCGCTCGTCGACCATAAGGCCGTGGCAGAAGCCGCGGTCGTCGGCAAGACGGACCCGATCACCGGCCAGGCCATCTTCGCATTCGTGATCCCCAAGGTCGGCGTGGAGGCCAACGACGCTCTTGCGGCCGAATTGCGCAACCACGTCGCCAAAGCGATCGGGCCGATCGCCAAGCCAAAGTTCCTGATGTTCACGCCGGACCTGCCCAAGACCCGATCGGGCAAGATCATGCGCCGCCTCCTTCGTGACATCGGCGAGGGCCGGCAGCTCGGCGATACGACCACGCTCGCCGACGGGGGCGTCGTCGAGGCGATCCGTGCGAGCTCCGGGTCCGCGGAGGAATAGGGTGCCGTTCGGCTTCCTCAAACGACGCAAGGAAGGGCCGGGGGCGGCATCGACAACCGCGGCCGGTTCGCCATCGGAGCCGGCCAGCGGCCGCGGCATCCCGTTCGACGGGATCACCGAGGAGTGGCGGATCGTCGGCGTGATGGACATCCGCGGGCGCCTGTCCGATGCCCTCAACAAGCGGGAGGCTATCGAGATCCTGGACGTCCGCTGGGCGCCGGTCGACGGCTCGGAACCCCTTGCCGACGCCCCGGGCATCAAGTCCGTCGACCCGTATGACCTGATCCTCGTGCTGGCGGGCGAGGCGACGCTGCCCCCGCTGACCGACGCGGAGCGGGTCGCCTACAAGGTCCACAAGGTCGCCTACGACGTCGCGTTGGAGGTCCCTCCGTTCCGCGTCGTCGGGACGGTCTACCTGCATCCGGGTTCCGAGCCGGAGCGGCTCACCGATCGGGCGACCGAGATGTTCGTGCCGGTCGTGGAGGCCGTGGCCTGGCTCGGTGATCAGCGGCTCACCGAAGAGTTGGACGCCATCCTCGTCAATCGCTTCTACCTGCGGGGGGTCGAGCAGGTCGACAAGCGCACCGGTGTCCCTCACCAGCGACTCCCGGGCGCTCCGCTCGGGGGCGTCAGTTGGCAGGATCGCTCCCGCTAGGCGCGTGCCGCCGCTTTCTGGCGGCTGAACAGGCTGAAGGCGGCCTTCTGCGCCGGACCCTCGACCGGCGCTCCCAGAAGCCGGTCGGCCAGCGTGTCGAAATCTCCCGCGACCTTCTCCTTCGGGAACATGTCGATCACGGTGCGACCTTCGTTCGCCGCGCGGACGAATAGGAGACCGCCCGATCGGATCTGACCGAAGGCGGGCATCCCGATGGTCTGTTCCATGTCGGCGACACTCACGCCGCTGTTGGCGCGGTTGACGATCAAAGCCAGGCGATCGCGGATGGCGAGCTCGGTCGCGACATCCGTCAGCTGGACCGCCGCGCGGATCGCCGGGACGTCGGGGGTCACCGGCAGCAGGATCCGATCGGCCCGCTCGAAGATCGCCAGGTTCAGGGGGCTGTAGGACGGATGCAGGTCCACGACCACGAAGTCGAACCCGCGGCGTGCCGCGTCGATCGCGTCGGCGACCCTGGTCGGATCGAGGATCTCCGTGTGGAGTGGTGACGCCGTGAGCGCGACCACGCTCATTCCGGACGCGTGGGCTGACGCCAGCTCGGCCAACGACTCGATCGGACCGCCCTCGAGTTCGTCGCGCCAGCTGTCCACGACCGTCCGCACCCCGTCGATGCCGAGCGAGGTCGCCACATGGCCGGTGACCGTGTCGCCGTCCACGAGCAGGACGCTCAATCCCTTGCGGAGCTGCAGGGCGGAAGCGAGGTTCGTGGCGATCGTCGTCTTTCCGACGCCGCCCTTGGGGTTGAAGAGGGCGATCAGCGTCGCTCGATGCCCCCAGCGTTCCGCGCCAAGATCCCCGTCCAGCTTCACCTGGCCCGATCCGTCGTCGACGGAGGCCTGGCGGATGCACATGGCCTCCACCCGCCAGCGCAGCGAATCGGCCGAGTACGGACGCGTGAGGTACTCGTCCTCCGAGCTGCTCGACGTCTGCCGCGACACCAGCTGCTCGAGCGCCCGGTGGGAGACGATCATCAGTGCCGGGATGGACCGGCCATCGTCGCGAAGCAGGCCGTAGTACTCGAGCGACTGATCGAAGTCCGTCTCACCGTCCAGGATCGCCAGGGCCACGTCGTCGCGGCTCGCCAGGAGGGCCTCCAACTGATCCGGGGCGGTGACCGTTATGGCCGGGAATCCGGCCTCGCGCAACTCGGCCGCGACCGGGCTCGCCTCGTCCTGCGGCAGGGCGACGACGATGGCGGGCCTCGCCATGCTCAGCCCTCCGCCTCGGGATCCCGTGCGGCGACTGTCAGCTCATCATCGTTGTCGGCCGTGACGCGGGCGTGGAAGCCGGGCAGCGTCGGGATGACGTCGCGAACGGCCACGTCCGAACCGTGGTTGACGGCGAAGACGAACTCGCCGTCCGGGCCGGACGAGACCCCGACCGACTGAACGCCGGCGACGCGCGAGAGGTGGCGCTTGAAGCCCGCGATGCTCGCGACGCTGATGAGGCCCGTGACGACGACCCGGGTGGTCGACACGTCGCTGCCCGGGGCGTCCTCCTCCGGCATGATGCCGGACAGGCGCGCCGCGATCGCTTCCTCGGCGATCTCCGGGACCGTTTCCTCGGAGCCGTCGTCCGTCGCAGAGAAGCTGGCCGCCTCGGCCTCGGCGGCGGCGAAGTCGGTGGTCAGCCCAAGGGCCGCAAGGCGCGGGTCACCCTCGGGCGCGGCCGCGTCGGCGGCACTGGCCGGACCGTCGTGGTGGCTCGCGACGTCAGAGTCCTGTGTCTCGGGGGCCTGCCCCCAGGCGGGATCGGCACCCCAGGCGGGGTCTGGCGTGAACGTCTCGGCGGTGGCCTCGGCCGGCGAATCCGGCGCGACTTCGACGGTCGGCACGGCCCATGTACCGGTACTCGCTACCTGCTCGACCTCGGCGGCCGGCTCGGACGACATCTCCGCAACCTGCTCGCCCACGGCGGCCGGCTCGGACGACACGGGCTCGGCGTCGGACGGGGCTGCGCTCCAGCCGATGGCTGGCCCGTCCGGATCGAAGGACGGGGGCTCGGGCAGATTCTCGGCCATCGTCGCGAAACGGGTCGGGTCCTCTTCCGCCATCAGGCGCTCGAAGAACGCGGCCATCTGAGCCTCGAAGGCGTCCACGCGCGCCTGGACCCGCTCGATTCGGGCCTCGATCTCGCCGGCATGACCCTCGAGCTCGCGATCCAGGCGAGCCTTGCGGTGCGAGATGCGCTCGTCCGTCTCCTCCCTGATCCGGGCGATCTCGGCCTTCGACCACTCCCGGATCCCGGCGACGTCATCGTCGGCCTGCTTTCGCAGCTCGACGGCCTCGCCCGCCGATTCGGCGTGGATCTCTTCGATGTGAGCCTTGGCTTCCGCGCTGAGGCGGGTCAGGGTCTCCTCGCGTGCGGCGTCGGCCGTGGCCTGCATCGCCTTGGTGAGGTCGGCCATGAACTTGTTCGGCTTGCGTGCGGCCTCGGCGAGCCCTGCCGCCGGTGCGGTGATGGCCGTCGGCGGCTGCGCCGCGGGGAGGGTCCCGGACATGACCGGCGGCTCGCCGGCGGTGTCCTGGGCGGAGGTGGCGGGCGCAGCGTCGATCATGTCGGTCGTCTCGTGCTCCTGGTCCGGGGTGGGGGGCGTCGCGTCGGCCGCATCAGTCGGGACGGCGGCCGCGTTCGCGGCTTCGCTTCGGTCCGAGCTCCAAGGGAGCCGGAAGCCGGGCTTCGCGTCGGTCGTGGCCATGGTCGGTTCCTCGCTGATGGGCTGGCGCTATCGCGGTTCGGGGCGTGGTCGCACTGTGCCAGCGAGGTCCGGTGTGGTGGAGTCCGCTAGAGGTACCAGCGCCGGGCGCCGGTCGTACCGTCGGGTCCGGCGCCACGCCTGGCGGTGCAGGCCCGCACCGCCTGGATTGGCGGGTACGATAGACGGCTCATGGAACCGATCGACAGCCTCGGCAGGCCGCTGCGCGACCTTCGCATCTCCGTGACGGACCGCTGCAACTTCCGCTGCACGTACTGCATGCCCAAGGAGGTCTTCGGCCGCGACTACGCGTTCCTGCCGCGGGATCAGGTGCTGTCGTTCGAGGAGATCGAGCGGGCGGCTCGCGTCTTCGTCGCAGCGGGGGTCGAGAAGCTCAGGATCACCGGCGGCGAACCGCTGGTCCGACGCGACCTGCCCCGCCTGATCGCCCTTCTGGCGGCGCTCCGCACGACCGACGGCCGGCCCCTC
>Ga0224500_10002056_pt1 | contig 11173 bp, 8 predicted proteins | sample SF_Oct11_sed_USG_FD_168126 | JGI IMG/M metagenome (GOLD analysis project Ga0224500, IMG submission 168126) | Sediment microbial communities from San Francisco Bay, California, United States - SF_Oct11_sed_USGS_4_1 | ecosystem: Environmental > Aquatic > Marine > Sediment | place: USA: California... | reverse complement strand
GGCGAGGGGCTGCAGGTGATGGTGTACGCCCACGACCAGCCGGGCGTCTTCGCGCGCATCACCGGCTTCTTCGAGCGCCACCAGTTCGACATCGCCGCGGCGAAGATCTACACGACCAGCCACGGCTTCGCGCTGGACGGCTTCCAGGTCCTCGCGCGCGCGCGGGACGGCGAGCACTACCGCGACCTCATCCACAAGGTCGAGGAGGGCCTCGCGGCGGCGCTCGCGCCCGGGGCACCGCTCGCCGCGCCGCCCACCGGGCGCGTCTCGCGCTGGGTGAAGCACTTCCCCTTCGAGCCGAAGGTCGAGATCGTGCGCACGCGCACCCGCCACGCCTGGCAGGTCTTCGCGAGCTGCGCCGACCGGCCGGGGCTCCTGTCCGCCATCGCGCGGGCGATGCTCGACCACGGGCTCAACCTCGTGGACGCGCGCGTCACCACGCTGGGCGCGCGGGCCGAGGACGTCTTCGTGGTGAACGGCGAGGCGCTCGAGGACGAGTCCGGGCGGGCGGCCTTCGCGGCCGCCCTGCGCCGCGTGCTCTCCGGGGAGCCGTGACGCCCGGCCCGGGCGTCAGTGCAGGAGCGTTCCGGGCGCGGCGGCGGAATCGCCGAGATCGAGGTCCAGGCCGGCGGGGGACGCGGGACCGGGCGGCGGCATCGCCGAATACGCGATGACGAGGTTGCGTCCGGCCCGCTTGGCGGCGTAGAGCGCCTGGTCGGCGCGGGCGAGCAGGACGTCCGCCACGACGTCGGCGTCCGGAACGCAGCCGGCGACCCCGAAGCTCATCGTGACGATCCGCGCGATCTCCGAGCCGCGGTGCTCGATCTCCAGCGCCTCGACGGCGCGCATCGCCTCGGCCGCCACGTGGCGGGCGGCCTCCTCGGTCACGGCCGGGAGGATGAGCGCGAACTCCTCGCCGCCGTAGCGCGCCGCCACGTCCACCGGCCGGCGGCACACCGAGCGCAGCGCCGCGGCGATCCTGCGCAGGCACTCGTCGCCCGCCGGGTGCCCGTAGGTGTCGTTGTAGGCCTTGAAGTAGTCGACGTCGGCGAGCACGAGCGACACGGGTCGGTGCTCGCGCCGCGCGCGCCCCAGCTCGCGAAGGAGGTCCAGGTCGAACCGCCGGCGGTTGGCGAGGCCGGTGAGGCCGTCCTGCTGCGAGAGGCGGGCGAGCCGGTCGTTGGCCTCGCGCAGCTCCATCGTGACCGCCATGAGCTCGCGGCGCATGTCGTCCAGCCGGCGCATCGCGCGGATCTTGGCCTCGAGCACCACCGGGCTCACCGGCTTGGTGAGGTAGTCGTCGCCGCCCGCCTCGATGCCGCGCGTGAAGTCCGCGTCGTCCTCCATCGAGGTGAGGAAGATGACCGGCACCCAGTGCTCCCCGCTCATCTGCCGGATGCGCCTCACGACCTCGAGCCCGTCCAGGCCCGGCATCTGCACGTCGATGAGCACGAGGTCGGGCTTCTCGCGCTCGAAGAGCTCGAGGGCCTGCAGGCCGTCCTCCGCCTCGACCGCCTCGAGCCCGAGGCGCTTGAGGATGCGCAGCGTCGCGAAGCGCAGGACGCGCGCGTCGTCGGCGACCAGGACCTTGTACACGCCGCCCGCCTCCCGCCCCTCAGCCGACGGGCAGGCCGTCGTTCAGCCGCATCCAGCCCCTGATCACGCGGTACAGGTACCAGAAGAAGAGCACCGTGTAGGGCAGCCAGAAGAGCGGCGAGAGCAGGATGCTCAGGATGAGGAGCGCGGTGAGCACGCCGCAGATGAGGATCCACAGCAGCCCCCACCAGAAGGTTCGCGAGAGCCACGAGAAGTGCGAGTCGAGGTAGGTGCCGCGCACGTCGTCGCGCCTCGCCGCGGCCAGGACGATCGCGATGACCGCGAGCAGCCAGGCGGTGAAGGGGGCCAGCGCGTGCATGAAGTAGAGGATCTGGGTGAGCCCCCTGTCGCTCTTCAGGTCGGGTTCGGGGCTTGCGGCGGGTTCTTGGCTCATGGCGTCGTCCTATTCGTCCTGGTCGGGATCCATGTCGGGGAAAAGCACCTCGGTGAAGCCGAAGCGGCTCATGTCGGTCATGCGCATCGGGTAGAGGATGCCGTCGAGGTGGTCGCACTCGTGCTGCACGACGCGGGCGTGGAAGCCGTCGGCGACCCGGTCGATGGGGCGGCCGAGCTCGTCGAAGCCGGTGTAGCGCAGCCTCGTTCGCCGGGGCACCACGCCGCGCAGGCCCGGCACCGAGAGGCACCCCTCCCAGCCGTCCTCGGTCTCCTCGGTGAGGTACTCGATCGCCGGGTTCACGAGCACGGTGAACGGGACCTCCTCCGCGTCCGGGTAGCGCGGGTTGGCGGTGACGCCGAAGATCACCACGCGCACGCTCTCGCCGATCTGGGGCGCGGCGAGCCCGGCGCCGTCCAGGTGCGCCATGGTGTCCTTCATGTCGGCCAGCAGCCGCGCGAGCTCCGGCGTGCCGAAGCGCTCCACGGGCCGCGCCACCTCGCGCAGCACCGGGTGGCCCATGCGCAGCACCTCACGGATGGCCATGGCGCTCCACCACCTTCCCCACCACCTCGCGCACCCGACCCATCGCGTCCTTCAGCACGCGCGAGATGTCCTCGAGGGAGATCGCCTCCGCGCTCGCCCCCCGCCCGGCGGCGGCGTTCGCCACGACCGCGAGCGCCGCGTACGGGATGCCGAGCTCGCGCGCGAGCGCGGCCTCCGGCATGGCGGTCATTCCCACCAGGTGGGCGCCGTCGCGCTCGAGGCGGTCGATCTCGGCCTTGGTCTCCAGGCGCGGCCCCTGCACGGCGGCGTAGGTGCCCCGCGGGATCACGGCCACGCCGGCCTCGGCCGCGGCCCCGGTGATCATCGCGCGCGTCGCGTCGCAGTAGGGATGCGTGAAGTCCACGTGCACCACCGGCCCCTCGCCCCCCTCGAAGAAGGTGGCCCGGCGGCCCCAGGTGTAGTCGATGATCTGGTCGGGGACCGCGAGCGTGCCCGCCGCGTATTCGGGCGCGATGCCGCCCACGGTGCACACCGCCAGGATGCGCGTGACGCCCTTCTCCTTCAGCGCCCAGAGGTTGGCCCGGTAGTTGATCTCGTGCGGCGCGAGGGTGTGGCCGTAGCCGTGGCGCGCGATGAAGGCCACCTCGCCGGGGCCGATGTGGCCGAAGGTGACCGGCCCCGAGGGCTCGCCGTAGGGCGTGCGCACGATCTGCCGCCGCGCGATCTCCAGGTTGGCGAGCTGGGCGAGTCCGGAACCGCCGATGATGGCGAGCATGGTCAGGCCCCGAGCGCGTAGACGGCGGGGAGGTTGCGCCACAGGCCGTAGGCGTCCATGCCGTAGCCGAAGACGTAGCGGTCGGGCACGCGCACGCCGACGAAATCCGCCGCGACGGGCTTGGCGCGCCCGATGTCCTTGTCCGCGAACACCGCGGCGAGGACGCGCGCCGCGCCCATCTCGCGGAGCGTGTCGCGCACGGCCGCGAGCGTGATCCCCTCGTCCAGGATGTCGTCGATCACGAGGACCGTGCGCCCGCGCACGCTCTCCTTCGGCGCGAGCCGCCAGGCGATCTCGCGCCCGGTCGTCGTGTTCCCGTAGCGGGTCACCTCGATGGCGCCGAACTCCAGCGGGAAGGCGAGGAGCGGCAGCAGCTGCCCGGTGAAGATCACCGCGCCGCCCATGATCGACAGGACCATCGGGAACTCGTCCTTCAGGGTCGCGGTGATCTCGCCCGCGACGCGCTCGACGGCGGCCCGCACCGCCTCGGGCGGGCACACCACGTCCGCGCGGGCGAGGAGCCCGAGCGCCTCGTCGCGGTTCACGGGCGCTTCCCGCGCGCCCGCGGCAACGCGTCGAGGTAGGCCCGGAAGCCCTCGGCCACCTCGTCGTGCCGCAGCGCGTAGTCGACGGTGGCCTCCAGGTAGCCGAGCTTCGAGCCGCAGTCGTAGCGCCGGCCGCGGAACTCGTAGGCGAACACGGGCTCGTCCTTGAGCAGGCGCGCGATGGCGTCGGTGAGCTGGATCTCGCCGCCCGTGCCGGCGCGGGCGTCCTCGAGGTAGCGGAAGACGCGCGGGCTGAGGACGTAGCGGCCGACCACCCCCAGCGTCGATGGCGCCTCCTGCGGCTTCGGCTTCTCCACGATGCCCGTCATGCGCGCCAGGCGCCCCTTGGCCTGCCTCGTCGAGACGATGCCGTACGAGCCGGTCTCGGCGCGGTCGACGTTCTGCACCGCGACCAGGCTCGCGCCGTTCTTCACGTGCAGGTCCACCATCTGCTTGAGCGCCGGGACCTTCGCGTCGATGAGGTCGTCGGCGAGGATGACGGCGAAGGGCTCGTCGCCCACGAGGTGGCGCGCGCAGAGCACGGCGTGGCCCAGCCCGAGCGCCTCGCCCTGGCGGACGTAGACGCAGTTGAGGCCCGAGGGCAGGAGCGCGCGCACCTCCCTCAGCATCTTCAGCTTGCCGTGCGCGTGCAGCTCCGCCTCGAGCTCGTAGGCCTTGTCGAAGTGGTCCTCGATGGCGCGCTTGCCCCGGCCCGTGACGAAGATGAGGTCGGTCACGCCGGCGGCCACGGCCTCCTCCACGGCGTACTGGATGAGGGGCTTGTCGACGATGGGGAGCATCTCCTTCGGCGAGGCCTTGGTGGCCGGCAGGAAGCGCGTGCCCAGGCCCGCGACGGGGAATACGGCCTTGCGGATCTTCTTCATGGTCTTCTTCAGCCTTCGTCGAGCATTGCGCGGAACCGCACTTCGTCGAGCACCTCGACGCCCAGCTCGCGTGCGCGGTCGAGCTTGGAGCCGGCCTCGGCGCCGGCGACGACGAAGTCCGTCTTCTTCGACACCGACCCGGTGACCTTGCCGCCGGCGGCCTCGACGCGCCCTTTCGCCTCGTCGCGGGTCATCGACGAGAGCGTTCCCGTGAGCACGACGATTTTACCCGCGAAGGGGCCCGCGTTGGCGGCGCGCGCGGGTTCTCCCTCCGTCCAGTGCACGCCGGCGGCCCGCAGCTCGCCGATCACCTCGCGGTTGTGCGGCTCCGCGAAGAAGCGCGCCACGCTCTCGGCGACCACCGGCCCCACGTCGGGGGCCTCCTGCAGCGCCCCGGCGTCGGCGGCCATGAGGGCGTCGAGGCTGCCGAAGTGACGGGCGAGGTCCCGGGCCGTGACCTCGCCGACATGGCGGATGCCGAGCGCGAAGACGAAGCGCCCGAGCGTGGCCTCCTTGCTGCGCCCGATGGCCGCGACCACGTTGGCGGCCGACTTCTCCGCCATGCGATCGAGCGCGGCCAGCCGGGCGGCATCGAGGCGGTAGAGGTCCGCGGGCGTCTTCACGAGGCCCGCGTCCACGAGCTGGTCCACCAGCCTGTCGCCCAGCCCCTCGACGTCCATGGCGCGGCGCGACGCGTAGTGCAGGAGCGCCGCCTTGCGCTGCGCGGGGCAGATGAGGCCGCCGGTGCAGCGCGCCACCGCCTCGCCCTCGAGGCGCGCGATCGCCGACCCGCACTCGGGGCAGGCCGCGGGCATCACGAAGCGGTCGGCCTCCTCGCGCGGGCCGGGCTTCGCCACGCGCGCCACCTCCGGGATCACGTCGCCCGCGCGCCGCACGACGACGACGTCTCGTCGCCAGACCTCCTTGCGCCGGATCTCGTCCTCGTTGTGCAGCGTGGCGTTGGACACGGTGGTCCCGCCCACGAACACGGGCGCCAGGCGCGCCACCGGCGTGATCGCGCCCGTGCGCCCCACCTGGATGCCGATGTCGAGGAGCTCCGTGGTGGCCTCCTCCGCCGGGAACTTGTGCGCGACCGCCCAGCGCGGCGCCCTCGCGACGTAGCCCAGCGCCTCCTGCTGGGCGATCGCGTTCACCTTGTAGACCACGCCGTCGATGTCGTAGGGCAGGCGCTCGCGCCTGGCGCCCACCTCGCGGTAGAAGGCGACGAGGCCGGCCTCGCCCGTGGCCACGCGGCGGTCCCTCGCGACGGGAAAGCCCAGCCCGGCCAGCGCGTCGAGCAGGCCCGCGTGGGTGGGCGGGACGCGCCAGCCGTCGTGCGCGCCGAGGCCGTAGGCGAAGAACGAGAGGCGCCGCTTCGCGGTGAGCGCCGGATCGAGCTGCCGGAGTCCCCCGGCGGCGCCGTTGCGGGGATTGACGAGCACCTTCTCGCCGGCCTCCCGCGCCCGCGCGTTGTACGCCTCGAAGTCGCGCCGGAGCATGAGCACCTCGCCCCGGACCTCGAGGAGCTTCGGGGGCTTCGCCGTCCCGAGGCGAAGGGGGATGGCCCTCACCGCGCGCAGGTTGGCGGTCACGTCCTCGCCCGTCTCGCCGTCGCCGCGCGTCGCACCCTGGCGGAGCACCCCGTCCTCGTAGGCGAGGCTCACCGCGAGGCCGTCGAACTTGAGCTCGCAGGAGTACTCGACCGCCGCCACGCCGAGGCCCTCGCGGCAGCGCCGGTCGAACGCGGCGACGTCCTCGTCCGTGAACGCGTTGGCGAGCGAGCGCATCGGCACGCGGTGGGTGACCTCCGCGAATCCCTCGGCGGGCCGGGCGCCCACGCGCTGCGTCGGCGAGTCCGCGGTGACGAGTTCCGGATGGGCCGCCTCGAGCGCCAGCAGCTCCGCGAACATCGCGTCCCACTCGGCGTCGGAGATCTCCGGCGCGTCGAGGACGTAGTAGAGGTGATTGTGGCGCTCGATCTCGCGCCGCAGCCCGAGGACCCGCTCCGCGACGTCGCGCGGCGCCGCCATCGTCAGGAGAAGAGCCGCCGCGCGAGCGCCCCGCCCGCGGGGATGCCGTGCGCCTCCATGCGGCGGACGACGGCCTCCAGCGAGCGGCGGATGGCCGCGAGTCCCGCGGGACCCAGGGGACGGCGCTCGTCGTCGACGAGCTCTCCCCCGAGGGTGAGGCCGAACGCCTCCGCGACCCGGCCCATGTCGTCCAGCACGGCCACCGGGTCGGCGACGAGCGGGACGTCGAGCGCGAAGGTGAGGCCGGTCACGTAGCCGGCGTCGCGCCGCGGCTCCCCGTCGAGGGGCCGCATCCGCATCGCCACCGTGCCGTCCGGCCCGCGGCGCTCGAAGACGCCCGAGCCCGTCTCGGCGAAGCCGTTCCCGAGGGCGAGGGACTTCACGCGCGCGAGCGCGAAGGTCGCGCCGGCGCGGCCGACGACGTTCACCGCCACCTCGATGTCGGCCTCCGCGCAGAAGCGGTCCAGCTCCCGGGAGCGCGCCGCGGCCTCCGCCGGGCTCTCGCGCTGCGAGACGGCGTTGATCGAGGCCGCGAATCCCGCCACGGTCTCGTTGAAGGCGGCGATCTCCTCCTCGGCCACCGGCCCGGCGCGGCTGGCGAGCTGGAGTCCCGCGCGCAGTTCGCGCCAGTCGTCGCGCGGCGACTCCTGCACGGGCATCCACTGCTCGTCCACGAGGCCCTCGACGTTCACGGGCGTGGCGTGCGCCTGCAGCGCGTCGAGGAGCGGCTCGAGCCGCGCGCGCGGGACGGGCTCGTCCGCGAGCACGAGCGCGATCGCGTCGATGCGGCTGGAGACGACCGCCGCGGGCGACGCCCCGGCCGGCGCGGCGATGCCGGGGTCGATGACCTCCTCGAGGGCGCCCAGGGACGGGTCGTCGCGAACGTCCCCCGGCAGCGCGCCGAGCACCGGCTCGCGGCGGGACTCCACGGGGTCGAGGAGCGCGTCGGCGTGGGCGCCCCGGAAGGCGGCCTCGGCGCGGCGGCGCGCCCGGCGCTCCTGCAGGACGTTGTAACCCGCCACGGCCGCCACGAAGACGGCCCCGAGAACGATGAGGGCGAGCTGAAGGTCGCTCATGCGGGCGCTTGCCTCCTAGGCGGCCTGCTTCCGGGCGAATTCCATGGCGGACTCGATGTCGACTTCCACGATACGCGAGACGCCGGGCTCCTGCATCGTGACGCCGATGAGCTGCTGGCCCATCTCCATCGTGATCTTGTTGTGCGTGATGAAGAGGAACTGGGTCTGCGCCGACATCTGCTTCACGAGGTCGCAGAAGCGCTCCGTGTTGGGGTCGTCGAGCGGGGCGTCCACCTCGTCCAGCAGGCAGAAGGGCGCCGGGTTCAGGCGGAAGAGCGAGAAGACGAGCGCGATGGCGGTGAGCGCCTTCTCCCCGCCCGACAGGAGCTGGATGGAGGCGTTCTTCTTGCCCGGCGGCTGGGCGAAGACCTGAAGCCCCGCGTCCAGGATCTCCTCGCCGGTGAGCTTGAGGGAGGCGTGGCCGCCGCCGAAGAGCGCCGGGAACATCTCCTGGAAGTTCGCGTTGACGGCATCGAAGGTGCCCTGCAGGAGGTCGCGCGTCTCGCGGTCGATGCGCTTGATGGCCGCCTCCAGCGTCTCCACGGCCTGCACGAGGTCGGCGGCCTGGGCGTCGAGGAAGTCCTTGCGTTCGCGCGACGCGGTGAGCTCCGAGAGCGCGGCCAGGTTCACGGGGCCGAGCGCCGCGATTTCCTCGGTGAGTCGGTTGATCTCCGCCTGCATGCCGGCGGAGCGCACGCGCTTCTCCAGCTTCTCGGCGAGCTCCTCGCGCGTGACGCCCGCCTCCTGGATCTGCTGCGCGTACTGCTCGGCGTGGGTGATCGCCTCCTGCTCCTTGAGGCGAAGCTCGGTGATGCGCTCGCGCAGCGGGCTCAGGGTCTGCTCGGCGGCGAGCCGGCCTTCCTCGAGGCTCCTCAGCTCGTCGGTCAGGTGCTCGAGCCCCGCCCGCGCGTCCGAGAGCGCGCGCTCGCGCTCGGCCTTGACCGCCAGCGCGGCCTGGAGCCGCTCCCGCACGGAGCCCTCCTCCAGGCGGCCCAGCTCCGCGGACACGTTGTCGCGGTTCGCCGCGAGCGCGCCCAGGCGCTCGCCGAGGGAGACGGCGAGCTGCCCCTGCGACTCGACCTTCTCGTGGCAGCTGCGCTCGTGGAACTTCGCCTCCTGAACGGCGCGCTCGGCGGCCATGACGGCCGCGCGGGCCCCGTCGAGCGCCTCCACCGACCGCTTCGCGGCGGCCTCGAGCTCCTGCAGGCGCTGCACCACCGCCTCGATCTTCTGCGACCCGGCCTCGAGCGCGTGCTGCGCCTCCTGCATCTCGAGGCGCTCCTTCGCCTCCTCGACCTCGATATCCGCGAGCTCGGCGCGGATGGCCTCGCGGCGCCTCTCCGCCTGCTCGGAACTCTGCGACAGCTTGAGGTGCTCGACCTCGAGCGCGTGCCCGGCCTGCCGCGTGCGGGCGAGGTCCTCGCGCACGCGGCGCGCCTCGTCCCGCGTGTCCGTGAGGAGCGTCTCCAGCTCGCGCAGCCGCGACTCGACCGCGTTGCGCGCGGCCGTGACCGCGGGCGCGCGGGCCTGCAGCTCCTCGATCTCGCGCTGGCGCTGCAGCACGCCGTGCAGCTCCGACTGCGGGCCGTGGAAGACCACGCCCTGGCGGCCGAAGAGGTGGCCGGCCTTCGAGACCAGCAGCCCGCCCGCGGGCAGCACGCGCGCGAGCGCGAGCCCGTCCTCGCCCTCGGGCAGGATGAAGACGTTGGCGAGCGCGTCCCTGAGGTACGCCACCACGCCGGGGCGGGCGCTCGAGACGACCGTCGCGAGGGGCGCGAGGTGCGTGCCCGGCGCGGCGGCCTCGGGGGCGCCGCGCTCGACGAACACGGCGAAGTTGCCCGGGGGCGCGTCGCGCAGGAGCCCGGCGAGGTTGTCCTCGTCCGCGAGCCGCGCCGCGTTGAGGCGCACGCCCAGCGCCGCTTCCACGGCGTCGTCCCAGCCCGCCTCCACGCGGATCGCCTGCCAGAGGCGTTCGGCGCGGTCGAGCGCGTGGGTCTTCGTCCAGTCGGCGAGCCGCGAGTTGTTGTCGAGCTTGGCCTGCTGCGCCTCGAGCGCCTTCAGCGCCGCCTCCAGCCGCGCGGCCTCGTGCGTGCGCTCCTGGAGCGACTGCTGCGCCTGGCGGCGCTCCTCCTCGAGGGCGGGCAGCTTCGCCTCGACCCCGCGCTGCGCTTCCTCGAGCGCCTTCACGCCGGCCTGCGCGCCCTCGCGCTGCGCCGCGATGGCCGCGAGCTTCTCCAGCTCGGGGAAGACGAGCGCCATGTTCTCCTGCCTGAGGCGGTTCTTGCGCGCCTCGAGCTGCGCGAGGAGCTTGAGCGCGTGCGACTCGCGCGTCTCCTCGACGCCCTGCGCCTGCTCGGCCGCGGACATCTCGGCCTCGGCCGCGCGCACCTCGGCGGCGGCCTTCTGCTGCGCCGCCTCGGCGGCGGGCAGCCCCGCGCGGGCCGACTCGAGGTCCGCCTCGCGCGCGACGATGGCGGCGCGGGCGCTCTCGATCTCGCCCTCCCAGCGGCCGCGGTCGGACCGGGCCTCGGACACGCGCCGCTCGACTTCCGCGATCTCGGCCGCGAGCCCCTCGAGCTGCGCGCCCATGCGGCGGCGGTTCTCGCCGAGGAAGGCGATCTCCTGCTCGAGCGACTGCACCTCGCCGTTGGCGGCGTAGAGCGCGCCCTGCAGCGACGAGAGCTGGTCGGTCTCCTCGTAGTGGCGGCTCCTCAGCTCCTCCAGGGAGCGCTCCGCGTCGCGAAGCTTCGCCGTCTCGGCCTCCAGGGCCACCTGGACCTTGAGGACCTCGTTGGCGTAGCGGTTCTTCGCCTGCTCCGCCTCGCGCAGCCGCGTGTAGGCGAGCAGGTTGTGGTTGAGCGCCAGCTGCGACTGCAGGTCCTGGTAGCGCGCGGCCACCTCGGCCTGCTGCGCGAGGCGCTCGAGCTGCGCCTCGAGCTCGGCGCGGATGTCGCCCACCCGCGCCAGGTTCTCGCGCGTGTCCTCCAGGCGAAGCTCGGTCTCGCGGCGGCGCTCGCGGTACTTGGACACGCCCGCGGCCTCCTCGAGGAAGACGCGCAGCTCCTCCGGCTTCGAGGTGATGACGCGCGAGATCATGCCCTGCTCGATGATCGAGTAGGCGCGCGGCCCCAGGCCCGTGCCGAGGAAGATGTCCTGCACGTCGCGGCGGCGCACGTGCTGGCCGTTGATGTAGTAGCTGGAGTCGCCGTCGCGCGAGAGCACGCGCTTCACGCTGATCTCGGCGTACTGCGCCCAGGGGCCGCCCACGCGGCCCAGCGAGTTGTCGAAGACGAGCTCCACCGAGGCCCGGCTCACGGGCTTGCGGTTGGACGAGCCGTTGAAGATCACGTCGTGCATGTGCTCGCC
>Ga0224500_10002054_pt1 | contig 11174 bp, 8 predicted proteins | sample SF_Oct11_sed_USG_FD_168126 | JGI IMG/M metagenome (GOLD analysis project Ga0224500, IMG submission 168126) | Sediment microbial communities from San Francisco Bay, California, United States - SF_Oct11_sed_USGS_4_1 | ecosystem: Environmental > Aquatic > Marine > Sediment | place: USA: California... | reverse complement strand
GTCGGTATCGACCAGAGCCCGTCGATACGTCGGCGCTCGATTGGTTGATGAGCGATCGGTCGATCCCGTTTTCAGAAACCGTTTCGGCGCAGCCTGTGGTATGCGATGCGTGCCTGGCTCCCAAAACGCTCGACCGGCAAGACATCGGTGCCCGCTTCACTTATGCATTTCACATGAACGCACTAAAATTCGCGGACTATCTTTGCGAAATCGCGACCTCACGTGGCGTGCACCATTACCTCGATCACGTCACTGATATCGAGATGGCCGAAAATGGCGATATCGGTGCTGTGCACACCAGGCAGGGCACGCGCATTGAGGCTGACTTGTTTATCGATTGCACGGGCTTCGCCGGGCTGCTGATCGAAAAAAAGCTGGGCGTGCCCTGGGTGGATTGCTCACAGTGGTTGTTGTGCGACCGCGCACTGACTATCCAGATGCCGTACGAGCACAACTACCCCGGTTACGTTCGGCCGAATACGCTGGCAACGGCGGTATCGTCGGGCTGGATCTGGGAAATTCCACTGCAGACCCGACGTGCGTGGGGTTACGTGCACAGCAGCGATTACATCAGCGATGACGACGCCGAAAAGGAGCTGCGCGCTTTTATCGGGACTCCCGCTGATGGCTTTCCGGCGCGACGGGTGCCCTTCAAGGTAGGCCATCGGGCCAAGTCCTGGGTCAGAAACTGCATTGCCATCGGCCTCTCCGCAGGATTCATAGAGCCCCTGGAATCTACCGGTCTGTACCTGAGCGACCTTGCGGCGGTCATGGCAACCGAGCACTTCCCCTATCGTGACGACATGGAACCTCTGGCGTTTCGTTTCAACCGAATTATGGCGAACCGGTTTTACGAGGTTCTGGACTTTATCAATCTGCACTATTGCCTGACTCGTCGAACCGATACGGAGTTCTGGCGAGAGGTTCAGCGACCTGAGCGAATCAACGACAGGCTAAAAGCGAAGCTGGAATTCTGGCGCATCAAGCCTCCCTCGCTCGCCGATTTCGAGGATCAGTTTTTCCCGGGCCAGCCTGATATTCCGCTGCAATCCGGCGGCCTGCCGGGCGATCACCGAAGTCCTGTGGACACCGCAGGCATATTCACGCTGTCCAGCTACGAAGCCATTTTGTACGGCATGGACTTTCTCCGGGCAGAGTGCGACCGGTGGTTTGGGCCTGAGAGACCACCGACTCGTGTGCAACCTGGCATCGCGAGGCGCTTGCAAATCGCGCCCATGAAATTGCCCGCTCACGACGAGTGGCTAAAACAGGTTGTCGGAATGCAGAATTTTCCCACGACCCGTTGAGGTCAGCGGTAAACATGGGCTATCCGGTCTCAGGTTTCCGGGTGGCAGGTGCAGGGAATTTTCAGAAGTACCGTGTCAAAGCATGCCTGTGGACTACACCGTGTATCCGGATGGTGCTTCGCGGCGCAGCAGCATTGTTCACCGGGCAATACGTAATCCAGGATCAGGTGGACGCGATCTTCGCTGCCCTTGTTGTGCACCGAGTGCAGTCGCCTGTTGTTGATCTCATACAACTGCCCCTCCCGCATATTGATCGACTCATTACCTACCGTAAACCAGACATCGTCGTTCGTAATGATAGGCAGATGGATGCGATGTGAATGCGTGAGCGAAAAATTCATGTCACGGTGCTCGGCAATGCCGTGACCGGCCGCAAGTTGTACCAGGGATGCACGAATGAAATAGCCGAGACTGTTTTCCTTCATAAGTCGCTGGGCGGACTCGGTCTTCTCGAAATGATCCGCAATCATCCAAAGGACTGGGCGAAGCGCTTCCTCGAAGATCTGCAGTGTCGGCAATCGCGTCGGATGGCTGTGGCGAAAATCGAGGTCATAAACGAGACCGATCGTTTTCGTGTGTTGATGCACTTCGTAGATGTTCTGGCGAGTCGAAAACTTGTCCCATTGTTCGTCCGACAGGCTCAGGACGAGTCGCTTGAGTTCAGCGATATCGATACTGCCAATCAGGAAGAAGTTTCCGGCAAAGTTCATAATGTGAACCAGGATCAGGTGCTTGCAGGGACCAGGGTCGGCATCCTTGCAGATTATTCTCCGTTTGACCATTCAGTGGAGGGCAAAATGGTATTGGAAAATGCTGGCGACTTATATTAGTGTCGGAATATAAATAAGAATACCGATAATAGTACGTCCAATTACGTATTGACCTAGCGAAATTTCGCGAGACCAAGCACCGATCTGAATAAGCTGGATCTCAGAGTATTAACGGATCGTGATTGATTTAAGTCGTTTTAAATGGTGGCCGGGGAGCTCTAGTATGAAAAAGACCAATCGTCGTTGTATCAATTTCGCGAATAAAGACGTGATTCCGGTTATGTCTCCGCTGGCTGCCGCCGTCGTGGCGGCACTATGGCCAGCTTCGGCAGTCATGGCTCAGAGTACTGACGGCGAGGCCGATAAGGCACCAATCGAAGAAATTGTTACCACCGGATCGCGAATTCGCAGGGACTCGTTCTCCAGCGCCGCACCGATGGATGTGGTTCTCGCCGAAGCCGCCGCCGCAAAAGGCATCAACGATGTCGCAACCATGCTGCAGACCACAACCGTCGCACAGGGCGCGCCACAGGTAACCGCCGCCTCGACGAGTGTTTTTGTTTCAAATGGCGGGCTCGGTAGCGAAACTATTTCCCTGCGTGGCCTTGGCGCTCAACGTACCCTCGTATTGTTGAATGGCCGTCGCGCGGGTCCTTCCGGCGTAGAGGGAAGTGTTTCATCGTTCGACCTGGGTGCGATTCCGTTGGCAGCGGTCGAACGCGTTGAGGTTTTGAAGGACGGCGCATCATCGATTTACGGTTCCGACGCCGTTGCCGGTGTGGTCAACATCATTACCAAGAAAACGGATGGTGCAACGTTTAGCGCGTTTATTTCACAACCCGATGAATCCGGTGGTGAAAGCACCCAAATCAGTGGTTCCTGGGGCAAGCAGTTTGATCGTGGATACTTCCGCGCCACAGTCGATTACAACAAGACTGAGATTCTCCAGCGCAGCGATCGTGATTTCTTCAATTGCGAGGAGGATTACACATTTGATGTCAACACCGGCGAACGTGCGGACCTGATCGATCCCCGCACAGGCAAACCCTTGTGTGACGACCTCCCATGGGGACACGTCTGGGTCTACGACTATGCCGCCTACGTCGGCGGTGCCGGTGACGGCACAACCAATGTGCAGCCACCAACGAATCTTCTGCAATACGATTTTACCGGCGCACTGGCCGCAAACGGCGTGCCTGGTATCCCGGCAGCGACCAACCCCAATCATATGACTGCCCCACCGGGCTGGTACCCGATCGCGCAGGGCGATGCCTTAACGAACTCGCTGATTGATTCTCAACATCCTCTGCACGGCACACAAACGCTGATTCCGGAGTCTGAGTCCACGACCGTGTTTCTTGAGGGCAATTACGCGATCAATGACAGGATCAACGTTTACTCCGAAGTCCTTCTGAATCGACGAGAAACGGTTGACATCGGATACCGTCAGATCTGGTCGTATATCTACAACTACGACTCGGCTGATTTGGGCTTCGGCAGTGATCCGTTAAGGGTAGGCTGGACAGGCGCTCAATGGCTGAGCCCACTGACTATCTCTCCGCACGCTGACCAGACCGTCACTGTTGATTATCAGCGTCTTGTCCTCGGTCTTGAGGGTGAGAATGAGTCGTTTTTGGCTGGCTGGAACTGGGATTTGTCGTATCAGTACAGTAATTCAGACGGTGAATACGCGAACGACGAGCTTTACGACGATGCGATCACCTACGATTGGTTTCGGACGGCTGGATCATGTGTCGGAGAATTTACGCCGATATCCAACCGGGCATGCGTCGATATTCCGTGGCTGGATCCGAACTTTCTGGCGGGCGACATCCCCCAGGAAATTCAGGACTACTGGTATGCCGTAGACGTTGGCAATACCAAGTACACGCAGTGGTCGATTGACGGATCCATTACGGGAGATATATTCGAAATGCCGGCCGGATCGGCTGCCATGGCCGTTGGCTTCCAGTATCGGGATGACGAGATTCTGGATACACCGGGACCGTTGCGACTCTCAGGCAACAATCACTTAAGCGGGTCAGCCGGGATTACCGCTGGCGAGGACAGCACAGTCGCTGTATTCGCCGAGTTTGACATCCCATTGCTGGCTGGTAAGCCGCTCGCCGAATACGTCGATTTCAATGCGTCAGTGCGTTATACGGATGTTGATTCGTTCGGGGACGACTTGACTTACAAAGTCGGTCTGAATTGGGCTCTGACAGATACATTCAGGGCGCGAAGTACTTTTGGCACATCATTCCGCGCGCCGTCGCTCTACGAGCTCTATCTGGCCGATCAATCCAGCTCTCTGTCGGCACGTCAGGCGGACCCGTGTTTCCAGTGGGCGGCCAATCTGGCTCTGGGTAATATCTCTGACCGGACAGCAACAAACTGCCAGGCAGACGGGATTCCACCGGATCATGTTGCGAGTGTTGGACCGAGCGTCCTGACAGGCGGAGGCGCCGGAGTTCTGGCCGCTGAAACGTCTGAGGCCTTTACGTTCGGTTTGGTTTGGCGACCAGAGTTTACGGATCTGAGTGTATCGGTAGACTACTTCGACATTTTAGTTAATGACGAGGTCGACAGGATTGGCGGTCAGTCAATTGTTGCCGGTTGTTACAACTCGGTGTTTTTCCCGAACGAGCCACTCTGTGACCAGTTTGATCGAAGTTCGGCAACGGCGCCGTTGCCATTTGCGATTCTGGAGATCAGGGACAGCTACATTAACGTTGCCAAACAACAGGTTCGCGGTATCGATCTTGCAGCTACCTGGTCTCAGGAAGTCGGTCGTAGCAGCACCTTATCGATTGATACCAGCTGGACCTACAATCTGGAAGACACCGTCGCACTGTTTGACGAAACAGAGGAAGATCTCTCCGGATTGGCGGGACATCCCGAGACCGTTGGTAATTTGAATGTAGTCCTCGATTGGGAAGCATGGTCATTCTTTTGGGGCGTGAACTACATCGGTGAAACCGATAATACGGCACACTTCGGTCGAACCACTGTCACTGACTCTACGGGCGTTCAGGTCGGAATTAACCTCGTTGCCGATTCGGTCGTTTATCACAGCCTGTCAGCAAGTTACGCGTTCGATAATGGTTTGACGGCTCGACTGGGTATGGCCAACGTCACAGACGAGGAACCGCCACGAGTTACCTCACGCGGCACCTCAAATGAGGTCAATGTTCTTGGAAAAACGGCGTTCTATTCGCAATATGACTGGTTAGGTCGTCGGCTCTTCCTCAATGTAACGATGGATTTTGAATAGGGTAGAAACAGGCGACCCGGCAATACAAAACAAAACGCGTCGACTCTCGTCGGCGCGTTTTTTTTTGCTCCGTATAGACGGCAACTAGTTTTGCCGATCCAGGCATCGTAGTGATAATGCCTCCGTGCATTCGTAAATTGAGGTGTGCGAACAAATGGCAAAGACAGACAAGTCCACCCTGAAGCCTGACATTTCGCGCAGAGACTTTGTTAACGGAACCCTGGTTGGCGTCGGCGCAGCACTGCTGGGCGCCCCGCTGCCTGGATACGCGGCCAGGCAGGCGCCTCCAGGTATTTTCAATGATCCGTGGACAGGCTACGGCGGGGTCGGTGATTACGCGACTTCCAATGGCAATGTCGCTGCTGTCCGCGAAGCCGCGCACCTGATCCGGGACGGACTGACGCAAGCGATGATGCCTGAGGTGGGGGATACCGGCGAAGAGTACGACATGGTCATTATCGGCGGCGGTTTTTCCGGCATCGGTGCCGCATATCAATTTCACAAGAAGCACGGGACTGCAAAGAAGTGCCTGATTCTCGAGAACCATCCTGTATTCGGTGGGGAAGCAAAGCAGAATGAATTCGAAGTTGATGGCTATAAATTATGCGGCCCGCAAGGGTCCAACGATTTCGGTCCACCCGACCGAAATGACAACAGCCTGATCGCCGAGATTTATAGGGATACGGGCCTTCCGTTCGAATACGCATTCGTAAAGCAGGACCCCGAGAAGACCAATGTAAGGGCTCCGCTGGAACACTATTACGGCGTGTATTGGGACGAGGAGCGTTACGACACAGGCTATTTCCTGGGCAGCGATGCCGAGACACCGTGGATCGTCAACCCGAGAAAAGATCACCTGGTGCGTTTGCCGTGGTCGGATCGTCTCAAGGCAGAATTGAATCGCGCCTTTGCCGACAAGGAGGAGTACTACACCGGCGACGATCTGGATCGCTGGCTCGATAGCATGTCCTACAAAGAGTTGCTGGAGGACGTCATGGGATATTCGCCGGAAGTGACGGAGTATTTCGATCCCATACTGGCCATATCGATGGGCGGCGTTGGTGCAGACGTGTATTCGGCCTACTCTGCAAAATTGCTGGACATGCCGGGCACCCATGTTCACTACAAGTACGATATCAACGCGGACAGTGCCTACAGTTTCCCGGGCGGCAACGCGGGCATTTTCAGGCACATCGTAAAGTTCCTCATACCGGACAGCATCTCGGGTAGCCGGTCATTTGAAGGAATTCTGTACAACTCGATCGATTTTTCGGCGCTGGATCGACCCTCAAACAGTTTACGTTTCCGCCTGAATTCTACGGCGATCGATATTCGTCACCACGGCGCGCCGGACGACGCCGACCACGTTGCGGTAACGTATTACCAGGATGGCAAAGTCAGAAGAGTCAGAGCCAGGACAGTCGTGGTGTCCATTGGCGGATGGGTCGCGCGAAATATCGTCAAGGACATGCCCGAAGCGCTCGCGAAAGCCTACAGCCAGTTCTATTACTCACCGATACTGGTCGTAAATGTTGCTCTGCGAAACTGGCGCTTTCTCGACAAGCTCGGCATCGCGGCGGGCCGCTGGTTTGACGGATTCGGCCGATTTTTTGCCATTCGCAGGCCGATGGTTACGGGCGATGCCACAGAACCGTTTGATCCCGACAAACCAACGGTTATGACCTTCTACGTACCCTTCAATAACCCTGGTCTTCCTCCTGAAGCGCAAGGTGCAGTAGGGCGTGCCGAGCTTCTGAGTAAATCGTATGCCGACTATGAACATGAAATCGTCGCGCAAATGACCAGGATGTTTGCAGCGTCTGGATTTGTCGCGGAAAACGACATCGCCGGGATCGTATTGAATCGCTGGGGTCACGCGTATATCTCACCGCAACCTGGATTTCATTTTGGGAGAAATGGGGAAGCAGCGCCGATAGATACCGTCAAGAAGGGGTTTGGTCGAATCCGGTTCGGCCACTCCGAACTCAGCGGTTATATGAGCCACACAAGAGCGCTGAACGAAGGATCAAGAGCGGCCCTCGAGGCGATGAAACAAATATGACGGGCTTACCCGGGCCGGTGTGACTGGTTACTAGGTCTGCCGGTCCAGGCACCGCAGCGACAGCGCTTCAGCAATATGCGGAGGCATTAATTTTTCAGCCCCTGCAAGGTCTGCGATTGTTCTCGCCACGCGTAACACGCGCTGGTGGGCCCGTGCCGAGAGGTTAAAGCGTTCCGTTGCGTTTTCGAGCAGCGCCCAGGCGGCGTCGCCTACTGCACAAACAGCGTCCAGGTTCGTGCCGTCCAGACGGGCATTACTGACACCGCTGCGTTGCATCTGAATTGACCATGCCCGTTCGACACGCGCTTGCACGACCCTGCTTTTCTCCCCGTCGGCCGCACTCGCCCGCAACGCATCGGTTGACGGCCGGAGTACTTCGACGTGCAGGTCGATGCGATCCAGCAGCGGTCCGGATATTTTGCGTCGGTAGGCTGCGACCCGGTCTGCGCTGCAGCGGCAGTCCGCAAGACGATCGCCCAGGTACCCGCAGGGACAGGGATTCATCGCAGCGATTAACTGAAACCGCGCGGGGTATTCGGCCTGTCCACCGGCCCTCGCTATGGAGATGCGGCCCGTTTCCAATGGCTCGCGCAGGACTTCCAGTGCGCGTCGATTGAACTCCGGCAGCTCGTCGAGGAACAGAACCCCGTTGTGGGCCCGCGAGATCTCGCCAGGGCGCGGGCCCGGTCCACCGCCGACGAGTGCAGCCGCCGATGCCGTGTGGTGCGGGGACCGGAACGGTCGTTGCCGCCAGCCGTTCATGGCAACCGGCATGCCGAGTACCGATTCTATGGCGGCCGTCTGCAGCGCTTCGTCGTTGCTCATCGCTGGCAGGATTCCCGGCAGCCGTCGCGCGAGCATGCTCTTCCCGGTACCGGGCGGCCCAATGAACAACAGGTTGTGACCACCGGCTGCGGCTATTTCCAGAGCTCGTTTGGCGCGCTGTTGCCCGCGTACGTCGGCAAGATCGTTCGCGGTTGGGTCGACTTTCGCGAAGTCCGTCTTCGCTGCGGCTTCGATAAGCTCCCTTCCCGACAGGTGAGCCGCTATTGCAGTAAGCGACGCAGCGGCATAGACGCGCGTGCCGGCCAGGGATGCTTCGAGCTCATTGTCTTTCGGCACGATCGCGCGTCGGCCAGCCGCTGCTGCCTGCAACACGGCCGGCAATATCGCTGGCACCGGTCTTATACCCCCGCTCAAGGACAGTTCGCCGTAGACCTCAACATTGTCCAGCGTGTCTTTCGGGAAATGTTTCTTGCAGGCCAGAATGCCGAGTGCAATAGCAAGGTCGTAGCGGCCACCCGACTTCTTCATCTCGGCCGGGCCCAGGCTGACCGTGATTCGCTGCTGGGGAAACTCGAAACCTGAGCTCAGGAGCGCGCCACGGACGCGATCCTTGCTTTCCCGGACGGCAGTTTCCGCCATGCCAACAATCGTGAATGCGGGCAGACCGCCCGACAGAAAGACTTCGATCGTCACCGGTGGCGCGTCGCTCCCGTACTGCGCACGGCAGTGCAGTATTGCGAGGCTCATGAATCCGGCCCTCCCTGGCCGCTATTTTTTTTCGATCTCCTCGAGCTTTGCCTCAAGGCGCTCCAGCTTTTCACGGGTGCGCGCCAGGACGGCTTCCTGCACCTCGAATTCCTCGCGCGTCACGAGATCCAGTTTGCCGATCCCGGTACGCAGTACGCCGCGAAAGTTCGCCTCCAGATCCTCGCGCACCGAGCGCAAGCCTTCCGGTATGGACTCGGCCAGTTTTTTCGCCAGACTTTCGATTGAATTGTCACTCATACCCGTTTGATACCTGACCCGATCGGAAAAGACCAGCCGCATTAGCCGCGATTCAGGGGAAAAAGCCCACTGGCACCCCAAAATGGTGCAGGCCAGTGAATTGCCCGCACCGGAATGGCGCACTGCGCGTCCTGGGAATTCGATAACCAATTAATTAATAAACGAATTTCTTAGTTGGCATGCATCCTGCTCTATAAGGGACAACCGGTCATTTGGCTGCCAACCCAACCACGGAGCAAAAGAAGATGAAGTTCACCCAATCTGCGCTTGTCGCACTCATCCTACTCACCGCCAGCACAGCGCAGGCTGAACTGTCCGCCAACCTGGGATTCGCCAGCGATTATTACTATCGCGGCATCTTCCAGAAAGCATCGTCGGCCAATGGCGGCGTTGACTACGAAAGCGGCGGGTTTTACGCAGGCGTCTGGGCCGCGGATGTCGGTGGCGATATCGCACCTGATGGTATCGAAATAGACGGCTACTTCGGCTATGGGGTCGATGTCGGCGAGGTTAATCTCAGTGTCGGCTATACCGGTTACTTTTATACCGGCGACTTTGACGATACCTACCAGGAAATCAACTTGGGCGCCGGATACGGACTTGCGTCGCTCGACGTTGCGATCGGCCAGTATGAAAATTTTGGCGGCCCTACCAATGACTATGTTTATTACGCGCTGACGCTCGAAAAGAACGGTTTCTACGGCAAGTACGCGGGTTTCACCGAGGACTTTGACGGCGACTATTTTGAGGCCGGATACGGCACGTCGGTTGCTGATATCGATCTCGGTGTGTACCTGCTGTTTTCCAGTAAGGACCTGGTCGGCGAAAGCAACGAAGCCATCGTATTCACGATCGGCAAATCATTCGACTTTTAATTTATCAGCGGCGGTGGCATGCCACCGCCGCACCATTGAGCAAGGGGACTCACCATGAAAATGATCACAGCGATCATCAAGCCGTTCAAGCTGGATGATGTACGCCAGGCCGTTGCCGATATTGGCATCCAGGGCATTACGGTCACCGAGGTCAAAGGCTTCGGTCGTCAGCGCGGACACACCGAACTGTATCGCGGCGCCGAATACGTCGTCGACTTCCTGCCAAAAGCCAAGATCGAACTCGCCGTCGCGGATGACGTCTCGGAGCAGGTTATCGAGGCGATCAGCAACGCAGCACGTACGGGCAAGATTGGCGACGGCAAGATATTCGTCACCGAACTTGTAGAGGCCATTCGTATTCGCACCGGTGAGACCGGCAGCGAAGCCGTTTAACTGACGTCACGAAGGAGAATATTGTGGAAGCAACAACTCAGCTCGCGGCGCAGGTCACCGAACTTTCGTACGCATTGGATACCTTTTACTTTCTTGTCATGGGCGCACTCGTCATGTGGATGGCGGCAGGCTTCACCATGCTTGAAGCCGGCCTGGTCCGCGCTAAAAACACCGCAGAGATCCTGACCAAGAATGTCGGCCTCTATTCCATCGCCTGCATCATGTACATGCTGTGCGGTTACGTGATCATGTATCCCGGCGATGATTTTGCCGGAGGCATCTTCCAAAGCATTACAACTATTGGCAGCGGTTTACTGACATCGAGTGACAATGCTGCGGCAGATGTCATTGCCAGCGGCGGCGAGACCTACTACTCAGGCCTGTCCGACTTCTTTTTCCAGGTCGTGTTTGTCGCAACGGCCATGTCCATCGTTTCTGGCGCCGTAGCAGAGCGTATGAAACTCTGGGCGTTCTTCGCGTTCGCGGTCGTCTTAACCGGATTCATTTACCCGGTGCAGGGCTTCTGGAAATGGGGCGGCGGTTTTTTGCAGGAAGCGGGCTTTCTCGATTTCGCGGGATCCGGCGTGGTTCACCTTTGTGGCGCGGCAGCGGCACTTGCCGGCGTGTTGCTGCTTGGTGCCCGCAAGGGCAAATACGGCAGCGGTGGACAGATTAACGCTATCCCCGGTTGCAACCTGCCGA
>Ga0224500_10002053_pt1 | contig 11205 bp, 10 predicted proteins | sample SF_Oct11_sed_USG_FD_168126 | JGI IMG/M metagenome (GOLD analysis project Ga0224500, IMG submission 168126) | Sediment microbial communities from San Francisco Bay, California, United States - SF_Oct11_sed_USGS_4_1 | ecosystem: Environmental > Aquatic > Marine > Sediment | place: USA: California... | reverse complement strand
GGAGCGAGTCGAACGTTGTGGGCGCGACCGGCACAGGGTTCTTTAACGATCCATACGACATCAACGCAGTCGTGATTCGAGACCGCGAGTGGGTGTCGGAGGAGTGTGACGGAGAGTTCATGCTGGTTGAGGATACCTACGACTGGTATGCCGAGGATGATGACCGCAACGTCTGGTACCTGGGCGAGGAGACCACGGCATATGACGACGAGGAAGACTGCCTGACGACTGCAGGGTCATGGAAGGCAGGCGACGACGGCGCAACGCCCGGCGTCATCATGCTGGCGAATCCCGAACCCGGCGTGTCCTACTACCAGGAGTACTACGAGGGAGAGGCGGAGGATCAGGCCAAGGTGCTTCGGCTCAATGCCACTGTGTCAATCGAACACGAGGACAGCACCTATCGTGACTGTTTGCAAACGAAGGAGTACACGGCACTGGCGCCAGGCGAAGTCGAGCACAAGTTCTACTGCCGGCTCAGTCAGGGTGGCGTCGGACTGACGCTGATCAAGGAACTCAAGGGCAAGACCAAGCGGGTCGAATACGTGGGAACGGACCTGCCCGAAGGCAACTTCCCGGAAGACTTCCCGACCGAAGAGGCATGTACGGAGTAACAGCGTACCGAATGAGTCGCCTGAAGCCCCGGCCTCGCAGTCTGTGTAAAAACACTCGCGGCTTAGGGGTTCGATGAAGACAATGCCCGCAACGCAAGTTGCGGGCATTTTCATTATGGGCTTCGTGCGCGGTGACAGTCGGGACCAGGGGGCGCTGTTCCCGGTATCGCTCGATGAGTTGGTGCCGCAGGACCACGTCTGCCGGGTCATTGATGCTTTCGTTGGATCGCTGGACTTTGTGCAGTTGGGGTTCAGCAAGGCCCAGCCGGCCACCACGGGCATGACCCGGCCGACCTGTTGAAGTTGTACCTGTACGGCTACCTGCAGCAGGTGCGGTCCTCCCGGCGCCTGGAACGCGAGTGTCAGCGCAATGTCGAGTTGATGTGGCTACTCAACCGGTTGGCCCCGGATCACAAGACGATCGCCGAGTTCCGCCGCCGCGAGGGCGCGGCGCTGCGCGCCGTGGCGGCTGCAGGCACTCGGCACCTCGCACTGGGTTGAGAGCGAACCCGAGGCCAGGCTGATGAAGGGGCATGGCCCGGCGTACAACGTGCAGACCGTGGTCGATGCCGAGCATGCGCTGATCGTGACGCACGAGGTGACGACGGAGGCCACGGACAACACCTCGCCGCAGCCGATGGCGGAAGCGGCACGCGATGCGCTCGAGCAGCCGACTCTCAACGTCGTGGCCGACGCGGGCTACTCCAACGGGGCGCAGGCCGAGGCGCTGGAAGCGCAAGGCATCGTCGCGCACATCCCGGCCAACCAAGCGGTCAACAACCAGGGCGAAGGCGCGTTCTTCGACCGCACGTCCTTCGCCTACGACGAAGCCAGTGACACGTTGCGCTGCCCGGCCGGCAAGACGCTGCAACGCAAGCAGTTGCAGCGGGGCAAGCACCGGGTGCTGTACGCCGCCGAGCCACGCGACTGCGCGGCTTGTCCACTGAAGGCCCGGTGTACGCAGCAGTCGCGACGCTTGGTGACACGCCATATGTACGAAGCGGCCCTGCAGCGCATGCACGACCGTGCCACACCTTGGGCCATGCGGGGCTGCGCCGCTGCACGGTTGAGCATCCCTTCGCCGGTCTGAAGTACCGGATCTTCGAGAAGCCGCGGTTCCTGGTGCGCGGTCGATGGGGTGCGGGGACGGAGATGAGCTTGGCGACGCTGGTATGGAACCTGAAGCGGGCCATGGCGGTCGTCGGGAGCGTTGCCCTGGCCGAGCGACTGGCCCGGGCCTGAGATCGGCCTCGTCTGGGCCGCGCGGACCCCGAAACGAGAACGCCCCGCAGAGCGGGGCGTCCTTGTGACCCTGACCTAACCGTTCGTTTTGACACAGACTGGCGGGGCGGGGTTTCTTCTGCCGATGAAGGTTGATGGCCGGTAGCCACCATCCGCTCACCAGATCGACCGGAACAGGGCCTCGAGGTCTGCTTCCAACCCGAAGCCGCCGTCTGGCAAGTTGCTGGGACGCATGGGATAGTCCGCTTCGCAGGAGGTTGTACGGACCGAATTGCGTGATAGCTTCCGCGCATCTGGTCCATCTGGTTGGAAGTTGGCGGTCAGGAGGCGATGTCAGTGGCCCAGCAGCCTGCAAGAATGTCCCCGCAACTGTACGCCAGGAGCTGCGGCGTCCTCTATCTATACATCTTTGTCGCCAGCAGCTTCGCCGAACTTTTCGTCAGGTCGAAGCTGGTCGTATCAAGAGACGCCGGCGCCACAGCCGCCAATATCGTGAACAGCGAGTCGCTGTTCCGGCTCGGTTTCTCCGGCGAGCTTCTTCAGCTCGCGTGTGATGTAGCAGTAGCGGTGCTCCTGTATGCGTTGCTCAGGCCGGTGGATCGGAACATCGCGCTGCTGGCGGCGTTCATGAGGCTCGCGTGCGCCGTCATTCTCGCCACCGCAAGTCTCAGCCATTTCGCGGCCCTGCACCTCCTGGGGGGCTCCGAGTATCTCAAGACATTCCAACCGGAGCAGCTGCATAGTCTTGCGCTGCTTGCGATGAAACTACAGGGTGATGGATATGCGATCAGCCTGGTGTTCTTTGGATTCGCATGCTCTGCGCTCGGATATCTGATATTCCGATCCGGTTACCTCCCGCGGACTATCGGCGTGCTCATGGCAGTTGCCGGTGCCTGTTACTTGATCAACAGCTTTGCGCACTTCCTTTATCCCGAGGCGGGCGCCGCGCTGTTCAACGCCGGCATCCTTCTGCCCTGCTTCGTGGCCGAGCTCTCGCTGACCTTGTGGCTCCTTGTCAAAGGCGTGAATGTTGCGAAGTGGGAAGACAGAGTGTCCCAGGAGGCTGCTGCGCGATGACTGCTAGCGGCCGGCCACAGCGAACGGCAGTGCGCGCCGCCGCTTAACCGGAGCGGTAGACAACCACTACGACCGCCCCGGCGATCGCGCCCGGCCCGAGCGGTTGTGCCGATCCTTCAGCCGCCCGCCGGTGGCGGAGGATCGTCTGGCGCTGAACGCAACGGCCGCACGGCGCGCTGATCGTATCGCCAGGTAACCACCGTTGGCGGGCGAGGGCCGCCGGGAGCAGGATCCGGCTCGACACCTGGCTCGTCAAGCAAACAGCCTTGGCACCGACAAGTCGTTTGAAATTCCTATCCGCCGATGAACTCGAGGCCCGCGCCAGACCTCAAAGGCGTGCTCAGGTATCCGCTCGCCAGGTCGTTCATTCCGCAAAGGATCCTGGCGTATCTTCAACGCGACTCAGCGGTAGTCTTTCTTCGCCAGAGAAGATATGGAATGGAAACCGCTGCAGACGCGACGACGTACGTGGCGATCAACGTGACGATGCGCGGCCCGGGGAAGAGCGACGCGACCAGCACGGCAAGTCCCACGTGACGCGTCGCGCAGGCCACCGCCAGCGTCGTCCGGTCGTCCGGACTCGGACCGCCGAGCGCGTGCCCGATGATCAGCGATGTCGCCAACAGGATGACGAGGGCGAGCATGCCCGGCCCCCGCATCTGCTGGAAGATCTCGTTGTGCGTCGCGAGCAGCACGATGCCCGTCAACGTGAGGATGGCGCCGAACACGGCGATCAACGGGTCGGATGCCCGTTCCGACAGTCGGGGCATCAGGCGACGCAGAACCATTCCCGCCGCCAGCGGCAGGAGGAAAGCATTGCCGATCACCCGGGCGACCCGCCCGGGTGACAGCTGCAGGTCCACGCCGAAATGCCGGGCAAGCAACCCGATCCAGGTCGGCACGACGACGATGGCGAGCACGGACGTGCACACCACCAGGCTGAAGGGATACGTACCCGATCCGATCTTCGAAAGCTTGCGCGGCAGCAGCGGGGCCCCGGCGGAAACGGCCAGTACCAGCAGCGCCGCCGCCACAGCAGGTGTCAAGGCAACCACCCTGACGACGACCAGCGCAGCAAGCGGGACGAGCAGGTACATTGCAAGCAGCGATCGAAACGCCAGCCACGGGCGCCGCCAGAGATAGGCGACATCGCCCAGGGTCGAGCCGAGGCCGATCGCGAAGATCAGCGCGGTCACGCTGAACCTGAGTACGGGCACGAGAAGATCGTTCATCGATGTGCCGCATCCGGACCCAGGCCGTCATGCCCGTGCCGATGCTTGTGTCGGTCCGGGTCGCCGACCGGAAGCCTATCACCCCGGCACGCCGGCGAACCATCGGCGACTCACCTCGTACCAGATCGGCGACGACCAGCAATGCCGCCGGCCTTCGTTCGCGTGGCCGTCCATCCAGGTCCGGAGCTCCTCCGGGTCCTCGCTCTGCCAGGATGAGAACGGGGACACCTGGTCGGCCTTGGCCTTGCCGTCGCGGTACAGCACGTTGCGGTGCAGGCTGTTGCCGCCGGGCACGAACGGCCACTCGTAGCCGATCATGGCGGTGAACTTGCCCGGCTCGTCATCAACCAGGCCGGCCTCATGCACGCGGCGGGGATCCCGGGCCGGTCGGAGCTGCGGGGCAGGGTGGCCGGCCAGCAGTCTGGGCTTCCCGAGATGACGCCCCTTGCGCGAACACGCTGGGCCGGCAAAGCCATTTGAATTTACTATCCGTTTTCTATCCGCCCGTACTTCGGCATTCAGAAATTCGCCGATCTGTGATCTCGGTGAACGCGATGGCCACAAGGTCCGCACAGGAAACCGACGCAAATGGTCGCACGCATCAGCAACGCCCTCATCGAGGCCTCCAACGCCGCTCGCATCGCCTTCATCCGGACCGTTGATCCCGGCTTCTCGTCCGCGCCGGCGAAGCCCACCGGGGGGGCGCCACCCCCACCGCCCAGCGGGGGCGGCGCGAAGCCGCTGCTGCCCAACTACTACACCGATGCCGAGTATTTCTTTCGTTCGCTGGGGCTGAAGTACCCCGACGGCAAGCTCATGAAGGGCAGCGGGAAAGCGGTCAACGGCTGGGAATACGCGGACTGGGTCAATTATTTCTTCACGGAAGTCCGCGGAGTGGGCGTCAATGAGACCGACATGGGGCGAGTCTGTGCGCTGTTGTTCGGCCTCGAGAACATGGTGACGGTGGACAACCGCCGCCTGACTCCGAGGGCGGGCTTCAGTTTCCCCGCGCCTGCGGCCACCAGCTTCTACTCGTTGCTCGCCGTCGAGCCCGCCGGCATTCCGCTGGACATCATGGACTACCTGCTGAACACGGGATTCAAATACGAAAACACCGTGAGCGCCGCCGCCGCGAAGATCCCCGGCACCGAGGACATGCACGGCCGCTTCGGCCCCTTTTTCGACCTCAAGAGCGCCACCAACCAGGACGCTGCGCAGAAGATGACGAAAGACCACTTTCTCCTGTACTACCGGGGAGACGGCAGGGAACCCTCCGTGGTGATCGCCCAGGGCGGCGCGAGCTGCCGGGCCGACCTGAGTTTCTGGCGCAAGGAGGCCCAGGTGGATGCGTCCTGGCACCCGTGGAGCAAGGTCACCGAGCGCAGCAAGATGTGGCTGCGCAACGGCAACAAGGATAACGACTACTTCACCGTGAACAGCATCACGATGGACTTTCACATCTCGTGTGCCTACCCCATCCTGAGGCTCAAGGAGTTCGGCCCTGCGGGTCTGTTCAAGGGCCACATCACCGATTGGTCGCACGAAGAACGCGCCAGGCTTCGGCAAACCAAGCGGGCGGATTTCTGCACGATGCGGCACGTCGCATCGGGTAGGGAGGAGTTCGTCCTTTCGGACAGGATCCGCGTCTACGTGTGCGTGTTCGAGGATTCGACGGAACTGTCCCCGACCTACAAGGCCGGGGGCGGAAACACCTATGCCGAGGCCGGCGTGAGGAACGTCCCGCTGGAGCAGATCCTGGCCTATTTCGAGATGGAGCGCTATCACGTCTGCGACAGCCTGCGGGCAACCCAAAGCGGCGGCCAGCGCAGCCAGGCGTACTACGAATCCTCAGGGGCCGCGGCGGGCCATTCGATGATGGTCGTGCCCAAGAAATGGAGCTGGCTGTCGCCCAGCAAGGGCCAGAACCTGCTGGGCATCGAGCGACCGCAGTTGCTGGCCCAGAAGTTCGACAGCCTGATCAACCGCCCGTTCGAGATCAATCATGACCGGCTGATTTCATCGACCAATACCAGCTACAGCTATGCCAGCCTGCTGCGGCCGGCCAACGTCTGGGGCAACGTGCAGGCGCCCGCGCGGGTGAGGATTTGACCCATCCGAACTGCGATCACGCGGCAGGTTGGCGCCGCATGCGCTGCGAGAAGTGCCGCGCCGAGAAGCTCGTCGCGTTCAGCTGAAGGCGGCGCGGCTTCTGCCCCTCGTGTGGTGCGCGGCATGTGGCGGAGACCGCCGCATTGCCCGCCGATGGAGTGTTGCCCGAGCGGCCCCTGCACGAGTGGGTCCTGTCGCGGCCGCATGCCTTGCGCTTCCGGCTGGCCACGAATCCGGCCGCGCTCACGCAGGTCCAGCGCTTCGGCTCAGCGCTGAACCTCAACAGCCACTTTCACATGCTGTCTCTGGACGGGGTGTATCTGTTCAAGGGCGCCCACCCGCCGGCGTTCCGCACCGTGGCAGGGCCCGGCGCGAACGAGCTGAGCGGCGCGTCGAGCAGATCGCAGCACGTGTGGGTCAGGTGCTCGAGCGTCGTGGCCTGATCGCGAGGATCCTCGCGCACCTCGAGCGCACGGTGCCGGATCAGCACCGCTCCGAGTTGCCGCTTGGGGACGTGGACGCTGCCGGGGCAAACGGCAATGCCTCGCCGGGCAATGTCGATCCGGTCCAGCCCATTGCGGCATACTGGGCTAGCAGGGCAGGCTGGAGCGATGACCGATCGAGATCAGGGCCGTGACCGCGCGGGACATCGAGCCCGCTCCGTCGTTGCACGGTCGACGATGAAGATCCATGCCGCCAGCGTGGTGCTCATGGCGGCAGTCCTGGCGGGCTGCACCGCCCCGCGTTTCGAGCCACCAGCACCCCTTCCGGTGCGCTCCGCATTGCCGCCACAACCCGACGACGCGTTCGTGTCGATCGAGTCGGCGTTACTCGATGCGCATGGCGCCGGGACCTCCGGCTTCGAGCTCCTGGATCGCAACGAGGACGGCCTGCGGTGGCGACTCGCGCTGCTCGACTCGGCCCGGCACTCGATCGACGCCCAGTACTACCTCTGGTACGGCGACGCCTCCGGCCTGCTCATGGTCAGGCGCCTGCTGGATGCCGCCGACCGGGGGGTGAAAGTCCGGCTCCTGCTCGACGACATCAACGCCCTGCTGCGGGACGCGGGCACGATCAAGCTGCGCGACCAGGGCATCGCGCTGCTCGAGTCCCATCCCAACATCGAGATCAGGCTGTTCAACCCCTGGTCACGGCGCGGACTCGCAGGACGCGCCGACGAGGCGCTGCGGGACATGAAGCGCCTCAACCAGCGCATGCACCACAAGCAACTGATCGTCGACAACCGCGCAGCGATCATCGGCGGCCGCAACATCGGCGACGAATACCTGGGGCTCAGCGACAAGTTCAACTTCCACGACCTGGACGTGCTCGGCGTCGGTCCGGTCGCACGCATGGCCTCCGCCGTCTTCGACACGTTCTGGAACAGCGACTGGGTGATGCCCGCCTCGGCGATCGTCGCCGAGGTCACGGCGGCGGCCGCGGAGCGGGCCGGCGCGGACATGATGGCCCGGCTCACAACGGAAGAATCGCTGCAGGGTTTCGCACTCGAGCCGCAGGACTGGACGCGCGAGATCGAGGCGCTCGCGCGTCGACTTCATGCGGGCACCGGCGAGCTGCTCACGGACGTACCGGCTGCCGGCGGGATCGCCCACGAAATGAGGCAGGCGATCAATGCACTCGCCTCGAGCGCGCAACGCGAGCTGCTGATCGTCAACGCCTACATCATCCCGGTCGACGAGACGATCGAGCGGATGCGCGATCTCGGCAGCCGGGGTGTGCGGATCCGGATCCTCACGAACTCCCTGGCATCCCATGACGTCCCGGCCGTCAACAGCCATTACAAGCAACGGCGGCTCGACATCCTGGCGGCCGGTGCCGAGCTCTACGAGGTCCGGCCGGATGCCGCCATCCAGGCGCTCGTCAGCGACACGCCGCCGGTGCGTGCCCGTTTCATGGGCCTGCACTCGAAGGCGATGGTCATCGACGGCGAGCGCGCCTACATCGGATCGATGAACTTCGATCCGAGGTCTGCTGCCATCAACACGGAGATGGGCGTGGCGATCGAGAGTGCCGGCCTGGCCGACGAGCTGGCCCGCCTCATCGAGCGGGACATGGAGCCGGCGAACAGCTGGCAGCTGCGCCTGAACGACGCGGGCAAGGTCATCTGGGTGTCGGACGAAGAGACACTCGAGCGCCAGCCGGCCCGGAGCTGGTGGCAGAGGGTGCAGGACGCCTTCTTCATGCTGTTCCCGAAGGACTTGTACTGATCATGAATCGACTCTCTCCAGGCGATCAGGAGGATCGCGCAACGCGCCCCAGGCGCAGACGGGCATGGACATGGCTGGCCATGGCTGCAGCTGCGTCGACCCTGTTTCTCGGCTGCGCCACGTTGTCGCCCGCGGAGCGGGACGCGGAGCGCGCCGAGCTCGACGCCATGGCCGAAAGGACCATCGCCACCCTGCTCCAAGGACATCCGCAGGCCGGCGAAGTGCTGGAGCGGGCGCTCGGCTACGCCGTGATCGACATGACGGTCACCAAGATACCGATGTTCGGCGCCGGCTCCGGCAAGGGCGTCGTCGTCGACCGGCGAACCCGTACGCGCTCCTACCTGAAGGTGTCCCGCTTCGAGGTTGGCGGTGGCGTGGGCGCCCAGAAATTCCAGGTGGTCATCATTTTCGAGGACGGGGCCCTTCTCGACCGGGCGGCCGCAGGCGCATGGCACTACGAAGCCGGCGCGGAACTGGCGGCAGGGACCAGCAGCGCCGAGGGCAGCGCACAGCGAGCCACCAAGGGCTACGAGGCGTACAAGCTGGCCGAAGGCGGCGTGGCGGCCACGGTGACGGTACGCGTGGCGCGCGCCAAGCCCTGGCTGAACTAGTGGCGGAGGGCGCGCTGCGCCGCAGTTCCACCGGGGGTGCGCGCCGGGCTCGCCGCGGACCACGAGGCGTGGCCGCTGGACGACCGATCGGCCACTCGATCACTGACCGCATCGCGATGGGCCCGGGCGCGGGGCAGAGGGGCAGACGATGGTGACGCATGACGGTTCTCCGGAAAGCGGCGGTTTCGTGTCCGCTGCCATTCCGGCGCGTCGCCGATCAGGAAGCAATGGACCGTTGTCTTCGGTTATGCATGTGTCTGAACGGGCGCTTCAGGCCAGCCGGAGGCGCTCGACGCACCCGCACCGGTCCGGACGGGCGGGTCGCAGGCCCGGGATCCACCGGTGCGGGTGGACCTTGAGGCCTGCGCTGCAACCCGCCCGGGCAGGGTCGGCGGTCTGAATTTCCTAACCGCCGACGGCCGCGCGCACCCTTTCAGTCGATGAGGTCGCCGGGGGTCGGCGGCAGGCGCGGCATCTCCTGCGACGGAAACGGCCCCGTCAGCGTCGCGAGAAACGCGGCGATGTCGGCCACCTGGGCGTCGCTGAGCGTCTGGTTGAGCTGTGTGCTCGCCATGATGCGAACCGCCTCGCCGATCGTGTGGACCTGGCCGTTGTGGAAGTACGGCGCGGTGTAGACCAGGTTGCGCAGGCCCGGAACCCGCCAGACGTTCTTGTCGGCGTCGTCCTTGGTCACGGTGGCCCGCCCGGTGTCGCTCAGGAAGTCGTACCTGGCGACGTAGGGACTGTCGGGGAAGGTCGGGAACTTCATGAAGAACCCCGTGCCGACCGGCAGCGCGGGACCGCTGAATGTCGGGCCCTGGTGACAGCTCGTGCAGCCGACGTCGGCAAAGGTCTGCAGCCCACGTGCCTGCTGCTCGGTGAGCGCCTTCGCGTCCCCCCTGGCGAACTTGTCGTACGCACTGTTCGGCGTGATCAGCGTGCGCTCGTAGGCCGCGATCGCCCGGGCGGCATTGTCCATCGTGACGACGTCACCCGCGCCGAAGGCTTTCGCAAAATGCGGCTGGTAGCCGGGGATCTTGCGGACGCGGTCGATGACCGCGTCCAGGTTGGCCATGCCCATCTCGATCGGGTTGGCCGGCGGACCTTTTGCCTGGTCCTCGAGCGTCGCGGCGCGACCGTCCCAGAACTGCGTAGAGAGAAACGCCGCGTTCCAGACCGTCGGCGCATTGCGCCCGCCGACGTGGCCGTGCACGCCGATCGACGTCGGTCGGTGATCGTCGCCACCCTCCATGACGTTGTGGCAGGTGAAGCAGGACACGGTGCCGGTGGACGACAGGCGCGGGTCGAAGTAGAGCATCTTGCCGAGCTCGACCTTGGCGGCCGTCGTCGGATTGTCCGTCGGCGCCGGCGCCACCTCGGGCAATGGCTGCCAGGGGCCGGCCACCGCCGTTCCCATCAATGCGGTCGCGGACAGGGCACAGACATGCTTCAGGAAGCCTTGCATGGCATCTCTCCCATTGGGGGATGTCCGTACGCTAGGCCTGCGGCGAACGCCGCGTCAGTCGTAAAAATACCGGGCGCTCAGCCTGGCAGCGCCCCGGCCCGGCCGGGCCTGATCCGTCCCCGCCGGTCGCCGGGGCGCTTGCCATGTCCGTCGCTGCCCGCGCGCGCTAAAGTGTGGGCTGGCATCGTCCTGGGCGTTCCATGTTTCGGTCTCTCCTCAGTGGCATCGGCGACCTCACGCGCGGCCAGCGCCTCGTCTTCCTCGCCATCAACAAGACGGGCTCGAGCAGCCTGTGGACGTGGCTCGACGAGCAGCGCGTGCCGTACCTCATGAACCGCTATCGCGAGGACGAGGCGCGCAAGCTGCGCATCATCGCCGAGGTGAAGCGCAAGGGCCTGCCGTGCTTCACCGTCGTGCGCGACCCGTGGTCGCGCGCCGTGTCGAGCTGGAAGTGGTGCACGCAGACCAAGGGGCTGGCACCCTGCAGCTTCGAGGAGTTCCTGCGCATGCCGCTCGAGGGCATGACGCGGGGGCAGCGCTTCCACACGCTGCCGCAGTGGCGGCACGTGGCCGACGAGCACGGTGCGATCGACCACCTGGCGCACGTCGGCCGGCTGGAGAACATCC
>Ga0224500_10002052_pt1 | contig 11210 bp, 13 predicted proteins | sample SF_Oct11_sed_USG_FD_168126 | JGI IMG/M metagenome (GOLD analysis project Ga0224500, IMG submission 168126) | Sediment microbial communities from San Francisco Bay, California, United States - SF_Oct11_sed_USGS_4_1 | ecosystem: Environmental > Aquatic > Marine > Sediment | place: USA: California... | reverse complement strand
CCGAATCGCTCCCTGCAACACCCATTTCCGATACTTGGGTGCCCAGACCAAATGATACCGGGTGTCGTACACACAGTGGCTGCCTCGTCTGATGGCCATGCCACGACTCTACCGGATTCTTGCTGCCGTGAAAAAATTGAGGGCTGGGGAGAACGCGGGAACATCCGTATGGGGTGGATGACGGGTTTCGAATTGCACCGGAAGCATCGCCACATCAACAATATCAATACGATAGCTCTGCAAATCACGGTAAAACCGGGCAAGAAATCCGCAAATCTGCAACCGGTTGCAACCAGGAATCGGACCCTCCAGACTCGCCTCCATCCAAGGGGGATGAGCCATGAGCATTCGTCTCTCGCCCTTCCCTGTCGTCGCCGCTCCTTTGCCTGTCTGGTAGGCTCCGCACCACTGTACGGTGGGGGAGCTCTCCTGAAAAGGTCGGTGATCTCTTCACGGTGCCCTTCACCGTCCTGCGACTCCTGACACCACTCAAGATGTCCTATGAAGCGGTGAAGAAACGAGCGGAACCGTACACGAAGGTTGTAGAAGAGCTTCTGAAGATCCGTCGAGACACCGTGGACCTGGTGAACAAATCGGTGGGAGAGAAGCGAAAGGCGTATGTCTTAGTCAACAACCGCAGTGGAGGGAATGCTCCTTTGACGATTCAAAGTTTACGGAATTCCTTACAGGCCACAGAGACGTGAGCGTCCCCTATTTCTATTTGTGCTGTCCTGACCGCCGCAAGTGGACCGCCCAATACCAGAAGATAGCATCCTGATCTCCTCGTGAAACTTGCGCCGGGCGTCATCACCCCCCCCAGCGCATCATCCTTGCCCCCGGTTTGAAATGCTCTCCCATAATACGGACGCCTAAAAAGAAGGCAACATGCTGGACACACCCGTAGGCGTGGGGACTCACACGCATGACTCAATTTGTGCACACGGTTATCCCCAGAACATGGGGATGAAGAGGTGAAACCTCCAGGCCTAGTGGGCTTGTTCCGCTCCATCATTGCCTCGTGTGCAGTAGCGGAGCCCTGTGCCGAATGGTACTCCCGTGATGATTGGACGCGCTATCACACGCCACGCTGGTTGACAAGCAAATGAATTCATTCGAACGGAACCGTTCCGACCTGGATAGCCATAGACGACAGCTGACATCGACACTCAAATAGCACCGCTATTTCGTCAGTGCGTGTTCAATTCGGCGGTCGGGCACCAGCCACATGATGGCAACGAGGACGTAGAGAGCGCATGCGATCCAAGGTTGTGCAAAAGCAAAGGGAATCGCTGCCGCGTATGAGGCAAGAGACAGTTTGCCCTTCACATCTCTGCCGATCGATATCGCAAGAGTTGAGTCGCTTCCATGCCCGGCGATGAGTGTTCTAGTAAGGATGAAATAGGCGATTCCCGCGAAGAGCAATACCGTTCCGTACAGAGCCACTGGCCAGGGCGCAAAATGGTTCTCACCCATCCAGCCAGTGGTGAATGGGATTAAGGAAAGCCAGAACAAGAGATGGAGATTAGCCCACATAATTGCTCCACTGACGTATCGCGCCGTATGGATCAGGTGATGATGGTTGTTCCAGTAAATGCCGAGGTACACAAAGCTCAGGACATAGCTGAAGAAGACCGGAATCACGGGCTGCAAGGCCACAACTTCGGCTCCATGCGGCACCTTCATTTCCAACACCATGATGGTGATAATGATAGCCAGGACTCCATCACTAAACGCTTCTAAGCGTGTTTTACCCATTGTCTTCCATCGCTTTTGCTCGGATACCGACTGTGGCTGAGAACATACTCGTACTGACTAGAACCGCTTTTCTTCAAGATCGTAGACATCAAACCACACATAGACAGGACGATGGTTCGGCACGAACTTGGGAATATACTCTTCTAAGTACTGTTGAGCTTGGAGACTCATGTCGCTCAACCGTGTATCGCGCATCGCGTTGTTCCACTTCAACACTTCGTCATGATCCTTCACCTTGGATTTACCCACAATCCAGGTCCTCAGTTCTTCATCGGTCGCTCCCGTCGCCACCACGTCCTTAAATTGTTCGGGCGTGATGCCAGTGAACGAGAACCATTGACTGGCCAGTGAGCAAGGCCAGTAATTGTACTCCCCATTCATGCCCAACAAGAAAGCCCGGCATTTGTCCACACAACGGGCCGCAATGACATAGTCACCCAGCTTCTCGCGTGGGCTCCGGGGATAGCCATTCCGCAAATCTATGGCGAGTTGTTTGACTTTTACAAGGTCTGTTTTCATGGCTTTCTCCTATGATTGGTTGCAAGCTAAAAGTTTGAAATTGGGGAAATCTTCGAACACCCAGTTATTTTTGAGGGTGTGGAAGATGGTGTTGAGCAGTTTTCTGGCGGTGGCGATGATCGCCTTGCCCGTTCCCCGCCGTGTTTTGAGGCTCTCGTAGAACCCACGCAGGTACGGGCTGTACCGGATTGCGATCAGGGTGCATTGCACGAGCGTGGTGCGGGCCAGTTTGTTGCCCCGCTTGGTGATGTGCCCACTGTTGCTTGTTTCGTTTGACTGGCTGACACGCGGGACGATGCCGAAGTAGGCGGCCAGCTTGCCGGTGTTTTTAAAATCTTCGATCGCACCAATATGCGTCAGCATCACGGCGACCGAGAGCGGACCGATTCCCTTGATGGAGATCAGGTTGTCATAGCCCGGCAACGTTTTGGCAAAGGCCGCGATCTCTTTTTCCAGCCGTTTGATGTTCCGGTGCAAGCTCTGCATCTGGTCGTCAATCACCGCCAGTTCCACGCCTTCCAGCGGGTTCCAGGCGTGCCCGGCGACTTCCCGTGTAAACCCGGCCTGGCTGGTCAGCACCTCGCGCTTGATCTTCAACCCGTGGCGGACAAACATGCCGTGCACCTTGCCCAGCAAGGACACGCGCAGCTTCACCAGCTGGTCCCGTGTCGTGATGAGTGACGCCAACTGCACGTGTGCTTCGCTCTTGATACGGGCTTCGGGCAGCATGTCCTTGGACAAGAACAGGGCGATGGCCCGCGCATCATGCTTGTCGGTCTTTTTCACCGACCGGCGGATCACCTCGAACTGCCACGGCGCGATCACCACGACGCGTGCGACAAACGGTTCCACCGTCTTGCAAAAATATGCGGCGTTGCCGGTCGCCTCGAGGGCGACCTCATCCCCCGCGTGCACGCCTTGGATAAACTGCTCCAACCCGCCGCCCTGCAACGGCCAGGTGCGGATCGTCTCGTGTCCGTCTGTGTGCAAATAACAGCAGGTGAAGCTATTGGTGTGGAGGTCGATCCCGAGATAGCGTTTCATCGTCGAGTCCTTTCGGTATGAGTGGATGAATCCGGGGCAGATGCGTCAGGCGGATGGCTCCAAACTCCTATTCGAGATCACCGCACGGGACACGTGCGGGCCTCACGGCGGCCATTCGGTAGACAGGGCGAGTAGTCTCCTTTACGAGATCACCCGCCGTGTGCAGTCTCGACGGGGCCTCAACACAACATACGCCCTGCAACCTATCTACCCTGAAGAGCACTGTCCCCAGTCCACATCGCTGTGGCAACTCAATTCATACCGTCTCCTTTTGTTATAAGCCTGATCAATTAAAGACCGGAACGATGTGCATTCGCTGTCGTCCGTTCGCCAACTCGATGATTCGATGTTCCTCTGCTTGCCGCTCATAGTTCCGCAATTCTCACCTTGGCCGTCAGAACCGATACGTGACCCACGTCGTGGTGTAATCAATATCCTTGCCGGATCCCGAGTCCCGCACGAACTTCCCCGCGAAGAAGTGGGTATAGTTGGCGATCAGTAGCATGTGACGACTTAGTTCCCACGCAATTTCCGCTTGTACTTCGGTCCCAACGTAGGTCGCCTTGCTCGCGCCTGGGCTGAGAAACTGTTCTCCTGCCGCGTTGTACACGCCATCGTTGATGCTCTGCCGCCAGAAGAAGTCGACCTTGGTCGTTGCGCGAAGCTTTTCGGTCAGTTGGAAGTCGATGGAGGGATGCATGTTGATCAAGTTCACCGGGCCGAGTAATCCGATCAATCCAAAGTAGTGGGCTTTTGGGTACAGCGGATTGAATGATTCGATGTTCTGATCCCCCTGGCGTCGATCACCACTCATGACGTCGATCTGGAAATGTGGCCTGGGGTGGAACGGCAGAGATGTCATGTGATAGCCGCCATCGAACGCGATCCGCCAGGCCTGAATGTCGCCGGTGCCGAATGAGCCCCACTGGAACGTGCCCTCAATGTCGTAGTCCCAGGAGCCGACGCGATCGAAGAGCCGGGCTCCGACCGTATGCCGCTGTTCCCGCCCTGCAAGTTGATTGCGATCAACTCCCTCCTGATTTAACCCGAAGTAGTAGGCATTGATCCCGCCTTTACTGGCAGCGCTCAAAGCTTTCACGGCATGGAGTCCCCAGAAATGTGTCTTGGCATCGGTGACATCGTCAAACACGCCCGGCCTCGTGCGAACGGGGCGAGTCACGAATCCATCGATTCGCCAGCCCTCGCCTTCTCCAGTGAATCGGACACCATCAAATACGAGTCGGTCGTTCGGTGCCTCCCGAATCGCAACCAGACGGGTGGCGCCGTACGCCATTTCCTGCCGGCCCGGTCTGATAGTGAGAGTCATTTTTGGAGTCGGATCAACGGTGAGATCCACGAACGCCTGATGCAGCTCGAGGCGGTTTTCGTCTGTTACCCGAGGCGAGCTTTGCGCAAAATTGATCCACGCGCTCTTGAACTCAGAGAACACCCGAACGTGGCTGCCGACGTGGATATCGCCAAAAAACATATAGCGTTGCAGCAGATAGCCATTGCGATCTTGAGCCGCGTCGCCGAAACCGCGATTATTGAAATACTCATATCGCAGTCTCGCTTCTCCACCAAAGGTCAGGAACCAATCCTCTCTTCCCGCCAGTGGAATGTACTTTATCGGATCGAATGGATCGGTTCGCTTCGATGGATCTTTCAAATAACTGAAATCCTCCTCAGCATGTCGTGTCTTATGGGGCGCCGGCAGCGAGAAAGCCGACGCAGGAGCGGGCGGTCCAGACGAGTCTGAAAGGCGATGAGCAAGGGCTTCCGATCCCACCGTACTCATAACGACTGAGGCAATGATGAGAGACGACTTGTCGCAACGCATCCAGACTTTCATCCCCATGGACTCCTGCTGTCAGAACGCAAAGCAGTCGCAGCGTAAGGGAACTACCAATGATTGCCCAGTATTTTCAGTAGTTATCAGCGTTGGTGCTTGCACCTGTCGAAACGTCTCTCGATGCAAGGGGGCCCCATACCCTCCGTATGCCGAAACCGGAGACCAATCAGGGCTGACGGGGAGCGGAGGTGGCGCGTGTCGTGCAAATTCCCCGGTGCCGTATACGACATTCCCTCCGACGATCGTCAACACCGACTCCAACCGCTTGATCTGTTCCTCCGGAATGGAAAAATAATCGGCGGAGAGCACAGCGAGATCGGCCAACTGCCCGGGCACAAGTGACCCCTTTGCGTTATCCTCATTGGAGAACCAGGTACTTCCCACTGTGTAGAGTCGCAGCGCCTCCATCCGTGACAGCCGGTTTGACTCGGGATAGAGCTGGGTCCCGCCGACGGTCTTCCCTGTGACCAGCCAATAGAGCGACGCAAACGGGTTGTAGCTGGCCACTCTGGTTCCATCAGTGCCCGCACCTACCGGCACACCCATCTCGAGCAACCGTTTGACCGGCGGGCTGTGCGCGGCAATGTCCTTTCCGTACCGCTCAATGAAATACTCGCCCTGATAGGCCATCCGGTGTTGAATCGCTACCCCGCCTCCCAGCGCCTTGACCCGCTCGATGTTCTGCGGGGTAATGGTCTCGGCATGATCGAAGAACCAACGCAATCCACCGAACGGCACTTCGCGATTCACGGATTCAAAAACATTAAGAAACCGCGTAATCGATTCGTTGTAGGTCGCATGCAGTCTAAACGGCCAACGGTTGTGTACCAGCAAGGTCACAACGTCTTTGAGTTCCTGCTCCATCACCGGAACAAGATCGGGTCTTGGTTCGAGGAAATCTTCGAAGTCAGCCGCGGAGAACACCAACATTTCTCCCGCCCCGTTCATGCGGTAATAGTCGTTCCCTGTCCCTGGCTTCGTCATACGCACCCACTTGGCGAAGTCGTCGCGCTCCTGTTTCGGCCGCTGGGTAAAAAGATTGTAGGCAATCCGCACCGTCAATTCGTTTCGACGAGCAAGCTCGCTGACGACGGCATAGTCATCTGGATAATTCTGGTACCCTCCTCCGGCATCGATCACACTTGTCACGCCCAAACGATTGAGTTCCCGCATGAAGTGCCGAGACGAGTTGATCTGATCCTCATACGCCAGCTTCGGCCCTTTGGCTAATGTCGCATAGAGAATGACTGCGTTCGGTTTGGCGATCAGCAGACCGGTAGGATTTCCCGCCTTATCCCGTTCAATAATTCCGCCGGGAGGTTCTGGGGTGTCCTTGGTGTACCCGATCGCCTGTACTGCGGCTCGATTGAGCAGGGCCCGGTCATAGAGATGCAGTACAAAGACAGGAGTGTCAGGTGCCGCCTCATTTAACTCGTCGAGTGTCGGCATGCGTCGCTCAGCGAACTGGAACTCCGACCATCCTCCAACCACGCGGACCCACTGCGGAGGCGGCGTGCGTCGTGCCTGCTCCTTCAACATTCGCATGGCGTCGGCGAGTGAAGGGACGCCGTCCCACCGGAGTTCCAGGTTATAGTTCAATCCGCCACGGATCACATGCAGGTGGGAGTCGTTCAAGCCGGGGATGACGGTGCGACCACCGAGATCGATGATAGTCGTTCTAGCCCCTCGATACTTCAGCAGGTCGTCGGTCGAACCAGTCGCAACAATTCGGTCGCCCCGTATGGCTAAGGCTTCAGCAAAGGAACGACGCTCGTCCTGTGTCGCGATTCGACCATTGATGAGCAGACGATCGGCCTCGATTCGATTGCCCGGCCTCTCACGTCCCAACAGGCCGCAACCCTCCAATGAATATAACAGCCCGGTTCCCGCCGCCAGCTTCAGTAGCGCTCGTCGTGAGATGTTGGTCGACGACATGACAGCTCCTCCTTACTCAAAATCCTCTGCCAAGCACTTTGCGCAAGACCATCGTAGGGCCTGCCCCTTGTACAGAAGACAGGCCCTACAGTGGCACCACATGTGTTATTTGTGACCTTCACTTCCACCGAACATGGTCTTGGCATAATCAATTCCAAGTCCGTAGGCACCGGCATGTTCCTTGGCTAGGTTGGTCACCGCTGCATACGTATCTTGCCGCGCCCAATCCCGCTGGTATTCCAATAAGACTTGGAGCCAGGTTACAGGCATTGCCCCAGCCTGGATCATTCGTCGGATGGCCATTTCATGCGCTTCGGTACTCACTCCACCGGACGCATCCGTGACGATGTAGACTTCGTACCCATCGTCGATCGCGCCCAACGTCGGGCCCATTAAACAGACTTCTGTCCACAAGGCCGCGATCACCAATTTCTTGCGACCGGTCTTCTTGACTGCGTCGAGAAAATTCTTGTCCTCCCAGGAATTCATGGTGGTCCGGTCAATCGGTTTCTGATCCGGGAACACCGCCTGCACAGCAGGAAACAGCGGACCGCTAAAGGTCTTTGATGCCACCGTCGTCAAAATCGTCGGGACCTTGAAAATTTTTGCAGCCTTGGCCAGCCCCGTCACATTGTTGATGAGAGACAATGTGTCAATGGAGTGCGTTGCAAAGGCCATCTGCGGCTGATGGTCGATGAGAATCAGCGCTGAGTTTTGCGAAGTGAGGAGCTTGGAACTCGCTCCATTCACGGTCGGCTCAGCCGACGCGATTGTACTGAGCCCAAGCAAGAGCAAAAGTGAAAGGGCGATGATGACACGGTTCATGGAAATCCCTCCTTGCATGATGTGATTGTGAGTTGCCCTCGTGACTGTGAAGAGAAACTCCACGCGTCTCGTGTTTCTCGTTTTTCGCCAGAAACCTTGTTCGCCGAGAGATGCAAGCCCTCTTCGCCACTGCTTGCAGTTACGGGGACCGAGCACGAAGACCGCCACTGTGAGTGATATCCGCTGATCGAGCGGCCCCAGCGAGTTCCGATCCTTTTGAACACGTAAGCTGCGGCAAACAGTCACGCACGAGGCTCGGGTTCAGCACCGGCACCTGGAGTGCCGCCCCAACTGGTAAAACAGGATTGACCTCGACGCTGATGACCATGGCACCTTTCCTTATGATGGAAGATCCTGATTCGTCTCCCAAATGAGTACTTCAGCCCCTGCCTGTGCATCAGCAGTCAATCGGCGTGCGCCAGCAGCCGTGAGGCGAACCGCGTCGCCGCTTTGAAGCACACCAGCCTCTTCCAAGTCCGCACTCCCCTTCGCGATGAACAGATGAACAAAGGGGGCATCAGGAACTTGCACGGATACTCCCGGCCTAAGCCGCCCACCCCAGAGCCTCGCGTCTTTCTGCTTAATTGTGATGGCGGCACTGTGCCCACGCCCCGATACAATGGGCACGAGTCCGCCCTTTGCAAGTTCAGTGTTGATATCGAGTTGCTGATAGCTCGGAGCGATGCGTTTCGTATCTGGAGTGACCCACATCTGGATGAAGCGTACGTCTTTGTCTTGCTGAGGATTCATTTCCGAGTGCCAAATTCCGGTACCGGCGCTCATCCGTTGAGCGAGCCCCGGATAGATGATCCCGACGTTGCCTTCCGAGTCCTTATGCTCCAACTCGCCGTCGAGCACCCAGGTCACAATTTCCATGTCCTGATGGGGATGGGTGCGGAACCCCATATTCGGTTTGACCACGTCGTCATTGCTCACCAGGAGCAGGCCATGATGGGTGTTCTGAGGATCGTAGTGGTTGGAGAAGCTAAAGCTATGATGAGAATCGAGCCAGCTAATCTGTGTGTGAAACCGCTGATGGCTAGCGCGAACATCGATCCGGAATCGAGGACTCTGTTCTGTCTTCATGAGATGTCCCTCCACCTAAATGTGCTACTTTGTTAATCGTTCACATTGCTCTAGGAGTAACGCTCAGCTGCCATGCATAGAGTCGAATTGGGACGTACGCACTTTTGGGTAGCTAACGATTCGCACAGTGGGTAATGCTGTATGAAACGCATGCCAACGTCCTGTCCCATTGAATTCACCTTGCATGTCATCGGAGCACGCTGGAAAGTTGCGCCAGCTTCCTTGTCAACATGCTGCTAGTTGTGCAAGCCTGTTGCCAGAGAGCCGCCACGCGTGCTTCCATCTGCTATGCACCTGAAAATCAAGAAGGAAGATGGACAAGGTTGTCATCTGAGGAGGAGAACTTGCGCAGGCCGCCGCCACATGCGGCGGCGCACACCGGATGTGGTGTCCACCCATGGCATTGGACAAAGAGGAGAACAGAGCACAGGAAGGTTGCGCGTTACTTGAGACCCAATTTTTTCATGCGATGGCGGAGCGTGGAGGCCGGTAGGCCAAGAATGTCAGCCGCACCGCCTTTACCTGCAATGAGACCCTTGGTATACCGAAGGACTTCTTCGATGTACGCTTGCTCCATCTTAGAGAGTGTCGTCAATGGTCGTGATTTCGACTGTTCAGTGATCGGTTCCAGTTGATGCGGACTACTGGCGAATGGAACATCGACGGTCAGGACCTCTCCTTCGGCCAACAGAACCGCGCGCTCGACGATATGCTCCAATTCCCTCACATTGCCTGGCCAGTGGTATTGGCGGAGGCGTTCAAGCGATCGTTGATCGACCGAGGCAATCTCCTTCTTGAACCGGGAACTATATCGTTCCACGAAGTACTGGGTGAGCAGAATAATATCCTCCGGCCGCTCGCGCAACGGCGGTACGTGAATGGTAAAGGTGTTCAACCGATAAAAGAGATCTTGGCGGAATTTTCCTTCAGCCATCAGCTTGTCAAGCGGTTGATTGGTTGCCGAGAGGACCCTGGTATCCACTTTGATGGTCTGCGTCCCACCCACTCGCTCGAACTCACCCCGTTGCAATACTCGTAGAAACTTCACCTGTGTCTCAATCGGAAGTTCACCGACTTCATCGAGAAAGATCGTACCGCCGTTCGCAATCTCGAATCGCCCAAGCTTTTGCTTAATCGCCCCGGTAAAGGCGCCCTTCTCATGTCCGAACAGCTCACTCTCAACCAGACTTGCGGGCAATGCCCCACAATCGACGGTGATGAATTGGCGTTCCTTGCGGCCGCTCTGGGCATGGAGCCTGCGAGCGATCATGTCTTTCCCGGTTCCGGTTTGACCGCAAATCAGCACGGTGGCATCTGATGCGGCGACGCGCTCGACTTCTTTCATTACTTTTCTAAACGCGGCACTCGTTCCGATAATCTCTTCAGTGACGCCGGGTTCTTTAACGGCCTCGCACAACGCCATGAGCTGCGACTCTAAGACGCTTACTTTAGCTTCCTGATGTTTCAAATCTTTTTCACGCCGGTCGAGCGCGTCGAGCACCCGGCTGAGCTGGGCTTGGAGATTCTCCTCTTCGTCATCAGTCTTGATCGTGCGCATCTGCTCATCTGACTCAATAGCCGCTCGTGCGATGATCAAGCAGCGCGCATCGCCCTTTCCGACGCATTCCTTCTCGGAGTAGGACACTTCTCGACCAAAAACTGCCGAGGAGTGCCCGTTGGCATACCCAAGCAGCGTCCAACAGACGGGCGATTCGGCCACGCCGAGATGAGTTCGATGTTGCTCCGCTTCGTAAGAGTTGACCCACTCCACGTCAACTTCAAATATTCCGTTGGACTTATCAATTCGTGAGTGCAGGATACGGACGCCCACCATACCCTCCAGCATGTGCAGCTTGGGCCCAATCGACCACCATTGGGCAAGCTTGTCGTCGGCCTGCCAATCTTTGGTGGTCAACGCGTCGCGATACCCGCAGGCATAGCCGAAGCGGGTGAGGATTCGCCTTGCACGATCGATCCCCAACGTTTCGATCAGTTCCTTGCGCAGTAATCCCATCGCATCCGCGTCCATGAGGAGCATGCGGCGATGCTCGAAATGTATGGTACCCGCTGTCTCATCCGTTTGGAGCAGCTCGAATAGTTTGAGTTTCGTGGAGGTCATCTGTCTAGGCACCTCTAAAGCGGAGAGTCAGAATGCCTCAAGGATGTCCCTGAAAACAAGTGGCTCTCGAAGGCT
>Ga0224500_10002051_pt1 | contig 11218 bp, 7 predicted proteins | sample SF_Oct11_sed_USG_FD_168126 | JGI IMG/M metagenome (GOLD analysis project Ga0224500, IMG submission 168126) | Sediment microbial communities from San Francisco Bay, California, United States - SF_Oct11_sed_USGS_4_1 | ecosystem: Environmental > Aquatic > Marine > Sediment | place: USA: California... | reverse complement strand
ACCGATTTCCCGGTAGACCTCGATGTCCCGGCAACGTTTTGCCAGGGCTTCGAATCGCATGTAACCGCCCAGGTGCCTGAAGAACCGGTCCCGTTCGAGGTCGATGCAGAAGACTTCGCCGCTAGCGATGCCGCGCTCCAGCCATTCGAGCGCCAAATCGTCCTCGCCGAGGCCGGCATGGACGACCGCGATGTGATAGGCGCGCACGTTGCGCGGGCCGGGCCGCTCGATCAGTTCCGCGAGGATATCGCGGGCCTCGTCGGTATGGCCGGTGCGGGCCAGCAGGAATGCCCGCGACGACGCGACCCTGGCCGACGTACCGTCGGTCAGCTTCTCCGCCTCGGCGAACGCCTGCAGTGCACCTTCGTCGTCACCGGTTTCCATGCGGGCGGTGCCGAGGTGGAGGTAGCCGACCCAGAACTCGGGGTCGATCGCGACGGCCTGCGTTGCGTACTCGATGGCTTCCTGTGGCTCGCCGGCCTGGATCGCCGCATTGGCCGAGTTCGCAAACATGAGCGGGAACAGCGGGTCGAGTTCGCGCGCGCGCCGCAACATTGAACGCGCCTCGACGTAGTTGTCCTGTTGCACCAGGGTGAGACCGAGAAACATGTGGGCCATCGCGCTGTTCGGGTCGAGCGCGATCGCCTGGCGGGCGGCCGCTTCGGCGTTAACCAGATCCCGGTTCAGGAATCCGTAGTACGAAGCCAGCGCAAGCTGGGTCTCGGACAGCCCGGGCGCATATTCGAGCGCGCGCTGCAGCGCGTCCTCCGATGGTTCGCGCAATGACTCCCGGCTCGCCTCGATGGTCGCGACCGAAGTCACCAGCGCATGCGCGATGCCCGCCCACGCCAGCCCGTAGCCCGGATCCTTTTCGACTGCCTGCCGGTAAAACCCGAGGGCCCGCGGCACCGAGTCCGGCCGGAACCGGGTCCACTCGGACCGACCTTTCAGGTACAGCGCATAGGCCTCCGGGTTCTGCGTCTGCCGCCGGTCGATCGCCTCGGCCACTGCCGGTGACAGCCGCTGCCGGATCTGCTCGGCGATCGCAACGCTCAGCTCCCGCTGCAGACCGAGCAGGTTCGTCAGCTCGCGGTCGAATGACGCTGACCAGACCTGCTCGCCGTCGGCGATGCGCAGAAGGCGCGACGTGACTCTTAATCGGGTCCCATCGAGTCGCAGTGAGCTCATCACGAGATAGTCGACGCCGAGTTCCCGGCCCACCGCCGCCAGGGGCCGGCCAGTACCGGCAATCGCCATCGCCGAGACGACGCCGATCACGCTCAGGTTCGGCAGGTCGATGCGCGCGAGCGACAGGTTGGTTTCCTCGGCAATGCCCGTCGCCAGGTAGCCGAGGGATTCATCCCCCGTCAGGTTTTCGAACGGCAGGATCGCGATGCGGGTCTGCACCGGTTCTTCATCAACAAGGCGCCACACGGCCGCCGCGCCGATAGCGACCACCAGCGTTACCGCAAGCAAAGCCGGCAGCAATGATCGCTTGCGGCGTGACAACATCGGGGCGGTTGATGGCGATGCGATACTGGCCGGTTCCGTGACCGGCGCAATGAAACGATAGCCGCGGCCGGGCACCGTTTCGATGAAGCGCGGTTCGTCGGTAGAATCGCCGAGCGCCTTGCGCACCTTGCGAACGAGCGTGTTGAGCCCCGAATCGAAATCGATGATGACGTTCGGTGGCCACAGTGCAGCGATGATCTCTTCGCGGGGCACCATCCGGCCGTGGCGCTCGACGAGCAGCACGAGCAGGTCCATCGAACGGCGTTCGAGCGGCACGGCTTTGCCGCCCGAGCGCAGCTGCCGGTCGGCCGGATCGAGTTCGAATTCGCCAAAATGATAGGATAGCGGCACCGGAAATGCCTCCCTGGCATACGTTGCCCGGGCGCGGACGGCTCAGGCTGCTGCCGATTTTACCATCGGTCATGCCGCGTTACGCGATCAGAAACGAATACCGAAGCCCGCCTCCCAGGTGTCCGGATAGCCCGGGCTGGCCTGCAGAAAGACCTGGTTGAAATAGTCCTCGTCGCCGAGGTTGCGGCCGGAGGCGAAGGCGTACCAGTTCTCGCTCGCAGGTTCGAAACCGAGGTACAGGTTGATGATCTCGAAGCCGTCTTGCGCGAACGTTGAAATGTTGGCTGTGGTGTAGAAAAAATCGCTGCGATAGTGGTATTCGAGGCGGGCCGAAAGACTGCCAATACGCCCCAGGGGCCGGTCGTAGTCGAGCGCGATCGTCGCCGTCCATTCGGGCGAGCGGGTCAGATCGTTCCCGGACAGCGTGTCACCGGTCTGGTCATTCCGATACTCGACGAATTCCCTTTTCGGCAGCCAGACCACGCCGCCCGACACCGACAGCCTGTCCCCGAGGCGCAGCACGCCGTCGGCGTCGATGCCGTAGATCTCGGCCTTCGCCGCGTTGTCGGTTTCGAATACGAGACCGTCATCGGTAAACGTAAACGTGCTGACCTGCAGGTCGCGAAAGTCGTAATAGAAGGTGGCCGCGTTGAGCGTGATGCGACGCTCGTGCCACTGCGATTTGATGCCGGCTTCGTAGGCTGTCAGGGTTTCCGGACCGAAGCTGTCCGGTATGCCGCCGGGGCGAAGGTTGATGCCACCGCTCTTGAAACCCGTCGAAACGCCGGCGTAGGCCAGCATCGTATCGGTGACTGTGTATTCCAGGTCCAGCCGCCAGGATTGGTTGTCCCAGTCATACTCGGCGCCCACCGGGGTCGGGCTGTCGTCCGTGCCGGTGCCGACGGTCGTCAGGTGATGATCCTCGTGGTTCAGCCGCACACCGGCAGTGAGGCTGAGCGCGTCCGCAAAATGCCATGCTGCCTGTCCGAAAACGGCACGAATGGTTTCCGTTGCCGTCGTGTAGCTGTCTGTTGTCGGGTTCGGGTTGATGACGGGCGTGAACTGAAAGTAGTCCCGTGATTGCCTGTCGTCGTAGTAATAGGCACCGACGATCCAGTCGACGGACGTGCCGCCCGTCGAGTTCAGCCGGAGTTCCTGGCTCAGCTGGTCGTGTTTTCCGGGCATCAGGCTCCTGATGCAACCACCCAGGAACGGCATCCCGGCGCAATCATCGACGTCGTTGATCTCGTTCTTCGCATACCCGGTCACGGAGTGCAGTGTTGCAAACCCCAGGTCGTATTCGAGGTTGATGCTGACATGGTCGCTGTCGGATTCGAGGAAAGGGTTTGGCAACGTTACGGTCGTCAAGCGAATGTCCGACGGGTCGGCGAGGAACTCCGGGTTCGGCAGCCACAGTTCGCCTGCGGCACCGTCGTCCGTCACATGCTGGGCCATGATGTCGATTTTCAGCCGTTCGCTGACGGGTATCGACAGCGATGCCCTGAGTCCGTGGAAGTCTTTTTCGGCAAACTTCCTGTCATCGACGGAGTTGCGGATGTAGCCGTCGCCCTCAGACACGATAAAGGAGAGGCGCAGGGCCGCCAGGTCGAAGGGCAGGTTGATATGCCCCTGCGCACGCCCCGTGTCGTAGCTGCCGTATGCCACTTCCATTGCTGCGCTGAATTCGCGCTCCGGCAAACGGGTAACGAAGTTGATCGAGCCGCCGGTCGCGTTCCGCCCGTAAAGCGTTCCCTGTGGTCCCTTTAGCACCTCGATTCGTTCCAGGTCGAACATGCGTGTCAATGACAGGTTCGACGTGCCGAGATAGACGCCGTCCAGGTGGTTCGCGACCGACAGGCTGGACCCGCCCTGGTCGGCTATTCCGCGCAGCGAAAATCCGGCGCCGTTGTGACCGAGGTTGCTCACGACGAGGCCAGGCACGTTGAATTGCAGGTCGAAGAAATGCGTCGGGTCCGTGACGTCCAGGAGGTCCGCGGTCAGGACCTGGACGCTCATCGGTATGTCCTGCACGTCTTCCGCCGCCTTTCTCGCGGTGACGATTACCTCCTCGATGGCCGGCGTTTCGGGGGCTCCGACGGGCGGATCCTGGGACAACGCGGCGGGTGAGGCCAGCGTGGTGATTGCGGACAGGAACAGGCGCCAGATCTTGCGCCGTTTGTAAGTCATCACCACCCACCCCGTGGATCGAGACTGATCCTGGTCGAACTCACGCGAGATTAGAGGTGCGCCGGCTTGCTGTCGAGACAAATAGCGGGGGCTCCCCATTGATCGCAGCCCGGAGAAGCCTATAATCCGCGCGACTCCTCCCGGCACCGGTGCCGCTCCATGTCCGAAATCCAGCGATTGCGAAACATCGCGATCATCGCGCACGTCGACCACGGCAAGACGACCCTGGTCGACAAGCTGTTGCAGCAGTCCGGGACGCTGGGCCCGCGCGCGGCCGCGCCCGATCGGGTCATGGACTCGAACGATCTCGAACGCGAGCGAGGTATCACCATCCTCGCGAAGAACACAGCGCTTCGCTGGAACGACTACCGGATCAACATCGTGGATACGCCGGGGCACGCGGATTTCGGCGGTGAGGTGGAGCGCGTGCTGTCGATGGTCGACAGCGTGCTGCTTCTCGTTGACGCTGTCGACGGCCCGATGCCGCAGACGCGTTTCGTGACCCAGAAAGCCTTTGCGCGGGGCCTCGTGCCGATCGTCGTCATCAACAAGATCGATCGGGATGGCGCGCGCCCGGAGTGGGTGCTGAACCAGACTTTCGACTTGTTTGACCGGCTTGGTGCCACCGACCGGCAGCTCGATTTTCCCGTCATCTACACATCGGCGCTGCAGGGCTACGCGGTCAATAATCCGGGTGACCCGGCCGTGGACATGACGCCGCTCTTCGAAGCCATCGTTTCACATGTGCCGGTTCCCGACGTCGACCCCGACGGGCCGCTGCAGCTCCAGGTTTCGAGCCTCGACTATGATTCCTACGTCGGCGTGCTCGGTATCGGCCGAATCCAGCGCGGGCGGATCGAGGCGAACGCGCCGGTTGCGATCGTCGGCGCCGATGGAACGACGAGGACGGGCAGGGTGCTCGAGCTCTTCGGGTTCCATGGCCTCGAGCGGCAGAAGATCCAGAGCGCGAACGCCGGCGACATCGTCGTTTGGAGCGGTATCGACGAGCTCTATATCTCCGACACGCTCTGCCCGAGGGATTGCCCCGAGGCGCTGCCGCCGCTCGCCGTCGACGAACCGACGATCAGCATGACGTTCCAGGTCAACAAGTCGCCGTTCGCCGGCCAGGATGGAAAGTTTCTGACCAGCCGGCAGATCCGCGAGCGCCTCGAAAAAGAGCTGAAGCACAACGTGGCGCTCAGGGTCGTTCCGACCGACGACCCGGACAAGTTTCGTGTCTCGGGCCGTGGCGAACTGCACCTGTCGATCCTGATCGAGACGATGCGCCGCGAGGGCTACGAGCTTGCCGTTTCCCGCCCGGAAGTCATCCTGCACGAGGAGAACGGTGTCCGCCTCGAGCCATGGGAGCAGCTCACCGTCGATCTCGCCGAGGAATACCAGGGTGCCGTCATGACCCGGCTCGCGAAGCGCCGCGGAGAGTTGCAGGCCATGCTGCCGGACGGCAAAGGCCGGATTCGCCTCGACTACCGGATTCCGACGCGCGGCCTGATCGGCTTTCGCACCGAGTACCTCACGGCGACCTCCGGCACCGGGCTCATCTATCACGTCTTCGAAAAGTACGACCGCCTCGTGCCCGAAGCGCTCGGCAGCCGTGTCAACGGCGTGCTCGTCTCCAACGTCAACGGCAAGGCGCTTGCCTTCGCGCTCTTCAACCTGCAGGAGCGCGGCCGACTGATGATCGGTCATGGCGAGGAGGTCTACGAGGGCATGATCGTCGGTATCCACAGCCGGGGCAACGACCTCATCGTCAACCCGACGAAGGCGAAACAGCTGACGAACATCCGCGCAGCCGGCAGCGACGAGAACATCATCCTGACGCCGCCGGTGCGTTACTCGCTCGAGCAGGCGCTCGAGTTCATTGACGACGATGAATTGCTCGAAATCACGCCGAAAAACATCCGGCTCAGGAAGAAGCTCCTGACCGAGAGCGAAAGAAAGCGCGACTCTCGCCTTCGCGCCTGATAAGGACTCAGTCTGTCCGGCCTGACGCCCGGAACTTCAGCATCGAATCCGCCCAGGTCCGCGCATCCCGGAGCGGTGTCTCGTTGAACCGTATCCAGTGTTCGCGACCGCGCACCTCGCGCTTCACCAGCTTCGCCTGCTCCAGCACACGGACGTGCTTCGACACCGCGTTCAGAGAAATTCGGTAGGGTGCCGCCAGCTCGCCGATACGCGCGGGACCGCTCATCAACTGGTTCAGAATCGCCCGCCGGGTCGCGTCCGACAGGGCTTTGAACGTATCGTCCAGTGCACCATATTCAACCATAAGGTTGAATGATACAGCGAGGTAGATGGAATGAAAAGAATATGCAAGACTCGCCCGAATCAAGGATTTGAGGGCAGAAAGGCCGGAATGTTGTGACGGAAATATGACAGTTTGGTGACATTCCCGTCATATTGGACACACGTCTCATTATCCCGGTGCGCCGCTCTCGTAGGCTGGGCTCATGAAAACGCTGAAGATCATTTTCGTCGCAACAACGCTCTGGCTCGCCGGCTGTTCGACAACGCGGCCCTACGACCTCGGGGTTCCCCAGGCACGCGCCTACTGCCCGAATGGCACCGTGATGATCTGCGCAACGGACAGCCTTCGGGGCTGCCGGTGTGGCGAACTGATCGTCCTGAACTGAGCGTTACGCGCCCGGAAGCATTGGTGCCGGTAGCCGCCCGAGCAGGGTCTCGAGCGCCAAACCGATCCCGAACAGCCGCAGATCGCTGCCTGCAGGTCCGTCAATCTCCAGGCTGACCGGCAACCCGTCGCGGTTCAGCGCCGCCGGAATCACGATGCCCGGAATACCGGATGTGCTGCCCGGAGAGATGTTACGGCTGATGACCGGTTCGAACAGCACCGTCTCGCCATTCAGTGTCACCTCGAAATCCTCGCCGATCGGCGGCGCGGCGATCTGCGTCGCCGGGAAGATCATGGCGTCGAGCCGGTTCGATGCGAAATAAGCCTGCATCGTGCGCCGCAGAGCCGGCAAGTGCTCGTCACGTGCCGCGACGAAATCTGCCTCGCTCGGCGTGCCGGTTCCGCCCGGCAGCACGAAATCCGCGAACACCGCTGCAACGTCGCCACTCACCTCTGCCATCATCTCTTCGAAAGTCAGGCCCGTGCCGAATTCCTTGAGGTAACGCGTAAGCATCGGCATTGCGTGGTAGAGCTGCACCTGTGCCGTCGTGGCATCGATCAGCCGCTTCAGGTCCGGCACGTCGGCCTCGACGAGGACGACGCCCGCGTCGCCGAGTCTCGCCAGTACATCGTCGGTGATGCGCTCGACCTCAGTATCGAGTGCGCCGTAAAAGTACTCGCGCGCAACGCCCAGCCTGAGGCCCTGCAACGAGGCCGGCGATGCAACCAGCGGTTCGCCCGTCATCACGTGATCGAACAGCGCAAGATCAACGGCGTTCCGCGCGTGCGGGCCGACCTGGTCGAAGAGCGGCGTGATCGGCACGACGCCCTGGTTGGGGTAACGGTTTTGCGTCGGGCGAAATCCACAGACGCCGCACAGCGCGGCCGGCACGCGGATTGACCCCTGCGTGTCCTCTGCGATACCGAGCGGTGCCATGCGCGCAGCGATCGCCGCGCCGGTGCCGCCGCTGCTGCCGCCAGGAATGCGACTCGCGTCGTAGGGATTCCTGACCGCACCGAATGCCTGGTTGTTGCTGGTCCAGCCGAAAGACAGCTCGTGGATGTTCGTCTTGCCCATGACTATTCCGCCCGCCGCGGTCAGGCGTTTCACGAGTTCCGCGTCGTCGGCCGGGTGGAAATCGGCAAGCGCACGCGTGCCGCCCGTCGTCGGGTAGTCCTTCGTGTTGACGCTGTCCTTGACCGGTATCGGCAGCCCGTGCAGCAGGCCTGTGTCGGCGCCCGATGCCCTCAGGCGATCGGCTTCGCGCGCCGATTCCAGCACCCGCTCCGGCTCGAACGAAATCCAGGCGTTCAGGTGCTCCCATCGCCCGCATTGTTCGACCAGGGCGGTCGCATAGTCCAGGGCGGCGAGATCACCCCGCCGCATCAGGGCGACAGCTTCTGTCGCTGACAGGTCGGTCAATTCGGTCGTCATGGTCTTGGCCCCGTTCGTCTCGACTTTCGAGCAGGCGGCGGTGGCGGCCGCCGCCGCCGTCAGCGCCAGGAACTCCCGGCGGGAGGTCATTTCATGCATCGTTGGCTCCTTCAGTGAATGCACCCGATTCCAGGATCTCCCCGGCCAGCGCCTCGAAACTCGTGATCGGCAGCGAGCAGTGGCTGCCGACACAGCGGTAGGCGACGGTCTCGCCGTCGACCGGTTTCCTGTCAGCGAGCGCACCGGGCAGTCCTTTCTCGTCGTCGGGAATGGCGAATACGAGGCGCCGCGGCGCATAGAGACCGGCCGCGCTCCGCCGCCATTTACCGATCTTGTCCGGACGGCCGCGAATGATGATGATTTCCGGGTGGTCGAGGTATTCCTCGAGGGCGGTGATCAGCGAGACGTGGCCGTGCGGATATTCGTCGATGGCACGGCGGGCAACCATTAGCGATCGTTCGGCTGCGTCGAGGTAGCGCGGTTCTCCGAGCAGGAAGCCGAGCCGCTGCAGCGCGAGAGCGGCGACGCCATTGCCCGACGGCGTCGCGTCGTCCGCCAGCGGTTTGGGCCGGTGCATCAGCGCTTCGTGGTCGTCTGCCGTGAAATAGAATCCGCCGCTGTCCACATCCTGGAAACGCGCGAGCAGCAGTTCCGCGAGTTCGACGGCGAAGTGCAGGTGGCCGGTGTTCCAGCGAGCCTTAAGCAACTCGAGGATCGCGTCCGCGAGAAAAGCGTGGTCGTCCAGGTAGGCGGGGAAGCGCGCCGACCCGTCCTTGTAGCTCGCGAACAGGCGACCGTCCCGCACGAGATCCCTGCGGACGAAGTTGACTGCGCCGGCCGCGGCATCCACGAGATCCTCGCGGCCAAGGGCGTTTCCGGCAATCGCGAGCCCGCGGATCGCCAGTGCATTCCAGGACGCGAGCTGCTTCTCGTCGCGCGCCGGCGGCACGCGCTTGGCGCGCACGTCGAGCAGCTTTGACCGGGCGCGGTCCAGCAGCGCTCGAAGGTCGGCTTCGGGCCGGCCGAGATCGTCGGCCATGGACGGGAGCGGTTCCCGCACGGTGAAGTGCCAGTGGCCCTCGAAGTTCGCGTCACTGCAAAGGCCGTAATGGCGCAGGACGACGGCAAATTCGTCGTCGGTGAGATGCCCGCGCACTTCGTCAGGCGTCCACACGTAGTAGCGGCCTTCCTCGCCCTCAGAGTCGGCGTCCCGGGTTGACCAGAAGCCGCCGTTCGGGGCCCGCATGTCGGCGAGCATCCAGTCGGCAGTCTCGTTCGCGACCCGCGCGAACAGGTCTTCGCCGGTGGCGAGCGCGGCTTCCGCGTAAAGCGCGAGCAGCGGCCCGTTGTCGTACAGCATCTTCTCGAAATGCGGGATCTGCCAGTAGCGGTCGACGGAATAACGGCAGAATCCGCCGCCCAGCTGGTCGTAGATGCCGCCCTCGGCCATGCGGGTCAGCGTCAGCGACACCATGAACAGTGCGTCCACGTCAGGTTCGGCGCCGTGGGCACTGGCCCGCCAGTGACGCAGTAACCGGTCAAACGTCGTAGGGTGCGGGAACTTCGGTGCATTGCCGATGCCGCCGTGTTCGCGGTCGAAACTGCGGGCGATCTCCCTTCGCGCACCGTCGAGCGCATCGCGGCCCGGCACGGCCTCGCCCGGCGCGGGCTCGAGCCGGCCGAATATTTCCACGAGTTGCGCGCCCTGTGCGCGCACGTCGTCGCGCTGCTCGCGGAAAAACAGGGCGGCGCGGGCAAGCAATTCACGGAACGACGGCAGGCCATGGCGCCGGTCGGGCGGGAAGTAGGTGCCGCCGAAGAACGGGCGCTGGTCGGCCGGATCCATGAACATCGTCAGCGGCCAGCCGCCGGGGCGGTGGGTCAGGAGCTGGTGGGCCGTCTGGTAGATGCGGTCGATGTCCGGCCGCTCCTCGCGATCGACCTTGATGTTCACGAAGAGCTCATTCATGAGTTTCGCCGTCGCCTCGTCCTCGAAGGACTCATGGGCCATCACGTGGCACCAGTGGCAGGCGGAATAGCCCACCGAAAGGAGAATCGGCTTGTCCTGCTCGCGAGCGAGGGCGAGTGCCTCGTCGCACCACGGGTGCCAGTCGACAGGGTTGTCGGCGTGCTGCAGGAGGTAGGGGCTCGTCTCGCCGGCGAGGCGGTTCGGCTGGTTCATTCGGGCACTATAGCGCACGCCCGGGGACCGCACTGAATGGTGTAGACTTCACGGCCATGCTGACCTACCCGGAAATCGATCCCGTCATTTTTTCGATTGGTCCGCTGGCAGTGCGCTGGTATGGACTGATGTACGTAATCGGCTTCGCCGCCGCGTGGTTCCTCGCGACCCGGCGGGCACAGCAGGGCTGGTCCGTGATCCGGCCGAACAACGTGGATGACCTGATCTTCTACGGCGTGCTCGGCGTGATCCTCGGCGGGCGCCTTGGCTACAGCCTTTTCTACGGCATGAAGTACGTGATCGCGGATCCGCTTTACGTCGTCAAGATCTGGGAAGGCGGCATGTCCTTTCACGGCGGGCTGATCGGCGTCATGATCGCGATGTGGCTTTACGGACGCCATCTCAAACTCACGATGTGGCAGATGACGGATTTCGTTGCGCCGCTCGTGCCGATCGGTCTCGGCACGGGACGTGTCGGAAATTTCATCAACGGCGAGCTGTGGGGCAAGGAGACGACTGTGCCCTGGGCGTTCGACGTCAACGGTGTCGTGCTGCACCCGTCGCAGCTCTACGAGGCCTTGCTCGAGGGGCTGGTGCTGTTCGTCATCCTCTGGTTCTACTCGGCAAAACCGCGGCCGACGATGGCGGTGTCGGGCATGTTCCTGCTCTTTTACGGGGCGTTCCGCTTCATCATCGAGTTCTACCGGGTGCCGGATGCAGACTTCGGCTACCTCGCACTCGGCTGGGTCACGATGGGACAGGTGCTCTCGGCGCCGATGATCGTCGCCGGTGTGATCCTCCTGTTCTTGGCACACCGCAGGCCAGCGCTACGGGAGTCGAGGGCCTGAGATGAAACAGTATCTCGACATGATGCGGCACATCCGCGACACGGGCGCGCGCA
>Ga0224500_10002050_pt1 | contig 11222 bp, 10 predicted proteins | sample SF_Oct11_sed_USG_FD_168126 | JGI IMG/M metagenome (GOLD analysis project Ga0224500, IMG submission 168126) | Sediment microbial communities from San Francisco Bay, California, United States - SF_Oct11_sed_USGS_4_1 | ecosystem: Environmental > Aquatic > Marine > Sediment | place: USA: California... | reverse complement strand
TCCGGCGGCATCCCATGCCTCGGCGATGATCTTCACCTCCCGTAGGATGGGGTCCTCGGCAATGCGTTCGAGTAGGGGAGCGTTGGCGAGTATCTCGCCGGAACGGCCCCGGCCAAGCACTACGGCCAGGTCAAACCACAATCCATCGACATGCATCTCCACCACCCAGTAGCGCAGGGCGGTCAAGATGTGATCCCGCACGACGGGATGGTTGGCATTGATGCTGTTGCCGGTGCCCGTGTAATCCCGGTACACACGTTTGTCGTCAGTGCGCATGTAGAAGATCTCGTTATCAATCCCACGGAAACAGAGGGTCGGCCCCTCTTCGTTTCCCTCGACGGTGTGATTGAAGACCACGTCGAGAAACACCTCAAAGCCGGCCGTGTGAAAAGCCTGAACCATTTCTTCAAATTCCAGCTTCTGCTGCCCCAAACTTCCCGCACTGCTATAGGATGCTTTCGGCACACAGAACACCACGGGATCATAGCCCCAGTAATTCGTCAGCGGTTGGCCAGAGTGCGGATTGATACCGATCACCTGGTGTGCGTTGAATTCCTGCACGGGCACCAGTTCCACGGTCGTCACCCCCAAGTCTTGAAAATACGGGATCTTTTCTATAAGGCCCCGAAATGTGCCAGGATGCTTCAGCTGGGAGCTGGGATGGATCGTGAACCCACGCACATGTGCTTCATAAATGATTGTGATCGACCAGAGATGTCGAGTGGGGCGGACCTCCCGCCAGTAAAAATGCTCCTGCGTGAAGACGCACTTGGGCATGGCGCCAGCATTATCGACCATCGAACACCCCGAGTCTCCCTCAGGAACAGACGGATCCTCTCCCCGAGCCGGGCCAAAATCCAAGGCAGGCGACTTCGAGATCGCCATGGCAAAAAGGGATCGAGCAGCAACTGATTGAAATTGAAACGATGGCCGTTCTTGGGCTGATACGGACCATCCACCTGATAGGCATAGAGTTGGCCGGGACGAATTCCTTCAAGCCAGATGTGCCACACGTCACCGGTGCGGTCGCGCGAAAGATCCAGCTCCATCACCCTGGCGGCCGTGGCATCGTCGGGGGGATCAAACAACTCCAGCCGAACCCGACTGGCATGCCGGCTGAAGATGCCGAAGTTCACGCCTCCGCCACGGGCATAGGCCCCCAGGGGCAACGGCACACCCACGCGAACATCAGATCGCTCGCAGACCTCTGCCAGATATTCATGCAGCAGGCGTTCGGGTGTCGTCAGATCGGTGGTTAAGTCCGATTTTTCTGCGTCCTGGCTTGGCACGGATCTTATCCAGCCTGGTGGCGGTCGCATTCCTTTCTGAGTTCTTGCCTCTTTCATCATTCGCCTTCCGTCGTGCTGTTCCCCTTCAAGGGACATTCACCGCTGCCAGAGGATAGAAGCGACTTCTAAGGGGACCGCCACACCATCGTGGTGTGGGATCACTCGCGCCGTATAGTCCCCCGCTGAACGAGCCGCTGATACCGCCGCGCTGTACAGATAAACGTTCGACCCGTCGACCAGCTGGCGCATGCGCTTCATCTCCACTCGATCCGGTGCAGTCCCATTAACTCCGTTGGCATATAGTTCGACCCGCACTGCCGTCGGGTCTAGATCATTGAGACGAACTTGAACGTTAAATAGGTGTTGCTCGCCACGAGTCTCAACCGTCATGTCGCCGAAGCTGAGTGTGGCCCATTTCAGTTTCAGGGTCTGCTCCCAATTGACCATTGCTCTGCCGACCGTACCGTTCTCGGCAGCTCGCTCACGGTAGGCAGCGGCAGCTGGGAGGTAGTGTCGTTCCGTGTATTCGCGCACCGAGCGGTTGGTAGAGAAACGCGGGGTCAACCGTGCCATGCTCTCCCGCATCCGTTTGACCCATGCGGTGGGAATGCCCTGTTCGTCTCGGGCATAAAATTCCGGGATCACCTCTTGCTCAAGCAGGTCATAGAGGCGTTCGGCATCGATTGCATCCCACGCTGGATCATCGCCATGCTCTTGACCATCCCCCAACGCCCACCCCACCTCAGGGCTGTACGCCTCAGCCCACCAGCCGTCTAATTCCGAGAGATTGAGGCCGCCATTCACGAGTACCTTCATGCCGCTGGTACCACAGGCCTCCCAGGGGCGCCGTGGTGTATTCAGCCAGACGTCCACGCCTTGCACCATCTGCTCGGTCAAATGCATGTCGTAGTCGGCGAGGAAGATCACATGCGGTCGGACCTCAGGCCGCCGGATGAACTGGGTCCATTCCTGAATCAAGGCCTGCCCCCCATGGTCCTTTGGATGGGCCTTCCCAGCGATGATGAGTTGCACTGGTCGTTCAGGATTCGACAGGAGGCGCAGCAATCGCGCTGGATTGTGCAGCAAGAGGTTGGGCCTCTTGTAGGTCGCGAAACGGCGTGCAAAGCCCAGTGTTAAGGCGTTGGGATCGAAGAGATGGGGCGCCTCGTCTAGTGTTTCGGACGATGCGCCGGAGACAGCCAGTTGCCGGGAGAGCCGTTCTCGGACGTATGTAACAAGAGTCTGCCGGGCGGCGAGGCGAAATTCCCAGAGCTCGGCGTCGGAGACACAGCGAATGTTCTGCTCCAGAGGTTCTGTCGTCCCGAGCCAGCGGCCTTTGCCACAGGCCTTCGTCCACAGCTCGTCGGCTGCCGCCGAATCCCAGGTCGGCATATGGACCCCGTTGGTCACATGTCCAACCGGGATTTCGTCCTGCGGCGAGTGAGGGAACAGTGGCGCAAAGAGGTGCCGGCTCACTTTCCCATGCAAGCGACTCACGCCATTGACCGCACCACTCCCACGGATTGCCAAAAAGGCCATGTTGAATGGTTCCGATGAGTCGGTTGGGTTCTGGCGGCCTAGGGCCAACAACTTATGGAGTGGGATGCCGAGTTTTTGCTCGGCATATCCACCGAGGTATTGCTCGACGAGAGTTGGCGCAAACCGGTCAAAGCCGGCGGCCACTGCCGTGTGAGTGGTGAAGAGGTTCCCCGCTCGCGTGACGGCTAGCGCAACGTCGAAGGGCTGCCCGGTCTCTTCCATAAAACTGCGGGCGCGTTCCAAGACGACACAAGCCGCGTGCCCTTCATTCAGATGGCAAACTTCCGGTTGGATGCCCAGCGCGGCGAGTAGTCGCCACCCGCCGATCCCAAGGAGAAGTTCCTGTTTGAGGCGCAACTCCGACCCGCCGCCATAGAGTTCGCTGGCAATGCCTCGATGCGCAGGGAAGTTCGCCGCGTCATTGCTGTCCAGCAGATACAGCTTCACTCGGCCGACCCGGACCTGCCAGGCGCGCAGCCACACCGAGTACCCCGGTAGGGCGATCTCTAACCGCAACCATTCACCATTTGCTTGACGCAACGGCGTGATCGGCAACTGTCCGGGATCGTTATATGGGAAGAGGGCTTCTTGTGCGCCATCCTTGCCGATCACTTGACGAAAATACCCTTGCTGGTACAGCAACCCCACGCCGACCACAGGCACGCCCAAATCGCTGGTGGCCTTGAGCTGATCACCGGCGACATTGCCCAGCCCACCCGAGTAGATGGGCAACGCTTCGCTCAACATAAATTCCATGCTGAAATACGCCACGCAGGTCAGCGGAGATTGTGGGTAGGTGTGCTGAAACCACGCGGGCGCCGCCGCCGCATCGCGCCTGGTTTGTACCAGATCGTCAACGTGCTTACAGAACGCAGGATCATCTAACACGCACTCGATCCGATCCCGCGAGACCGTCTGCAGGACCACCCACGGGTTATGCGTGAGTTTCCACAGTACAGGATCCAGCTGCCGCCACACATCGTCGGTGGCATGATTCCACGACGAACGCAAATCCAGCGCCAGCTCAGCCAGGGAATTGAATCCCTCGATGTCCGTGGGGAGTAGATTATAGATGGGATGGCTGACACGCGCGTGTGTGCTCATGGTCGTTCCTTCTCTGTTGGCACGGACGAAGTCCTTGGATCCTGCTGGGCCGTCGCCAACACCTTATCGACAATGATCTGGGCTTCCTCCAGAATGCGCCGCAGATGGTTGGGTCCGCGGAAGCTCTCTGCATAAATTTTGTAGATGTCCTCTGTTCCGGACGAGCGCGCGGCAAACCATCCGCTATTCGTCATCACCTTGACCTCGCCGATGGGCGCGTCGTTGCCCGGCGCCTGGGTGAGAACGGTTTCAATTGTTTCGCCAGCCAGCTCGGTACGCCGGATTGAGGGGGGGGGTGTATTTAAAGCCGCCATCATGGGGCGGATTATGCGAAGGCGTGATGACGATGCCGTCCGCGAGTCCTGTCGTGCGTCCGCGGTTGTAGGCGAGGATCGCGTGGGAGACGGCAGGGGTAGGCGTATATTCATCCCCCTCCGCGAGCATGACGTTCACGCCATTGGCCGCCAGCACCTCCAGCGCACTGGCCAGCGCCGGTACGGAGAGGGCGTGCGTGTCCATGCCGAAGAACAGCGGGCCATCGCTCTTCTGCTGCTTCCGGTACAGACAAATGGCCTGACTGATGGCGAGGATGTGCCATTCATTGAACGCCGTGTCGAATGCGGACCCACGATGTCCCGAGATGCTGAAGGCTACCCGCTGTTCCGGGACCGAAAGGTCAGGCACCTGGGTATGATAGGCCGCGACGAGTTTGGGCGCGTTCACTAGCATTGAGGGGTCTGCTGACTTCCCTGCGCGAAGACTGATGTTCACTGCTCTCTCCTCATCTGCGCGGCGATGAGTTCGCCAAGGTCTGCAATATGTTGTCGAAGGGCTTGTGGAACTTCACGACGCCCTCGTCTTCCAGTTCCCGCGTCACCTTGTCGATGTCGATGTCCAGTTTCGGCAATCATTCTAATACGAGACAGGCTCCCTCGACATCCTGTTCGAGGCGCGCGTTCTGATCGCCGCGATCGCAGTAGGCGTCGAGGGTTTCGAGGGGCGGATGAATGTCGGTTCACCTGTCAGACCGTCAAACGCGATAATCCACCAGGTGAGCACGAACAGTCCAAATCCCCAGATCAATCCGCACGCCAGCGCACAAGCCTTGACGTCGAGTTTCATAGACCTGCGCCTTCGGATCAGGCCGAATATCATTGGTCACTACCCCTTATGACGAGCCGCCTTTGGTTTTGCTTTCGCCTCCGGTCCCTCCCACGTCACCCGGACCATCATGTCGCGATGGGCCCACTTGTAGGCGGCCGTCCCTTTGTACGATCGCACCAGCGCACGTCCGAGACGTTGAGCCAACCGATCATTGGTCGTCTGCACTTCCAACTCTTTCTTGCGCCTGACAATCTTCATCACTCGATCGAGCGGATTGATCGCCACGGCGCGCGTTTCCACATTGGCGATCAATCCCCTGATCTCCTTCTCATAGTCAGGGAGATGCGACCACTTCAAGGTCACGATCCCTTCGGGATAGTCGTCCCTGGTTTTCTGACAGGCGGGACAGACGAGCTTCTTCGTGCGAAGGGACGCTGCCAGCTTGGGGGCTTCGACCGCATCGAAGTGCCACCGCTTGTCTGCATAAATCGCCAGACATTTCCGGCAGATGGCCGGCCCTTTCGGCGCTTTGAGCATCGCATAGGGATCCTGCTTGGGATGCTGCTTTTCCTTGTAGGACGTCGTGTAGCGTTTGCCTTTTCTGGTGCTCATGTGTCTCTCCCTTCTGTGCTATTTCACTTCCTTCACCATGTCGATCGCGCCGCAGGGACATTCCTCTGCGCAGAGGCCGCAGCCTTTACAGTAGTCGTAATTGATCTCGAACCGGTTGCCTGTTCCCAGTTTGATCACGGCATTGTCCGGACAGACGGCGTAGCAGTTGTCGCATTCGAAGCAATTACCGCAAGACAGGCACCGGCGCGCCTCCAGCAGGGCGGTGTCGGGATCCAACCCTCCGATCATTTCTTCGAAGCTCGCCCGCCGCCTGGCGAGTGCCAGCACCGGTTGTTTGGACTGTTCCGCGTCGGTGTAGTACCAGGGGTTCAACCGATCGAACGTCGCAAGCGGATGCGACGGAGACTTGACGTATCGGATCCCGCGCAGATAGGCGTCGATGTGGCGCGCAGCCAGTTTCCCGTGGCCGGTCGCCATGCTCACCGACTGCTCGCCAGGAACCATGTCGCCGCCGGCAAACAGGCCTGGATGGCCGGTCATCATCTGCTCGTCAACCTCGACGGTGCCGTCGTCCCGCAGACAAGCTCCCGTCATGTTCCGCAAGAACCCGGTATCCGCCTTCTGCCCTAACGCCAACACCACCGTATCGGCTTCAATGGTTTCAAAGCGGCTGGTGGGTCTCGGCGTGCCATGCTCGTCCAATTCCATCACTTCCACCGTCAGCTCGGCCTCGTCGGCTTTGGCAATGCGACGCAGCCACTGGAACTGCACGCCTTCTTCACGCGCTTCGGCAATCTCCTCCTTGAACGAAGGGGCGTGGGCCTCGTCACGGCGGTAGATGATGACCGGCTCCGCGCCAAGACGCTCGGCAGTGCGGGCCACGTCGATTGCCGTGTTGCCTCCGCCATACACCGCCACACGCCGCCCGAGTTTGATCGCAGAAGCGCTTGCCATGCTGCGCAGGAACGTCGCGGCATCGAGCAATCGCTTGGCATCGAAACCAGGAATGTCGATGCGCCTGGCGAGATGGGCCCCGACCGCAAGAAACGTCGCGTGGAATCCACCTTCCTGAATCGCCGCATCGAGATCCTCGACTCTGGCATTGACCCGGATCGTGACGCCCATAGTTTCGAGTCGAGCCGCTTCCGCATCGACAACGTCGCGCGGCAACCGGTAGGCAGGAATGCCGTACCGCATCATGCCACCGACCTTCTCGGCCGCTTCATAGATCGTGACCGCATAGCCCATCCTGGTCAGGTGATAGGCAGCCGACAGGCCGCTGGGTCCCGCGCCCACGATCAAGACCTTCTTCCCCGTTGACGGAGCACAGGGCACCCGCCATCCTTCCTTGATCGCCAGATCGCCCAGGAACCGCTCAACGGCGCGGATGCTCACGGCTTCATCCAACTGTCCACGATTGCACGCCGTCTCACAGGGGTGATAGCAGACACGGCCGTGAATCGCCGGCATGGGATTGTCTTCCATGAGCCGTCGCCACGCGGCTTCATAGTCCTTCTCTTCCGCGAGATAGAGCCAGGCCTGGATGTTCTCCCCGGCCGGGCAGGCGTGGTTGCACGGCGGCAGCCGGTCGACATAGACCGGCTTCATCGTGCGCCAGTTTCCCGTATGGTTGGCGAGGCTGCTGTTCGGATCGAGCGTGATGGCGAAGGGTTTATGATTCATGGGTTGCTGTCCTCGAGCAATCCGTACATGGCGATGTTCTCATCGGCGATGGCTTGTACGGCGGCGATCGCCTCATCATTCCTGCTCGGTTTGAACAGATGACTGAATCTGGTTTGGAGTTCGAGGTACCGTTCCACCGGAACCTTCCGCCGGATCTTCGTCCGATCGACCACCGCACCCGATCGCGCTTCGAACAAGGGAAACAAGCCGGATTCCACTGCCATTCTGGCAACCTTCATGGTGTGTGCTGGGTCCGATCCCCACCCGAGTGGACAGGGCACGTGGAGGTGGATATACCGCGCTCCGCTCATACCCATGGCTATGGTGACCTTTGCTTCAAGGTCATGGAGATCCGCCACCGAAGCCGTAGCGACATAGGGGATACCGTGTGCCATGGCGATACGAGGGACATTTTTTCCGGTGCCCACAAGGTTGCCAGGGGCTTTCCCCACCGCCTGCGTCGTATTCGTCCGGGCGAAGGGAGGCGTCGCGCCGGACCGTTGCACGCCGGTGTTCATGTAGGCCTCGTTGTCGTAACAGAGGTAGAGGACATCGTCATTCCGTTCGAACATCCCGGACAGGCACCCGAACCCAATGTCGACCGTCGCACCGTCGCCGCCCTGGGCAATGACTTTGACATCATCACGGCCCTTGGCCCGCAACGCCGCCGCGACGCCGCTCGCGACCGCCGGAGCATTGCCGAACAGTGAGTGCATCCACGGGATCTGCCAGGCGCTTTCAGGGTAAGGACTGGAAAAGACTTCCAGGCAGCCGGTAGCATTGATCGCTATCAATTGATTGTTCGACGCGCGCATCGCGGCGTCGATCGCATAGCGCGCCCCCAATGCTTCTCCGCATCCCTGACAGGCACGATGGCCGGAGTTCAGGGAATTGGTGCGATCCAGTCGCGACTGCACGGTGCGGGCCTCATCGTCGAGCAAGCGATTACCGGCCGTATAGGTTCCGGTCTGATAAAACTTGATGCGCTGGGTCGTCATTGGTTACTCCATCAGCTGACCTTGCTACCAATAGCATTCATGGTACGAATGAGCTGCTCGGCGAGCGGCCCCGCTCGCCGCTGTTCGTGTCTTCTGGCAAGTTCTTCGTCGACCGCCCTCATGTTCAGGTCCAGGAAGTAGGGTTCGCTCAGACGCTCGGCCCGGGCATCGCGCACCATTTGTTTCAGCGACTCGGCAGGGATCGACCGTCCTCCCAATCCTGCAATGATCGTGTGCACCGGGATCGGCAAGCCGTTCAACGCCATCCGCACATCGGCGGACACGATGCCTCCGATTCCCACCGCCAGGTCTTTTTCAACGACGATCACCCGCGACACGCCTTTCAGTGCGGTGCGCAACTGCATGGTCGGGAACGGCCTATAGCACCCGATTTTTACGCACCCGGCCGCGATCCCTTCATCCCGCAACTCGTCCACGGCGTCTTTGATCGTCCCGATCACGGATCCGAGCGCGATCACGACCGTGTCGGCATCAGCCATTCGATAGGCCCTGTAGAGACCTCCGGATCCACGATGAAATTGTTGCTCGAATGAATCGGCGATGTCCGGCACCAGCGTCAACGCTCGAAGATGTTGTTGATGCGCCAGGTACTTCACCTCGGTGAAGGCTTCTGGTCCCACCATCGCGCCGATGGAGATTGGATCATTCGGATCCAGCACCTGGACCGGCGAGAACGGAGGCAGAAACGCATCGACCGATGCTTGATCGGGAAGGTCGATCGGCTCATAGGCATGGGTCAGGATATAGCCGTCCATGCAGACCATCACCGGACAGCTCAGTTCCTCCGCCAATCGGAACGCTTGGATGTGGAGATCCGCGGCCTCCTGACCCGTTTCGGCGTACAGCTGAATCCAGCCTGCATCGCGCAAAGCCATGCTGTCGGAATGGTCGTTCCAGATGTTGATCGGTGCGCCGACCGCGCGGTTCGCGATCGTCATGACGATCGGCAACCCCAGTCCCGCCGCGTTGTACACGGCTTCAGCCATGAAGAGGAGTCCCTGGCTCGTCGTCGCGGTGTAGGTCCGTGCACCGGCCGCCGAGGCGCCTATCAAGACACTGAGAGCTCCGAATTCCGATTCAACATTCAGGTACTGACAGCGCCCGGCGTCGCCCTGTTTGACCATGCGCGACAACCGCTCCACAATATGGGTCTGCGGTGAAATGGGATAGGCCGCGATGACTTCCGGTCGGCACAAGACCACTGCCTCAGCAACGGCTTGCGATCCTTCAATTTGCGCGCGCATGGTGCACACCGCTCCCTTCTGGAGCCAGACTCGCGATGACGTGGTCGTAGCCGTCTTGGGCAGCAGCCGCATTCGCTTCGCCCAGAGCTCCTGGAAACTTCTGGCGCATCGCAGACTGGACCGATGCCAGCTCGATGACTCCCGTCATCGCGGCGAACGCCCCCAGCAGCGGGGTGTTCGCGATCGGACGTCTCATATGCTTCATGCCGATGTCCGAGGCCGGCACGACGCACACGTGATCGCTCGGCAGCGACTTCAGAACTTCCCCGATATTCAGGTCATCCACTGAGAACGTGGAATTGATGAGGACGTAGCCCTCCGGTGCCAAGCCTGCGAAGAGTTCAACCTGGTGGAGCAGGGTCGGGTCCTGTACGATCAACACATCAGGATGTGTCACGGCTTCGCGGGTGCGGATTGCCCCTGTATCGATGCGGCAAAAGGCCATCACCGGTGCCCCCATCCGCTCCGAACCGAAACTGGGGAAAGCGAGCGCATGCTTGCCGTCGGCGAACGCGGCCGTCGAGAGCAGCTCTGCCGCCGTCACCACTCCTTGCCCACCTCGACCATGAATACGAACAGTCAGCATGATTCCCTGCCGGTCCTCGACTCGTTGGTCCCTTGGTACGATGGTGCACGTCCGTGCCTGCTTAAGAGGAGTAGGTGTGCACCTGGCTCCCTCACATCCCTGCGCAATCATCGTGCCATTTGCTCCCAAGAAGACGTGAGCAGAACGTGGTTCAAGTTGCATGAAAAAAGAAACAGTTCAGAGAACTCATTCCCCTCTATCAGGCAAAAGACCCCACACGTGTCGAGGTTAGTGTCGCAAGATGCTACAGAGGCGGAAACCAAGAGAGGTGTTGGTACGGCCTACACCGAGTGTTAAGCAGATGTAACGGAAATTCCACAATAGGTCGGCAGGATCACGTTATAGCAGCCCTCTCAATGTGGTCATTGCACTTGTCCAGACGAGCATTTCCCATCCTGCAGGACGATTCCTGACGTCACGAATCCGTTCGCACGGTACCATTTCGCCCTGGAACGGATGCACCCAACTCTTGCTCCCTTGACCCAGGAGGCTTCAGGTGCTTTTTCGGGTGGATGTGTGTAATAGGCGCTCTTCCACTGCTTTGACCGTGGAGAGCTTGGTAATTTCAGGGTCGACGCCGAAGCATAACATCGCGACAAAGGGGCGTTCATCAAACTGCTCTAACCGTGACTGCGTGGCAGGCTCGAATGCCACGCAGCCAGTCAGATGCCAATTATCCATGCGGCGAAAGGAACGACATGGACAGCTCTCATGACGCTTCTCGTTCAAGACAGGCGGGGCGGAGCAGCTTCTGGGTGCTGGAAGCTGACGCCAGCTTACGGGCTTCACCACTATCAAAGTACCATCGCCTGTTTGAATCTCCTCGCTGCCGTGAATACTTGATTCATGTCCGTTCACGAATCGGTGCGGACGTGGAATCGTGGTTCCAGCGCCTTCAGGTTTTCCATGATGCCGGTATACTCCAGCTCCGCCATGGGCAGCATGGCCGCACCAAAGAACCCTTGGCGTCGCATGCCGATGGCTTTGTCGGAGACGGTGTCCCGTACTCGGTTCCAGAACGGATGGGCGAACGCGTCCGCTGGTTCGGTAAACCGTCCTTCGTGCATGGCGAAGGCGGCAC
>Ga0224500_10002049_pt1 | contig 11223 bp, 11 predicted proteins | sample SF_Oct11_sed_USG_FD_168126 | JGI IMG/M metagenome (GOLD analysis project Ga0224500, IMG submission 168126) | Sediment microbial communities from San Francisco Bay, California, United States - SF_Oct11_sed_USGS_4_1 | ecosystem: Environmental > Aquatic > Marine > Sediment | place: USA: California... | reverse complement strand
CCTTGCGCTGCTCGATCGTGGCCGCCAGCTGCCCCAGGATATCGCTCATGGTGTTTTCCCGTAGATGTCGCCCGGGGAGCGCACGACCGCATCGGTCACCTGCCAGCCATCGGGCTCCCATTTGCGGTAGAAGCAGCTGCGCCGGCCCGTGTGGCAGGCGATCCCCCCCAGCTGTTCTACCTGCAGCAGTACGGTATCCGTGTCGCAGTCGATGCGCAGCGCCTTCAGTTTCTGCACGTGGCCGGACTCCTCGCCCTTGCGCCACAGGCCGTGGCGGGAGCGCGACCAGTAAACCGCCCTGCCCTCGCTTACCGTGAGCTCCAGGGCCTCGCGGTTCATCCAGGCGAGCATCAGCACCTCACCCGTCTGCCAGTCCTGGGCGATGGCGGGAACGAGCCCCTGGGCGTTCCAGTTGATATCCCGGGCGATGCCGGCTGCGTCAGTCATTCTATCAGTCCCTGCGGTTGGACATTATGGCACAGGGCGGGTTCCGGGCACATGGATTCAGCTGTCCCGGGGCCAGAGCAGGGCAAGCGCGGTTGCCGCCAGTACCCAGCTGACCGGCGGGGCCGCCGCCAGCTGCTCCCAGCCGCCGGGAAGCACGGTGATGGCCGCCCCTAGGCAGGCCAGTGCCGCCAGCAAATGGCGCCTGTGCCTGCGGTTTCGCTCGCCGCTGCGCTGTCGCTGCTCCTCGAGCTGCTGTTGTTGCCGGGCAAAGCGAATGTCGACTTCCCGTGACTGCTGCAGGTTGTCCAGCATCACATCCGGCAACTGGGGCAATTGCTCCAGCCAGGAGGGCGCCTGCCGTTGCAGGCGGCGCAGGAACGACTGGGGCGAGTAGCGCTCCTGTACCCATTCCTCCAGGAAGGGCTTGGCGGTGTCCCACAGGTTGAGATCGGGATACAGCTGCCGCCCCAGGCCCTCGATATTGAGCATCGTCTTCTGCAACAGCACCAGCGAGGGTTGTATGTGCATGTCGAAGCGCCCGGCGGTGCGGAACAGGTAAATCAGTAACTGGCCGAAGGAGATCTCGCCGATCGGGCGCTCGAACACCGGCTCGCATACCGCCCGCATCGCGGACTCGAAATCCTGTACCCGGGTTTGTGGCGGGACCCAGCCGCACTCCACGTGGAGCTGGGCCACTTCCCGGTAGTCGCGGCGGAAGATGCTGAGCAGGTTGCGGGCCACGTAGTACTGGTCCGAGTCGCTCAGGCTGCCGATGATCGCGCAGTCCACGGCGATGTAGGTGGGGTCCGCAGGGTCGGTGGCATCGACAAAGATATTACCGGGGTGCATGTCTGCGTGGAAAAAACTGTCCCGGAACACCTGGGTGAAAAATATCTCCACACCGCGTTCCGCCAGCAGTTTCAGGTCGGTGCCGCGGGCTTCCAGCGCCGCCATATCGGTGACCGGGATGCCAGAGATGCGCTCCATGACGAACACATCGCGGCAGGTGTAGTCCCAGTAGACCTGGGGCACATACACCAGCTTGCTGTTCTCGAAATTGCGGCGCAGCTGGCAGGCGTTGGAGGCCTCCCGGGCCAGGTCCAGCTCGTCGAGGATGATCAGCTCGTAGTCTGTGATGACCTCCACCGGGCGCAGGCGCCGGCCCTCGGGAACATACCTGGCCACCAGCCGCGCCAGCGTGAACATCAGGGCGAGGTCCTGGCGGATGATCGGCTCGATGTCCGGGCGGATCACCTTGACCACCACTTTCTCGCCACTGTGCAGGGTCGCCGCGTGCACCTGGGCCACGGACGCGGACGCCATCGGCCTGGCCTCGAAGCTGGCGAACAGCTCCGTCACCGGCTTGCCCAGGCTCTTTTCAATTATCGCGATGGATTGCTGCCCGGGGAAGGGAGGCACATCGTCCTGCAGCTTGGCCAGCTCATCGGCGATATCGGTGGGCAGCAGGTCGCGCCGGGTCGACAACATCTGCCCCAGTTTGACGAATACCGGGCCCAGCTCCTCCAGCGCCCGGCGCAGGCGCACGCCCCGGGGCAGGTCCGGCGCCGGCTGCAGGCGCCAGGGCATTACCGCCAGTGCCAGGCGAGGCAGTCGGCCCAGGCGCCCGGGATCGATGAATTCGTCCAGCCGGTAGCGGCCGACGGTGCGGAAGATCGTGGCGAGGCGGGCTGCGCGCGACATCAGGCGGCCCTTCACCCGCGCAGTTGCTGCAGGCGTTTGCGCAGGCGCTGGGTGCGCGACTGCAGGCGATCCACCTGCAGGCCCAGCTGTTGCACATCGCGGTAGAAATCTTCCAGCTCGAGCCGGGGGGGGCTCAGGCGGGCCTCCTCGTGGATAAACTCCTCCAGTTGCCTTTCCAGGCCGCTGGATGCCTGCAGGCCCCAGCCGTGGGCGCCCCGCAGCAGCTGCGCCAGCTGGTGCCCGGCCACATCCCCCAGGGCGTCGACCAGGGGTGCCTCCCAGTCGATTTCCAGCGAGGTGATGATCTTCTGCAACTCGATCAGCGGGGCGCTGTCGCCTTTCAGTTCGATCCGCCCGTTGATCAGCGCGGCAGCCGGGTCCCTGGCGGTGGCCAGCTCGGCGAAATCAGAGGCGACCCCGCGCATGCTGGTGGTCACCGGGCCGTCATAGACGCCCATCAGCCGGACTTTGCCGTCCCCCGGCTGCAGGTAGGCGTCCAGTGGCGGCGCGGTACAGTGGAGCGCGAACACCTTGTCCGCCAGCCGGTCGAGCTCGGCCCTGCCGGCAGGGGCCAGCGCGAGTGCCCGGTTGATCACCCGCTCCGCGGCCGCCAGGACCGCCGTGACAAGGGCTGGGTCGAGTACTGGCTTCATTTCAGGCTTTCACGCCCTTGTGGAGCGCCACCACGCCCCCGGTCATATTGTGGTATTCGCAGCGACTGAAGCCCGCGTCCTCCATCATGTCCTTCAGGGTTTCCTGGTCGGGGTGCATGCGAATGGATTCCGCCAGGTACTGGTAACTGTCGGCGTCGTTCGCCACCAGTCGGCCCATCAGCGGCAGCACCCGGAAGGAATAGGCGTCGTAGGCCTTGCTCAGCAGCGGGTTGGCAGGCTTGGAGAATTCCAGTACCAGCAGGCGCCCGCCGGGCTTGAGCACCCGCAGCATCGAGCGCAGTGCCGCGTCCTTGTCGGTGACATTGCGCAGGCCGAAGGCGATGGTCACGCAGTCGAAACTGTCGTCCGGGAAAGGCAGGCTCTGGGCATCGGCCTGGACGAACTCCAGGTTGCCGAGGCGGCCGTGGTCGAGCAGCTTGTCCCGGCCCACCTTCAGCATGGAGTCGTTGATATCGGCCAGTACCACGCGGCCGGAGGGGCCGACAATATCGGCGAAGCGGGCGGCCAGGTCGCCGGTACCACCGGCGATATCCAGTACGGCGTTGCCGCTGCGCACACCGCTGAGCTCTATTGTGAAGCGCTTCCAGACACGGTGGATGCCCGCGGACATCAGGTCGTTCATCAGGTCGTAGCGGGAGGCCACGGAATGGAAAACCTCGGCCACCATGCCCGCCTTGGCATCGGCCTCGACCTCCTTGTAGCCGAAGTGTGTCGTGTCTTTATCACCCATGGGGTTTGCGCCCTCGCACTGTTGAGCGGCGTATTGTAGCGCGATGCGCCCCCGCGGTCAGGTTGGTTCGGCCGTGGCGGTTATGGCTGGAACTGGATGACCTGGATGTCCGGGTCGCGGCTGGCGCCGGCCCGATCCAGGCGGTCGAGATATTCCTGCCAGAGCCGGGGTTGCTCGGTGCACAGTTCGTACAGGTAATCCCAGGCATAGAGTCCGGTGTCGTGGCCGTCGTCGAATACCAGCTGCAGGGCGTAGCGGCCCACTGGCTTGATGGCGCTGATGCCGACGGCCAGCTTGCCGGTTTGCAGGGTTTCCTGCCCCGAGCCGTGGCCGCGGACTTCCGCCGAGGGGGAGTACACTCGCAGGTACTCGCAGGGCAGGGAATAGCGCTCTCCCCCGGGATATTCCAGTTCCAGTTCCCGGGAGCGCTGGTGCAGCTTGATCCCCAGGGGTTTTTTGTCCGTTGCGGGCATCGCCCTACCCTCGCAATAAGCTACAGGATAAAGCGCGACAGGTCTTCGTCCGCGCTCAGGGCCTGTAGCTGGCTGTCGACGTAGGCGGCGTCAATTCGCAGCGGCTCGCGGTTCACGCCGGCATCCGCCGCGGTAAAGGAGCTCTCGTCCAGCAGGCGCTCCATCACGGTATGCAGCCTGCGGGCACCGATGTTCTCGGTTTTTTCATTCACCTGCCAGGCTGTTTCCGCTATGCGGCGCAGGCCGTCCGGGGTGAACTCGACCTGCAGGCCCTCGGTTGCCAGCAGGGCCTGGTACTGCTCGGTGAGGGATGCATTGGGCTCGGTGAGGATGCGCTCGAAATCGTCCGGGGTGAGGGCGGACAGCTCCACCCGTATCGGCAGCCGGCCCTGCAGTTCGGGGATGAGGTCCGAGGGCCGGGCCAGGTGGAAGGCGCCGGAGGCGATAAACAGGATGTGGTCGGTCTTGATCATGCCGTGCTTGGTGCTCACGGTGGAGCCCTCGATCAGCGGCAGCAGGTCGCGCTGCACACCCTCGCGGGACACGTCGGCGCCGGCGCCTTCACTGCGCTTGGCCACCTTGTCCAGTTCGTCAATGAACACGATGCCATTCTGCTCGGCGGCGGCCACCGCTTTCTGTTTCAGTTCGTCCTCGTTCACCATCTTGGCTGCCTCCTCGTCACAGAGTGCCGCGAAGGCTGCCTTTACAGGCATTTTCCGGGTTTTCTGCTGCTGCCGGGACATATTGGAAAACATGCTCTGCAACTGGCTGGTCATCTCTTCCATGCCCGGAGGCGCCATGATTTCGACCGCCGAGGCGCGCGAGCTGATATTGACCTCGATCTCTTTCTGGTCGAGCTCCCCCTCGCGCAATTTCTTGCGCAGCAGCTGGCGGGTCCCCGCACCGGAATCGGCGTCGGCATTGCGTGCCGGTGGCAGCAGGATGTCCAGAATCCGCTCCTCCGCCATCTCTTCAGCGCGGAAACGCACCCTCTCCATTTCCTGTTCCCGCAGCATCTTCACCGAGACGTCCACCAGGTCGCGCACGATGGAGTCCACATCGCGCCCGACATAGCCCACCTCGGTGAACTTGGTGGCCTCCACCTTGACGAAGGGTGCGTTGGCCAGTTTCGCCAGCCGGCGTGCGATCTCGGTCTTGCCCACGCCGGTGGGCCCGATCATCAGGATGTTCTTGGGGGTGATTTCAGCGCGCAGTTCCTCTGGCAGCTGCATACGGCGCCAGCGGTTGCGCAGCGCAATCGCCACCGCGCGCTTGGCGTCGTGCTGGCCGATGATGTGTTTGTCGAGCTCGTGAACGATCTCGCGGGGGGTCATGTCGGACATGCGTCAGCCTAGAAATCCAGTTGTTCGATGGTGCGGTTATGGTTGGTGTAGATACAGATATCGCCGGCTATACCCAGGCCTTTCTCGACGATGGTCCGGGCATCCAGCTCGGTATTGTCCAGCAGCGCCCGGGCTGCGGCCTGGGCGAAAGGACCGCCGGAGCCGATCGCTATCAGGTTGTCCTCGGGTTCGATCACGTCGCCGTTGCCGGTAATGATGAGCGAGGTATTCTTGTCGGCCACCGCCAGCAGTGCCTCCAGTCGCCGCAGCGCGCGCTCGGTGCGCCAGGCCTTGGCCAGCTCCACCGCCGAACGCACGAGGTGACCCTGGTGTTTATCCAGCTGGGCCTCGAACAGCTCGAACAGGGTGAAGGCATCCGCGGTGCCGCCCGCGAATCCGGCTATAACCTGGTTCTTGTGCAGGCGCCGCACCTTGCGCGCGTTGCCCTTCATGACGGTATTGCCCATCGACACCTGGCCATCGCCGCCGATGACGACACTGTTGCCGCGGCGTACCGACAGGATGGTCGTACCCCTGAACTGTTCCACGCTGGATCTCCTGCTGCTCTGGTTGGGATATGGGGAGCCGGGCGCGGAAATTCAAGCTTCCGCGGGGCAATATTCAGGGAGTACTGCGCTTGAGCAGCAGGCTGTCGATGTCCTGTGCCGCCATCAGGCTGCGCGCCCGGGTCATTTCCGCGTGGGAGTTGTAGGGTCCCAGGTAGACCCGGAACCAGTGGCCGGTGTCGCTATCGCTCTCCTCCACACTGGGCTGGAGCCCCAGCAGCAGGAGCTCCGCCCGGCGCCGGTCGGCCTCCTCGCGCTGGCGGAATGAACCCGCCTGCAGCAGGTAGGATTCCTCGGTCGCGCCGGCTGGCGGGGTTGTCACTTCCGCCGGCTCGACCGGCCCGTCCAGGGTCTGCTGTGGCAGCATGGTATAAAAATCGAAGCGCGGTTTGGGGGGCTCGGCGGGTACGCTTGCCACCGCAGTGGCTTCCGGTCCGGGAGCGGGGGCGTCAGCCGGGGGCAGCGTGGCCAGGTATACCAGGAAACACAGGAACACACCGCTCAGCAGCCCGGCAAAGTAGCTGCGCCAGCCGCTGCCGGGGCGGGAATCGGCTGCCGCCCGCGACGACCCGCCCTGGCGCGGCGCGGGCTTCCTGCCCGCCGGCGCCTTTGCGCTTGTTTTCCTGTTTCTTGCGAAGTCTCTTGCCATGACTTACATCGTCTCCGGGGCGGTGACGCCGAGTAGCGCCAGGCCGTTGGCGACCACCTGGCGCACGGCCTCGCACAGCGCTACCCGGGCACTGCGCAGGCCCGGTTCGTCCACAAGTACTTTGTGGGCGTTGTAGCAGGTGTGGAAATCCCCCGCCAGCTCCCGCAGGTAGGTCGCCACGCTGTGGGGTTCGCTGGCGGCGGCGGCGGCCGCCACGATTTCGGGGTACCGGTCCAGCTGGCGCAGCAGCGCCTTTTCGTGCTCCTCGGCCAGTTCGCCCAGGTGGTCCATCGCTGTTTGCGGGGACCACTCCAGGCCCTGGTCGGCGAGCTTGCGCATCACACTGCAGGCCCGGGCGTGGGCGTACTGGATGTAGTACACCGGGTTGTCGTTGCTCTGGGACAGCGCCAGGTTGATGTCGAAGGTCAACTGGGAGCTGGCCGAGCGCGCCGCCAGGAAGAAACGGGTGGCGTCGCGTCCCACCTCGTCGATCAGGTCCCGCAGGGTGACGTAGCTGCCCGCCCGCTTGGACAGCTTCACCTCCTCGCCGTCGCGCATCACCGTGACCATCTGGTGCAGGACATAATCGGGCCAGCCCACCGGGATGCCGCGGTCCAGCGCCTGCAGGCCCGCCCTCACCCGCGTCACGGTGCTGTGGTGGTCGGCCCCCTGCTCGTTGATTACCCGCTCGAAGCCGCGGTTCCACTTGTTCAGGTGATAGGCCACATCCGGCAGGAAGTAGGTATAGCCACCCTCGCTCTTGCGCATGACCCGGTCCTTGTCATCGCCGAAGTCGGTGGTGCGCAGCCACAGGGCCCCGTCCTGCTCATAGGTGTGCCCGCAGTCGATCAGGCGCTGCACGGTGGCTTCCACCTCCCCGTTTTCATACAGGGAAGATTCCAGGAAATAGTTGTCGAAATGCACTGCGAAGGCCTGCAGGTCCAGGTCCTGCTCCCGTCGCAGGTAGGCGACCGCAAAGCGGCGGATGTCCTCCAGGTCGTCGGGGTCGGCGGCGCTGCTGACATGCCGGTCAGTCGCGTCCACGTGGTCGCCGCGCAGGTAGGCCCGGGCGACATCCTCTATGTAGTCGCCGCGGTAGCCGTCAGCGGGCCAGCCCGGGTCGTCGGGTCCCAGGCCCCTGCAGCGGGCTTGCACCGACAGGGCCAGGTTGTTGATCTGCTGTCCGGCGTCGTTGTAATAGAATTCCCGGGTCACGTCCCAGCCGGTGGCCTCCAGCAGCCGGCAGATGCAATCGCCCACCGCCGCGCCCCTGCCGTGTCCCACGTGCAGGGGGCCGGTCGGGTTGGCCGACACATATTCCACCTGCACCTTGCGGCCCGCCCCGGTATCGGACCTGCCGAATGCCTCGCCCTGCTCCAGGATGCGCTTTACAACCGCCTGGCTGCTGGCGCCCGAGAGAAAGAAATTGATAAAGCCCGGCCCGGCGATTTCCGTGCGGGCAAGGAAAGGTGCCGCGGGCAGGGCTTCGCAGATCAGCGCGGCCAGGTCCCGCGGTTTTTTGCCCGCCGCCCTGGCCAGGCCCAGGGCGACATTGCTGGCCAGGTCGCCGTGGCTGGGGTCGCGGGTGCGGTCGATCTGCACCTGGGTGGGGATATCGCCGGGCAATTGGCCCTGTGCCGCCAGTGTTTCCAGCGCCTGCAGGACGAGCCGGGTAAGTTGTTCCTTCATTGCGAGGGGATATACCTGAGTGACTTCAATGGGTTACCGGACCGCGAAGCCCGCTGGCCGGCCATTATCCTTATAAGTCCGCGCCGTGGCTAGAGCGGCACCCGCGGCCCGGCCGCCTAGTACAGATCCTGGGGGTCGACGTCGACAGACCATTTGAGCCCGCGCCGCACAGGCACTGACTCCGCCTCGGCAACCAGGATGTCGGCTGCCAGCTGCGCCGCCCGGCGATCCGGTGCAAGCAGGATCAGCTGGCTGCGAAACTTTCCCGCCCGCCGTTGCATGGGCGAGGGCAGCGGGCCGATCAGCCGGGCCCCGGCGGGCAGGGCGGGCTGGGCCCTGTCGCGCACCGCCTGCAGGAATTTGTCGCCCTGGGCCGCGTCGCCGCAGTCAGTGCGCAGGATAACCAGCTGGCCCGCCGGCGGCATGCCCGCGGCCTGGCGGCCGGCCAGCATCGTCCGCGCCTGGGCGGAATAGTCCACGTTCAGCATCGCCTGCACTGCCGGGTGGTCGGGGTAGTGGGTCTGCAGGACTACCTCGCCGGGTTGCTCGGCGCGCCCGGCCCGTCCCGCCACCTGGGTCAGCAACTGGGCCATGCGCTCCTCGCCGCGAAAATCCGCGCTGAACAGCAGGGCGTCGGCGTCGATTACCGCCACCAGTCCCACCGCGGGGAAATGATGGCCCTTGGTGAGCATCTGCGTCCCCAGCAGGATTCCCGGTTCGCCCCGGTTGATCTCGGTCACGAGGTTGCTCATGGCGTGCCGTGCCTGCATCGAGTCGCTGTCGACCCGGAACACCGGCCACCGGTCGAAGCGCCGGCGCAGGAAGTCCTCGGTCTGCTCGGTGCCCAGCCCCGCCGTCAGCAGGGCGCCGCTGTGGCAGCTGGGGCACTCGCGCGGCAGGGTGTGGATGGCGCCGCAGTGGTGGCAGCGCAGGCGGGCGGGACGGCGGTGTACCGTGAGCCTGGCATCACAGGCGAGGCACTCGGCCACCCAGCCGCAGTCGTGGCACTGCAGGGTGGGGGCGTAGCCGCGCCGGTTCAGGAACAGCAGGACCTGCTGCCGCGCCGCCAGTTTGCTATCTATCGCCGCGAGCAGCGCGCCTGACAGGCCGGCCTGCAGCTCCTGCCGGCGCAGGTCGATCGCGCTAATCGTCGGCAGCACACTCGCGCCTGCGCGCTGGCGCAGGCGATGCAGCTGGTAGCGGCCCAAAGCCACGTTGTGGAGGCTCTCCAGTGAGGGCGTGGCGCTGCCCAGCAATACCGGGCAGGCCTCGAGCTGGCCGCGTTTTACCGCCACATCGCGGGCGGAGTAGCGAAAACCGTCCTGCTGTTTGTAGGAGCCATCGTGCTCCTCGTCGACGATGATCAGGCCCGGGCTCCGCAGCGGGGTGAAGACGGCGGAACGGGTGCCGATGACGATGTGGGCGCTGCCGTCCCGGGCGGCCTCCCAGGAACGGTAGCGCTCGGCCTCCCCCAGGCCCGAATGCAGCACCACTATACGGGCGGCAAAGCGCTGGTTAAAACGGTCCAGCGTCTGTGGAGTCAGGCCGATTTCGGGGATCAGGACCAGTGCCTGCCTGCCCCTGGCAAGGCAATCGGCAATGAGCTGGAGGTAGATCTCGGTTTTACCGGCACCGGTGACGCCCTCGAGCAGATGGCAACTGAAGCCCTCCCGGGCTGCCAGCAGGCCGGCCAAAACCGTGGACTGCTCGGGGTTGAGCGCCAGGCCGGGCCTGCCGATGGGGGCCATTGGGGGCCGCGGGAGGGTGCATTTTTCGACCAGCTCTTTTGCGCCCAGCTCGCGCAACACCGCGGCAGTGATTCCCCGCTCCCTGAGTCGGGTGTTGCTGACCGCGCTGGTCGCCTGTAGCAGGGCCAGGGCCTCGGCCTGCCGCGGGGACCGGGCCAGGGCGCCCGGGGGCAGGCCCATACCCCTGGTCGTCAGGCGCCAGCCCGGAACCCCGGCCGGCTGGTGTTGTTTGCCCTCCCGCAGCGGGCGCGGAAAGGCCGCGCCGAATACCTCCCCGGGCGGGTGGTGGTAGTAGCGGGCTGCCCAGTCGCACAGTTGCACCAGGGTCGGGGGCACCAGTGGTTCGGCATCCAGCAGCGCCTCCGCGTGCTTGAGCGCTGCGCGCGGCAGCTCACTGCCCCCGGATACCGCCACCAGGTAAGCGGTGACCCGGCGGCTGCCGAAGGGTACCGACAGGCGCTGGCCCGGCCTGAGCGCGGCCACGCTGGATTCGTCCATGCCAATTGGGGGCAGGTAGTCGAAGAGCCGCCGCAGCGGGGATGGGATGGCGAGGCGGAGAACGGACATTGCGCCCCTTTTCAGGCTGGCTGTGGGCTTGAGGTCGCCAGTGTAGCAAAAAGGGGAGGTTGAATATCGCCCCGCCCCGGGATCCGGAGCCGGCTTTCACCCGATTCCGGCTGTTGCATGCTGCCTATTGCTTCTGTCCTCGCGTCTGGGTAAGATGCGCGGCTATTTTTTGGTGCGGTGCCCGGCAGGGATCGGGTGGCGGCGCCGTTGACGAGGAGTACCATCATGAAAGCAGATATCCACCCCAAGTACGAGGCCGTGACTGCCACCTGCAGCTGCGGCAACCAGGTCGTGACCCGTTCGACCCTGTGCCAGGACCTTCACATCGATGTGTGCTCCGAGTGCCACCCGTTTTTTACCGGTAAGCAGAAAGTGATGGACACCGGCGGCCGTGTCGACCGGTTCAACAAGCGTTTCGGCAGCCGCAGCACCAAGCGCTAGCCACGCGCGCAGCGCCCCGACGACGCGGTCGGGGAGAGCCAGGCCCCGGTGCCTGGCTTTTTTTATGTACAGGGATGTACGGTACGTCGCGAGAGGCAGGAGGCCGGCAGCGACGTGGTCAGGGATGTACGGTACGTCGCGAGAGGCAGGAGCCGACCCCCGCGGTGCCGCCTTGTTACCGGGCGCCCTTTTCTA
>Ga0224500_10002048_pt1 | contig 11226 bp, 12 predicted proteins | sample SF_Oct11_sed_USG_FD_168126 | JGI IMG/M metagenome (GOLD analysis project Ga0224500, IMG submission 168126) | Sediment microbial communities from San Francisco Bay, California, United States - SF_Oct11_sed_USGS_4_1 | ecosystem: Environmental > Aquatic > Marine > Sediment | place: USA: California... | reverse complement strand
ACGAGCACATGGGGGCCTTCCGACGCAGCCTGCTCCAGATCCTGGGCATCGAGAGCCGGATGGACCAGGTAGAGGTCGGGGGACGCGTCGTCAGCCTTGAGGCTCGTCCGATCGGGATCGTGACCGACGAATGGGAGCGGCTCGTGTCATCGGATGCCGTGGTCGCGAAGCGGATCGCAGACCTCCATGCCCGCCATGCTGGACGACGCCTGATCCTGGCCGTCGACCGACTCGACTACACGAAAGGCATCCCCGAGCGCCTGCGGGCATTCCGCCATTTCCTGGTCTCTCGTCCCGGCTGGCGTCGCAAGGTGACGTTCATCCAGGTGGCGGTCCCGTCGCGTGAGCGGATCCCGCGCTATGCGGACCTGCGGCGCCAGGTGAGCGAGATGGTGGGTGAGATCAACGGTGAGCTCGGGACGGCGACGTGGAGCCCGGTCATCTACCTCCGGCGGTCGATCCCCCGGTCGGAGCTCGCCGCGCTGTACGCGGCCGCCGACGTCGGGTGGGTCGCGTCGCTCCGGGACGGGATGAACCTGGTGGCCAAGGAGTACGTGGCCTGCCAGCGCGATCGGGCCGGCGTCCTGCTGCTCAGCGAGCTCGCCGGCGCAGCCGGGGAGATGGGTGAGGCGATCCGGGTCAACCCGTACGATGAGCCAGGGTCGGCAGAGGCCCTGGACCGTGCCCTGAGCATGCCGGAGGAGGAACGAGCCGAGCGCCAGGCCGTCCTCCTGGAGCGGGTCCGGCGCAACAACGCGCTGGTCTGGGCGGAACGATCCGTCGCGGACATCGCGCGGGCCGGGCGCGATCCCGGGCAGGTCCCGGGCTCGGTGCCCGTGCCACCGGTCACGGAGATCCGGCGCGCCTTCCGATCCGCGGCGCGGCGAGCCTGCTACCTCGACTACGACGGCACCCTCGTCCCGATCGCCGCACGCCCGTCCGAGGCGGTCCCGAGCGCGGCCGTGGGAGAGGTCGTGGGGGCCCTGGCCCGCCGCCGCAACACCACGGTCGTCATCGTCTCGGGCCGATCCGTCCTCGACCTGGAGCGGTGGTTCGGGGACCTCAAGGGGACCTGGCTTGCCGCCGAGCACGGTGCGCTGCTCCGTCCCCCCGGGACGGACGAGTGGCGCCCCCTGAGGCCGGGCGCCGACGTCGAATGGAAGGAAAGGGTGCGTCCCGTCCTGGAGCATTTCGCCGCTCGGGCGCCGGGCAGCACCATCGAGGAGAAGGAGTTCTCGCTGGCCTGGCACTTCCGACTGGTCGAGCCGGAGTTCGGCGACTGGCTGGCGAACGAGGTCGCCGCTGCGCTCGATCAGCAGCTTGCGGGCACGGAGCTCGCGGTGCTGCGTGGGAACAAGATCGTCGAGGTCCGGTTCGCCTGGGCCAACAAGGGCGAGGTCGTGGCGCACGTGCGCTCGCTCGGCGAAACGGCCGGATTCGAACTCGCCATCGGCGACGATCGAACCGACGAGGACCTCTTCGAGCGCCTTCCGGACGACGCCTGGTCGATCCGGGTGGGTCCCGGAAGCACGCGCGCCCGGTACCGCCTGCCGGACCCGGCAGCAGCCCTCGCGCTGCTGGCCACGCTCGGCGTTTCCACGCGTCGGACGCACTAGCGACCCGAGCCCTCCAGGGTGCCCGGCTGCTGCCATCGGCGGTAGCTCCGGAGGGGGAACCCTCGTCTCTGTCCGATGCCTCATACCACTGTGACGGGTCATGCTGGCCGCGTCCAGGAACCTGATCCCGCCGAGCGCGGGCGCCTTCACGACGCCCAGCGGGCCGTGGACGGCTGTCCGGTCATGGCCCTTCGACTTGAGCCGGTCAGCGCTCGATCGCGCCGCGCCTGACTCGTTCCCGCCGGGGCTGAGTCGCCGCCGGCACGGATCGAGGGAGCACGGCCGCCCACTCCTCAGATCTCGTCGAGGAACCCGTGCGCCCGTTCCCGGTCCGGGAACGATGTCTGCGTACCGGGGCGCAGCACGCTGTCCGACGCGCATCGGACGCCGAGTCGCACGGCTCGGAGTTCCTCGAGGCCGAGCGCGAGGCCGTACGCGAATGCGCCCACGAACGCGTCGCCGGCGCCCGTCGTGTCCACGGCGTCGACCGGCGTGGCCGCCACGCGATGGACCACGCCGTCCGAACCCAGCAGGGCGGCCCCGCGCGGCCCCAGGGTGACGACCAGGCGCGTTCGGGTCCGGGCGGCGAAGGTCGCGATCTCGTCGTCCGTCGCATCGCTGGACGCGCCGGCGAGCCCGGCGAATTCGTGCTCGTTCGGGATGAGCCAGTCGGTCACCTGGAGCAGGGCCGGATCCATCTCGGCGGCGGGGGCCGGGTTGAGCACCGTCACGGCGCCGCCTGACCGCGCAGCCGCGAACGCCGCGGCGGTCACGGGCTGCGGGATCTCGAACTGTCCGACGACGACGTGCAGCGGCAGGAGGGCCCGGATCGCGGACTCGCTCGCGCCCGGTTGCATCGCGTCATTCGCGCCGGCGACACAGATGATCCGATTCGTCCCGTTCGGTTCCACCCAGATCGGAGCCACGCCGCTCGATCCCGGGACCCGGTCGACGTGGTCGGTGTCGATCCCGAATGCTTCGAAATTGCGGAGAGTCATGTCGCCGAAGACGTCATCCCCGAGCGTGTTGACCATGGCGACGTCCGCTCCCAGCAGGCGAGCCATCACCGCCTGGTTGGCGCCCTTGCCTCCGAAGCCGAGTCGAAACTCGTCGCCCTGGATCGTCTCGCCGGCGTTCGGTACCCGCGTCGCGTACGCGATCAGGTCGATCATCGTGCTGCCCACGACGGCGAGCCGCGGCTGGCCGTCGGCTGCTGTCTCGTCCCTCACCGGCACACCTCGTCTGCGATCGCGGGAACCATAGCGCGCTGGTCACCCCGGTATCGTGCGCACGACACGCAACGACAGGGGGCGAACACCCATGAAGATCTACCTGGCCGGTCCATTGTTCACGACCCCCGAGCGGGATTGGAACTCGGGCCTGGCATCGCTGCTCCGAGCCGGCGGCCACGACGTGTGGGTGCCTCAGGAGAACCCGGCCGCGGAACGGACGGGCCGCGCCATCTTCCGCAAGGATCTCGAGGGCCTGGACTGGTCCGAAGGGGTCGTGGCGATCATGGACGGACCCGATCCGGATTCCGGGACCTGCTGGGAGTGCGGCTACGCGTACGCGCGGGGCAAGCCCGTCGTCCTGTTCCGGAGCGATCTCCGCGGGTCCGGCGACGCCCGCGACATCCCGTACAACGCCATGCTCATCGGGGCCGCGGACGTTCACATCGAGCTCGAGCTGGCCTCGCTCGAGGCGGCGGCGGAAGCGATCCTGGATGCGCTTGTCGGGTTGCCGGCCACAGGACCCGGTGCCGTCGGGAGCTGAGTGCCGGGCCGGCCGTCGGTCGCGTCAGACCTTGATCTCGTCCACCCAGCACCAGGTCCACGTGTAGCCCGGCAGGTCGGCCCGGATGATCGGGTGATCCGTCTCGGCAACATGCGCCCGAGCATGTCGATTGGGCGACAGATCGCAGCAGCCGACATGACCGCACGAAAGGCAGAGCCGGAGCTCGACCCAGGAACCGCCGATGGCGAGGCACTCCTCGCAGCCGATCGTCCTGGGCTCCACGTCGCGGACCTGGTCGAGATGCGAGCAGGCGGGTGCGGCGGGGCCGCCGCCGCGCTTTCGCAGCCGGCCGACGAGGCGCATCAAGCCGACGCCAGGCTGAGACTCGTTCGTTCGTCCATCGCGCGAGCGTACGACTCCGGCACAAGGGCCGTTCGTTCATCGGGCGGACGCAGTCGCGGTGGCACGCGCGGGTAGCGCGGCCCTTGACTGGGCTTCCTGCGTGGGACATCGTGAACCCCCGACCGTGACGGGCTACCTCGCTGTCTCGGGCGGAAGCCGGGAGGGGGATATGTGAAGCATGCCGAGATCCTCACGCGGCTGGTTGCGGATGCCAGGGCGGATCCGTCTATCGTCGGCTTTCTGGTGTTCGGATCCGTTGCGCGGGGAACCCACCGAGAGGACTCGGACATCGACGTTCTCACGGTCCTCGCCGCGGACGACGTCGCGGCTGGGATCCGCAATCGCGTGACGGACGGCATCAAGGTGGGCAACCTGTTCTTCTCCCGTGCCGTGCTCGTCCACAGCGTCGAGACGGTGCCCTACCTCCTTCACCCGCTGGGTGAGGCGACGTTGCTCGTGGATCGCGATGGGACGGTCGAGCCGCTCCTGGCGCACATCCGGGGGTATTTCGTGCAACATCCCGAGATCGTGGCCGAGTGGCAGGCCTTCTACGATCAGCTCCAGGCCGAGAAGGCGAGGTACGGCCACGAGAAGACGACGATCGTCGACGTCTGGAACGAGTTGGAGGCGAGCCACTCCGGCGGCCGGATCCGGCGTCAGTTCTTCAACGCCTTCTACCTGACCAGCCCGCGGATCTTCGCCATCGTGAAGCGATTCATGTAGGCGGCCATCTCCGCCAGCGCCGGCCCCGCGACCGGGCAGCGCGACCCCCTTGCCCTGGTGAACCGGCACAATGCGTGGATGCCGACCTTCGATGAACGCGCGCCCGAGTGGGACAGCCCGGAGCGCATCGAACGCGCCGAGGCCGTCGCCGCGGTCATCCGTGAAGCCGTCCCCCTGACCCGCGATCTCAGCGTGCTCGAGATCGGCGCCGGCACGGGCTTGCTGGGCCTGGCGCTGGCCCAGGAGGTGGGCACGCTCGTGCTGGCGGATCCGTCCGTCGGGATGCTGGCCGTTGCCGATGAGAAGGTGCGCGCCGCCGGTCTCGAGAACGTCCGCACGCTGCGGTTCGCCCTGGCCGCCGATCCTCGACCGGCGGAGCGGTTCGATCTGGTCGTGAGCCTCATGGCGTTGCATCACGTGCCGGATACCGCCGCCGCCATCGACGATCTGTTCGCCATGGTCGAGCCGGGCGGGCGGCTGGCTCTCGTCGATCTCGATGCCGAGGACGGGACCTTCCACAGCGACCCGGACGCCGACGTTCACCACGGGTTCGATCGCGGCGAACTCGGGCGTCGCATCGAGGCGGCCGGGTTTCGCGACGTCACGTTCACGACCGCCGACGAGATCGCGTCGGACGGGCGTGTCTATCCACTCTTCCTGGTGGTCGCTCGCCGACCCTGACCGCCCCGCGCACCGCACGGACGGCCGTTCCGACCCGGGACGCCGGGCGTTCCAGGCCCCCGGTCTCCACCCGTGGATCGCTACGCCACGCCCACCTCGGCTCCCCAGCCCGCCACCAGGATCCCGTAGAGCACGGCGACGTCGACTGCCACTGCGGCGAACGTGGACGTGGGCGCGAACGCCTGCGGGAACAGGGCGATTGCCCCGAGGGACAGGACGGCGGAACCGACGGCGACCTGGCGCCACCAGGACTGGTCGAGAAGCAAGCCCCCCGCCGCGGCGACGAAGCCGACGGTCGGGACGATGAAGAGCATGCCCGCCGCGACCCGTGCGGCGCCGTCTCCGAGTGCTCCTGAGAGTAGCCACGAATGGCTGGACATGCCCTCGAATGTGGCGATGCCCCACGCGGGAAGCCACCCGAGCACGTGTCCGATCCCATGGGCGCCGAGCACGCCCGCTACCGCCAACTTGACGATCGAGCCATCCACCGCGGGACCTCCTTGGTCTGCGTACACTGTACGCTTGCGTACATCGTACGCTACCGCTACGATGGCCGCATGTCAAGCCCCTCTGACGGCGCCCGAGATGAATCGGCCCGGGTCCCGCGGGCCGTGAGGCCGGCGTTGAGCCAGGAGGCGATCGTCGCCGCCGCGGTCGGGCTCGTCGACGAGCACGGACCGGACGCGCTGACGATGCGAGCCGTCGCCGAACGCCTCGGATGCGGCGTGATGTCGCTCTACCGACACGTTCCAGACCGCGAGACCCTCCTCGACCTCGCCCTGGACGCGATGACCGCGGAACTGCCCGCGACGCCTCCGACAGGTGACTGGCGAGCCGATGCCACGGCACTCGCCAGGGACGTTCGGAGCGGATTGCTCAAGCGCCCGCACCTGACGGTCCTTCTCACCTCCCGCGGCGACCGCAGGAGCGGCGGGCTCAAGGATCTGGACCGAGCGCTCGGGATCTTCCGGTCGGCGGGCTTCGCTGAGCGCGACGCCGTGTTCGCGAACCATGTGCTCGGCAACTACGTCGCCGGGGCGGCCCTGTGGGAAGCGGTCGGTCTCGGTGGCTCCACGGGTGCGGACCGACAGGCTCGGCGAGCAGCGGGCGCCGCGGCCGTACAGGCGCTTCCGCCTGATCTCTACCCGAACGTCAGCTGGGCCGGCGCGCAGGTCTTCGCGGGCGACCTGGATGGGCGCTTCGACTTCGGACTGGAAGTGATCCTCGATGGTTTCGAGCGCCGACTCCACGCGACCGCGACGGACTCCTGACCCGGCGCGATCAGCGCCCGCGATCAGCGCCCGCGATCAGCGCCCGCGATCAGCGCCAGGGTCGGGACCCATCATCGAGCAGGGGATGGACGGACGAGATCGGCCCCGACGACATCGTCAGGGCCGATCTTCCGTGGGTCGCGGACTACTGTCGGTACGGGTTGCTGCCGCCTCGACATGCATCGCCGGGATTGAACTGGCGCGGATCGACGCCGTAGAGCCTGACGTCCTGTCCGTAAGACTGGACCTTGCCTGCGGGGCCGCTCTGCGAGCCATCCGGGTAGTCATTCAATCCGGAAAAGGCGCAGATCGAGTTGGCGTGCGACATGTCCTTGTGCTTGCCGTTCCCGGTCACTTCCCCGGCCAGCGCTGTACCGACGGTCAGACTGAGGACGACCGCGGTCACCGAGACGGCGACCCCGAATCTCCTGGCGAATCGACGCACCATGCGTTGCCCTCCACCGGCCCGGTCGGTCTCGCCATTGGCTTTTGCACGCGTCGGGCGACCGATTCTGGGGACGCCGTGCAACGAGCTCCCCCGGGGCCCATGCCACCGTAGCCGTGGCGGGCATTGTGCGCCACCCGGGTCGCCGGTGGAAGAGGGGTGGGGCGAGGGTGTGGTGCTCCGGAGCACCGGGACGACGGTCGCCGAACTCCAGTTCCTGACCCGGACGCTCGATATGCTCGTCGCCGCAAGCGCCCATCCCCGAGAACGCCCGCGGCTCACTCACCGCGGCGATGGTGTCGGGACCGGTCCTCGCGCTGATCGCGGGCAGCCACGCTCGTCCTGGACGCAGGACGCCTGTTCGGCCCGGGTGGGGCCGCCGCTACTGCGGTGCCTGACTGAAGATCCCGGCGACGACGCTGGCAAGCGTCGTGAGCAGGGCGGCTCCGATCGGTGCGGCGAGCGCCCATACCGGCAAGCGGGTCGGATCGCTTCCCGTCTCCCACACCGGGAGCGCCACGCTCGCGATCGTCGCCACGCCCCAGATCGCCCCGACCGCGACGACGAGCCCGATCCAGAGGGGCTGCCTGCTCGCGGCGCCACGAAGCCGGGACATGCCCCACAGGTAGCCGATCGACGCCACCAGACCCCAGATCCAGGTCACGAACAGGGCGAGCGGCAGACGCTCCTGCTGGCTCCCGGACACGAGATTCGGCGACGCCGTGCTGATCACCAGGACCGCGATCCAGATGATCGCCAGGCCGATCAAGGTCCAGGCCATCCACGAGCGATCGGCGGATCCGGTCGCCCCCGGCGGTGGTTGACTCATCTCATCCTCCCGGCTACGGGACGCCAGTCGAAGAGATATTGCGACTCGTGGCCCCGAGCAGGCAAGAGGTCGCCCACATCCGCCCGGACCCGTCGCCTGTCAGGGCGACGCCGGCCGCTACGCCTCGGCGCTCTCGGCCAGCTCCGCGGCCGCCGCCCCGGCGTCGGATGGGTTCGGCCGCCGCGTCGCCAGCGTGGATCCCGCGATCGCCAGCGCGAAACCGACGAGCATCGGCAGCGTCAGTGTCTCGCTGAGGATGAGCACGCCGAGCGTAGCGGCGACCACCGGGTTCACGTAGGTGATGACCGTGGCGCGGACCGGCCCGACCTCCTTGATGAGCGCTGCGAAGAGGAGGAAGGCGGCCGCCGTGCAGACCACGGCAAGGATGACGATCGAGGCGAGAGCATCCGCGCTCGGCTGGGTCGCCGGCCAGCTCACCAGCGCGACCGGTGCGTAGAAGACCGCCGTCAGCGTCAGCGCCAGCGCCATGATCCCGAGGGTCGGTACGCCGTTGAGCCGGCGCGACAGGATGAACGGACCGAGGGCATAGCAGACGACCACGATGGCAACCTGGATCAGCGCCATCGTGTTCTTGGCGTCGAAGTCGCCTCCGGCGATCACCGCCACGCCCGCGAACCCGATGAGCAGCCCGACGAGTTGGCGACGTCCGACGCGATCCGGCCCGCCGACGATCGCCGCGATCGCCGCCCCGACCAAGGGGACGCCTGCGACCAGAAGGCCCGCCAGCGAGCTCGAGATCGCCTGTTCCGCGGCGCCGAGCATCAGCCACGGGATCGCGATCTCGATCGCCGCGAACGCGATGATCCACCGCCAATGACGCAGGACGGGACGGAGATCGACCCTCAGGAACGCGATCGGCAGGAGCAGCGCGGCCCCGATCGCCGTCCGCGAGAAGACGAGGAGCGCAGGGCTGATCTCGGCGACGGTGATCCGGATCAGCAAGTAGGGGATCCCCCAGATGACCGACATCGCCGCGAACAGCACGATCCCGCGCCGAGTCATGAGCCGGGACTCGAAGCGGTGCACATCGGCCGATGATGGCACGTCGGCAATCGCCGCTCCGTGGCCACGCTCGATGACGACCGGATCCGCAGATGCCCGGTCGCGCGGACCCGCGTACCCTGCGGCTGCGGATCCAGCGTGCGGGCGATCCCGGCTGGTTCAGTACGTGCCGTAGCCCGAGATCGCCAGCGTGCTCGGCGGCTCGACGCCCTCCGACAGGAGGAGCAGGCCCGGCGGAACGGTGAACTGCAGCCCTGCGTCGATCGCCGCCCGGACGAGTGACCGGGAGGTCCCAGGGATCATGATCGTCGCCGCAGGTGTCCGTGCGAGCTCCGCCCGGAGCGCGGCAGCCGCACCGACCTCATCGAACCCGCCGAGCGGCCCGATCTTGCCGTGCGGCCAGCGGTACGAGTAGGCAACGGGCTCCGCGTCGCGAAGCCACAGCGTGGGCGTCGCCCGGGTCGCCCAGTACGCGTGGTCGATCGCGCGGTCGAAACCATAGACGGCCACGTCGAGTCGAGCGAACACTGCCGCGTCCGGCTCTGCCGCCACCAGGTCCGGCGGCCGATCGACGGTCGCCGTTCCCCCGAAACCCAGGATCGGCGTCATCGGCAGCATCCCGTGCTTCGCATACAGGGCATTCGATATCGGCTGGATGGCGTCGCTGATCGTCATCCGCTGGCGTGGTGCCCCGGCCATCGCAAGTCCGATCAGCCGGCGACCGACGCCACGCCCCTGGAAGGTGGGTTCGATGAACAGCGCGGCCAGGAACCAGGTCTCGCCGCGGACCCATGCCGCCGAGTAGCCCACGACCCGTCCCTCGGACTCCGCCACGAAGCAGCGACCGGCGTCGTGCTGCAGGAAATGACGGAAGCCCGGTGCCAGTGCGTCGACCGGGGGCGGTGTCGCCCATCCAAAGCCATGACGGTTGAGCAGCTCGCCCTCCGCGGCGACGAAGGCGGCGTGCTGGCCGCCGATGTCACCGTCGGTGGCTGCCCGGTACGAGACCCCTGGTGCAGTGGCAGCGCTCATCGGGACCCTCTCGCTCGATCCGGCAACGTGGAGCGTACGGCATCCACCGATCGGAAAGCGGCGTCGGAGTCAAGCGATGATCCATCCGGTCGTTCGGCCGGCGCGCCGATCCGTGCGCTGGACCCGGACAGGGCTACCGCTGCCATGTTCCGTCTACCGGTCAACCCCGGCGCGGCGGACATGACGGTTCCAGGTGGGTCAACAGGTCGTGTTCTCCGCCCCGGGGGATGCGCCGGACTTCGACCCGGTTGCCTGCGCCCTGCGCACGAGCATCCCGGCGATGTTCACCTCTGCTCCAGACATCACCGGGCTGCTAGGCTCTGCGCTCCGATGGATGACCGCGCGCGGCACCACGTCCGCAGCTTCTCGAGCCCGGATGACCTGATCGAGATCGACACCGTTCGTTCCGAGATGCTCACGATGGGCGGCATGACGGTCTCCCACGACATCCAGCAGCCCGGCTGGCGCTGGTCGACGCACATCAAGCCCATCGTCGGGACCGAATGGTGTCAGGTGCGGCACATCGGGGTCGTGCTCCGGGGCCGTATCGGCTTCCTCCTCGAGGACGGCACCGAGATCGAGGCCGGCCCGCTGGATCTCATGGACATCCCGCCCGGTCACGACGCCTGGGTCATCGGCGAGGAGCCGCTCGAGACGATCGCGTGGACTGGGGCACGAGGCTGGCTTGCACCCCTCGAGTCGCTCTCCGAGCGCATCCTCGCGACGGTGCTGTTCACGGACATCGTTGATTCCACCGGGACCGCTCTGCGGCTCGGCGATCGGGCGTGGGCGGATTCGATGGCCACCTACGAGAGCCGTACGCGGGAGGTGCTGGAGCGGTTCCGGGGGCGCGAGGTCAAGATGACCGGGGACGGCGTCCTGGCCACGTTCGACGGTGCCGCCCGCGCGGTCCACTGCGCGGTCGCCCTACGAAGCGGTGCCGCCGACCTCGGGCTGGCGATCCGCGCGTCTCTGCACACCGGCGAGATCGAGCGCGCCGGGTCGGACATCCGGGGCGTGGCGATCCACGAGGCATCGCGCACCCTGGGCCTCGCCGGCGCCGGCGAGATCCTGATCTCCGCGGTGACGGCCGGTCTGGCTGCCGATGCCGGGATCACCTTCGAGGACCGGGGCGAACACGAGCTCAGAGGGCTGTCCGGCCTCAGGCGCATCTACGCCGTGACCTGAGGCCCCGAGCCCCCGAGCCGCGGGGATCTCGAGAGCACGATGGACGGCCAAGACCGGATCTGCGGGCGCTGGTCGGACCCAGCGGACGCGGGCGCCTTGGGAGCGTCAGTCGGCGGAGCCGCGCTCGGCTGGGAGGCCCAGCAGGACCCGGGTCGCGCGCTCGAAGAGCTCCGGCTCGATGAAGTCAGGGTCGATGTAGAGGTTGATCAACAGGCCGGTCCCGAGAGCGTTGATCAGCTTGGCGAATTCCATCCCGGTGAAGGGGATTGGCCGGCCCGCCTC
>Ga0224500_10002047_pt1 | contig 11227 bp, 10 predicted proteins | sample SF_Oct11_sed_USG_FD_168126 | JGI IMG/M metagenome (GOLD analysis project Ga0224500, IMG submission 168126) | Sediment microbial communities from San Francisco Bay, California, United States - SF_Oct11_sed_USGS_4_1 | ecosystem: Environmental > Aquatic > Marine > Sediment | place: USA: California... | reverse complement strand
TACCCATGGCGCCATCCCGGCGCTCCCCGCCTCCCCTGCAGCTTCTTCCGTCTTCCGTCAGTTCGTCCGCTCCAGCCCGGTCAGCAGTGCCCCTACGGCCGCCCGGAACTCCTTTTCGAACTCCACGCGCAAGACGTCCAGTCCGGGGGCCTGTAGTACCCGGCGCACGACGGCAGCGGGTTCGGCGAGCGGCTGGATGCCGGCCGCAAACGCCTGGAGGTGGAGCAGCAGGCGGGGGCCATCGCCGGGCCGGAGGTAGACGGTCCGGCGCTCGAGCAAGGCACCGGTGGTCGCCAGCCGACCGGCGATCCGCCACTTGAACCGGAGGGCCTGCTCGTCTTCGAGGTTGTGTTCGAGCACTGGGCCGAGTTGGGCCAGCAAGCGGCGGAACAAGCGTCGGCGTCCGAGGCTCGCGGTCATGAGGTCCGCGAGTGCGGTGGCGGGGATCCAGCCCTGGCCGCCGGCGAGCTTGGTGTCCAATTCGTCGAACCAGCCCTCAAACGCCTGCTCCAGCAGGCCGAGGAACAACTCTTCCCGTGTGCGGAAGTAGAGGTATAGGGTGCCCTTGGCCACGTGTGCCTCGCGGGCCACGTCGTCCATCGCAATGCCGCCCAGATCGGCGTCAGTCAGGAGTCGCTGTGCCGCTTCCAGGATCTGGCCGCGACGTGCCGTCTTCGCCTCGGGAGACCGAGCTCGCCGGCCCTTTAGCTGTCCCATGGTCATTTATTTAATGACTGTGGGTCATTGATACAAGGGCTCATGTGCTCCCGCTCCTCCCCCTCCTCCCCTGAAGCGGAGGGACCTGGAGCGGGAGGAGCGGGAGGAGGTGCTAGGCGAGTTCCTTCAGGATCCCGCTCTCGAAATGGTGACCACCGGCAAACCAGACGACGTCCGGGGTGATCCCGTGACCTCGCAGGATCCCCGCGGAGCGATCCACGGCGTCCCGGGGCATGAACGGGTCCGACGTGCCGGTCACGAGCGTGAACCGGATGCCACGCATCCGGTCGCTAGCGCGGTCCCAATCGAGATCGGGTGGGACGCCGCCGCCCCAGAGGACCACCTGTTCGGGCTGGAGGCCGCCGTAGGCGGCCCAGCGGCAGGCCGTCGCAGCCCCCTGGGAGAAGCCGAGGACGCGGACGGGCGTTTCGGGTGGTGGGGTGAGGTGCGCGTGCACCGCGTCGAGATAGCGCACGTGGTCCTGGATCTCGACCTCGCGGTCTTCACGGGTCATCCAGGAGGCGCCGATCCCTCCAGCTTCGCCCCGCAGGTAGAAGCGCGAGAGCCCTTCCGGCACCACGAGGTGGTCAGCTCCCGCGAGGGGAAGCAGATCATTGGCAAAACGGGAGGCCAGCTGGCCGTAGCCGTGCAGTGCGTACCAGATGCGGCGGGCGCGCGCGGGCAACGCACCGGCCGTGACGACCCGGGCCGTCCGCGGAACCGTGAGATGGGTTGTGTGCAGGGCCCCGACCGGGTCGGGCGTGGCCGGCTCAGCGCTTGGCGTCACTCGCGGTGTCGGCGATCTGGTCGTGCAGGGTGCGGAGCGTGAGAATCTTGAGCTTGCGCGTGCCGGCGGGGAGTTGGATCTCCGCGACGTCCCCCACCTTGCGGTCCACCAGCCCGCGACCGAGCGGCGAGGAGACCGAGATATGGCCCCGGTCGAAGTCCATGTTCTCCGGGATCACGAGCTCCAGCTCCTCGGAGCCGCCGGTGTCGAGATCCTTGACCTTGACCCGGGACCCCAGCCCCACTTGGCCGCGCGGCACCTTGGTCAGGTCGATCTGGGAGAGCTTCCCGAGCCGGCCACGGAGCTGGCTGAGCCGCGCACCGACGATCTGCTGCCGCTCGAGGGCAGCATGATAATCCCCGTTCTCACGCAGGTCTCCGTTCTGGATGGCCCGCTTGAGCGTCGCCGGGAGGGTCACCGTGAGCTCGTAGTTGAGCTCCTCGACCTCGGCCTGCAGTTGCTTCTTGATCTCTTCGAGCATCTGGAATCCTAAGTCACACCGGAAGATGCGTCCAGCCATGGCGGAGAATCCCCACCGGCGCCGAAGGGGGGCGAAAAGGGGGAAGTTCTAGTCGGGATTAGAGTTGAACCCGATTGACCTACCAATCCCCCCCGACTACGTTTGCACGTTCGCGCCGCCATGCCCGGCGCGCTCCGACAATTCGCCATCCAGTATCCACCGTTGCTCGAGCGAGGAATGGCCAGAGCTTTGCTTCGTCGTTTCCGTGCGGCCCCCTGGGGGGTTGGTCTCGTGCTGCTTGCGCCCTTGGTGATCGCGGCGTGCAGCGGGGACCCGTATCCCCAGTCCACGCTGCATCCCACCTCGGACACCGGTCGCGCGATCGACGCGCTCTACCGCCAGATCTTCTGGTGGGCCGTGGCCGTGTTCGTCGTGGTGCAGACGGCCCTGATCGTGACCATCATCCGGTTCAGGAACCGTCCGGGTGCCGCTGAGGCCAAGCAGATCCATGGGAACACGGCCGTCGAGATCGCGTGGACGTTGGCACCGGCGGCGATCCTCGTGGCCATCGCCATCCCGACGATCAAGACGATCTTCCAGGTAGCTGGCGACGCGCCGTCCGGGGCGGTCCAGATCGAGGTGATTGGGCACCAGTGGTGGTGGGAGTACCGCTATCCGGAACTGGGCGTCGTCACCGCCAATGAGCTGCACCTGCCCCAGGGCCGGCCGGTGGCCCTGGCCATCTCGTCGGCGGACGTGATCCACTCGTTCTGGGCGCCGAAGCTCTCCGGCAAGCGGGACGCCATGCCGGGCCGGATCACGCGACTGGTGTTCACCCCGGACTCTGTGGGAACCTACCTCGGCCAGTGCGCCGAGTTCTGCGGTCCGTCCCACGCCAACATGCGGCTTCGGGTGATGGTGGACACCCCGCAGGCCTTCGATGCGTGGGTGGCGCACCAGACCGCGGCCCCGGTGGCGGTCGATTCCGCCCAGGCGATGATCCTGGCGGGAGAGGCCGCGTTCAAGAAGATCCGGGATCCGGCCAACCACTCGTGCATCGTGTGCCACACCATGGCCGGCGTGTCGGGTGGCGTGGCGGGACCGAACCTGTCGCACGTGGGCAGCCGGACCACCATCGCGTCCGGTCTCCTGCCGAACGACTCGGCCGGCGTGGCGCGCTGGCTCCGGGATCCGGTGGCGGAGAAGCCCGGGAGCTTGATGCCCAAGATCGATCTCACCGATGACGAGATCGCGGCGCTCGTCGCGTATCTCCAGAGCAGGAACTAGGGCCATGGCGACCACTGCGATGCCGCATTCCGAGACCGCCGTGCCAACGGCGCCCGCCGGCTTGTGGAGTTGGGTCACCACGACCGACCACAAACGGATCGGGATCCTGTACGGGGTCACCGCGTTCTTCTTCTTCCTGGTGGGCGGGCTCGAGGCCCTGGTCATCCGCCTCCAGCTCGGCGCGCCCGGCAACACGCTCGTGAGCGCGGAGTTCTACAACCAGTTGTTCACGATGCACGGGACGACGATGGTCTTCCTGGCCATCATGCCGCTGTCAGCGGCGTTCTTCAACTTCATCATCCCGCTCCAGATCGGCGCGCGCGACGTGGCGTTCCCGCGGCTGAACGCGTTCAGCTACTGGGTGTTCCTGTTGGGCGGGCTGTTCATGAACGCGAGCTTCTTCGTGGGCCCCCTACTCGGCAGCGACGCACTGAGCGTCGCGCCCAACGGGGGGTGGTTCGGGTACGCCAACCTGACGTCCACCCAGTACTCGCCCGGCCCCAACATCGACTTCTGGGTTCTGGGCCTTCAGATCCTCGGGATCGCGTCCCTCGCGGCCGGCTTCAACTTCATCACGACGATCATCAACCTCCGCGCGCCGGGCATGAAGCTCATGCGGATGCCCGTGTTCACGTGGATGAGCTTCGTGACGCAGTTCCTGATCGTCACGGCGTTCCCGGTGATCACCATCGGGCTCGTCTTCCTGATGTTCGACCGCGTCTTCGGCACGAACTTCTACCGGGTGTCCGCCGGGGGGGACGTGCTGCTCTGGCAGCACCTCTTCTGGCTGTTCGGACACCCCGAGGTCTACATCCTCATCCTCCCGGCCATGGGGATCGTCTCGGAGGTACTCCCGACGTTCTCGCGGAAGCCGCTGTTCGGCTACGCCGTCGTGGTGTATTCCGGCGTGCTGATCGGCGTCGTCGGCTGGGGCGTCTGGGCGCACCACATGTTCTCGACGGGCCTCGGGCCGATCGCGGACTCCGTGTTCTCGGCCTCCACCATGCTCATCGCGGTCCCGACGGGCGTGAAGATCTTCAACTGGATCGCCACGATGTGGGGTGGCCGGATCACGTTCGCCGCTCCGATGTTGTTTGCCATCGGCTTCATCTCGCTGTTCGTCATCGGCGGCCTGTCGGGTGTGATGCACTCGTCGCCCCCCGCCGACCTGCAACAGACCGACACGTATTTCGTGGTGGCGCACTTCCACTACGTGCTGTTCGGTGGGGCCATCTTCGGCCTGTTCGCCGGCATGTACTACTGGTGGCCGAAGATCTTCGGACACACGTTGCGCGAGGGGCTTGGCAAGCTGCACTTCTGGCTGATGTTCATCGGCATGAACCTGACGTTCTTCCCGATGCACTTCAGCGGCTTGCTCGGCATGCCGCGACGGATCTACACCTACGGCCCCGAGTTGGGCGTGGACACGTTCAACCTGATCTCCACCGTGGGGGCCCTGCTCACCGGCGTCGCGCTCCTGGTGTTCCTCGCGAACGTGATTGCGAGCCGCCGGGGTGCCGCGCCGGGCGCGAATCCCTGGAACGCGCCGACACTCGAGTGGGCCACGGACTCACCGCCCCCGGTCTACAACTTCTCGGTGATTCCCACGGTGCATGCGGCCAATCCGCTCTGGGGCAAAGACCGCATGGACCCCGCCGTGCTGCCGGCGACGCCGCCTGCACCCATCCACGTGCCGGGCGGATCCATCTGGCCGCTGTGCACGGCCCTCGGAATCATCATCATGGCCATCGGCGCTGTCATGCACCACCACGTTGCCCTGAGCCTCGGTACGGCGCTTTTCGGTGCGGCGGTGACCGTCGTCGGCATCTACAAATGGGCGTTCGAGCCCTTCGAGGTCTGAGATGAGTCACGCGGCAGTCGCGCACCATACCAGCACCGGCCTCGATAGTCGGAAGATCGCCTTCTGGACGTTCATCGGGTCCGAGTGCCTGCTGTTCGGTTCCCTGATCGCCACCTATCTCGTCTACCAGGGCCGCAGCGTCTCCGGCCCCACGACGCATGAGATCCTGAACATCCCGCTCACGTCGCTCAGCACGTTTGACCTGCTGATGTCGAGCCTCTGCATGGTGCTGGCGTTGGCCGCCGTACAGCGGGGCGACCGGGTCTGGGCCCGCGTCTGGCTCGGCATGACGGCCTTTCTCGGGGCGATCTTCCTCGGATTCCAGGTCTACGAATTCCAGCACTTCGTGCACGAGGGCCTGGGCTTCACGACCAATCTGTTCGGGTCCACGTTCTTCACGCTCACCGGCTTCCACGGCGCGCACGTGTTCGTCGGCGTTCTCTGGCTGCTCACGCTGCTGGCGCGGTCGTTCCAGGGAAAGCTCGGGCCCGAGAAGGCGCTCAACGTCGAGATCGCCGGCCTCTACTGGCACTTCGTGGACGTGGTCTGGATCGTGATTTTCACCGTCGTCTATCTGATCCAGACGACGCCGCTGCCGACCGCGTGAGGGAGATATGAGCGAGCAAAGCGACGTGCAGCACACGACCGAAGCCCACGCGTCCACCCGGACCTACCTGATCATCGCCGCGGTCCTCACGGTCATCACGATCGTCGAGGTGGGCGTGTTCTACCTGCCGGCCCTCCACGGTGTCCTACCGCCGACGCTGCTCATCCTGTCGGCCGCCAAGTTCTTCCTCGTGGTCGGCTTCTACATGCACCTGCGCTACGACCACAACCTCTTCCGGGCCGTGTTCATCCTGCCGCTGGCAATCGCCACGGCGGTAATCGTGGGACTGCTGTTCTTGTTCAGAGTGTTCTGAGAGACGGGAGAAGCGGGAGAAGGGGCAGAGGACCGGAACGCTGGGCGTTCCCAAGCACGAGGGGCAGAGAAGAACCTCTTCTCTGCCCCTTTGCCGCTTCTCCCCTTCTGCCTCTTCTGCCCCTTATCGCGGCACCCGGAGCCGCACCATACTCGATTGCCCACCGACGGCCGCGCTGACGATCCTCAGCGAGACGATCTCTCCGGGCTTCAAGCCGCGCACCGCGCGCTCAAACTCACCGGCTGTCCGGACGCGCGTGCCGTTGACGTGCGTGATGATGTCACCGCGTGCCGCCGAGAGGCGGTCCTGTGCGGGACTGCCCACGTCCACATCCACCACCAGCGGCCCCACGCGGTCGGGGCCGAGCTGCGTGGCGACTTCCGCCGGGGGCTGCCGGACGGAGATGCCGAGTGCCTTGCCGGTCCCGGCCGGCTCCTCGCGCGGCTGGTCATCCTCGCGGCTGGCAACTTGGGCCAGTTCCTCCGCCGGGGCCTCGATCAGCCTGACGTTGAGCGTCTTTCGCTCACCGCCTTTGCGGACCACCGTCACCTTGACCGTGCTGCCGGGCTTCTTGAAGCCCACGAGCTGCTGTAGCTGCGCCACGTAGCTCACAGGCTCCCCGTCGAGCTCCACGATCAGGTCACCCGGCTGGATCCCCGCCTTCTCGGCGGGGCTGTCCGTCATCGAGTAGTCGTTCACCACGACACCGCGGACTTCGTCGAACCCCGCATAGGCAGCGTCTTCCTCGTTCGCATCGGCAATCGCGACGCCGAGGATCGAACGGTGGACACGCCCTTCCGCGATCAACTGGTTACCCACCACCCGCGCGAGGTTGGCCGGGATGGCGAACCCGTACCCCTGGTAGAAGCCGTTTTCGGAGGCGATCGCGGAGTTCACGCCGACCACTTCACCGCGGATGTTCACCAGCGGGCCGCCGGAGTTCCCCGGGTTGATGGCGGCATCGGTCTGGATGAAATCCATGATGCTGTAGGTCGTCCGATTGGGCAGGCCTCCCAGCATGCGCCCCTTCGCGCTCACGATGCCAGCGGTCACGGTGAAGGAGAACGCCTCGCCAAGCGGGTTTCCGATCGCGAGGACCCACTCACCGATGCGAAGGTCGTCGGAATTCCCGAGGTTGGCGCTCGGCAGATTGGCAGCGTCGATCTTGATCACCGCCACGTCCGTCTGCGGATCCCGTCCCACCACCTTCGCCTCGAACTGGCGCTTGTCGCGCAGCCGGACCGTGACCTTGTCGGCACCCTCGACGACGTGGTTGTTGGTCATGATGTACCCGTCAGCCGAGATGATGAATCCCGACCCGGTGCCCCGCCGACGCTGCGGCGTGCGCGGCTGACCGCGCGGGAAGAAGAACTCCTCCATGCCCGGCGGGATCTGCATGCCCGAGTGAGGGCTGTCGGTCGAATACGACTCCGACTGAATAAAGACCACGACCGGAATGATCTGGTCGGCCACGGCCGCAAACGCGTCGCCAAGAGCCGCGAGCGGTGCCGCAGCGGCCGGGACGGTGGACTGCTGGGCCGCGGGAATGGCGTCTGCCGCCGAAGCCGCGACGGGCTCGGCCATGGCGAACGGGGCCGGCTCGGCCGCCCGCGTGGGCGAGCCGAGGACACCTATGAACACGGCGGCGGCGACGAGGGCCAAGCCCAACAGGCCGCCGAACTTCAGCCAATCTCTCGAGCGCGAAGACATGGTTCCTCTTGCAGTGGGGTGCTAGTGAACGTCCGTCAATGATAACCCCCCCGCCTCAGCGGGTTCCTGCGTTCCACCGGGACGGGCCCGATCGGCAATGACACGGCCGTCCTGAACGTGGGGCGGGCCGCCCCGGTGGTTCCGATCCGACGAAACCTCGCCGCGATCCCACCACGGCGCGGGTGGGGCGACCCGACCCACGGCGCGGGTGGGGCGACCCGACCCACGGCGCGGGTGGGGCGACCCGACCCACGGCGCGGGTGGGGCGACCCGACGGGTCGCCCCTACGGTTTGTCGTCGACGACCTCGTAATCGGCGTCGACCACGTCGTCTGGCTTCGTCTCGTCCACGGGCCGATCCTGCTGCTCGGCGCCTGCGCTCTCCGACGACGACGCCTGTGCCTGATCGTAGAGCGATGCACCCGCCGCCGAGAACGCTTGGGTCAACTCGTCCAGCGCCGTGCGGATGCCGTCGGGCGCGCCGGTGCGGAGCGCTTCCTTGGCGTCGGCGACTGCCTTGTCCAGCCGCTCCTTGTTGGTCGTGTCGAGGCGCTCCACCCACTCCTTGGAGTCCTTCTCGACCTGGTAGACCATGCCGTCGAGCCGATTGCGGCGGTCGATCTCGTCGCGCCGCTCCTGGTCCTCGGTCGCGTGCTGTTCCGCCTCCTTGACCATCCGGTCGACCTCGGACTCGGACAGCCCGCTCGAGCCCTCGATCCGGATCTTCTGTTCCTTGGCCGTGGCCTGGTCTTTGGCGGACACGTGCAGGATGCCGTTGGCGTCGATGTCGAACGTGACCTCGACTTTCGGCATGCCGCGGGGTGCCGGCGGGATCCCGGTCAGCTGGAACCGGCCGAGCGTCCTGTTGTCCCGCGCCAGCTTACGCTCGCCCTGCAGTACATGGATCTCGACCGTCGTCTGACTGTCTTCGGCCGTCGAGAAGATCTCCGACTTCTTGGTCGGGATCGTCGTGTTCCGCGGGATGAGGTTCGTGGTGACGCCACCCAGCGTCTCGATACCGAGTGACAGCGGCGTCACGTCGAGCAGCAGCACATCCTTCACCTCGCCGGCCAGCACGCCGCCCTGGATGGCCGCGCCGATCGCGACGACCTCGTCCGGGTTCACCCCCTTATGTGGGTCGCGCCCGAAGAAGCCCTTCACGATCTCCTGGACCTTGGGAATCCGCGTCGAACCGCCAACGAGGATGACCTCGTCGATCTGCGACGGCTCGATCCCCGCATCCTTCAGCGCCTGCTTCATGGGCGGCATCGTGCGCTGGATCAGGTCATCCACGAGCTGCTCGAACTTGGCCCGGGTAAGGCTCATGTTGAGGTGCTTGGGGCCTGACTGGTCCGCCGTGATGAACGGCAGGTTGATCTCGGTCTGGGTCGTGGTGGACAGCTCCATCTTGGCCTTCTCGGCGCCTTCCTTGAGTCGCTGGAGCGCCATCGCGTCCTTCGACAGGTCGATGCCCTGGTCCTTCTTGAACTCGTCCACCAACCAGTGGATCACGCGGTCGTCGAAGTCATCGCCGCCAAGGTGGGTGTCGCCGTTGGTGGACTTCACCTCGAAGACGCCCTCGGCAAGCTCCAGCACGGAGATGTCGTACGTGCCGCCGCCCAGGTCGAAGACCGCGATCTTCTCTTCTTTCTTCTTGTCCAGCCCGTACGCGAGGGCCGCGGCGGTCGGCTCGTTGATGATGCGCAAGACGTCGAGCCCCGCGATCTTCCCGGCGTCCTTGGTCGCCTGCCGCTGCGCGTCGTTGAAGTAGGCCGGGACCGTCACGACGGCTTTCTCGACCTTGTGGCCGAGGTAGTCCTCGGCGGTCTGCCGCATCTTCTGGAGGATCATCGCGGAAATCTCGGGCGGCGTGTACTGCTTGCCCGCGATATCGACGACGGCGAGGTCGTTCTTGCCGGTGAGCACGCCGTACGGCACGCGCTTCTTCTCTTCGGTGATCTCGTTCAGACGGCGACCCATGAATCGCTTGATCGAGAACACCGTGTTCTTCGGGTTCGTGACGGCCTGCCGCTTGGCGACCTGGCCTACGAGCCGCTCGCCGTCCTTCGTGAACGCCACGACGGACGGCGTGGTGCGCCCGCCCTCGGAATTCGGGATGACGACGGGGTCGCCGCCCTCCATGACTGCCACCACGGAGTTCGTCGTCCCGAGATCGATGCCAATCACCTTTTGCGCCATGATGTCCTCAACAGTTTGACGATGCGTACGAGTGCTGCTTGGTCGCACTCCGGGGGAGCAAGGCCTGTACCATGAAATGGTGCCATATTGACATGTCGGTCAGAGCGGCGATGTCGTAAAACATTTTCCGACAACGGTTTATGGCACAGCGCCATCGTGGCGCTGGTACCAGGTCGCTCCTCCCGCTATTCTGCCAACGCACAGCGCACCGTCGCGCTGGGGGCCAACTGCAAGGGGGAGACGATGGGGGAGAAGATCCGTCTCGAGGAAAGCGAGCTGCCGCCGAGCTGCCCGCACTGCAAGACCTCGCTGCGCAAGATCCACTGGCATAAGGTCCAGGGCGGGCCGGGACTGGTGAACTACATCGTGCTGATGAGCTGTCCCCACTGTCGCAACGTGCTGGGCACGCTCGGCAGCTAGGCGCGACGAGGGGTCCCGCCCTGAAGGGTGATCTCACCCGCCGTGGCGTCCTTCAGGACCCAGTTCCTTGGCCGAGCCCGGGCTCTCAGCCCGGGACCCCTTGCCCAAGCGGCCGTGCGGTAGCGGGAAGGACGGAGCTTCTGTGGGAGGGTCCCGCCCTGAAGGGCGGGCTCGGCCAAGCAACCAGACCCTGAAGGGTGATCTCACCCGCCGTGGCGTCCTTTAGAACGCCGTTCCTCGGCCGAAGCCCGGGCTCTCAGCCCGGGACCTCTCGCCCAGGCGACCGCCTCGAAGCCGGAAGGCCGGAGCTTTCGTGGGAGGAGTCCCGCACTGAAGTGTGGGCTCGGCCAAGGAACCAGACGCTGAAGCGTGATCGTCGAGCCAGGGCCGTGTCTCCCTCGTCAGCCCTATATTGGCCGCATGTTCCCCTACAAGGACGAGAATCCCACCTCGTTGACGCCGGTCGTCACGATCGGCATCGTCGCGTTGAACGTCCTCGTCTGGTTCCTGATTCAGGGCGCCGGCGCTGATCGGGCGCTCGCCGGATCGATCTGCGAGCTGGGGCTGATCCCTGGTGAGCTCCTGGGTCGCCTGCCGGAGGGGTACGAGCTCCCGCTCGGACAGGGGATGACGTGTGTGATGACCGGTGCCCCGGCGTGGCACACGGCCGTCACCTCCATGTTCCTGCATGGTGGGTGGTTCCACCTGATCGGCAACATGTGGTTTCTCTGGGTCTTCGGGAACAACATCGAGGACGCCATGGGGCACGGGCGGTTCGTGGTGTTCTATCTGACCGCCGGACTGCTAGCGGCCGCCGCACAGGTCGCCGTCGGCCCGTCGTCGCCGATTCCGATGGTGGGCGCCTCA